>Ga0209144_1000097_pt1 | contig 17020 bp, 19 predicted proteins | sample WorMettrBAHAMAS1_FD_187392 | JGI IMG/M metagenome (GOLD analysis project Ga0209144, IMG submission 187392) | Marine gutless worms symbiont microbial communities from Max Planck institute for Marine Microbiology, Germany - Inanidrilus... | ecosystem: Host-associated > Annelida > Digestive system...
GGCACAACGAAAACCCCAAGCCCTACAGATGGACGAAATCAGCCGACGAAATCCTCGCCGCCGTAAAACGCTTCTGCCAGAAAACAGAGAAAACTTTATGCGTCGAACTTTAGATTCGGATGACTAGCGATCGCCTTTTCGGCGCGTTCAAGGGCTTGCGGATCAACCGCCCCCGGACCGCCGACCGTCACCTTCGACTTCAAGGAGTTGGGCGGGGTGATGATTTCGACGTCGTCGTCCGACATCCACTGATCTTCCTTATGCGCACAATTGTATTTCGTTCCAGATCTAACCTATCGTTCCTGGGAGCCGGCCATCAAGGGCATTCGACAAGAAGCGACTTCATTTGATCTTGATGCGGGCCCGATCAACCGCGGGCTCGGAGGCCGTCAGATAAGCCCCAATTCGCGCAACTCCTCGGCCATTTCTTCCGGCACTTCGGCTCCCGGATCGGCGCCTTCCGGAAGGTCCGGCGGCACGTCGGCGTCCGGGAAATACCGCCATCCCTGAAACGGCCGGAACGAGCGGTGTTTGGTGCGGACGAGATGCGGGTCGAGGACGATGGCGCAGGCCGGCGTGCCGTCTTCGCGCTCGACGGCCTCGAATTCGAGGATACGCTGGCGCACCCGGATGACCCGGCGGATCACCCAGTAGAGGGACCCGCCGTCGAGAATTTCGGCGGCGCGCCTCGGCGTATTGCGCGTCACGTGGTGGATTTTCGGGTTTTCGATCCCGGCCGCGCGGGCTGCGGCGAGCCTGGCCGATTGGTAACCGGCGAGCTGGTCCACATGATCGACGCCGACGCAGAGTTTGATCAGGTGCAGCGCCATGCTCAGCCGGTTCCAGCCATGTTGAGGGCGCGCGCCACCTTCGATTCCGGCGTCCGGCCCAATGCATCGGAAATAAAGGCCGATGCTGCGAGTAGGGCCTCCCAGTCGATGCCCGTGTCGATACCGAGGCCGTTGAGCATGTAAACGACGTCCTCCGTCGCCACGTTACCAGAAGCGCCCTTGGCATAGGGACAGCCGCCAAGGCCAGCGATGGAACTGTCGACGACGGCGACACCGAGCCCGAGAACGGCATAGATGTTGGCGAGCGCCTGGCCGTAGGTGTCGTGGAAATGCACGGCGATCTTGTCCATGGGTACCATCTGGTTGACGGCGCGGACCATGTCCCGCGCCTTCTCCGGCGTGCCCGTGCCGATGGTGTCGCCCAAGGAGATCTCGTAGCAGCCCATGTCGAGCAGCTGTCCGGCGACCCGGGCCACGGTGTCCAGCGCAATCTCGCCTTCGTAGGGGCAGCCGAGTACGCAGGAGATGTAACCGCGGACCGGAACGCCGTCCCGCTGGGCCGCTTCGCCCAAGGGGCCGAAACGCTCCAGGCTTTCGGCGATGGAGCAGTTGATGTTCTTTTGCGAGAAACTCTCCGAGGCGGCACCGAAGATGGCGACCTCGTCGGCCTTGGCGGCGAGGGCCGCCTCGTATCCCTTCATGTTGGGGGTCAGCGCCGAATAGACGACACCCGGTTTTCGGTCGATACCGGAGAAGACGGCCGCCGAATCGGCCATCTGCGGCACCCATTTGGGTGAGACGAAACTGCCCGCCTCGATCGCCTCGAGCCCGGCCACCGCCAGCCGCTCGATCAGGCCGATCTTGACCGCGGTGGCGACGTCGCGAGCTTCGTTCTGCAGGCCGTCGCGCGGCCCGACGTCGACGATCTTGACCCTCTCCGGGTTGCTCATGGCGCCCTCGCCTAGCCGGACTCGCGTTCGAGCGCGGCCAACTCGACGCCTTCATCGACTTGGTCGCCGACGTCGAAATGGACGGCCTCGACGACACCGTCGGCGGGTGCGGTGACCGTGTGTTCCATTTTCATGGCCTCGAGCACGATCAGCGGATCGCCCTTCTCGACCGTATCGCCGGCCTTGACGCGAACGGCCGTCACCTTGCCGGGCATGGGCGCAGCCAGGCTGCCGCCCGCCTCGTCGCTTTCGCTGGCGGCAACAACCGGATCGAACAGAGAGAGGCGTAGGGTTGGTCCGAAGCCGTAAACGTGAAGGACGCCGTCACTGTCGACCACTTGGCCGCTGGCCTCGTCATGGGCGACGGTGGTCTCGTCTTGCCCGCCGAGGCTGACCCCATAGTCCTCGCCCCTGTGCGATACGGAAACCTCGACGCGGGTTTCACCGTAGACGAAGGTCAGGTCCTGGTGCCCCCTATCATTGAGACGCCAGCAATCGGTCTCGTTCCACGGCGAATACGGGTCGTTCGACTGGGCCGCTCGCTCGGCCGAACGCCGTTCGCGTTTGCGGACAACGTACATCGCGGCGACGACGAGGCCGTCTGCCGGCGGTTCCACCGGCGGCGCGAAGGTCGCCGGGTCGATGCCGTCGACGAACCGTGTGTCGGCGCGGCCGGCCCGGAAGTCCGGGTGGTCGACCAGAAAGGACAGGAACGACAGGTTTTCGCCGGGCCCGATGATCTCCGCATGGGCAAGGAACTGGGCGAGATGATCGAGGGCCTGTGACCGCTCCTCACCCCGGGCGATGACCTTGGCGATCATCGGGTCGTAATGGGGCGTGACGCTGTCGCCCTCCTCGACGCCGGCGTCGATGCGCACCAGACCGCCGCTTCGCGGCCATTTGAGATGTCTGATATGCCCCGGCGCCGGCAGGAACCCATTGCCCGGGTCCTCGGCGTAGATGCGGGCCTCGACGGCATGGCCGCAGTGGGCCAGATTGTCCTGTAGCTTCGGTAGCGGCTCCCCGGCCGCGACCCTGAGCTGCCACTCGACGAGATCGACGCCGGTGACGATCTCGGTCACCGGGTGTTCGACCTGGAGCCGCGTGTTCATTTCCATGAAGTAGAAATGCCCGTCCGGATCGAGCAGGAACTCGACGGTGCCGGCGCCGACGTAACCGACGGCCTCTGCGGCGCGCACGGCCGCCGCCCCCATCTTGGCCCTCAGCGTCTCGTCGACGCCGGGTGCCGGCGCCTCTTCGATGATCTTCTGGTGGCGGCGCTGCAGGGAACAGTCGCGTTCGAACAGGTGCACCGTGTCGCCGAGACTGTCGGCGAAGACCTGCACCTCGATGTGCCGCGTATCGGTCAGGTATTTCTCGATCAGCATGTGGTCGTCGCCGAAGGCCGCCATGGCTTCCCGTTTTGCGCTCTCGACGGCGTCGTCGAATCCGGACGCATCATCGACGGCCCGCATACCCTTGCCGCCGCCGCCCATGGCCGCTTTCAACAGCACCGGATAGCCGATCTTGTCGGCTTCCTTTCTCAGGGTTTCGAGGCTCTGGTCCTCACCTTTGTACCCAGGCACCACGGGTACCCCGGCCGCCTCCATGATCGCCTTGGCCGTGTCCTTGCCGCCCATGTCGCGGATGGCCTTGGCCGGCGGTCCGATGAAGACGAGCCCGGCGTCGGCGATGGCATCGGCGAAATCGGCGTTTTCGGCGAGGAAACCGTAGCCCGGATGGATCGCTTCGGCGCCCGTCTCCTTGGCCGCCGCGATGATCCTGTCGATGACCAGGTAGCTCTCGGCGGCCGGCGGCGGGCCGATGAGGACGCTTTCGTCGGCGAGACGGACGTGCATGGCGCCGGCGTCGGCTTCCGAATGGACGGCGATTGTCTGCACACCGAGGCGTTTCGCCGTGCGCATGACGCGACACGCGATTTCGCCCCGGTTGGCGATGAGGATCTTGCTGAACATGATGCCTCAGCCCCCGCCGATCCAATTCGGTTTGCGTTTCTCGAGGAAGGCGGCGACGCCCTCCTTGCCTTCGCCGGAGGCTCGCATGCGGGCGATGCGTTCCGCCGTATCGTCGCGCACCGCCTCGTCGACGGGCCGGTCGGCGACGGCGCGGATCAGGGCCTTGCATTCGGCCATGGACAAAGGACCGTTGGCCATCAGGCCGGCGACCATGGCGTCGACGGCACCGTCCAGGTCGTCGGCCGGCACGACTTCGTGGAGGAGCCCGATACGCCTCGCTTCGGCGGCATCGAAACGTTCGCCGGAGATCATGTAGCGCCCGGCCTGGCGTTTGCCCATGGCACCGATGACATAGGGGCTGATCACCGCCGGAATGAGACCGAGCTTGACTTCGCTCAAGGAAAAGACAGCCCTATCGGCGCCGATGGCGATGTCGCAGGCCGAGACCAGGCCAATGCCACCGCCGAAGGCGGCGCCGTTGACCCGGGCCACGGTGGGCTGAGGCATGGCGGCCAGTGCGGCCAGCATGTCGGCAGCCTTGCGCGCATCGGCCTTGTTTTCCGCTTCCGAGTAGCCGGCCATACGTTTCATCCAGTTGAGGTCGGCGCCGGCGGAGAAGCTCTTGCCGGCACCGGTCAGGACGACGGCACGGACCGACTTGTCGGCGGACAGTTTTTCTGCCGCCTCGGTCAGTTCGGCGATCAGGCGCTCGTCGAAGGCATTGTGGACGTCGGGCCGGTTGAGCGTGATCGTGGCGCGCCCGGCATCGACGTCGACGGTGATAGTCCCAAAACTGTTCACGTCCCCTCCTACATCCGGAACACGCCGAAGGTGGTCTTCTCCGGCGGCGCGTTGAGGGCCGACGAGATGCCGAGGCCCAGGACCATGCGCGTGTCCTTGGGGTCGATGACACCGTCGTCCCACAGCCGCGCGCTGGCGTAATAGGGGTGCCCCTGATGTTCGTACTGCTCGCGGATAGGCGCGCGGAACGCTTCCTCGTCGTCCGCCGACCATTCTTCGCCAGCCGCTTCCATGCCGTCGCGCTTGACGGTGGCCAGCACCGAGGCCGCCTGCTCACCGCCCATCACCGAGATGCGTGCGTTGGGCCACATCCACAGGAACCGCGGCGAATAGCCGCGCCCGCACATGGAGTAGTTGCCGGCCCCGAAGCTGCCGCCGATGATCACCGTGAACTTGGGCACGTTGGCGGAGGCCACCGCGGTGACCATCTTGGCCCCGTCCTTGGCGATGCCGCCGGCCTCGTACTTGGAGCCGACCATGAAGCCCGAGATGTTCTGCAAGAAGATCAGCGGAATGCCGCGCTGGGCGCAGAGCTCGATGAAGTGGGCGCCCTTGAGGGCCGACTCAGAGAAAAGAATACCGTTGTTGGCGATGATGCCGACCGGATAACCGAAAATATGGGCGAAGCCGCAGACCAGAGTCGTCCCATAGAGCGACTTGAACTCGTCAAAGGCGGATGCGTCGACGACGCGCGCGATGACGTCGCGCACATCGTAGGGTTTCTTAATGTCGGCCGGGACGACGCCGTAGATCTCCTGCGGGTCATACAGTGGTTCGACCGGCTCGCGGACGTCCATCTCGACCTTCTTGACGCGATTGAGGTTACCCAGCGCGCGGCGCGCCAAAGCCAGGGCATGGGCGTCGTCGCGGGCCATGTGGTCGGTAACGCCCGAGACCTTGCTGTGCACCTCGGCCCCGCCCAGCGCCTCCGGGGTCACCACCTCGCCGGTCGCCGCCTTGACCAGGGGCGGGCCGCCCAGGAAGATCGTGCCCTGATTCTCGACGATGATGCTCTCGTCGCACATGGCCGGCACATAGGCGCCGCCGGCGGTGCAGAACCCCATGACGACGGCAACCTGCGGGATGCCGGCTGCGCTCATGCGGGCCTGGTTGTAGAAGATGCGCCCGAAGTGCTCGCGGTCCGGAAAGACGTCGTCCTGGCGCGGCAGGAAGGCGCCGCCGGAATCGACCAGATAAACGCAGGGCAGATGGTTTTCGGCGGCGATCTCCTGGGCCCGCAGGTGTTTCTTGACGGTGATCGGATAGTAGGTGCCGCCCTTCACCGTCGGGTCGTTGGCGATGACCACCACCTCCTGGCCCGAGACGCGGCCGATGCCGGTGATGATGCCGCCGGCCGGCACCGTGTCTTCGTAGAGTTCGTAACCGGCCAGCTGCGAGAATTCGAGGAACGGTGAGCCCGGATCGAGCAGCTCGCGAATCCGCTCACGGGGCGCCATCTTGCCGCGCGCCACCAGTTTATCCTGTGCCCGCTTGCCGCCGCCCTGTTTGACCTCGGAGACGACCCGATGCAGGTCGTCGACCAGTTCCGTCATCGCTGCCGTGTTGGCGTCGAAGTCCGGTGTTCCCGGTTTCACCATGGGACGGAGCGTGGTCATGGATTTCGCCTTGTCACGTTGCCAGTTCCCTTCCCTGTTACCAACCGCCGGCCTTCAACCAACGTTTGACCATCCATAAGCGGTCCGCCCCCCAGAAGGGTTCGCCGTCGATGATGAAAAACGGCGAGCCGAAAACACCGGCGTCGAGCGCAGCCTGGGTCTCGTCCTTGAGGCGCTGCTTGTTGACCGGATCGGCGACGGCTTCGAGCAGACCGGCCCGGTCGATACCAAGGGGTTCGGCGATGTCGGCCACTTTTTCCGCCGCCGTAATGTCCTCGCCGTGCCCGAAATAAGTGTCGAAACAGGCGAGCGCAAAGGTCTTAGCGAGCGCCCTGTCCTCATCTGCGATCCAGTAGAAGGCCCGCGCCGCTGCCAGGGTGGCGATGGGAAACGGGTCCGGCATGGACCAGGGCAGTTTCATGAAACGCGCGAGGCGCGCCCAGTCGTTGGCGCAGTAATTCCCTTTGATGGGCTGGTCAATCAGCGGCGCGTTGTCGGTCATCTTGAAGGCCGGGCCCAGCATGAACGGGTGCCAAACCACATCACGGTCGAACTCGGCCACCAGTTCGTCGATCTTGGTGATGGCGAAATAGGCGTAGGGCGATGAGAAATCGAAATAAAAATCGACTGGGCTGGACATTCTTTAATCCTCAAGCAGGGCGCGGCTGATGACCAGGCGCTGCACGTCGCTGGTCCCCTCGTAGATTTGGCAGACGCGGACGTCTCGGTAAATACGTTCAACCGGGAAATCCTCCACGTAACCGTAGCCGCCGTGGATCTGGATGGCGTCGGAACAGACCTTCTCGGCCATTTCGGAGGCAAAGAGCTTGGCCATGGAAGCCTCCTTGAGGCACGGCTCACCGGAATCGCGCAGCCGGGCCGCGTTGAGATACATGTGACGTGCCGCCTCGATGTTGGTCGCCATGTCGGCCAGGCGGAAGGCGACCGCCTGATGTCCGGCGATGGGCTTGCCGAAGGCCGTTCGCTCCTTGGCGTAGGTTCGCGCCGCCTCGAACGCCGCCTGCGCCATGCCGGTCGCCTGGGCGGCGATACCGATGCGCCCGCCCTCCAGGTTGGAAAGCGCGATCTTGTAGCCCTCGCCTTCCTCGCCGATGAGAAGATCGGGCGTCAGTTCCATGTCCTCGAAGACGATCTGCGCCGTGTCGGAGCCGCGCTGGCCCATCTTCTTCTCGATCGACGAGACCCGATAGCTCTCCCCGTCCGTCGGTACGATGAAGGCGGATATCCCCTTCTTGTCGCTGTCCGGGTCGGTGACGGCGAAAACGACGGCGACATCGGCGTATTTACCGGTGGTGATGAACTGCTTGGTGCCGTTGAGGATGTAGCGGTTGCCGTCGCGCTTCGCCCGGCACTTGATGGCGGCCGCATCGGACCCGGTCTGCGGTTCCGTGAGCATGAAGGCGCCCAGGTTCTCGCCGCTGGCAAGGTCGGGCAGGAAGCGGGATTTCTGCTCCTCGGAGCCGTAGCGCACGATGATCATCTCGGTCAGGGTCTGTACGCCCATGATCGTCGAGGTGGCGCCGTCGCCACCGGCGATCTCCTCCATGGCGAGGCCGTAGGAAACGTGATCGGCACCGGCGCCGCCCCAGTCCTCGGGGATCAGCATGCCCATCAGGCCGAGCTCACCCATCTCCTTGACCTCGTCGGCCGGAAAGCACGCCTCGCGGTCGCGTTCAGGCGCGCCCGGCGCCAAGCGCTCGGCGGCGAACTTGCGAGCCATTTCGCGGATCAAGGTCTGTTCTTCCGTGAAATTCATGGTTTCCAACCTACCAGGGCACGGGCGTGCCGTCGTAATTGAAAAAGGCGCCATTATACGACGGGGTCAATCCGTCGATGACGCGGCGGATCCCGGTGACGCTTTCTTCGGACGTGATCAGGGCGTTGGGGCCGCCCATGGCGGTCTTCACCCAGCCCGGGTGGAAGACGGCGACGGTGACACCGGCGCCGGCCACATCGTTGGCGAAGCTCTTCATGACCGCGTTCAGGGCCGCCTTCGACGAGCGGTAGATATGCCGCCCGACGTGTTATCGCCCATGCTGCCCATCTTCGAGGTCAGGGTGACGATCGTCTTGCCCTCGGAGCGCGTTACATGGGGCAGGAAAGCGGCGCTGACGGCCAAGGGCGCCATGGCATTGGTCTCGAGCGTGCGATGCCATTCGCTGCGGTCGAGGTCCGTATAGCCACCGCCGACCGGACCGTAACGGCCGGCATTGTTGATCAGGAGATCGATGGCCTCGCCTTCCAGGTCGGCCGCCAATGACGCGATCTGGCGGTCTTCGGTGACGTCGAGGCCGTGGACCTGGATGTCGCCGTCGATGGTCGCCAGTTCGCCGACGCCGATGGGATTACGGCAGGTGGCGATGACCCGCCAGCCGTCGCGGCCGTACTGGCGCGCGAACTCGAGGCCGATGCCCCGGTTCGATCCGGTGATCAGGACGGTCGGCATGATCCCCCCCGCTCCCGCCGTCAGCTCGTCAGCTCGAGCGCCATGGCCGTCGCCTCGCCGCCGCCGATGCAGAGCGACGCGACGCCCTTCTTCAGCTCGTATTTGCGAAGCGCGTTCAACAGCGTGACGATGATCCGCGCGCCGGAGGCACCGACCGGATGGCCGAGCGCACAGGCGCCGCCGTGGACGTTGACCTTGTCGTGCGGGATGTCGATGTCGCGCATGGCGGCCATGGTGACCACGGCGAAGGCCTCGTTGACCTCGAAGAGATCGACCTCGTCCTTGTCCCAGCCGGCCTTCTCCAGGACCTTGCGGATGGCGCCGACCGGTGCGGTGGTGAACCAGGCCGGCTCCTGGGCATGGGTCGAATGAGCGTGGATCTTGGCGAGCGGCGTCAGGCCCCGCTTTTCCGCCTGCGAAAGGCGCATCAGCACGAGGGCGGCGGCACCGTCGGATATGGAGCTGGAATTGGCCGCCGTCACCGTACCGTCCTTGGCGAAGGCCGGGCGGAGACCGCGGATCTTGTCGAGATTGGCGTTGAGCGGCTGTTCATCGGTGTCGATGACTGTCTCGCCCTTGCGGGTCTTCACGGTGACCGGCTCGATCTCGGTCTTGAAGGTGCCGTCCTTGATGGCGTTCTGGGCCCGGGTCAGGGACTCGATGGCGAAATCGTCCTGTTGTTCGCGTGTGAACTGGTAATGTTGCGCCGTATCCTCAGCGAAACTGCCCATCAGCTTGCCCTGTTCGTAGGCGTCCTCCAGGCCATCGACGAACATGTGGTCCCAAACGGGATTGTGGCCCATGCGGTAGCCGTCGCGCGCCTTCGGCAGGACGTAGGGCGCATTGGTCATGCTCTCCATGCCGCCGGCGACCATGATGTCGTGGGCACCGGCCAGGATGTTGTCGTGCGCCAGCATGGCCGATTTCATGGCCGAGCCGCACATCTTGGAGATGGTCGTGCAGCCGGCGTCCCAGGGAATGCCGGCGTTGTGAGCGGCCTGGCGGGCCGGCGCCTGGCGCTGGCCGGCGAAGAGGCAAAGCCCCATGATGACGTCGTCGACGTCGTCCGCCGCCACACCGGCACCCGTGAGCGCCGCCTTGATGGCCGCACCGCCCAGTTCCGGCGCCGACAGCGCCGACAACTCGCCTTGAAATCCCCCCATCGGCGTGCGTGAGGCGCCGACGATGACGACCGGGTCAGATTGCATGAATTGGTTCCTTTCCTGGGTTAACCGTTCGATACCGCGCGCCTCGGGCGCGACACCAGTTCGCCGCCGCAATTGGGGCATGTGTTTTCCATTTTCTCCGTGCACGGAGAGCAGAACGTGCATTCATATGAGCAGATGAAAGCGGCACCGTCCGCTGTTAACGGATTAGAGCATGATTCACAATTTTGTTTCATTTCCAATGACATATTGATCGTATTTCAACTAAAAAAGTAATTTGCTCACGAGCCAGATCATGGTCGCCGCATAGGCGACGACGATGCCGCGTGCGGCGACCGTTGCGCCCTGGCTCGTCGTGTTCCCGGCGCAGCGCCAAAGGGCCGTCATGGCAAACAGGCCGTAGACGAGAAATGTCACCAGAAGCAGGCCCATGCCGACGGACAATCCGGCCAGTCCCGCGTCGAGCGAGCCGGGGTCGACGGCGAAGCCGAGGACCATGCCGAGCACCATGACGCCCAAGGCGCAGCCGAGCACGATGCCGTGGCCGAACAGCACATAACCCCAAAACACCTTCCACAGGAGTTCGCGGCCGTGCCAGCAGCGTTTCCAGCCAGGCTCGTCGGGCTGGGTGCCGTAAAGATCGATGAATTCCGGTTCCTGTCTGGTCATGTGCGTCAAATTCATCCTTCCAACACCGCCGTCAGGCCGTTTCCTCGAACAGCTCGCGGCCGATTAGCCAGCGGCGGATTTCCGAGGTGCCGGCGCCGATCTCGTAGAGTTTGGCGTCACGCAAGAGCCGTCCTGTCGGGCTCTCGTTGATGTAACCCATGCCGCCCAGGCATTGGATCGCCTCCAGCGCCATCCAGGTCGCTTTCTCGGCGGCGTAGAGGATGGCCCCGGCGGCGTCCTTGCGGGTCGTCTCGCCGCGGTCACAGGCCTTGGCGACGGCGTACACATAAGCCTTGGTGGCATTCATGGTCGTATACATGTCGGCGACCTTGCCCTGCATCAGCTGGAACTCGCCGATCGACTTGCCGAACTGCTTGCGCTCATGCAGGTACGGCACGACCACATCCATGCAGGACTGCATGATGCCGGTGGGCCCGGCGGCGAGCACGGCGCGCTCGTAGTCGAGGCCGCTCATCAAAACGTTGACGCCCGAACCGACTCCTCCGAGCACGTTCTCCTCCGGCACCTCGCAGTCTTCGAATACCAGTTCGCAGGTATTGGAGCCGCGCATGCCGAGCTTGTCGAGCTTCTGGGCCGTCGAGAAGCCCTCGAAGCCCTTCTCGACCAGGAACGCGGTGACCCCCCTGGGACCGCCGTCCGGATCGGTCTTGGCGTAGATGACCAGGGTGTCGGCGTCGGGGCCGTTGGTGATCCACATCTTGGTGCCGTTGAGGACGTAGCGATCACCCTTCTTGTCGGCCCTGAGCCGCATGGACACCACGTCGGACCCGGCCCCGGGCTCGCTCATGGCCAGCGCGCCCACATGATCGCCCGAAATCAGCTTCGGCAGGTAGCGGTTCTTCTGGTCTTCGGTGCCGTTGCGGCGGATCTGGTTGACGCAGAGGTTGGAATGGGCCCCGTAGCTGAGCCCCACGGAGGCCGACGCCCGGCTGATCTCCTCCATGGCCACCACGTGCTCGAGATAGCCCATGGCGGCGCCGCCGTATTCCTCCTCCACCGTGATGCCGAGGACGCCGAGGTCGCCCATCTTGGACCACAGGTCGGCGGGGAACTCGTTGCTCTCGTCGATGGCGGCGGCGCGCGGCGCAATCTCGTCGTCGGCGAAACTCTGCACCGATGAGCGCAACATGTCGGCGGTCTCGCCGAGATCGAAGTTGAGGGTCGGATATTCGTTGGGGATCATGGCTTCGGCCTAATCGCTGTGGGTTACTCTACTGCCCGCGGGGGCTCATGGAAATCCAGTTGTTGGCCGTCATCCGACCACGTCCGGCCGGTTGACGATACGCATCAGGGTCTGCTGCATCAAAGCGCAGACCTTCTCCTCGCCGTCGACGACGGAAACCACCTCGCCCTTGGTGACCGTCAGCGTGCGCCCCGGGCGGATGACCTCGCCGCGGGCGATGACGGCCTCACCGGTCGCCGGTGCGACAAGGTTGACCTTAAACTCGACAGTGAGGATGCCGTCGCTCTCGTCGAACAGCGTGAACCCGGCATAACCGCCGGCCGTATCGACAATGGCCGCCAGGCCGCCGGCGTGGAAGAATCCGTGCTGCTGGGTCAGTCCCTCGCCGTAGGGCATGCGGATCTCGCAGAACCCGGGACGCACCACCGTCAGTTCGGCGCCGAGAGTCTTCATCAAACCCTGTTTGTCGAAACTTTCCCGGACCCGGTCCTGGTAATGCGGGTCCGCCGGTTGAAAAGCCGCCACCCGTCCCTCCCTTTGTGCTGGCCGATTTTGTTATCGGCCGGGCGACTCTACTTTACGTTTACGTAAACGTCAATTACTTGGAATCGGCTTTAGCCCCATTCAATCACCCACATTTATTGCCGCCGCCGTCACGGGAAAATCCTGTCGCCTGTTCTGTTGCTTGATCTTTAGACTCGCCGGTTCGACCGGTTCTCATAAAATTTGGCCCTACTTACTTCTCCATAACGGACCTGTTAGTGGAACCATTTATCGCTGTAGCTTTGGCATGGACTCGACAACAAGCCGCTCGATTCATACTGGTTTCTTCGACGGCCTGTCATCGAGGATCAATTTGGCAAATGGGATCGATGGCCTGGAAAGGAAATAATTCGATGCGGGTAAGACCGGCAATACCCACGGACAGCGACGCGTGGAGGCTATTGTGGAAGGGTTATCAAGACTATTACGAGGTGGATTTGTCGGACTCGACAGAAGACACATGGGCGCGTCTGTTGGCAGAGGAATCCAACGGCCCCTTATGCCTGGTGTGTGAAGACGAAGGGGACGAGCTGGTCGGTTTTGCCACTTACCTGTTTCATGGCCACACGTGGCAACCTGAACCGAGGTGTTACCTAATCGATCTCTTCAGCACGCCGAAACTGCGCGGCAAAGGTATAGGTCGCGCTCTGATCGAGGCTGTGTACGAGAAAGCCGATGAGTATGGCTGCTGCCAGGTTTACTGGCTCACCCAGGATTTCAACGAAGCGGCACGCCGGCTCTACGACAAAGTGGCAAAGGTCACGCCGTTCATAAAATACCAGAGGTGATGGGTTGAAGACCTGCCGAGGTCAGGCCCCGGCGAACGCCGCCCGCGGCGATTCCCTGACCGGCAGGTGCACGAGCGCCGAAAAGGCCCCCACCCCGACGCCGACCCACCAGACCATGTCGTAGGACCCGTTGATGTCGTACATGACTCCGCCCAGCCAGACGCCCATGAAGGAGCCCAGCTGGTGGGAAAAGAAGACGATGCCATAAAGCGTGCCCATGAGCGGAGCCCGTAGATCTGCGCGATCAGGCCCGACGTCAGCGGCACCGTGGCCAGCCACAGGCCGCCCATGACCAGCGAGAAGACGACCACCGTCGTCGGCGTCATCGGGATCATGATGAAGGCCGCGGCGGCGATGGTGCGACCCGTGTAGATCAGCGACAGCAGGTATTTCTTCGACCACGAATTGCCGAGGGCGCCGGCGGCGACGGTTCCGATGATGTTGGCGAGGCCGATCAGGGCCAGGGAAAAGGCGCCGAGCGCCGTCGTCGAATTGATGCCGACGGAGCGGATCAGGCTGTTGGGCGGGATGGCGGCGCAGACTTCTGTAATAAAGGCCGGGAAATGGGCCGTGACGAAGGCCAGTTGGAAGCCGCAGGAGAAGAATCCGAGGAAGATCATGGAAAAGGTCGGGTCCTTGAGAGCGGTGCCGAGCACCCGGCTCATGGATTCCGACGGATGCGTTGGCGGTTCCGGCCGTTTCGAGCCCAGGAAGGGCAGCGCCAAAAGGGTCAAAAGAATGACACCCGCGAAGACCACGAAGACCGATGACCAGGGCATGCCCCTGAGGAGCGCGTCGGCAAAGGGCGGGCCGACGACCTGGCCGGCGGAACCGGCCGCGGTCGCTATCCCTAGGGCCAGCGAACGGTGCTTGTCGGAGGCGGCGCGGCCGACGACCGCGAGGATGACGCCGAAGCCCGTGCCGGCGATGCCGAAGCCGACCAGGACTTCCAGAAACTGGTGCGCCTCGGGCGTGACGGCGACGCTAGAGAGCACCAATCCGAGGGCATAGGTGAAGGCGCCCAGGACGATCGCCTTCTTGTCGCCGAACTTCTCGGCGAAGGCGGAGAACAAGGGCTGGCCGATGCCCCAGGCCAGGTTCTGGATGGCGATGGCCATGGAGAACTCGGAACGCAGCCAGCCGAACTCCTCGGCGATGGGGATCTGGAAGAGCCCGAAGCTGGCCCGGATGGCGAAGCCCGTCAGCAGGATCAGGCTGCCTGCGATGAGGATCGGCGTGAACAGCCGGGACGACGGAACCATCGACGTCATCGGGACAAGCCGCCCATTTCCATCACGTCACGGCGGGTCACCGTCCCGCGCCCTTCTTGTCGTCGAGCAGCGCCTCACATTCGCGCTGGCGTTCGTCCAATTCGGTGAGGATCTCGGCGATATCCGCCTGCTGGCGCCGGAGCGCCGCCTGGCGTTCGTTGATCTTGTCGAGAAAGAGCTTGAGCTGCGCCACTTCGGACGTGTCGGCGTCGTAGAGGTCGATCATCTCGCGGATTTCGTCCAACGAGAAACCGAGCCGCTTGCCGCGCATGATCAAACGCAGTCTTACCTGGTCGCGGGGATGGTAGATGCGCCGCTGCCCTTCCCGTTCGGGACTCAACAAACCCTTGTCCTCATAGAAACGGATGGTCCGGGTCGTAACCTCGAACTCGCGGGCCAGTTCGGCGATGGAGAAGACGGTCGCCATGGGCGGAGACTACTTGACCTTTACGTAAACGTAAAGATGTCCCCTGTTTTTCCTACAACAGCACGATGGCGGCGAGGCCGAGGAAGACGAAAAAGCCGACCACGTCGGTGACCGTGGTCAGGAAGACGCTGGATGCGATGGCAGGATCGACGCCAAGCCGGTCGAGCGCCAGCGGGATGGCGGTGCCGGCCAGCCCGGCGACGACCATGTTGACAACCATGGCCAGGCCGATGACGCCACCGAGCACCGGGTTTCCGAACCACAGCCAGGCCACGCCGCCGGCGAGCACCGGGTTTCCGAACCACAGCCAGGCCACGCCGCCGGCGAGCACGGCGAAGATGACGCCGTTGAAGACGCCGACCATCAGTTCCTTGCCGACCAGTCGCGCCGCGTTGGTCGTGGTCAGTTCCTTCATGGCCAAGGCCCGGACGACCACGGTCAGGGTCTGGGTGCCGGCGTTGCCGCCCATGGAGGCAACGATCGGCATGAGGATGGCCAGCGCCACAATCTGGTCGATGGTGGCGTCGAAAAGGCCGATGACGATGGTGGCGACGATGGCCGTGATCAAATTCACGACTAGCCAGGAGAAGCGCGCTTTTGTCGTATCGATGGCGGCGTCGAAAAGGCCGATGACGATGGTGGCGACGATGGCCGTGATCAAATTCACGACTAGCCAGGAGAAGCGCGCTTTTGTCGTATCGATGGCGGCGTCGTAGAGGTCGTCCTCGGCGACACCGCCCATGTGCAGCAGGTCCTCCTCGTATTCCTCGTCGATGACGTCGACGATATCGTCGATGGTGATGGCGCCGACCAGGCGGCCCGATTCATCGACCACCGGCGCCGAGGCCAGGTCGCGCTGGCGGAAAAGGAAGGCGACGTCCTCCTGGTCGGCGGTGACCGGTACCAGCTTCATCTCCGGATCCATGATCTGGGTGAGCGGGACCGGACGACGTGTGCGGAGCAATGTGTCGAGCGCCACGGTACCCGCCGGCCGGTGCTTGGGATCGACGACGAAGAGGTTGTAGAAGCGCTCGGGCAGCGAACTCTCGTCGGTGTCGGCGTGGCGGCGCAGGAAATCGATGCATTCGCCGACGGTCCAGAACGTGGGCACGCGGACCACCTCGCGCTGCATCAGGCGCCCGGCGCTGTCGTCCGGATAGGCCAGTCCTTCCTCGATCATCACCCGCTCGTCGTCGGGGATGGCGTCGAGGACCTGCTGCTGATCCGCCTCGTCCAGCTCCTCCATGACCTGGACGGCGTCGTCCGATTCGAGCTCGATGACGGCGGCCGCCACCTCCTCGATGCCGAGGAGATCGACCACGTCGTCGCGCACCGCATCGTCGAGATCGATCAGGATCTCGGCCTCGAACTCGGGGCGGATGATCTCGACCAGTTTCGCCCGGTCTTCGTCGCTGAGGCGCTCGAGCAAGTCCGCGACGTCGGTGTGGTGCAAGGGTTCGGTGAGGTCGAGGACCCGGTCCGTCTCACCGCTTTCGATGGCCTCGACGATCTGCTCTTCGAGGTCCGGCTCCAGATCGGGCACCAGTTCCTCGGGCGCCACCGCGACGACGGCCTCGGGCGCCTTCTTCTTTTTCTTCTTCTTTTTTTTCTTCGGCTTGTCGATGATCTCAGCCACGATGCCCTCTCCTCCACGCTCGCTGCCCGGGTTTTATCAGACATATGTTAAGGAAGCGCGAATGAGAAAAGCCCGCCGTGGATGCGGCGGGCTCGTCCATTCGATCAATAGTAATTGTAACTTAGATTTAGCCGCCGCCGCCTCCGTCGCCACCAGAATAATCACCGCTAATCCAACCTTCGACCGCCACTCCGGCTTCCGCCTGGTCTTCTGGAGTGTCTTTCCCTTCTTTTCGGTCTTTTCCTTCTGGGCCACCTAGGTAGTAATTCTTGTCCTCGGCTCTGGGTTTGTCGGCCATATGAGGATTTACCTCTTCCCGTTGTTTATTCTGAAGTTCTGCGAGATGGGCCAGATAGGACTCTTTAGTCCATTGCTTGCCTTCATCTGAGGCCATGACGACGTTCCTGTTGTGGCTCCCGAACTAGGAGTGGAATTGTCGCATTGGTTCTAGTCATCTGGAACTGAAGTTCAATTCATAATAAGGTTTTCTCTCGAGACGGATCATCGAGGGGGGGTGTCATGACGCCTACCAGGGGCCGGCAAGCGCCGGTCGTTGAATTGAGCGAAGAAGAGCGGAGATTTTTGCAAGGCCAGGTTCGGCGTCACCGTGTTGCGCGTTCAATGTCGGAGCGTTGCCGTATCATTCTAAGATGTGCTGATGGGCTGACGAGCAAGGCGGTTGCGGCGGAGGTTGGGGTTCATGAACACACGGTCG
>Ga0209144_1000099_pt1 | contig 16808 bp, 16 predicted proteins | sample WorMettrBAHAMAS1_FD_187392 | JGI IMG/M metagenome (GOLD analysis project Ga0209144, IMG submission 187392) | Marine gutless worms symbiont microbial communities from Max Planck institute for Marine Microbiology, Germany - Inanidrilus... | ecosystem: Host-associated > Annelida > Digestive system...
TGCTAATCTCCATCTCGGACCCTCCGGTTTGCCTGTGAAGAGTTCACTCTTCCACCTGGGCACTTTGATGCCGTCGGCCCGTGAGGGTCCACCTCAACCCTCCGCCGCCAGCTTCCAGTCCCGGGAGCCGTCCATTCCATTTCTCCTCGCCCTTCCAGGCGCTCCGATGTTCGACAGCGGCGATTATGAGATATGCTACGAACAAATGGAAAATCCGATCACCGGCGAGACCGTCAACATCGCTCAGTATTTCTTCCCGCAGCATCCGACGATAAGAGCCATGATGGACGGCTTCGACCAGTCGGTGGCGAAAGAGATGGAGGCCATGAAGAAGCGCTTCGGATGGGGGAACAAGGTGTTCCGCAAACGGGCGTTCAGTGTCGCTAACATGCTGACGGCGGCTCGGTTGATGGACAATGAAGCGTTGGTCGAAAAGCTCGATAAAGCCCTCGTGAAACTGGCCACATGAGTCGAGTGATTTTGTCTCGGCAAGTGGTCTCCATAGACGATCCGTCGTTCGAGATTTCGGGCAAAAACTAAGGGCAAAAATCGCCCGGGGTCTTGCTTGGAACTCCGGTTCCTGTAATGGTCATGGATCAGTTGACGTACGTGACCTTGAGGCTTTTCCGTACAACATGGGACTGAACCTAAACACCGCTAATTTGCTGGCCCGCACTGTCAAAGAGCAGAATTTGAGCGGCCGGTGCCTGACGCTCGGACGCCAGCGAGTTCCTCTCACCATGCAGGAATTGGTCGACGTGCTGGTCGAAAACGGAATGGCCGAAATTGCGGAGAACAATTCGGTCCGGCTAACGTCTGAGAACCAAATCGCGACCTTGTCTGAACTCACCAAATCGGGTGGGCATCTATCCCTGTTCTTGGATCATCGTGAAAAAGGTTTCATTTCGGACACACTTTTTTCCGCCTGATTGGTTTCGACGAGATCCGAAGCCTTGACGTTAGCGACTTCGAGGTCGCGGACTACTTGTTCGACCTCAATCAGACGGGAATCCTGGACGTCATAGGCGAGCCGTTCGATTTCGTCGTCGAATTCGGGACGGTCGAGCACGTCTTCCATATGCCGAACGCACTCCGCAACATGTTCGAGGCGACAAAAGTCGGCGGGTATATATCACTCTGTACGCTGTCGAATAATGCCATGAATCACGGGTTCTATCAGATTTCTCCGACACTCTATGACGATTACTTTCGAGCGAACGGTTTCGAGATCATCCGTATGCAGGTCATGCGGGACACGATCAGAGATGGTCAGATCGACGACAAAGAATATGAAGTCTGGGATTATGAACCGAGCGACATGGGCATGGATTCTCCGATGGATGGCAAGATCTACTCCGCCCATGCGCTGGTGAAAAAGACCGCAGAGTCAACATTCGACCGAGTTCCACAGCAGTTCGAGTATGCGAGAAAATGGAAAACGTTTGGTAAGGACCTCGCTTCGCCTTCCGAGGATCCATTGAGAGATCTTACTTAGGTTTTGCTTTCGCCATTCAAGGAATCTATCGGCGTCGGCTTCTGCGGCTCGTTGACCGCCGTTCGTTCGGAGATAACTGTACAAACCTAAAGTGTCTTAATATTTTCTGACATTACTCCAGCCTCGAAAACGAACGGGGCCAAGGATGATAGCGGGGTCACTATGGTATGGAACGAGAGTCGAGACGAATTCGATGCCGTTGCGCCTGTCATGCCGGTTAACCGGTCGTCCTTCCTATTCTTGATCGATTTGGTTTCCCTTAATTCCTTCGCCTCGAATTACACGTATCTCGACCGTTTCATAGGTAGAAACGATGCGGTTGGCGTCGCGAAGGCCAACCTGTCTCTGGGCCATCTTTCCCGTTGGTCGACAATCGCAAGCTGAGTCCGGGGCCGGCAGCGTGATCGTACTCGGTATTCATGGAGGCGTGACCATCCGCCAGCATGAGGCTGCCGCAGCTCTTATAGTGGCCGGCCGGATCGCCGCCGTTTGCGAAGAGGAACGTTATACCCGTTACAAGGGGGCCTACGGCCTATTGCCGACACTGCCTGGATATTGCCGGTTTGACCATGAACGATGTCGACATGGTCGTGAGTCCTGGCGAGACTTACGAGGATTTCGACAAGACCTTAAGGGCTTTTCTGCGGCACGAGTTCGGGACATGCCCGCCGATCCGCCGGGCCCACCATCAACTGGCCCACGCGGCGACGGCCTTTTATGGATCGGGTTTGCCGGATGCGGCTTGCATTGTGCTCGACGCATCCGGAGACGGGATTTCGGGCATGATTTGTCACGGGGATCGGGAAAGCGGCCTGCGTGTCGTCGAAACGGTCCCCAACAAGAATTCGATCGGCTTCTTCTATACCCTGATGACCTATTTTCTCGGTTATGGAGACGGTGACGAATACAAGGTCATGGGGTTGGCACCTTACGGCGAGCCCAGCATCGACTTATCCATGGTTATCAGACCGGACGGCGAGCCCAGCATCGACTTATCCATGGTTATCAGACCGGACGGTGATTCTTGGCTGTTCGAGCCGAGTTTTCTACGTAACGATCCCAGTCCGAAATCGCCATTTGAAGCGACGTATTCCAGTGAATTGAAGACGATCCTTGGACAGCCGCCACGAGTGCCCGGCAGCCAGATGCAAAGTTTTCATAAAAATGTGGCTGCAAGTACGCAGAGAGCATTCGAATCATGTTTACTCAATCTGGTCGCTTCGGTTCAACGTGACACGGATTCCCGTGCGCTTTGCTTTGCCGGTGGCGTCGCACTGAATTGTGCCGCCAACCTGCGCATTATTGAAAGCGGCCTCTTCGAGGATTTCTATGTCCCGCCGGTGGCTTCCGACCGCGGACTGGCACTGGGCTGCGCTTACCTTGGGACTGTCGAGGCGGGCGATTCTCCAGCCCCCATCGAGCATGCCTACCTCGGGACGTCCTATGACGACGAGGCGATCGAAACCGAATTGAAAAGCAATGGTATCGAATACAAACCGATCGACGATCCTGCACGCGAAGCGGCGAAGCAAATCGCCGATGGTCGCATCGTCGGGTTCTTTCAGGGGCGTTCTGAAGCCGGGGCCAGGGCATTGGGTAATCGGTCGATTCTCGCCTTGCCAGGAGGGCGTGCTTTCAAGGACCAGATCAACGCTCGAATCAAGTATCGAGAGTCCTTTAGACCCTTTGCCCCGGCGGTAAACTACGAAAAGACCACAGAACATTTTGAAACTGGCGGCCGGCCTTCTCCATACATGTCCGTCACGTTTCGCGGAAAGAACCCCGAAGCGGATTCTCTGGGCGCCGTGGTCCATGTGGACGGTACCGCCCGGCTGCAAACGGTACATACGGAATCCAACCCCCTGCTTCATGCCCTCATCGACGAACTGGACAAACTCACCGGTACGCCAGTGGTGCTCAACACCAGCTTCAATCTGAAGGGCCAACCGATCGTTGAGAGTCCTCGTGACGCCTTGATGACGTTCTTCGGCTGTGGACTGGACGATCTCTTCATCGGAAACTACTGGGTGCCAAAACGGAGCCTGCCGTGAGCGCTTACGACGATTTCCAACAGTCCCTCGATCGCGCCCTAGTCCGCCAGGGGTGGCTGTTCGGTGAAAAGTTCAATCGGATTGGCAATCCCTTCACCTGGGTCGATGGCGACCAACTGCCGGCCTTGAAAAGCACCGATGGCGTCGCCGCGGTCCTGCAATACCTGTCCATGTCCGGTGAGATATATGATACCCCTGTGGACATCCGGGTTGCAGATCATGACACAATCCTGGACGATCTGACGAAGCGCCTTACGGAGATTTATTCCGCCTTCGCACCGTTCCTAGGACCGGAATTCGGCTTTGATCGATACATCGCCTCGACTGCATCGGTGAAGCTCCAAGACTACTGTGCGATCCGCACCTGGTGCGAAGGTCTCGGGCGTGATCCCGTTCATTTGGACATCGGGCCCGGGCTTGGCGCCAACGCCCTATACAGTTGCCATCATCTGGGGGCGTCCTATATCGCCACCGATGCCTACCCTTCCAGTCTGGCGGTTCAGCGGGCTTTCTTCCGGCAGGTTTTCGGAAAAGGGTATCTGGATATCGTAGACGCCGAGAACTTCGGCCTATCTGAACCGGACATAAGAGCGCGGTTGCTGGAGAGCCATTGGTCCGTGACTTTGCTGCCATCATGGCACCTCGAAATGAGCCCGGACGACGCCGTGGACTTGGTTAGCGCGACCTGGGTGCTCAACGAAGTCACGCCAGCTGGGATATGCTGGCTGCTTCATCATATCGCCCGGCTCGTCCGGCAAGGCGGTTATGTTTACCTCAGAGATAGTGAACGGAGAAAACCGCTTCGCCACGATCTCGATTACGACAAGGCGCTTCTTGATCTGGGATTCGAAAAGGCGGGAAGGTTGGATATCCGGAACCGCATCGATATGCACGGAATTCCCCGTGTTTACCGGCGTACTGGCCAGGTAAAACCGAGTTTCGAGGATCTTTTTGAAACCCATTTCGGCCGCTTCGCCATTACGGCCCATGGCGCGAACTATGCACAGGACGGCAGCCCCAGCTGATCAGACTGCCCTCGGTCGAACGGGGGGTGGGCATAAAGACGCCCGCATGTGGCCCGTTCGTGGTTGGAGTTCTGCATACTTCAGGCAGAATTTACTGAATGCCGTCCGGGATGGAGAAAGGGAATGGGCTCATGCCTTTTTGGCAACTGAAGAGAGCGAAGAGACGGATCTCATCAACCTTTTCGGTGATGCGCCGATACGGCCGCAAATACTGGGCCCCGTGGCGTGTCGAACCCTTCACGCGGCGAGTCGAATAGCCGACTTTTCTGCTGTCGACCATGTCTTTTCGATACTGAACAGGATGCAGGAAACCGCATTCGAGCCGTGGTGTTACGTTACGAAATCGGTTGATCGGAAGGCAGTGGATCGGATTTCCAGCGCGCGAGCGAAAACCTTTGGACCCGTAACAAGGTCGCTTCAAATACCAGCAAGGGAAAAACCGCGTATCGCTTACCTTTCCATGGATTTCGTTTCCCATAGCGCGGGCGTGCCTTTGGCACCGTTAATCAAAGCCCACGACAAAGAACGATTTGACGTCTTGGTTTTCGATATGTCGTTGGATAGTCGGTTCAAGGACGAACTTGGGGTGATCTCAATCGGACACCTGGATATCCGCACTGCCAGGGCACGGATATACGACGCACGGCCCGACATGTTGATCGACACCACGGCCAACCTTCGCGACGGTTGCGAGTGGCTGGGGCGCGGGTTTTGCGGGTCCCTTATCCATGCCTGGGGATATGACGCGGCCAATCGGGGTGTCGAACCGGATCTCGTTTTCGGCGACGCGGCCATGAAGGTCGGTGGGCGATCTTCAATGGTATTAAACCGCTACTTGCCGTTCGCATTCCAGCCTACACGGAAGGTCAAGAAAACCGGAGGGCAACTGGTGTTCGGAGCGCTCGGTCCAACCTACAAGATCAGTCGAACGCTGTTCCGGATATGGATGCGAGTCCTCGCTTCGGTGCCCAACGCAGTGCTTTATCTGGCTGAAGGGGGGCGGAAGAATATGCGTAAGGAAGCGGAACAATGCGGCATCGACCCGGATCGGCTGGTGTTCCTGTCCCGTGCCTCCCGTGCGGCGCATCTCAAGCGGTTGTCGAGGATCGACATCGCTTTGGACAATTCGAGATTGGGCGGAAGCCATTTCATCCTGGATGCCCTGGCGGCGGGTATTCCGGCGATCTGCTATCCGGGGCGGCGATTCAGTGACCGCAGCGGCCTTTCGATCGCTCGATCGCTAGGTTTGCCCGACGAGCTAGTTGCGAACACGTTGGATGACTATGCGGTAAAGGCTGCGCTTCTAGCCGGCTCATCGGATCTTTATAGGAGGATGTGCGAAGCGGTTGCCGGATTGTCGGATCTGAGTGTGTGCGGCGTTGCCCGCGATATCGAACGGCTGGTCAAGTCGAATTTGCGATAACGGGCGCTATAGGCCAAGTAGCGACAATGTGCGTTTTGTAGGCATCGCTATGAGTGGAATATAGCTTCACCGCAACGCCTGGTGGTTGTACTGAATGCCGGCTTGGTATCTCCCTCCAGCTCATCTATATTCCGCTCGTCCGCGCAGCGCGGTAAACCTCTAGGTGAAACGATCGACAGTGAGGCCAGCCAAGTGTCGTCCAACGAAATGTTCGAATCCTTGTCCGAAGCCCAGGCCTATGAGTTGACCCGTTGCGCAATCGCTATAGACAATGCGTATTCTGACGTACCGGAACTTCGGACTTGGCTGCGGCATTGAACGCCAATCTCGATATCTGGGTGGCCCTCCGAACCTTGGTTGCCCGGGATGATTGCCTGCTTGACGAGAACACTTGCAAGAACCTCACCCGATTAGCTGATTTCGTTGCCGATCGTACCTTTTCGATGGCAGATTCCTGCAGCGAACAGGCGATCGAAACACTGATAAATATCAACCTGCAGATATCAGAAGGGTTGTTGGAGGGGCTCAGCAGAGCCAGGGGTCGAATACCGTGATTCGCCTCTAAGTTGGCGCTTGCACCTGTGAAAGCGTTTTGCGGTTGAAATTTCATTGCCTGTGATGTAATCTGACTCTATTCGGCTAAGCGTGTTAGCATGAAACCAGAAAGGTTAGGGTTAGACGCTTATGTTGCATGCCTGAATGGCACCGGTGAGAATCACCGGAAATTTTGAACTCTAGAAAGGAGACCAAATTATGGCCGACGTTACTCTTTCCGCATCAGTGCGGGCGAGCCTTCTTTCCCTTCAGAACACTACAAACCTCGTCGAACGGACCCAAGGCCGTCTGTCTACTGGTTTGCGTGTGGCGTCTGCGATCGACGATCCGGTGTCGTTCTTCCAAGCCAAGAGCTTGAGCGACCGTGCGACGGACTTGCTGGAGAAGAAGGACGGTATCGACCAGGGCATTAGTACGGTTACCGCGGCGCTCGACGGCGTCGAAGGCATCGAGGCTCTCGTCGCGCAGATGAAAGGTATTTCGAACTCGATGAAGTCCGCCACCAGTGCTCAGATCGGCGACCTCATCACCCAGTTCAACGACCTTCGCACCCAGATCAACAACCTGGCCACTGACGCCACCTACCAGGGCACCAACCTGGTCAACGGTGTGGGTCAAACCCTGTCTGTCGAGTTCTCGGAAAAGACGGCGAGCTTGCTCACTGTTAACTCCGTTGACCTCCGCGCCGGTACGGCGGGCCTCAGCATCACATCAGCCGCGGCCTACACCGGCGGCTTCCCGGTTCAGAACGGCACGATCAACGCGGTTTCCTATACCGCCGCGGTGCGCAACATCGGTAACCAGTTCCTGGCCCTGAGCAGCGACTTCACCGTCACCTTCCAGGGACCGACGCAGACCTTCACCGCGGGCGAAACCGTTGCCTTTACCTACGGTACGGGTTCGACCTACAACCTCACGGTGGCGACCAGCGCGCCCCTGACGGTGACCAACGGCCAGGCTCTCGACGTGTCAATCGTCAGCGCCGCTTCCGGCATTACGGCCGGAGCCGAGTTCGCGTTGCAAGCCACCCAAAGCCGTAACTTCTCGATTGCCTATACGAGTGTTGGTACCGCGGTTGCCAGCGTCTCCGCAGCCGAAGCCGTTACCTTCACCTATCGCGGCGATACGGCGATTACCCTGACCACGGCTGACGGCCCGATCAACTTCACCTACGGAACGGCGAGCTTGCAGTTCCGGGTGGCGTCGGGTCAAACCCTCGTACTCTCGCAGAACGGCGACACCTTCGCGGCTAACTTCATGACGGCGGCAGCCGGCATGACGGCGGGCCTGAGTGGTGTGACGGCTGCGGGTTACTTCATCAATACGGCTGGTGCCGTGGCGATCACGGGTGCGACGGCTGCTTTGACCGGTACAGCACTTACCCGTGGTATCAAGATCGCCGGTTCCACCGGTGCGATCACGGCCGACACCAACGTTGAACGGTTTGTCCGCGAGGGCGACACGTCGACCATCAACTCGATGATTTCGGAACTCGATTCGGCGCTGGTCACGCTTCGTACCAATGCCCAAACGCTGGGTTCCAACGTGGCCTTGCTGAACACCCGTCTTGACTTCACCGAGCAGTATGTCAGCACCCTGCAGACTGGTGCCGACAAACTGACCTTGGCGGACATCAACGAGGAAGGCGCCAACCTGCTGGCCCTGCAGACCCGTCAGCAGCTCGGTATTCAGTCTCTGTCCCTGGCGGCTCAGGCTGAAGCCTCCATTCTCCAGCTCTTCGGTTAATCCGAATAGCCTGAGACCGAACTAGCGAAAATCGGGGGGGCGTCTGCAAAATAGACGTCCCCCCTTTTCGGTTTCAGGGGAGAATGAATGGAATTGACCCGATGGCGGTTGCATAGGGGATTTTTTGACTGTGACAACCGTCATCGCCAATCGAACGGAAAACGACTACGATCAACTCGTTCGTTTGGTGGAGTGAACGCAGATGGTAGACGAGATTTTCCTGAGGACGTATTCGCAGGTTCGGCAGGCCCAGACAAAGGCCGCGTTCGAAGTGCGATTCAACGCGATCCAAAAGGGCGTCACCGAGCGCATCAACAAGGAAATCGACAAGGTCAACTCGGACAATCCCATCCGCGAACTGGAGGCGCTGGATAAACGCCGTCAGGAAATGACCGTCGAACTTGAACTGGCCCGGGCATACAAGTTTGGGTTGGAGACCAACAGCTACCGTTTCCTTGAGATCAATTCGGATGCCAACGCGGCGGTTGCTGCGGCCGATGCAGATGAAAACTCGACGTTTTCTGCCGACGAAGTCACCGCATTGAACGAAGCCAAGGATCAACTGGCCGAAAAGATCCGAAATCTTTTGCAGCTCCAGTTTCCCAGATTCACCGATGGAAACATGATCCAACGCATCCGCCAGGATGCCGACACACTGGACACTCTGACTGCCGTTGAGGGCGTTCTCGATCCGGAAGGTACCGATCCCGTTACCAACGACAACCGTACGCTGATCGATTTGATGACCGAGGTCTCGACCCGAGCGCTCACTTACTCGGAATCAACGGATACTTTGGTCGGCGCCGTTAACGAGCTGATCATCGACGGCAATACGGAGCTTTTCGACATCGAGGCCGATGCAACCCGCATTACCCTTGTTGACGTCGAGAAAAAGACCGCCGAGATAGACGCCATAAAGACTAAGTATGCAACGCTACTGGAAGCGATTGCGCTTTCGTTCGAAGTAACGAGCGGTCTTGGTGATATGCTTTCAGAGAGTCTTGACCGTCGCCCGGACAAGACGTCGATCCTTAATCTGTTCGTCTGATACGCTCTAGGCGGATGCCAACGGGTTGATCCATTCTTTTTCGAGCAAGCCCTTATCCGACCAGCGTTCGGTGTAGACGTCGACGAGCTCGAACGGCAAGTCGACTTTCTCGGCGACATCGAGAGTTGTCAAATCGCCTTCGCACATAATCGGCAACACATTGGTTAGGTGATTCAGGGCGTCCGGTTTTTTCTCGATAGCCGCAAGAGCCTTGCCGTTACACTCGGCAAAGGCTCGATCTTCTCTACCCTCCGTTCGCACCTGCGAAACCATGCTCGGCGACAGGTAAAGATCCAACTCCGGATTCGAAAGGCAGGGAAGGCCGCTGAACCGCCGGGTCAGTTTTGCGTTGCGTTCAAGAATATCGATCGCCTTCAACACGAGATCGACTTGCTCCTCGAAATTCTCTTCCGCGACCGCATCAAGATTGTCGGCGTCGGTGTGGTATTCATCGAAAGGAGCGCGCATCACGACACCGCAGGGAATGTTGACCCCGCCGACGTCGAACGCCGTTTCGTCGTTGCAGAGCGGACCTTGTCGAAACCCATGGATGTTCTCGCTTTCCGACTTTGCAGCATAGTGACGAAACACGTGGGTCATTACTCGGTCGATGGGCGCCGTTCCCGAAAAACTCGTCTGGTAATTCAGCGGAGCCCGCGCGCCAGCCGTTGCCATGAAAAGGGCTTGGCGGACAGACTTGGCTGGTGCGTGTTCAGCCGCATAGAAGACCGACCCGATAATCTCGATCGTGCTCAACATACGATAGGTCAACCGGGTCTCGCGGCCCGAAAGGCGCGAAACGACCTCGTGACCGGCGAGGCAACCGACCAGGCCATCGTTGCACATGGCCGGATGGTCGAAATGCCCGACCAAAAGCAGCGAATCGTCGACTTGCCCTTGATGGACCTGCTCGAGCATCTCCATTTCACCTGGGACGAAACGGGTCGCGATATCGACTTCATAGGTGCCGGGTTTCAGGGATCTCCGAACTGAATCAGGCAGGCAGAAACCCCAGTCGATGTCCCAATGTCGATACTGATTGCGAAAATGGAACGGGGTCCGATTGGGTTTGTCCGGAATGGAGAACAGACGGTCTTCAAGTTGTTCGAGCGAGACCTTTCCCTTAAAAGCTGGGGAGTAGGTGAATAGAGACAGTTTGTTTTCTCGCCAGTCGGCGACGACCGAGCCGTCCGGCGCTGTCAGGGTCGCTCCATCCACTTCCCAAGCGTTGGGAACTGACCAATATCCCGAGGTCTCTCCGGAGGGAAAGCCGATGATTTCGCTATTGTCGTAGAACTCGGCCAAATCCCGATAGGCGGCGCTCGTATCGGATCCGACGTGGACGCGATTGCGGCCCGCGAGCTGCATCAAGGCGTATTTCCAACGTTCGACAGACATTCTTGCCTCACCAGTTATTTCGCGGCCTGTTTGGAACCACTTCGTTTGAGCGTTGTTCGACCTCGGCGCCGACTTATTGCCCTTGCAGGATTTCGTCCAGTTTCCTGTGAATGTGTAGCGCGATCCTAATGGCGCCGTTGTGGTCGATCAGTTCACCCGGACGCCGCCGGACCTTAGCTCTTTCCTGTTCGTCGCTAATGAGATTCGCGATTTCTGCGGCAATTTCCTCGTCGCTGAGTTGATCGTTCTCACCCAAAGCCCTTGCCGCCCCGGCTTCCTGCAGGGCCGATGCCGAAAGCGCATTGTTGTGGTTTCGCGCGATGATAAACGTCGAGCAACCTTCGGCGACGGCTTCGTATGCCGTCACACCGAAAGCGCAGATAACCAGATCCGAACGGACCATGCGCTCTGGAAGGTCGGAAACATCGACTGAAAACTGGCTTTCCGGGAATGCCTGCGCGACGCGAGAACGTAAACGCTCCTTGTCCTCAAATCCCGCGGCGACGACGAACTCGATCTCAAAGGAAATCTCGAGTGTGGCAATGATGTCGACCCACCGGCACGCCATTTCGACGGGTACGGAACCGCCAAGAGTAAGCAGGACCTTGGGCGGGCGATCGGTAAGGCCCGCCGATTGCACCGGTCGCTTCGGTACACTGCCTAGGATAATCCAATCCCAACCGCTCAAGACTTCGGTTTGGGTTTGACCCCAATCCAGGTCCCGGAGTTCAGGTGCCGGCGGGTAGAATACGAGATCGGTCGCCAACCGTCGATCCGACCGGTCGTCGATGCCGGTGATCAGGTGCGTGAACTGACGCCAGGTTTCGACTTCTTCGCGCGACGTTGAATCCGTGAGATCGAGAATGATGGCGTCCGGGCGGTTCTTATCGAGGGCCTTGGCTAAAGAGCCCGCAATGTTGGTCGGTTCGAGTTCGATCAAACCATAATTTTCATCGCGAGCGCGCTCGATGACGGCGGCTGACGGCGACGCAAAAGTGACACCCCATGACATCTGCTCGCGGAACGCTTTTGCCAGCATCATGCATCTGGACAGGTTCCCAAAACCAATTTCGACGTCGGCGTCGCAACGAATGATGACGCGTCTCGTCTGCTCGTCGCCGGATTTCTGTCTTACGTGACGGTTGATATCGAGAAGTTCCGGTCTGTTCCTAATCAATTCAACGGCCGCAATCATGTCCAGATCACCAGCCTCTGTGTTCGTCAGTTCATACAGGGTTTCAATGAACTCCATATCCGCCGGCGTGTCGATCGACGTGCGTGATCCGGGGACCCGATAATCGTCATGAAGGGGTTGATTGATGATGCGGCAGAAGTCGGGGTGGAACTTAACGTAACCCGTCACGTGTTCGACGGCCACCGGATCGTCACCCGCCTCTTCGACGAGACGGATCAGTAGCCGTCGGCTCAACGCCTCGAACCCCTCCTGAATGTTGTCTGCCGGCTCCTCGAGCAATGCGTAATCACCGTCGCTGGCGATCAGGGATTCGATATGTTCATCGATGGTTGGCGGATCGATTAGCGGGGAATCGCCACAGATGCGGACAAAGTAGGGGTTGGGATAGAGCTCAGCGGCGCCGCTGAAACGTTCGAAAACATTGTTGAGCGAGCCCCGATAACAGGGTACGCCAACATCCTTGGCAAAGGATTCGACGGCATCGTCGGATGGTTCGATAGACGTCGCGATAACGATCTTGTCGACGAGGCGGCATTTCTCCAAGCGGTGGATGATATGCCATAGAAGCGGTCGTCCACGAATTGGCCGTAGTATTTTACCGGCAAAACGGGTCGAAGACATACGCGCCTGGATCACGGCGGTCGCCATCGAATCACTGACGGTTTGATCGTTATTGGTCACGTTTGGTTGGCTCTTTCTTATGCACTCATTCGTTCCGAAAGTGTTCGAGTTTGATCGCCGTGCCGGCTTCGATGTCGCTTAAGGCTTCGCTTCCGACAATACTCTCATAGTATTTCGGCGGTACGCCGAACCCTGGGCGGATACGTCGAACGTTCGTGGTGGTAAATTTCTCGCCCTTTGCGATATCGCGGACCGCATAAACGGACCTGCGGAATTTAACGTTCGATCGCTCAGAAGATTTCTGCGAAAAGTCTGGCTGGCCAATGGCTTTCCAGGCGTCTGAAACACCATCGCGTAGCGCCCGCAGTTCGGCAGGTTCCATAGAAAACTCCGCGTCGGGACCTCCAGCGGCACGGTCCAGTGTGAAGTGTTTCTCGATGACGGCGGCGCCAAGGCTTACGGCCGCGATCGAAGCCGCGTTGCCGATGGTATGATCTGACAGGCCAACGACGGTGCCGAACCTTTTGGCCAGTTCCGATATGCAAGCCAGGTTGGCTTCCTCCACCGGCGTCGGATACCCGCTGACACAGTGAAGGACGACGATATCCTTGCCGCCCGCGGATCGCGCCGTATCAAGGGATTCGGCGATTTCATCGAGGGTCGCCATGCCGGTCGACATGATGATTGGCTTACCTGTTGATGCAATGCACTTGACCAGCGGTAGGTCGGTCAATTCGAATGACGCAATCTTGTAGAAAGGACAGTCCAAACCTTCCAGGAGATCGACTGCTGTTTCGTCGAACGGTGTACTGAAGCAACTGATGCCCTTAGAGCGCGCGTGTTCGAACAGTTCCGGGTGCCAATCGAATGGCGTGTGGGCCCAGTCGTAAAGATCCCAAAGTGAATAGCCGTCCCACAGACCACCCTCGATTTGGAAATCCGATTTGGGGCTCCTGATGGTCATCGTTTCTGGCGAATAGGTCTGCAATTTCACCGCGTCGGCACCGTTGTCGGCGGCCGCGTCGATGATCTTGAGCGCCCGTTCGATGTCGCCGTTGTGATTGCCGGACATCTCAGCGATCACATAGGGTCGCTGGCCATCGCCGACGGGAATTGAGTCCAATAGGATGGTTGCCATCTATTCGCCCAGTTTCTTGAAAAGATCGGAAATCTTGCCGTCGTCGGCGTTAATACGGCGTAAAACCCGTTTGGTTTCTTCCGGCGCATGGGTCAACCCAATTCGCAGTAGATCCATCCAATTGACGTTGTTGCGCGATCGCACGTTCTCGATCTCATCGACCAGGTTCAGGTCCCGCTTCAGACGTTCCGAATTTCTGTCTTCCAGTATTGCCAGGGTCTCCCCGATGTCATCGTTCCAGTCAAAATGCTCGGTGGGAAGGTCTCTCGCCGAGTGTGTAGATCCGGCGCCTCGTTGCGGATGTGATTTGTATTTTCCCGTAATCAGAACATCGAGGTTTTCCGCGAACAAACCCTCGATTTGACGAAGCAGTTCGTCATAGGTCGTGGCGAAGGTGTTCATACCTAAATCGAAGTTGACATACCGCTGAAAAATGATCGGACCCGTGTCGATCCCCTCGTCCATTTCGTGGATCGTGACGCCGGCTGGCGTGTTGTCGACGAATGACCAAAAATTCGGGTGCGTACCCCGGTTATAGGGGAGATACCCGATATGAAGATTGATAACTGGCCGTTTTGCGGTTGCGAGGACATCGGGCTTGATGATGTGGCGGTATCCGAAACTGAAGACCGCATCATAGGCCGAAAGATCCGTCATCGGCTCGTTTCTGTGACCGACTTCACAGCCCGATTCTTCCAGCACGTTTATGATTGTGGTTCGGTTTTTGTCGTATCCGAGAACTAAAACGGATCCTTTGCTCATGTTACGTCCTTAACCAACCAAAAACGCCGAAATACCGATTTATTGACTCTGTTTTTCCAGTAAATCGAGTTGTTTGGTGACAAATTCATAAGAAAATACCGTGTAATTTTATGGTGAGCCAACGGCCCTTATTGTATAGTCCCAGAAGATGTTAGTCCCTTGAATTTACGGACAATCTTCGGAAGTAATCTACGAGGTGTTTTGCGTATGTCCAACAAAGAAAAATACCGTCTCGCATTCGTCGACAGCTTCTCCCTTGATGACGGTTCAGAGGTCGAAGGGTTGGAGTACAATACCATCGAGGAATGGGATTCTATCGGACATATGGGGCTCATTGCCGCACTGGAGGACGCTTTCGATATCACAATGGAAACGGACGACGTCGTCGAACTTGGTTCCTACGAGAAAGGCATGTCCATACTCGGGAAATATGGGGTGGAATTTTAGCCCATTGTTCCCACATGATAATTACGCCCTTAATCATGGGCGACACGCTGAGGCCGCCGGCCAGAAGAACATGGCGGCCCTCGCTCAATCCATCGTCGGAGATTAATCATGGCCCTGCTAGAAAAGCCGCAAGTGGTTAAGAAGTTCAAAGCTTTCTACGAATATGTGAAGGCTAACGACGGCAAGATCGGTACCAAGCAACGCGGCATCGACCTGAATCTGAACAACGCCTGCAACCTGCGTTGTGAACACTGCTTCACGAACTCGCCCAAGGGCGACCACGTCAAGGATGTGTTGCCGGCGGAAAAGGTCGCCGAGATCGCCGATCAGGCGCACGAACTGGGGATTTTCGAATGGGATCTCCAGGGCGGCGAGCTCTTGCTGCGCCCCGACATCCTTTTCGAAACGTTGGATGCCATCAAGACCGAACGGTTCTACATGTACCTGACGACCAACGGTTATCATCTCGACGAGAAGATGGCCAAAAGGTTGGCTGATGCCGGGGTCAACCGGGTGTCGGTAAGCATCGACAGCATGGAACCCGAGGTCCACGATGAGTTCCGCGGCAAGAAGGGATCCTGGAAGCGGGCCATGGAAGGGTTGGAGCACGTCAAGAACGCCGGAATGTCGCCCTATCTCAACATTACCGTCGGCCACTTCAACGCCCAATCGGAAGACGTCAAACTCCTAATGGACTACTCAAAGGACAAGCGCTACACGACGCTGGTCAACGTCGCGACCCCGGCCGGCATGTGGCAGAAGATGTCCGAGATCATGGTCGATGACGAGGACCGCGCCTACCTGATCGAGATGCGCAAGAAGTACAAGAATATCCTGCGCAACCTATGGAATCCCTTCGATCGTGGTTACGAGGGCGTGCTCGGCTGCAACACCGTCAACCGTATGTACATCACACCGATCGGTGACGTTTTGGTTTGCCCCTACGTGCACATCAAGATCGGCAACGTCTACGAACAGACGCTCAAGGAGATCACGGAGTTCGGGTTCAGTATCCGAAAGTTCCGCGAGCACAGCTCTCTTTGCCTGGCCGGCGAGGACCGCGATTTCGTCACCAAGTACATGCAAGAAGAGGGCACCTCGATCTTCAATCCGCGCGATGCCCGTGAGATTTTCAGCGGCGACGATTTCGTCAAAGAAGAAACCGCTGCCGCCTGAAAAGCACAGACACAAGTCGCCGGGTGAAGACGTGCAGGCCCAATTCGATATCCGTTGGTGTTCCTCGCGCCGTCTTCAGGATATGCGGGACCAGGGTCGACCAATTCTCACGAATTAAGAGATTGAAAAATGTCGGTTACTGAATTCAAAAAAGAATCAATTCCTAGCACGCTGGAGAACTTTCAAGACCGTGAGATCGATATTCTCACGGACTACATCGAATTGATTCGCAAGCATGCGGACGCGCCTGAAATTCTACTCTACAACTTTGCCAGAGCGACGCGGACTCAGGATATAACTAAGTTCCTGGTGTATCATGAAGTTTACAAAGAGATTTTGAATGTACCGGGATCAATCGTTGAGGCCGGCGTGTTGGAAGGCAATACGATATTCAGTTTTGCCCACTTCTCAGAGATTTATGAACACCGGAATTATACACGTCAGGTTTTAGGATTTGATTTCGAGAATGGATATAACTTGCCTTGTGGGCAGCGTATCGAGGCTTCGACAACAGATGGACACCTCGAAAAACTCTAACCTTTGGCGGCGTGACGCCGGAGTTGGCATCGGGCGGCCTGCCTTGTCGGCCTTTCGGGCCGGTTTTCCGGTTTTTGATGTCGGTTTCGGGTGTTTCGGAGCGGGTTTTCCTCTATCCGGGCGCACTTCGGGCGTTGAGCCAGACGAGGCGCTTCATATTGTAGGCCAGGTTGACCATGCCGATCTTGGTC
>Ga0209144_1000100_pt1 | contig 16732 bp, 17 predicted proteins | sample WorMettrBAHAMAS1_FD_187392 | JGI IMG/M metagenome (GOLD analysis project Ga0209144, IMG submission 187392) | Marine gutless worms symbiont microbial communities from Max Planck institute for Marine Microbiology, Germany - Inanidrilus... | ecosystem: Host-associated > Annelida > Digestive system...
TTTCCCTGACGAACTTTGGGAAGAGTTCGGGCGGCTCACCAATTGGGCTACCCCCCTGCAGGCGCGCCCGAAGTGGTGGGGAAAGCTGGTGACTGAACTCATCTACGACACCATGGACGAGGACGTAGCCGAATATCTCAAAGAGAACAAACCGTCGCCCGGCGTCCGCTGGCACCGGCAGTATCCGCGAGTTGCGGGAGAAAGTGGCCCGGCACTACGGCAAGAAGCAGGTGCAGTTTACCCTGTTCCTCAAACCGCCCAAGGACTGACCTGTAGGGCCTGCGTCTTTCGCACGCCAGATCTGTAGAGGCTAGCTAGGTATATAGGTCCCAACATTTTAACGAATTCACTAATATTAAACATGTCTAACTTGTTAGTGAATCGTTCCTAAACTTATTCCTTAATAGTTCTGGTCAACCATTGAGGGAATGCAGATATCTTAAGTTATCAGACTGATGGACTACTAGGGGGCGTTCTCAATTAAGCCGGGTCATCGCAGAAACCAAGAACGTAGCACAGGCATCTCGCCTGCACTCGCGGGTGAAACACCCGCGTTCCGGCAGGCGGGACGCCTGCGCTACGGGGACCGGCAATGCTTAACTTACACCTGATTAGCAATGAGTTTCAGCCACCGAGTCCACCACCCCGAGCGTGGGCCTCGATCCGCCATTTCTTGAGAAATCCAAATGGGTAATCGGCGCGCAATCGCGCGGCCCGGTTGAGTGTCGTCCGGTCGATGTGCGCAAGGGTGAGACCGGGATAGCGGTCGAGATAGATCCGGGGTAGTGGTGATTTTTAAAGTGATAGAGTAGATAAATTCATTGGTAATCATTCCGATTGCCACCGTTTTTCCCGTTACCTGATTCTAGATTTTAGCCCTCTCTTCCGGAAGAATACGCTTGGTCTGAACGATTGCGTTCACTGATAAAACGAACCGAAGAGTTTTCAATTATGATTATCGGGACTAAAGTATACAGCTGTCGCAAATGTCAGAGCGAAGATCTCGTTAAAAATGGCACAAATGCGTCCGGTAGCTCGCAATATCACTGTAAAGCCTGTAGTGCCTATGGCGTACTTAAGCGCAAAGAACGCGCGACGGAAGAAAAGAAAGAACTCATTATAAAAGTTTATCAGGAAAGATCCAGTATGCGCGGGATTGAACGGACGTTTGGGGTCTCACGCTGAACATTGAGTGCCTGGTTAAAAGAACAGGTGAATGACCTCCCACCCCTTGAAGAGACGCTACAACCTGTTGAGTGCAAAAAATTCCTGTGCACGGCTCATATTGAGCGTTGGAATAATACCTTACAGAAACAGTTGGCACGCTTCATACGTAAGACGTTGTCTTTTTCCAAATGTATTAAAATGCATGAGATTTGTTTAAAACTCTTCACACGCCGATATAATACCGAATTATTGCTGATTGTTGGCTAGATATCACTTCAAAAATCACCACTCGCAGATCCGGTATTCCGCCGCGATCCGATCCTGACCGCGGCGCAAGGGGCCGCCGGCAATCTCCAGCAGGGTGAGCTCTGAACCGGGCAGACGGACGCCCCAGTCCTGGCATTCGGTCAACAGCGCCTCGATGGCATTGGCATATTTCGGGTGGTCTTTGAGGTAGTAGATCCAGACGCAGCTATCGATCAGGATGGCGCGATGACCGGCCAGTAAATTAGTCGTCATTCCAAGCGTCTTTTTCCCGACGCAGATATTCGTCCGTGTCGATGCCCTCCCAGACCTCCTTGTGCGGACCACGCAGGGCCTTCAGGTAATCTTCCGGCTCCGGGATCATGACGATCATGTCACCTTCGACCTGCACCAGCAAGCGTTTGCCGGAGTCGGGCGATGACCCGCCTGCTCGGCACCATCCAGATGGCGCACCCCATGGCTGAAGAAATAAAGTACTACCTCGCCCCGTTCGTCGGGTTCCACCTCCGGATAGACGCAGAGGCAGTCAGTGGCGCGCCGTCCGCCGGAACGGGCCAGTAGCTCCATCTCGCTGGGCGTTTTGCCATTGAGGCTCATCCGGGCGAGATAATCCGGATATTCCGGCCGGGATTTGTTGAGCAGCCGGTTGGCGAAGGTGGGGAAGAGTTCGGTCGAGTAGTAGATTCGAGAAGTGTCCTTCATTCTTCCCAAATAGCCGAAGTCGGGAAATTTCATCGCACCTTGGGTGTAGCCGAACAGGTAGTGTCCGTTTTCCTGAGTCAGGCGTCCAATAGTATGCCAGCGGCGGGTATCCGGGTCCTGTCCGGCAAGGTAAAGGGCTTTCATGGCTTTAGTTTTCCAACAAACGTTTTTCGTTGAGCGTCAACAATTTCAGGGCAAACTGCCTCGCCAGTGGCGTTATTTCATCAGGGGGGTATTGCTCGAAAAGATTCTGGCGGGCATTTCCCGGGATTTGCTGCAGTCGATCCAGCCAGACCTGGACCGCTTGGGGCGACTTGGCCGCCGCTTTTTTGAACAGTTCCACAGTCGGCAAGGATTTTTTGTCGGTTTTGTTTTGGTAGATGGCCGAACGCGCTTTTTCCACAAGGTGCTAATATGCCGTCCTCGGTCGTTGGTGTGCAACCGTTCCTCTCGGGTGGCGTCGGTCTCGTTTTGTCCTAGGGAAGCGGCATGGTCGAAGGTCGGGGCAAGATAACGTTGGCGATTGTGCTGGATGATACCCCAATTCTCATGATGACGATCCTGGTTGGCAATCCACGCGTCCAGCAGCAGATACCCCAGAAAGAGATCGTAAGCGGTAGCAATTGCTTTGCCGAGCGGTTGCCGGTTCGGCGGAAGCCTGACCGCTGGGTCAATCAATAGAGCATGGATTCGTCCCAGAGTATGAGCCCTCGCCTGTCTGATTTCGTCTTTTGGATAATCGGCATGAATGTCGGACAAGGATTCATTACCTAGTATCAGTTTTCCACCTTCCGGTACGATACGAGGCGACAACACGCCTTTTTGTCCCCGACAGACGGCAAGGTCGTAATGGGCATGGGGTAACCCCAGCAGCTCGGCGAGTTCCGCGGCAATCTTCTCGGCCCAGTTTCCTCCCGTGCCGGGGCGGCCCACCTTGAACAGATGCAGCTCATCACCGATGGGCAGCCAGTATTTTTCCTTGGTGCCCAGTGGCTCGGAAGATTCGGGCGTGTCGACGCCAAGGGTGGTTATCGGAAACGTCCTCCTTACACCGCAAACATCCTTCTCTTGGCCTCGGCCAATAGTTCCCTGGGCTTGCCCCCGACTATCAGGGCATTGAGTCCGCCTGCCGCCTGCACCTCGGGGGGCCTTGAAGATCTGCTGGTTTTCCAGCCCGTCGGTGCCGCCCTGCTCGAACTGGCCGACGATGGCACGGATGATCTCGGCGGTCTTGAAGCGCAGGGTGTGGTCCACTCGGCCACGGGAACGGCGGCGGGCCTTGCCGCCGATGATCTCGATGCTACCCGCCGTCTTCATGCCGAGGAACTGGCCGATAGTCAGCTTCCTAACAGGTTGCGAGATCACTGCAACCGGACGATCAACAGAGAGGAACCCTTGTCGCAAAGGTGGACTGAAAGGTGGGCTATACAAGATGTTGCGATGAAAACATCCTTTGTAAATCAATCGCTTAAAAATACAATTGGCGGAGTGGACGGGACTCGAACCCGCGACCCTCGGCGTGACAGGCCGATATTCTAACCAACTGAACTACCACTCCGTGTTCGCCTGGTGGGTGCTGCAGGACTCGAACCTGCGACCCTCGCCTTGTAAGGGCGATGCTCTCCCGCCTGAGCTAAGCACCCTGAAGACGAACTTTCATTTTACCGCGTCCTTCAGCGCCTTTCCAGCCTTGAACGTCGGTGTCTTCGAGGCAGCGATCTCGATCACCTCACCCGTTCGCGGGTTGCGTCCTGACCTCGCGGCCCGTTCCTTTATCAAGAAAGTGCCGAAGCCGATCACCGTTACGGTGTCTCTCTTTTTCAAGGCATCGGCTACGGCATCTGTCATGCCATCCAAGGCCCGACCTGCCGCCGACTTGGAGATGTCTGCCGCCTCTGCCATTGCCACAATAAGTTCCGACTTGTTCATTATCCCCCTTCCCCCGCTGCTTTTGGAGGGCCTTTCCAATCTTTCATTGGATCTGACCCCGAATATCACCTCATGCCGATCGGTTTATAGCGACCGGACCTATAGCTGTCAAACGCTTTTCGTTCAGTGATGGGTCCGCATCCTGCTGCCTTTCTCCTCGGTGACCTCCAGTACCGGCGCCTGCACCTCGGTCTGGTCCGATTCTGCTTCTTCCGGATCGACGGCCTTGATAGTGGGAAGCTCGCTCAAGGCGAGATCGAGCACTTCGTCTATCCACCGCACCGGTCGGATGCAGAGATTCTGCTTGATATTCCTCGGAATCTCGATCAGGTCACGTGCGTTCTCTTGCGGGATGATCACCGTATCTATCCCGCCGCGGTGGGCAGCCAGCAACTTCTCTTTCAGTCCCCCGATCGGTAATACCTCGCCCCTCAAGGTGATCTCCCCGGTCATAGCGACATTCGATCGCACTGGTACCTTGATCAGGGCGGAGACCAGGGCCGTGCACATGGCCACGCCCGCGCTGGGCCCGTCCTTCGGGGTCGCCCCCTCGGGAACGTGGATGTGTGCATCGAGCTTCTGGTGGAACTCCAGATCGATCCCTAAGGCCTGGGCACGGCTGCGAACTACGGTCATGGCAGCTTGGATCGACTCCTGCATCACGTCCCCGAGCTGCCCGGTGTAGGTGAACTTGCCCTTGCCCAGCACCAGGGCGGATTCGATCCGTAGCAACTCGCCCCCGACCTCCGTCCAGGCCAAGCCCGTGACCTGACCCACCTGATCGAACTCGTCTGCGCGCCCAAAACGGTACTTCTGTACCCCTAGGTATTTTTCAAGTGCCTTCGGGGTTACGACCACCGAGGAAATGCGCTTTTTGAGCAATACGTCCTTGACCACCTTCCGGCAGATCTTCGAGAGCTCCCGCTCCAGGTTGCGGACGCCGGCCTCGCGCGTGTAGTGGCGGATGATGTCCCGAACCGTGCTCTCGCGGATGACGATCTCTTCTTTCTCGAGACCATTGTTGTTCATCTGCTTCGGGATGAGATAGCGCTCGGCGATAGCGACTTTCTCGTCTTCCGTGTAACCGGAAAGACGGATCACCTCCATGCGGTCCAGGAGGGCCGGTGGGATATTGAGGGTATTCGCGGTCGCCACGAACATCACCTCCGAGAGATCGAAGTCCACTTCCAGATAGTGATCGTTGAAGGTATGGTTCTGCTCCGGATCCAACACCTCGAGCAGTGCGGACGCCGGATCGCCCCGGAAGTCCATGGCCATCTTGTCGATCTCGTCCAAGAGAAAGAACGCATTGCGCGACCCCGCCTTGGATAGATTATGGATAATCTTTCCTGGCAACGCCCCGATATAGGTGCGCCGGTGGCCGCGAATCTCCGCTTCGTCGCGCATACCGCCCAGGGACATCCGCACGAACTTGCGGTTGGTGGCCCGCGCGATCGAGTGTCCCAGCGAGGTCTTGCCGACCCCGGGGGGACCGACCAGGCACAGGATCGGCCCCTTGAGCTTGCGCACCCGCTGCTGCACGGCTAGGTACTCGAGGATCCGTTCCTTGACCTTCTCCAACCCGTAGTGATCGGCCTCCAACACCCTCTCGGCAGCCTTGATGTCGTTACGGATGCGCGTGCGCTTCTTCCAGGGCAGGTTGACCAAGGTGTCCACATAGTTGCGAACGACCGTGGCCTCTGCGGACATGGGTGACATAAGCTTAAGCTTGTTGAGCTCCGACTGTGCCTTGGCCTTCACGTCCTTGGGCATACCCGCCGCTTCGATGCGCTTGCCCAGGTCGTCGATATCGTTGGGGGCTTCCTCCATCTCGCCCAGCTCCTTCTGGATGGCCTTCATTTGCTCGTTGAGGTAGTACTCCCGCTGATTTTTCTCCATCTGTCGCTTCACCCGGCTCCGGATCCGCTTTTCCATCTGGAGCAGGTCGTTCTCCGCTTCCATGAGACCCATCAAATGCTCGAGCCTGGACTGGACGTCGATCACCTCCAGGACGCGCTGTTTCTCGTCCAGCTTCAGGGACATGTGGGCGGCCATGGTGTCGGCCAGTCGGCCGGCTGCGTCGATGCTCGACAGCGAGGTCAACACTTCGGGCGGCACCTTCTTGTTGAGCTTGACGTATTGGTCGAACAGGCCGATGGCCGAGCGCATCAGGACCTCCTGCTCTCGCTCATCCGCCTCCATGAGATCGACCAAGGGCAGGATATTGGCTCTGAAGGCATCCTCCGTGGTGATGAAGGTATCGATCTGGGCCCGTTGGCTTCCCTCCACCAGCACCTTAACGGTACCGTCCGGAAGCTTGAGCAGCTGCAGAATGTTGGCCAAAGTCCCTACCGCGTATAGATCCTTGACCGCCGGGTCATCCACATCGGCCCTCTTCTGGGCGATCAGGAGGATCTGCTTATCGTTCGCCATCGCGCTGTCGAGCGCCCGGATGGATTTTTCGCGGCCGACAAACAAAGGAATGACCATGTGGGGGTAGACCACCACATCGCGTAGCGGCAATACGGGCACGTCAGCACCGGGGGTATTGTTCTGGGCCATGGAAACTTTGTGCTCAGCTGGTGTCCTGCTCTTCCGGTGCCACCCTTAAAGCTGGGACTCGGTCCCCGACGGCACGGCAAGAACAGACAGAATAGATAAAGATACTGCGTTTATTTCGGAACTAATGTTTGGGCGTTCGGAACCCTACTTCAACGCCGTTTTGGCCTGTATCGTAGGGGGGCGCCGGAACCGGCACCGCTGATGCGAATACGCTGACCCGGTCACGGTCACTCCGACGCGGCACGCTGGTGGTCGACCCCATCGTAGATGATGAGGGGATTGCTCTCACCCGAAATGGCCGAGCCGTCGAGGACCACCTTGCTCACGTTCTCCATCGAGGGTAAGTCGTACATGATATCGAGCAGGACTTGCTCCATGATAGTGCGCAGGCCGCGGGCCCCGGTCTTGCGTTCCATTGCCTTGCGGGCAATTGCTGTCAGGGCATCGTCGCGCAGATCCAGGCTGCACCCCTCCATCTTGAAGAGACGGACGTACTGTTTAGTCAGCGCATTTTTGGGTTCGGTAAGGATGCGCAGCAAGGCCTCCTCGTCCAGCTCCTCGAGCGTGGAAATGATCGGAAGGCGGCCGACGAATTCGGGAATGAGGCCGTAGCGGATCAGATCTTCCGGCTCGATTTCACGCAGGAGCTCGCCGACCTTCTTCTCGTCATCCTTACCGTGCACCTCCGCCGCGAAGCCGATCCCCCCCTTCTTCGAGCGGTTGCGGATCACCTTCTCGAGACCGGCGAACGCGCCGCCGACGATGAACAGGATGTTGACGGTATCTACCTGTAGAAATTCCTGCTGCGGGTGCTTACGCCCACCTTGGGGCGGTATTGCGGCGACGGTTCCCTCGACGAGCTTCAGAAGGGCCTGCTGTACCCCCTCCCCGGACACGTCACGGGTAATGGAAGGGTTGTCCGACTTACGCGAGATCTTATCGATTTCGTCGATATAGACGATCCCCGTCTGGGCCTTCTCCACATCGTAGTCGCACTTCTGCAACAGCTTCTGAATGATGTTCTCGACGTCCTCACCCACATAGCCCGCCTCCGTCAAGGTGGTGGCATCCGCGATCGTGAACGGGACGTTCAGCAACCGAGCCAAGGTCTCGGCGAGCAGCGTCTTGCCGGAACCCGTAGGGCCAATGAGCAGGATGTTGCTTTTGGCAATCTCGATGTCTTCCCTGACCTTGACATCGTCGGCTTCGAGCCGCTTGTAGTGATTGTAGACGGCGACCGAGAGCACCTTCTTCGCCTGCTCCTGGCCGATGACATATTGATCGAGGATCCCCTTGATCTCGCGGGGCTTGGGCAGCTTGCTGGCCGCCTCGTCGATACTTTCTTGGATCTCCTCGCGGATGATGTCGTTGCACAGATCGACGCACTCATCGCAGATAAAAACCGACGGGCCTGCGATCAGCTTCCGCACCTCGTGCTGGCTCTTGCCGCAGAACGAGCAGTAAAGCAGCTTGGCATCGTTGCCCTTGCCGTGGTTGTGACCACTCATGTGCGACACCCTCCGGAAAGTTCAGTACACCGGCGCTCAAAGCATTTCGAAGGAGTGGTCAAACGCGCGGTCGAAGCTATCGGTTAAAGAATAGATCAATCCGGTCCCCCTCCACCCTGGGCTTGAACCGTAAGATCACCATACCATCCTTGAATGCTCCCTCGGGGATCTGCCGAAGCGATGTCTACTCGGTTCATGTTCCTCTCATCACTGCGAAAATCGCGGAAGGGAAAATCCCGGTGTCCTTTGATCTGTTCCAGCTTCATGGCGGTGGCTCACTCTCTGAAATTCGGGGACGGGCCGAAGGAATCCAGATCGATACGGTTGCCTCCTTCCGGGAACGACCAGCTGCCGAGAAAACCGCATGGCGAGAGTAAGCTGACTACCGATCGCTCGACGACATGATCGAATAAAATGGGATATTCTTGCCCCTGAGAAAGGCGACGGTAATCATAACCCTTTCCAAGGAGATGGCAAGGCAAAGGGAAAGGCGATACGCACTTGTCTCGGGGGCTATTCCGGTGCTGCGGAAACCGTCTCCCGTTTAGCGAGCACCTGATCGACAAGACCGTACTCCATGGCCTCCTCGCCGCCCATGAAGCGATCCCGCTCTGTATCCTCTGCAATCTTCTCCATCGGCTGCCCGGTGTGCCGGGAGAGGATCCGATTGAGTCGGTCCCGGAGGTGCAGGATCTCGCGGGCGTGAATGTCCACGTCCGTCGCCTGGCCCTGAAAGCCGCCCAGCGGCTGGTGGATCATCATCCGCGAGTGCGGCAGACAGAAGCGCTTGCCGGCAGCACCCCCGGCCAACAGCAGGGCACCCATGCTCGCCGCCTGACCGATGCACATGGTGCTCACGTCCGGCTGGATGAAACGCATGGTGTCATAAACGGCCAACCCGGCGGTCACTGACCCACCGGGAGAGTTGATGTAGAGGTAGATATCCTTGTCGGGGTTTTCCGACTCCAGGAACAGAAGCTGGGCGACCACCAGGTTCGACGTATAGTCTTCGACCGGCCCGATCAGGAAGACAACGCGCTCCTTGAGCAGGCGCGAGTAAATATCGAAAGAGCGCTCCCCGCGTGCCGTCTGCTCGATAACGATGGGGACCAGTCCGAGGTCTTTCGGGTCCCACCCACTAGGATCGGAAATCGTACTCATAAGCTGTTTGTCGTATTGCTTGTCTGAAACCTAAGCAGTGACCGCAGGGGCATTCAGCTCCTCGAAAGTAGCCGGCTCGTCCACGACCGTTATCCGCTCCAGCACCCAGTCGACCACCTGATTCTCCAGGGTCAGGGCCTCCATCGAGGCTACCCGATCCCGGTCAGTATAGAAGTAGTCGACAATCTGCTGCGGATCTTCGTAGGTCGAGGCTAAAGCTTTCACCGCCTCCCGTACCCGCTCCGGATCGACCTCGATGCCGTTGACCTTGATGATCTCGCCGATAATCAGACCGAGTGCGACCCGCCGCTCGGCCCGGTCCCGAAACAGGTCATCGGGGAGCTCGAAGCTCTCGTTCCCCACATCCCGGCGGACCCGTTGCTTGAATGTCACGATCTCCTGCAGGATGAGACTCTCCGGAAGTTCGATCCGGTTGGTTTCCAGCAACAGGTCCATGACCTGCTCTTTGACCCTGGCATGGATCCGCTCCTTGAGCTCGCGTTCCATGTTCCGGCGCAGGTCCGAACGGAGCTCATCCAAGTCTCCGTCCGGGAAACCGAAACCTCTCACGAAGTCCACATCCAGCTCGGGAAGCACCGGCTCGGCAACCTCACTGACTCGCACCGAGAAGACGACCGGCTTCCCTTGCAGATCTTCGGACGGATACTGGTCCGGAAAGCGCAGGTCCAGCTGTCGTTCGTCCCCTGTCCGCACCCCCACCAGGCCCTCTTCGAAGCCGGGAAGCATACGCCCGATACCGAGCTCGACTTGGATATCTTCTGCGGAGCCACCCTCGAACGGCTCGCCGTCCAGCGTCCCGGTATAGGAGATCATGAGCCGGTCGTCCAACCGGGCCGGGCGTTCCACGGCCACCCACGTCCTCTGCTGCTTGCGCAGCAGGGTGAGCATGGCCTCCACATCCACCTCCGTCACCTCGGCCACCGGCCGCTTGAGAGTCTTGCTGTCTAGGGAACCCAGCTCAAACTGCGGCAGTACCTCGAACATGGCCGTATAGGCATAGCGCCGGGCGGATTCATCCATGTCGGGTTCGACCTGCGGGGTCCCGGTGGGCTGCAGCTCTTTTTCGACCACAGCCTCGGAAAAGCTGGTTCCTATCAGCTCGCCGAAGACCTCTCGATGCACCTGCCCCCCATAACGCTGACGCAAGATCTTCATCGGCACCTTACCGGGACGGAAGCCCGGCACCCTAGCGGAACGGCTGAATTCACGCAGGCGCTTCTCCACCTCTGTCTCGATCCGTTCCGGCTCCAGATCGACGGTCATCCGCCGCTCCAGCCCTTCTCCGTTTTCCACTGATACTTGCATCGTCATCTCGGTCTCTCAGGGACACACCTGCCCGTAGCTGGTCCCTTCATTGTCGTCCAGATCCGCGTAGATGTCGATAAAGTCGATCCTGAACCAATTCGAACACGCCCTTGCGGCTCGATCAGTTGCTGCCCATAGCCGCAATCCGGGCCAAGTCTTGGGCCTCGAAATCGATGCCGAAGTCCTGACCGGGGTTGAGCGTGATACCGTAACCGATCCCCAGCTTTTCCAGGATCCAGGTGAACTCGACGACCAGGCCGCCGTCATAGCCGGGGTAATCCTTGACGAAGGCCTTGGCGCGGTCGGGACTCGTGAACAACACCAATACATCTTCGCCGTCCTCGGTCCGGATCTTGAGCGGCCGGGCCTTGGTATCGGTTGCGAAGCCGTCGATTTGGTGCTTCTCGTAAACAGGCATGAAGACATCGGAGCCGAGCAGGGTGCGGAGAAAGGATTCCGGCGGAATCCGATTCTCCTGCGCGGCCACAAGCTGGTGTTCCAGGTCGTTATGGGGTTGAAAGTCGGTAGTCATGTGGCTGTTCCTCGGGCAACCGGCATTGGCCGGGGAAACTGGGGTTGAACCGGCGGACTTCAAGGTTCAGGGTGCTCCTGACCCAATGCCATCAAGTTGAGCGTTACCGGTTGCACTCGACCATAACCGTAGGGGCACCCCCCGTGGGTGCTCTCATCAGGGCAGGTACAGGACCTGAGGGCAGGCACAGGGGCCTGCCCCTACAATTCGCCCAGGGTGCCTCACCCCGCCAGCTGCTCCATCCGAATCCGCACCACCTCGCCCGTTACCGACTCCAGGGCCTCGATACGGGCGATAGCCCGGTTCATGCGACCCTCCCGGACCCGATGACTGAGCATGATCAGGGGCACATGGGTGTCGCCCACCTCCGGCTCTTTCTGCTGGATGGCCTCGATGCTGATGCCTTCCTCCCCTAAGATGCCAGCGATGCGGGCCATGACGCCTGGTTGATCCAGGGCGATGACGCGCAGGTAGGAGGCAGTCTCGACCTGCTCCATAGACAACACGGGCATATCCGAGAGCTCGTCGGGCTGGAAGGCCAGATGCGGGACCCGGTTGTTGGGATCGGCGGTGAGCGCGCGGGTCACATCGACCACATCCGCCACCACCGCGGAGGCCGTGGGCATGGCACCGGCGCCCGCTCCGTAGTAGAGGGTAGGTCCGACCGCATCGCCCTTGACGAGAACGGCATTCATGACCCCGTTCACGCTGGCGATCAAACGCCGCCGGAGCACGAGCGTGGGGTGGACCCGCATCTCAACGCCCTGATCGGTCTTGCGCGCAACCCCCAGGTGCTTGATGGAGTAGCCCAGCTCCGCGGCGTGGACGACGTCCTGGGTCGCGAGCCCGGAGATGCCCTCGGTATAGGTCCGGTCGAATTGCAGCGGGATCCCGAAGGCCAATGACCCTAGGATGGTGAGCTTGTGGGCGGCATCGATGCCCTCTACATCGAACGTGGGATCCGCCTCCGCATACCCCAAGGCCTGGGCCTCGGCGAGCACATCGCCGAAGCCCCGACCCCGGTCCCGCATCTCGGTAAGAATATAGTTGCCGGTGCCGTTGATGATACCGACGATCCACTCGATGTGATTGGCCGCCAGCCCCTCGCGCAGGGCCTTGATGATGGGAATACCACCGGCCACGGCGGCCTCGAAGGCCACCATCACACCCCGTTCGCTCGCGGCGGCGAAAATCTCGTTGCCGTGCAGGGCGATCAGGGCTTTGTTGGCAGTGACCACATGCTTGCCGTTCTCGATGGCCCTGAGCACCAGCTCCTTCGCCGGCGAGTAGCCCCCGATGAGCTCGATGACGATATCGATAGCGGGGTCTTCCACCACGGCAAAGGCGTCTTCCGAGATACGCCCGATCTGATCCAGACCGCTGATGCGCCGGGAATCGTACCGATGGGCCGCGGCATGGGCGATGCGGATCCCCCGTCCGGCCCGGCGGGCGATCTCCCCCGCATTGCCCGTAAGCACGCTCACCGTGCCACCGCCGACGGTACCCATTCCCAATAAACCGATGTTCACCGGCTCCATGCGTCTCTCCCCCTATTTTCGGATGGTGCCAAGCATCACGCGCGTTAGTGATTGCGGGCATCGCGTCGCAGCATGCCGCGGATGCCGCGGACAGCCTGGCGGGTCCGCTGCTCGTTCTCGATCAGGCCGAAGCGTACATGGTCATCCCCATACTTACCGAAGCCGATGCCGGGCGAGACTGCGACCTTGGCCTCCCGCAGCAGCTTCTTGGAGAACTCCAGCGAGCCCAGCACCCGGTAAGGCTCGGGGATCGGTGCCCATACGAACATGGTGGCCTTGGGCTTTTCGATTCGCCACCCCGCCGCTGCGAGCCCGTCACACAACACATCCCGCCGGCGCCGGTAGCGATCGCGGATCTCGGCCACACAGTCCTGGGGGCCTTCCAAGGCAGTGATGGCCGCCACCTGAATCGGCGTGAAGGTCCCGTAGTCTAGGTAGGACTTGATCCGCGCCAGGGCGGCGATCAGCTCCCGGTTGCCGCACATGAAGCCGATTCGCCAACCGGGCATGTTGTAACTCTTCGACAGCGAGAAGGACTCCACCGCCACTTCCGCAGCGCCCGGTACCTGGAGGATCGAGGGGGCCCGATAGCCGTCGAAGACGATGTCCGCATAGGCTAAGTCATGGATCACCCAGATGCCGTGCTCGCGGGCGATGGTGACAACTTCCTCGAAATAGTCAAGGTCCACGCAACGGGTGGTAGGATTGCCCGGAAAATTGAGGACCAGCAGCTTCGGCTTGGGCCAAGAGTCCTGGATTGCCTTGCGCAGCTCATCGAAGAAATCCACCCCCGGCACCATGGGAACGTGCCGTACATCCGCCCCGGCGATGATGAAGCCATAGGGGTGAATAGGATAGGCAGGATTGGGCACCAGCACCGTGTCGCCGACCTCCATGGTTGCCAGGGCTAGGTGCGCCAAGCCCTCCTTAGAGCCGATGGTCACGATCGCCTCCGTTTCCATATCCAGCTGCACCCCGTACCGCTCGCGATACCAGTTGCAAATGGCGCGGCGCAGGCGCGGGATGCCGCGCGAGACCGAGTAGCGGTGCGTATTCTTACGCTGGGAGACCTCTATCAGCTTGTCCACGATATGCGGCGGGGTAGGCTGATCCGGATTGCCCATGCCGAAATCGATGATGTCCTCCCTCCGAGAGCGTGCCTCCGCCTTCAGCTGATTGACGATGCTGAAGACGTAGGGCGGCAGACGCTTGATACAACGGAACTCGTGATGGAGCACGACGACGGATTCCTCGCGGGAGACGGCACAATTCGGTGAAGATAAGGAAGTGTACCGCTACGGGTGCAGGTTTCAACCGGTCACCAGTCACCGGTCACCGGACCCGAATTTGAATCGCAAAGGCGCGCAGGGTGAAGAGTCGATCAGGTGTCTCCTGCGAGAGATCGGGTAGGTCTATCCGATTTATCCGCTCAATGGCTTGGGGGCATCGTTTTTCCGGTTGCCCCAGCCGTGTGCTGATGCGCCCGAATCACCGAGCTATCCATGAAAACCTCTTTCCAATCAGAATCCTTTGCCAACTCCTCGAACACCACGGACCACACCCCTCGTTTCTGCCAGCGGGCGAATCGTTGGTACACGCTGTTCCAGTTTCCAAACTCCGGGAGAAGATCGCGCCACGGGGTACCCGAGCGCGCCAGCCACAAGATCGCCTCTACAAACATCCGGTTGTCACGGCCGCTGCGTCCGCGGTCGGACGTCTTGCCCGGCAGCAGGTGCTCGATCCGTTCCCATTGGTCATCACGCAAATTCGGTCGAATCATTTCTACGCCTCATGTAGGTCAGTTAGGCGTAGTCTATCAGGTTAAATGTCAACACTCACTAGTGTCCGGGATATTAATTGAATAAATTCAGATGGTTATTTGTTTCGAGATTGCTTAGATCGTAGTCCGCATCGATAACCATCCGATTCAGCAATATTTTTCTCACATAGTCGGGCTCAAAATCTGTAGGATTGTATAGAGACCTGCATCAATTTGGGCGCTTTTGGAGGTATCTCCATGATTCCTGGAGTGGGATCTTTTCAAAACCTACAAATCGGTTCAGTGGTCAACACTACTAGATCTTGACGAGCCGCAACGCCGTCAGCGCGGAAAAGGGCCGCAATCGGACCTAAGAATGATGAATGTCAACCGATCCTAAGCCGCCCATCGCCGGCTACCGGTCTCCAGCCGTCGGCCTCCGGCAGTGTAGGGCAATGCCATTAAGTTAATCGTTACCGGTCGGCAAACAAGAGGAAAAACTACGAATCACGCGAATCCTCGCGGACCTGCCTGTCGGCAGACAGGTCGAATTGCACCGATTGCGCGATTTATAGGCTGGGCAAAACCCGTAGGATGTTGGTATGGACCCATCCCCCTTCACTAACGGCGTCGAAAGCGTCACGATGGTATGACAACCACAACCATCGGACCGAAGCGGGAGGGTCCAACATGAATGGTAGCAAGAGTATGGTGCGTTTGGGGATCGACCTCGGCAAGAACTGCTTCCACCTGTTGGGAGTCAACGAGCAGGACGAAAGGGTGCTGAAGAATAAAGGTGCGTCGGAGCGCCTTGTTGCGGGAGGTGTCGAATCTACCGGCCTGTTTGATCGGGATGGAGGCGTGCGGCGGTGCCCACCATTGGGCACGTGAGTTCAGCCGGCACGGGCACGAGGTACGGCTGATGGTGCCGCAGTTCGTCAAGGGTTACGTCAAGAGCAACCAGAACGACGACCAGGATGCGGAGGAGGCCATCGGCGACGCGGTGGGGCGTGCCAACATGCGTTTCGTAGCGGTCAAGACGGTTGAGCAGCAAGACCTACAGGCGATGCACCGGATTCGGCCGGCGGCGGTGAAGAGCCGCACGGCATTGCTCAACCAGATGCGCGGGTTGTTGGGGGAGTATGGTGTGGTGGTGCCCACGGGTGTGGGGCAGATGCGGGGCAGATGCGGCAGGCGGTTCCGGAGCTTCTCGAAGCGGGTGAGAACCGGCTGTCGGCGCTGATGCGTTCGCTGTTGGCGCAGCTCTACGAGCACTTGCAGGAGCCGGATACCCGCATCCGGGGCTACAAGGCGGCGTGCCAGCGCTTGGTGGCGATCGAAGGCATTGGTCCGCTAACGGCGACGGCGGTGCTCGACACCTTCGGGGATGGGCGCCAGTTCCCCAACGGGCGGCAATTCGCGGCGGCCCTGGGGCGGGTGCCGCGCCAGCACGGGAGCGGCGGCAAGCTGCGCCTGCTGGGGATCAGCAAACGCGGCGATCGGTATGCGCGCGCCTTGTTAGTCCACGGCGCGCGTTCAGTGGTTGGAGCGGTGTTGCGCAAAGACAAGCAAGACGCGCGTAGCTGCTGGATCCGGCGCATTGTCCAGGAGCACGGCTTCAACCGGGCGGCGGTCGCGGTGGCGAACAAGAATGCGCGCATCATTTGGGCACTGCTGACGCGGCAGGAAACGTACCGGTTCGCCAGCTGCACGTCATCGCCCACGGGGGGAACGGGTTTCCCACCCGGACATGGCGTTGGCAACTGCATAACGAGTTTTGCAGGTGTTCGACAACGATTGCGGACAGGTAGCACACACACGATGGCAAGACCGGTCAGACCGGCACCTTTCAAACCTGCTCGCCCGCAGAGGTCTGCGAGGCCGATAGGGATGTTCCAGGCACGGTGCGCGAATTTTCCATCGAAGTTGTGGGCATTCGAACGTCCTACCAGAGGCCGGATAGATGACGGCAACCTTTCCCTTCGCCAAATCTTGTGTGTTTTACCTTGCAAACGGAATGGGTCCATATATGCGGTGAGCGTGGCAGGTCTTACAGGATGGCATCACGAGGAGAGGCGAACCGCATCTTTGGGCGGTAGTGCGCTGATATCGGTCTATGGAAACTACGAGTCACGGGAATCTGCACGAAAAAGATCCGGTAGTGGTGATTTTCGAAGTGATATCTAGCCAACAATCGGAAATAATTCGGTATTATAGGGGTGTATGAAGAGTTTTCAACAAATCTCATGCATTTTAACACATTTGGAAAAAGACAACGTCTTAC
>Ga0209144_1000102_pt1 | contig 16691 bp, 20 predicted proteins | sample WorMettrBAHAMAS1_FD_187392 | JGI IMG/M metagenome (GOLD analysis project Ga0209144, IMG submission 187392) | Marine gutless worms symbiont microbial communities from Max Planck institute for Marine Microbiology, Germany - Inanidrilus... | ecosystem: Host-associated > Annelida > Digestive system...
CGACCGTGTGTTCATGAACCCCAACCTCCGCCGCAACCGCCTTGCTCGTCAGCCCATCAGCACATCTTAGAATGATACGGCAACGCTCCGACATTGAACGCGCAACACGGTGACGCCGAACCTGGCCTTGCAAAAATCTCCGCTCTTCTTCGCTCAATTCAACGACCGGCGCTTGCCGGCCCCTGGTAGGCGTCATGACACCCCCCTCGATGATCCGTCTCGAGAGAAAACCTTATTATGAATTGAACTTCAGTTCCAGATGACTAGCTCCCTGGTTGCCGATTACGACCCGGAGCGGGATGACCTCAAGTTCCGTTTTTGGGGAACGGCGATGGTTTCCGTCTTCCGGATGGAAATGACCGGGCGATATATCGGGGACTTGCCGGACGGTACCCTATTCGAACCCTTGATGGCCGGTTTTTGGGAAATCCGGCGCACCGGCGAACCGCTTCTCACCGTCAACGAAGTGCGCCCGGAGAACCAACCGCCGATCCTGTCGCCGGTCCTTCGCATGCCCCTATCCGATGACGGCGAAACCGTCGACGGCGTCGTCGCCGTCAATGACTTCGGGCTCAACAAACGCGAACTCATGAGGTTCTTCGAGAACCAGGATGCAGCAGAGTCGGCCTAAGCTTGAAGGGAGGAACCGGCAATGGTGACGCAACCCGGACCCCACGACCTGGATACGATCCGGCTCGTTTATACCCCCGATGGCGCCGCTTTGGGACGGCCGGCGACGGCCGATTTTTACGAGGCCCTCGATATCGACTTCGACGGGTTTGCCGGTCACATGTTGGTCTCGCGGCACCGTTTTGATGAGACGTGGTCGGCCTGGGAGATCCATCCGAACGGTGATGAAACGGTCATCATGATCGACGGCGACGTGGATTTCGTGCTGTGGATCGATGGCGCTGAACGGATTCTCAGGGTCACCGAACCCGGCACCTACATCGTCATCCCCAGGGGAACCTGGCACACGGCACGGCCGCGGACGGCGACGACCATGGTCTTCCTGACCCCCGGCGAAGGGACCCGGCACGCCGATCATCCCGAAACCGACGGTTAATCCATATCCAACGGGTAGACGGGCCGTCGGACCTTTTCGTAAGGCAGATCGCGGTAGTTCCGCGAGGTCAATCCGCCCGCGTCGACGAGAATGACGTCAGAGGCGATCGGCTCATAGGCGGCCCGGAAATGATGGGCTGACTTCACGGCAACGACGGATTTTGCCGCCGGGTCGACACGGGCGTGTTCGAATACCATCAGGTCGTAGACCTGGAACCGGCCGCTGGTGATGATGATGTCGACACCGCCGACCCGGAGCACCACCGTCGGACCCATGTCGATGGGAAAGCCGGCCATCATCGGTCCCTTGAGCCGGAACTTTCCGTCGGTGACGGCAACCACGTGACCGGTCACCGGCACGGGCTCCCCGAAGCGCGGATCGATGCGCCCGCCGACGGCGACCACCACATGCGCGCCCAGGCCCTGCTCGATACATGTGCGTACAGTCACCGGATCGTAAACGGTGGCGAAGGCAGCGTTGTCGAGACCGGCGTCGATCATCCCGCGCAACAGCTTGGTCGCATCACCGTATCCGCCGCCACCGGGATTATCTGCGAAATCGGCCAAGACCAGGGGGCCGTCGCCGGCGCCATGGGCGACTGCGCGCGCCATCGCCGCATCGACGCCGACGGTCTCGATCGTCAGATTGCGACGGCTCTCCCATAACGCATCAACCAGACTTCCAACCCATTCCGACGCCTGCGGTGCCGGTCCGTCGCTCACGATCACGGCGCTCGGTCCGGTCTCCTCGGTATCGGCCCATGGAAAACCGGCGGCGACACTCGCCGACAACACGGCCGGTTCGCCTTTCAGGAGATCGGTCTGGGCGAGGAGTTCGGTCATCGGACCCGGACGGCTCGTCCGCCCGTGGTCGGCGCCGTCGAGCATGGCGCCGCGGGCCACCGTCGTCGCCGGTTTGATCGCACCTGCCAGGGCCTCGCGAACCAAATCCGCTGCCTCGCGCCCGACCTCATATTGGTCGACATGCGGATAGGTCCGGTAGACGACGATGATATCGGCCAGTTCAGCCATACGGTCGGTGACGTTGGCGTGCAGGTCGAGGGTCACGGCGATAGGGATATGGCGGCCGATCACGGTACGGATCTCCTCGAGCAGCGCCCCTTCCCCGTCATCGACATGGTCACAGACCATGGCCCCGTGCAGGGCGAGAAGCAGAGCGTCGAACGGTCCTTCGTCGCGGATGGCGGCAATGATGGTGTCGGCAACGAAGCGGAAGGCGCCCTCCTCGACTCTTCCCGATGGCGTCGCATTGGCGAACACCGGGGTCACGGCTTGCCACTCGAAGGCTTCGGCGGCATCGAGGAAGGCGGCGATCTCAGTCTTCGTCTCCCGGAACACCTTTTTGACTTCGTCTCCATAGTGGAGATCGCGGGCGCGAAACGAATCGAGCGATGTCGGAAGCCCGCTGAAAGTATTGGTTTCATGCATGAAACCGGCGATCAACACACGATGCGCCATCGTTACGGGCCTTTCGTCGTGAGTTGGGCGATGTCGGGAACCGGCCGGGCCAACGCCGGCACGTCACGAAAGTAGGTTTCCAGTGCATGGGCGACTTCGAGCACCATTCGGTCCGAGCCGTTGGGGCCGGCGATCTGGATGCCAAAGGGCAACCCCCTGCCGTCGACACCGCAGGGGATTGCGCAAACGGCCGGCGTCGCCATGGTCAGGCCGTAAGTGACAGCCAGCCAGCGCATGTAGGTCGGCATCGGTTCGACACCGATCTGGTTCACGTAGAGTTGCCCGTGGGGGAACGGGGGTACTGCGGCGGCCGGGCAGATCAGGATGTCGACCTCGTCGAACATGTCCATGACGCGCCGATAGAGATTGCTCTGTTCGACCTGGGCCCAGGCGATGTCCTCGGCACTCAGGGCCAGCCCACGTTCCGTATTGTCGATCACATTGGTATCCAGCATGTCACGGTGGTGCTTGAGGCGATCCCCATGCGCGGCTACGAAGGTGACGCCCCGGATGATCTCGAAAACTTCATGGACGGGACCCAGGTCCGGATCGCGCTCCTGTGCGCGGGCAAAGACGTGGCGGAATTGGGCAGTTTTTTCGGCAAAGACCTTTCGGATCGACGGGTCGACCGGCGCCGTACCGAGATCGGTCGAAATCGCAACGTGCAGTTTACCCAGATCGGCCGGTGCCAGGGGTTCACGGAGGTCCGGCCGGTACCGGAGCGAAAGCGGATCATGGCGATTGCCTTCGGCCTGTGCGGCGAGCAGCAAGGCGGCGTCGGCGACGGTCCGGCCCATGGAGCCGAGAACCGAGAACGGTGACAGGGCAACCGGCCGCGTGTCCGAGGGCACGACCCCGGGTGACGGGCGGAAGCCGACGACACCACAGAAGGACGCCGGCGTTCGCAGGCTGCCGCCGTAGTCCGATCCGCTCGCCAGCGGCACCATCGAACAGGCCAATGCCACCGCCGAGCCGCCGGACGAGCCGCCGCAGGTGAGGTCCGGATCGAAGGGGTTGCCGGTGGCACCATAGACGCGGTTCCGGGTGTTGGCGCCGGCGCCAAACTCCGGTGTATTGGTCTTGCCGACGATGACGGCACCCTGTGCGCGGGCATTGCCGACGGCTAGATGGTCTTGTTTCGGGACGTGGTCTTCGTAGAGAAGTGACCCATATGTGGTCCGCAACCCGGCGGTGTCCTCCAGGTCCTTGACGGCAAGCGGCAATCCGTGGAGCAAGCCGTTGCCATCATCGCCCCGCACCGCCTTTTCCGCCCACCGTGCCGTCGCCAATGCCTGTTCCCGGTCGATGGCGACAATGGCGTTGACGGCACCATTGACGGCGTCGATGCGCTCGAGGCAGCTCTCCAAGAGTTCAACCGGGGACACGTTGCCGGTGCCAATTTCCCGACGAAGCTCGGTCGCCGTCAGATCACAGAGTTCCGCCATCCGCCCTTTGGTCCTCATGGTTTCTCATTCACCCCGAAGCCTCCTCCGGCGGCGAAACGATTGGTGGGGTCGGTGATCCGCCTATATGATGCGTCCTCCTCCCACAATCGGCGATACCATGACTGACGGCCCGACGACACCCCAAAACGCGCTTCGGCAAATCCTGACTACGGCAAACCTCGATCCCGAACGCGCCGACGAGATCGCTATCGACGGCGCCGATCCGATTCTACCGACGGCCTTACTCATGGGCGCGGCGGGTGCCGCCTCACTGGGCGCCGGCGGCTTGGCCGCGGCCGACATCTGGAAATTGCGCGGCGGCGGTGATCAGCATATCGCCATTGACGCCCGGTCCGGTGCGATGGCGACGCTGACCAACATGTACCTTCGTCTCGACGAAGGGGTGATCGGCGAGCTTTGGGATCCGGTATCGGGGTTTTACGAAACGGCGGACCATCGTTGGATCCAACTGCACTGCAATTTCCCCCATCACCGCGAGGGTGCGCTTCGGGTTCTAAAGTGCAAAAACCACAGGGATGTGGTGGCCGCCGCCGTAAAGAGGTGGCAAGGCGATGATCTCGACCAGGTCCTTGGCCAGGAAGGGCTGTGTGCGGCTCTCGTCCGCACCCCGCAGGAATGGCGGAACCTGGATCAGGCTGCCGCCGTTTCCCGCCTGCCGCTGTTCGAGATCATCCGGATCGGCGACGGACCGGCCGAACCGTTTCCGGCGAACGGCGAGCGGCCTCTATCCGGGGTCCGTGTACTCGATTTGACCCGCGTCCTGGCCGGTCCCACCTGCGGGCGCACCCTGGCCGCTCATGGCGCCGAGGTCATGCGCATCGCTTCGCCCAACCTGCCCTTCATCGAGCCTCTGGTTATCGACACCGGCCACGGTAAATTGTCCGCATATGTCGATCTCGATACCGACGGAGGCAGCGACACCCTCGCCAGGTTGATCCGCCAATCCGACGTCTTTTGTCAGGCCTACCGGCCGGGCAGCCTGGCCGCCCGCGGGTTCTCTCCCGAGGCGATGGCCGCCCTGCGTCCCGGAATCATCTACGTGACGTTGTCCGCCTATGGCAACGAAGGTCCTTGGGCCGGGCGCCGCGGTTTCGATACCTTGGTTCAGAGCGCCAGCGGTATCGCCGATGAACAGGGATCGAAGGGCTCCCCCCGGCATCTACCCGGGCAGGCCCTCGACTACGTAACCGGCTATCTTGCAGCCTTCGGCGCCATGGTCGCCCTGGCCCGGCGGGCCCGCGATGGCGGCAGCTATCTCGTCCGCCTGTCGCTGGCGCAGACCGGCCACTGGATCGACAGGCTGGGACGCGTGGAAAGCAAGGACGATCCCCGGACCCTTCACGACCCCGGGTTCGCGGACGTGGCCGATCTGACGATAGAGAGCGACACGTCCTGGGGTCGCCTCGCCCACCTGTCGCCGCTCCTGCACATGTCGAAAACGCCCCCACGATGGGACCGCGCGGCCGTCCGTCTTGGCAGCCATCCGCCCAATTGGCCCCGGTGATGGGACCGCCATCGAACCTTGCCGCACCGGTCAAGGGTGCTCTGTGGATGATCGTTTCCTGCGCATTCCTGTCCCTGTTAGCGGCGATCGCCCGGCATTTGGCGGGCGAAGGCTTGCATCCGAACCTGATCACCCTCTTCCGCCTCCTGTTTGCCCTCTTCGCCATGCTGCCGTGGCTGGCCGTCGCTGGGTCGGACGGCCTGAAGACGGATCGCTGGAAGCTCTATCTAGTGCGTGCCACCGTCAGTACCGGCGCCATGTTCCTATGGTTCTGGTCGATCTCGCTGGTCCCCATCGGCGAGGTTACGGCGCTGAGCTTTCTGGCACCGCTGTTCACGACCGTCGGTGCGGCGCTGGTGCTTCGCGAAAAAGTCCGAGGGCGGCGCTGGTCGGCGACCTTGATCGGGTTCCTCGGTGCGCTCGTCATCATTCGCCCCGGCGTCATCGAGATGAGTCCCGGGGCCTGGTTCGCGGTCGGCGCCGCCGCCCTGATCGGTACCAGTCTGTTGATCGTCAAGAGCCTGTCGAGAACGGAAAACCCAAATCGCGTGGTCTTCTACATGAACCTGCTGATGACCCCGATCGCGCTCGGACCGGCGCTATGGGTGTGGGAGACTCCGGCCGCGACCCTGTGGCCGTGGATCGTCGCCATGGGTCCGGTCGCCATTTTCGGCCATATCGCCATGGTCAAGGCCTTCGCCCAGGCCGACGCGTCGGCGGTCGTTCCCTTCGATTTTTCGAGACTGCCCTTTGCCGTTCTTCTGGGCTGGTTGGCCTTCGGTGAGACCATCGACTCGTGGACCTGGGCCGGCGCGACAATCATTTTTGCATCATCCCTTTACATCGCCCATCGCGAAGCACAATTGAACAAGTCCGCACCGCCCGCGGTCGGGGCGGGCGATTGATCGTTGGGCGCTTGCCGAAGACGAGGCCGAAGTCGCCGGTGTGCTGGCCCACGAGATCGGCCATATCACTGCCCGGCATACGGCTCAGCGTTACTCGACGACAATGGCGACCAATATCGGGCTGACCGTAATCGGCGTCATCGGCAGCGCCGCCGGTCTGCCCAGCGGCCTCGGGCGCATCGCCTCTGTCGGCGCGCAAGCCGCGATCCAAGGCTATTCGCGCCAGCAGGAACTGGAAGCCGATATGCTTGGCGTCCGTTACATGACGCGCATGGGTTATGACCCCAACGCGATGACCAGCTTCTTCGAAAAACTCGATGCCCATTCAACGTTGGAGGCGACGTTGCAGGGCAAGGACGGCGTCAGTCACAACATCATGTCGACCCACCCGCGTACGGCGGACCGCATCACTCAGGCCATCCAACTGGCGAAGGCGAAAAGCGTCGCCAATCCGCGGCGCGGGCGCAATGAGTATCTTGAACGAATCGATGGCATGGTGTTCGGCGACGACATCGCACAAGGTGTGCGAAAGGGGCGATCGTTTATTCATCCGGACCTAAGGTTCCGCTTCGACGTCCCACCCCGGTTCGTTCTTTTCAACTCGCCCAGTCAGGTGGTTGCGCGCGGACCCGACAGCTCCAAGATCGTCTTTGACATGGCCAAACGCAAGAACGCGGCCCGGGCGCCGAGCCTGGAGGCATACCTGACGGGGACTTGGGGCCGGAACCTGTCCTTGAGCGAGGTCGAGAACATCGACATCAACGGTGCGCCCGCTGCCACCGGGAGTACGCGCCTCGACACGTCGGTCGGGGACCGGGACGTGCGTCTGCTGGTCGTTCGCGGTGGCGCCGATCAAATCTTTCGCTTTGCCTTTATTACCCGCCCGGAGATGACGGCAAAACTGAATACCGAATTCCGCCGCACGACCTACAGCTTCCGGCGGTTAAGCGAAAAAGAGGCGGCCGCCATCAAACCCCTCCGCATCAAATTGGTCACCGTGAAACCAGGAGATACGGTTGCCAAACTGGCGGAAACCATGCCCTTCGAGAAATACAAGCGCGAGTGGTTCCGTGTTCTCAACGCTCTGGACAAGGGCGAAAGCCTGACGCCGCGCCGACACGTCAAGCTGGTCACCGATCAATAGTACTCGTCCGCATAAAGGCCGGGAAAACGAAACGGCCCCGTCGTCACGCCGGGGCCGTTTCCGTTCGAAAGATGAAGCAAACGCGGCGTCAGGCCGCTTTCAACACCTGCTCCAATTTTTCCGTGGCCGCATCGACGTCGGTCTTCTCGACCGCCGCCAATTCGCTGGCCAGGCGGTCGCGCGCCGCTTCGTAGATTTGACGTTCGCTGAAAGATTGATCCGGCTGGCCGACGTTGCGGTGCAGGTCGCGCACCACTTCAGCGATGGAAACCGGGTTGCCCGAATTGATCTTGGCCTCGTATTCCTGGGCACGGCGGCTCCACATGGTGCGCTTGACCCGGGCCCGGCCCTTCAAGGTCGTCATCGCCTCGTCCATCATCTTGCGCGAACTCAGCTTCCTGAGGCCCGACGTTGCCGCCTTGGCGACGGGAACACGAAGCGTCATGCGGTCTTTATCAAAGGAAATGACGATCAGTTCCAGCTTGTGACCGGCGATTTCCTGCATTTCGATGCTCTCGACTTTGCCGACGCCATGCGTCGGATAGACGACAAAGTCGCCTTCTTTGTATTGGGGTGATTTTGCCATTATTGGTCTACTCTTCCGTCGGTTTGTTCCCGCGGCGCGTTCATTCCGGAAAATCCTGAACGACGGCAACGTCGCCGTTTACTGGCGACGTTTCCGGTACCTTTGCATTTCAGGCCGACCCGCCGGCCTGTCCGTTATTCGAACGCCCCAAAAGGCAGGTCCTGCAGGAACCCGCCAACACAGCGGAGCGCCGGTCACTGCCATAAGCCTCGCGGCCCGGAAACAACCGGCGCTATAGGGCTAACATACCATAAAAAAAACGGAAAAACAGTCTCCGGCGGCCTCAATCACCGCTTCTGGGATTGGGGCTGAGGAGCGCTTTCTTGTCCGGCTTTCCGTTCCATTCCTCGCCGTCGGCCGGCGACTCGCCCTTGCGGGTGATGTTCGGCCATTCGGACGCGTACTGCGTGTTGATGGCCAGCCATTCCTCGACCCCTGGTTCCGTATCGGGAACGATCGCCTCGGCCGGGCACTCCGGTTCACAAACGCCACAATCGATGCATTCGTCGGGATGAATGACCAGGAAATTCTCCCCTTCGTAGAAACAATCGACGGGGCAAACTTCAACGCAATCCTGGAATTTGCACTTGATGCAATTTTCGATAACGACGTAGGTCATGGGGCACTCCGGATATTCTTCGCTTTTCCGCCTGCTCTAGTCTCTAGGGCGCGATGAGGTTTAGTCTCCTTGCCCTTCATTGTCTAGCCACTAATGGCCATCGGCTGCGACGACATTCACCCATCCAATTTCGCCAGTACGCACTTGCGGGCCTCTCCGCTTTCGCGGTCGGTCACGTGCAACAGACCGGTGATCCGGCGGACCAAATTGGCCTCGTAATCGTGGACGATGCCGTCAGCGTAAACGACCTCCCACAACATTTCGATCATGATCACGCGTTCCTCGTGATCGAAGCCGGCCTTGACTCGTCTGGCGAAGCTGAACAATTCGACCGACTGTTCGGCGGCGTCATGGGCGTCCTCGATCAGGGTACGGACACCTTCCGATGAGAGATCGAACCGTTCGGCCAGAAGGCGGGCGATCGTCGCGTACTCGGCGTCATCGAAGTTGTCGTCAATGGATGCCGCCTCAACCAAGAGCGCCGCCGCGGCCGTCTCGAAATCGTTACTACCGCCCGTGTCTGGCTCATCCGGGGTCGAACCCGCCCCGAGCACCAACCGTCTCAATTTGTCAATCATGGCGCCTGCCTATCACATGGCTGCGGACTCTCGCAACCCCAGGGAAATTATGGGAAACTCTGCGCACCGACGACACCGGAGGACAAGACCATGGCAACCATGGAACGCCCGCAAACGGAAGGCGTCCGCCTCGAAGCACCCGCCGCGGTGCGCAACCGCCAACCGATCATGGACGTCCTCGGGCGCCATCTGCCGGAGGCCGGAACCGTCCTCGAGATCGCCTCCGGATCGGGTCAGCACATCGTCGCCTTTTGCCGCCAGTACCCCCATCTCAACTGGCAGCCCAGCGATCCCGACCCGCAGGCGCGGAGATCGATCGCCGCCTGGTCCGAACACGAAGACCTCGCCATCGACGCACCGCTGGATATCGACACCCGCGACGACCGTTGGCCGACGGACCACCTCGACAACATTGTTGCTGTCATCGCCATCAACATGGTGCACATTTCTCCCTGGGACTCGACGGTCGGGCTTTTCCGAGGTGCCGCCAACAGACTCGCGGGCGGCGGCCTGGTCTATCTCTACGGTCCGTACCGGATCGAGGGCGTGCATACGGCACCCAGCAATGCGGCATTCGATCAGAGCCTCAGGAACCGTGATCCGTCTTGGGGGGTCAGGGACCGGGGCGACGTCGCCGAAGTCGCCGGGGAATACGGCTTTCGATTGATCGAAACCGTCGCCATGCCGAACAATAACTTCTCGCTGATTTTCCGTCGCGGCGACTGACATGTGAATTCGGCTCACCGCCGGCTGTCATTCGTCGGCCCAGTCGATCTTTTCGATCTTCGGCGCGTTGGCCTCGATTTCCTGCAACCGGTCGATGCCCTGTTTCATCTCGCCGATTATGAATTCGGCGCGGCGCGTGGGCCCACCGGTGTCGCGGTTGGGAAACAGTCGCGCCCAGGCACTCATCTTCACCGTAATGGCGCAGAGCGAGCCGCCGATGGTCGTGTGATAATCCTCGATGAAGCTCTTCACCTGACGAAAGCGCATGGCATTCAGGTTTTGCCACATGTTGTTGGTGTAACGTTCGAAGGTCTCGAAGCGCCCGCTGATCGCCGCCATCATGCCGTTCATCGATGATTCAACCGTTTGGCAGGTTTTCATCAGGTTGGCATCGGACTTGAGCTGGTAGTTGCCGCGGATTTCCGAAGCGGTTTCCAGGAAGTCGTCGATCAACGGCTCGACCTTGTCCAGGCATTGGCGATAGTAGGATAACGACAGGAAGATATCGCCGTAGTCCTCGAGGAACCACGGCACCTCGGTCAGGTCGATCTGCAGCTTGTTGGCCATGGTCTTGAGCTTCTCGCGGACCATGTCGATATCCGGGTTCTTGAACAGGCCGACAACATCGTTGAACGACCGGATCTCCATGTCGTCGGCGCCATAGATCTGCATGATCAAGGGATGGGTGAACGTCTTCATGTACTCGGTCAGTTCCGCCCGTTTTTCCGGCGACAACTGCAGATGCTCCTGGTCGTCGACGTTGATGCCCAGTTCCCGGAACAGGATGCGCAGGCTATAGACGTCGTAGCTGGGCAGCTTGGCAAGCTTCCTGAGCAGTCTGAGGTCGCGATGGGGCGGGTTACTGGGCCAGCTGAACTGACTCTGTAGGTGATCGACTTCCATCTGGCCGCTACCGATGCCCTCGCCGGCAAACAATTCGACGACGCTGTTCAGACGGACGTTCTTGATGAGCCGCGCCTGGCGCAACGGCCGTGTTTCGAATTCGAGCATGCCGAGAGGAAGGATGTGCAAGGCATCCCGGTCCTCATTGCGAATTGCAAAATCTTTCCCGTTTTCCGCGACCATGTCGTTATCCCGTCAGCTTCCCCACCGTTCGTGACGTTTCTTTTTCCGGTTAGGCGCCCGCCCCCGTCTTGAAAATGCCGGTTTTTCGTTAATCAGGCAAGAAATGCCCGGTTGTTTGTCGCGGATTAATTCGTATTGGGTCCCTTTTTCAAGGGAATCAACGCCTTGACCTTGGCACGCCTATTGCTCGTTAGGATGTCAGAAAGAGAAACAAGGACCAGAACCCCGGAAAGGAATTTTTATGTTTGCGCTGAGATCTCCCGTCGACACGGCCCTGTGGCACACGTTGAGTGAAACGATTTCCGAGATGTGGCGCCATACTGAACCGGTGGGTGTCGAGGACTTCGACGCCTGTCAGTGGGCCGATATTTCGAAAAGGCCCCGCGCGTCGTCCTCGATGTTCGGTTGCCGCGAGTACTCTCTCGGCGAACCGCAGCGGTTCTTCCCGTACCGACAACCAGCACCCGACTTCAGTCGCGACAAGACCGAGGTGATCCGTGCGTGGCGGCGCATGAGCGAAAACCTGCGGACATTCGGCGTACGGGGGCAGATCGCCGGACTGCACGCCTATGTCGACGCCCTTCGCGACCCGGCACCGATTGCCGCCCTGGCCCGTTCCAAACCCTGGACGGCGCCGGTCGGACAGGCCGTGGGACCGATCGGACCGACAACCAGTGCGCTGGCCAAGTACGTATCGTTCCGCTACCTGAGATTCCATCCGTCGCGCCTTCGCATCGCCTGGGTCCGAGATACCGACTACGAAGCAACAGAGGTCGTATTGACGATCGCACTCGACGGCCGCACCTTCCTCCTCGGACCCGACGGCGCCACAATCACGGCCGATGAGCGCGCCGACCGGCGCCGACCGGTGGTGTCGTTCAATTGCCGCTCACTGTGGCTGCATTGGGACGAAGCGGCCGGCGACACAGCCGGCAACGCTGTCGAACGATTTAAGGGATTGTTCGGGATCGATCACCAAAGGGTCGCTTAAAGCGCCGCAGGACACTTCCCCGCCTTCGTCGCGGGAAATCTCCGCGTTGGTCAAGCCATCATCAAGGCGACGTCTTCGGCCGGTGATCGGTAGATCGACCAAGACCGTTCTTCACTGGACGCGTGTTTCACGGCGGCTTGTTCCGTCTTGTGAACACCGACGATCTGATCGGCGACATAGCGGTCGACGACCAGCCATTGGCGGTGGTCCATATCAAAAATCACTTCATATCTCATCTTTTCACTCCTGGGATCATACCTTCACGTTACAGGCTAGAAGTTACGAAAGGGTGAATCTTTACGGTCGATATCGAGACAAAACCGGAACGAAAAAAGCCCGAAAACGAGCCCGAAATCGCCGGCCCGCGGCCTTTGTGTCAGCCGTTGCGCAGGCGGTCCGTCGCCCGGCGTTCGGCCTTGGTCGGCCGGCCGCTGCCGGGCTCGCGCCTGGCGATGGGAACGCGCCTTGGTGCGGGATTTGCTGACGGTGACCCCGCGGTCTCCGGCGGGTTCAAGTCCTCGTAGAGCATCTGCGCCTCGCGGGCCGGCCCGCGCCTGTCGCCCAAGGCCTCGATGCGGACGACCCGGACATGAGGACCTTTGGCAAAGGTCAACACGTCGCCAACGAAAACCTTTTGATGGGCTTTGTGGGTCAGGGTCCCGTTGATCCGCAGTTTACCCGATTGACAGAACCTGGTGGCCAGTGTGCGGCTCTTGAAGAACCGGGCGAACCACAGCCACTTGTCGATACGCCTGGAGCCGTCGCTCAACGGCCGAGTTCCATGGTCTTCAGGACGTGGAAGGGGGAGTGTCCGTCAGCCTTCTTGCCGGAACCCGATTTCTCCGGCTTTTCCTTGTCCTTTCGGACGCGCCGCCCTCCGTCTTTGGCGCGGCGTTTGGCTTGGCCGCGGAACTGGTAGCGTTCTTCGCCTTCGGATTTGACGCGGCGGTATCCGAGTGCCCGCAACACCGCCGCCGCCCCTTCGACTCCGCATCCGGCCAGCGACATCAGCTCGTGGCCGATGACGAACGGACCTCGGCTGTTCAGCGCCCAGGCCTTGCCGGCGACCCGCTCGACCATGTCGAGACGCAGGACGACCGGTCCCAGGTGGCGGTACCCGATGGCGTCATAAAAGGTGTCGGCAACACCCGGTTCCGGTTCGATGCATACCCGTCCGGGCGCCGGCACCGGCGCCGGAACCGCGCCGTCCGTAAACAGCGCCCACAACAGTCCGCGCCAGGAGACGCCCTGCGGCTTGAGGAGATCGGGCACGAACAGAGATTCGCGACCGATCCGGACTCCCGCGCCCTTGAGGGCCTTGCGGTCGGCTCGCGTCAAGGCGGCGATTTCATTGCCGGCCCGCGACCGGCGTAAGGAGCCGAGATTCTCGCCGATCTGAAATGCGATCCCTCGGGCCGGCCCCGACAACGCCGCCCCCTGCAGTCGGAACAATGGCGCCAGCGACTCTTCGACCCTGTTGTCGATCCATGCCTGCAGACGCTTGGCGACCCGGTCGCGGGCCACGGGCACCAGGAGCTCGCTGGCCAGCGGTTCGATCCCGGGTTTCAACGGCGCCGCGCCCTTGACCAAGCGGGCGATCGGATCCCCGCGCCAGGTGACGTTGCGGGTCGGGCGGCCGGCGTCGTCGGTTTCGAGGACGATCGCTTCGTCCGGTTCCTTTTCGAAGGCCTTTACGCGGGAGGCGATTTCGCCACGCAGCGCCCGGCTCGCCGCTTGTAGGACGGTTCGCGTTGCGCCGGCACCGCCGGAACCACGAGCATTTTCGTCGGCATGAAACCGGAACCCGTGGAGATGCCCGACGAAGTGCCCCTTGACGAGGACGTCGCCGTCGGCTTTGACCGCGGAAAGCAGTTGCGGCTCCTCCTTCAATTTTTTCGCCAGCTGCACCGTGCGCTTGTCGACGAAACGTTGGGTCAGCCTGTCGTGCAGTGCGTCCGACAACTTGTCCTCGATGGACCGGGTGCGCTCCCGCCATTCCCGGGCATCGGCCAGCCAGTCGCTCCTGAACGAGACATAGGTCCAGGTTCTGATCCCGGCGATCCGCCCCGTCAAATGCTCGATGTCGCCGTCCGTGCGATCGAGGCGGGCCACCCGGTCCGCCATCCAATCGCCGGGGATTTGCCGAACTCCTTGGGTCAGGTGCCGGTAGAGGGCGGCGAGCAGTTGGGCGTGTCCGTGGCTCATGACATTGCCGAAGTCCGGAATCTGGCAGACCTCCCACAGCAGCTTGACCCGTTCGTAGCCGTGGGCGAGGCCGGCGATATCCGGATCGTCGGCCAGTTGGCGCAGGACCAGTTCGTCGTCGGCACGCCGCGCCTTGGCCAGTCCGGCGAGTTCAGGCGGCACCGCGAGACTCGCCAATAGGTCGTTCAGTGACGAGAACGCAGGCTTAGGATTGCGCCACTGAATGCGCCGCAGCGGTTCGAATTCATGGTTTTCGATGCGCGCCACCACTTCCGCCTCGAGCGGGCCGGTGTCGCCCGTGGTCCCGAAGGTACCGTCGTTCATGTGGCGGCCGGCGCGCCCGGCGATTTGCGCCAATTCGGCCGCCGCCAGTTCGCGTCGGTAGCGGCCGTCGAACTTGCGGGTGGCGGCAAAAGCGACATGGTCGACGTCCATATTGAGTCCCATGCCGATGGCGTCCGTCGCCACCAGATAGTCGACTTCACCGGACTGATACAATTTCCACCTGGGCGTTACGGGTGCGCGGGCTCAACGCCCCCATGACGATGGCTGCGCCGCCGCGCTGGCGGCGGACCAACTCGGCGATGGCATAAACGTCGCCGGCGGAAAAGGCGACGATGGCACTGCGTTTCGGCAGGCGTGACGTCTTCTTGGCACCGGTGAACGTCAGCGACGAGAACCGCGGCCTCGACATGAACTCGGCTTCTGGAACGAGTTTTCTGATCAGGGGTCGCATGGTCGCCGCGCCCAGGAACATGGTTTCCTCAGTTCCGCGGGCGTTGAGCAGGCGATCGGTAAACACGTGACCGCGATCGGGGTCGGCGCACATTTGGATTTCGTCGACGGCGAGAAAGTCGACGACCCTGTCGACCGGCATGGATTCAGCCGTGCAGACGAAATACCGCGCGCCGAGGGGCAGGATCTTCTCTTCGCCGGTTATCAGGGCGACCGCATTGCTGCCCTTCATGCGCACCGCGCGTTCGTAGTTTTCGCGGGCCAGGAGCCGCAGCGGAAAACCGATCATCCCCGTCGGATAGGCCAGCATCCGTTCCATGGCCAAGTGCGTTTTGCCGGTGTTGGTCGGTCCGAGGACGGCCGCGACTCACGTTCGGGGCGTACTGATCTGCATGGGGAATCATCCCCTTTCGCTCAAGCGAAGACAAGAGGCACGACCTGTTGTTCACTTTATGTTCTCAATTCGCTTTCGAATGCCGTAAACAATCCCGGCGAGTAGTCTGAGAATGTTCGCGGAATGACAGCGGAACAACAAATGTCAGGAGACCAATATGTTCACGGAGGCGATCTCAATGAAGGAAAAGGTAATCTCGGCAGCCCTTTTGGTCGCGTTGAGCGTTTTGATCATCGCGATCGAGTATCTGAAGACGATGTAATGATCGGAATTGGGGATAAGGAGCCTGAAAGCGTGGAGATCATCTGGATCGAACGGGCCGTTGCCAGCCATCTCTTCGAACAGGGTTTCAACGAACCCGATCCTGTTCTCGGTGTACTGCTGGTCGGTGACGTCGCCAAGGTACAATGGTTCTCCCATTCCTTGGGAGAGAATCGCATCGACGAGTTTTCCCTAATAAAGGTCAGCGGAAACTGGCGCGTGCTGCCGTCGCATCCCCACTGAAATAGCGAAAAATCCCGGGTTTGCACAAAACTTAGGCGATTCACAATTCTTCACATACGAAATATTGATTTTTTTGACTTCGGTGAATCGCCGATTCATAGTGTTGAAAGACGGTCCGGAACAAGCGCGGCCGGGCTTCGACTGGGAAAAGGCATAGAAAAGGTTAAACCGTGACCCGAAACGAAAAGATCATCTCAATCCTCCTTTCCGTCGCCGCCGTTATTATTGTCGGCGGAATCCGATACCTGAAAGGATTTTAGAAGCCCGCCTGCACCGGCGGCCGACGCCTTAATCCGCGGTTAACCCGTTCGCGTTAACCTATCTGCCGGGTTAGGATCGTCGTGGTAACGGAAAAGGAGGTTGTTATGCGCAACCTTCCAAAGGACTCCCTCATCGTCGTCGCCGGCGGCGGCGGTTTCATCGGTGGCCATCTGGTTGCCGACCTCTTGTTAAACGGGTATTCGCGTGTACGCGCCGTCGATATCAAGGCGGAAGACGACTGGTTCCAGGTTCACGGGAACGCCGACAACCGTCGCCTCGATCTCCGTGAAAAGCCGGCCTGCACCGAAGCCTTGAGGTAACCGTCCGGCGAACGCGCCCTTTCTTATGATGCTTGTTCAGCGTAGGCCCATGGCAGGAGTTCGTCGATGCGGTTGATCTTGTGGTCGGCGATGCGGTCCAGGACCCAGGCGAGCCAAGCCTGA
>Ga0209144_1000103_pt1 | contig 16637 bp, 14 predicted proteins | sample WorMettrBAHAMAS1_FD_187392 | JGI IMG/M metagenome (GOLD analysis project Ga0209144, IMG submission 187392) | Marine gutless worms symbiont microbial communities from Max Planck institute for Marine Microbiology, Germany - Inanidrilus... | ecosystem: Host-associated > Annelida > Digestive system...
GTGCGTAAGCTCATCCGTCGCGGCAACTTCCAATCCAAGAGCGACCTGGCCGGAAAGATCGGCGATTTCATCAACTACTTCAACGAAACCATGGCCAAACCATTCCGTTGGATATATCAAGCCAACCTCCTCACCGTTTGATCACGAGCGGTATCACTATCTCTGCTCAGCAGTACTAGGATGCAGCTCGTGAGGCACCGTCAAACGAAAGGGGCAGATATGATCAAACGCGATAGCGACAGACCCTGCCTCTTCGTCCTCGATACCAACGTGCTGATGCACGATCCCACCGCCCTGTTCCATTTCCACGAGCACGATATTTATCTGCCCATGGCGGTGATCGAGGAACTCGACAAGGGCAAAAAAGGGATGTCGGAAGTGGCGCGGAATGTGCCCCAAGTCAGCCGTTTTCTCGATAGACTCATGAGCGGTGCCGACCAGCAGGAAATCGACGCTGGATTGCCCATCGTGCCCTTTACCGAGAGAGACGAATCCCAGGTGATCGAGGCCGAGGGGCGCCTGTTCTTCCAGACCATACCCCTGGACCTCGATCTCCCGGAATCGCTGCCGGGCAGCAACCTCGACAACCATATCTTGGGCACCGCCCAAGCCCTGCAAGATCCGTCGCGACCGCACCGTCATCATCGTTTCCAAGGACATCAACCTGAGAATCAAGGCGGCGGTCCTGGGGATTCCGGCGGAAGATTACTCCAACAACCAGGTCCTGGACGACATCTCGCTGCTCTATACGGGTCAGGCGGAGCTGCCCGATGGCTTCTGGACCCGCCACGACAAAGCCGTGGAGTCCTGGCAGGAAGCCGGCCGAACCTTCTACAAAATCATGGGGCCGGATATTGCCGACTGGTATCCGAGTCAATGTCTTTCTCTTGAAGGGGACAACAGCTTCGAGGCCCTGGTGCGGAAAAATCCTTCCCCCACCGAGGCGATCATCGAGCTGGCTTCGGATTTCCGCTCGCCCCGACACCACGTATGGGGCATCACCGCACGCAACCGGGAGCAGAATTTCGCCCTCAACATGCTCATGGACCCGGAGCTGGATTTCGTCACCCTGCTCGGGGCCGCCGGCACCGGAAAGACCCTGCTGGCCCTGGCCGCCGACCTGTCCCAAGTGCTGGACCGTAACCTATAGCGGGAGATCATCATGACCCGGGTAACGGTACCGGTCGGTGAGGACATCGGTTTCCTGCCCGGAACCGAGGAGGAGAAAATGACCCCCTGGATGGGGGTCCTCATGGACAACCTGGAGGTGCTCACCCGGCCCGAGGGTGGTGAGTGGGGCCGGGCGGCGACCAATGATCTGTTACGCAATCGGATTCGCATCTGCTCCCTCAACTTCATGCGGGGACGTACCTTCCTGCGCAAATACATCATCTTGGACGAGGCCCAGAACCTCACGGCCAAGCAGATGAAGACGCTCATCACCCGCGCCGGGTCCGGCACCAAGATCGTCTGCCTGGGCAACATCTCCCAGATCGATACCCCCTACCTTACGGAAATCACCTCTGGACTCACCTACGTGGTGGATCGCTTCAAGGACTGGATACACGGCGGACACATCACCCTGATCCGCGGCGAACGCTCGCGCCTGGCGGATTTCGCATCCGAGCGGCTGTAGCCTTTGATCTCCCTATTTGAATTCCAACAAAGTTAAAACTCTACCCAGTTTTCCTTCCCCAGCCCGCTGGTAAACTTCGCAACCCACACAGTGCCAGGTTTCGTACATCAACCCGGCCTACACCTACGGTCTTTATTTTAGACAGCCTCTGAATTTCAATGCCACCTGACGCCGTTGGATGTGCAAAATGGACGTAGAGCTTATTGAAATCCGCGACTTTCTCGCCGACCATCACCCCTTCGATCTACTGCCCGACGAGGTGCTCGGGCAGCTGCCCCGCCGACTCTCGGTGCGTTATTTCCGCCGCGGCACCCCTTTTCCGCCGGATGACGCGGACCGGCCCTATCTGTACGTCGTGCGCCGCGGTGTCCTCGATCTGCGTGACGAGCGCGGCGAGCTGGTCGGTAAGCTCGCCGAGGGCGACCTGTTCCCCTGGTGCTGCCGCTCGCAGGACCACCCCGAGGCCCTCTTTTCCTGCCATACCGCCGAAGATACCCTAGCCTGTCTGCTCTCCTGCGCGGATCTGGATCGTCTGCGCGAGCGGCACCCGGCCTTTTCCGACTACTTCGAGCACAGGATCACCGAACGCCTCCGCAATGCCTTGCACCGGATCAAAGGAGGATCGGCTACCGGGGTAGGACTGATAACCGTTTGGGTCTCGGATCTGCTCAGTCATCCCCTAGTCTCCGCCACACCGGACACCAGCATCCGCGAGGCCGCGCGGATCATGACCGAGCATCGCACCTCATCGCTGATCCTCATGGAAGAGGGACATCTCGCCGGCATGATTACGGACCGCGACCTGCGCAGTCGGTGCCTCGCCGCCGGCCTGCCCGCTGCGACCCCGGTGCGCGAGATCATGACCCGGAACCTCCATACCACCGACGCAGACACCCTGGGCTTTCAGGCCCTGCTCGCCATGACCCGGCTCAACGTGCACCATCTGCCCGTGCTGGACGAAGGTCGGGTAGTCGGCATCGTATCCGGTTCCGACCTGGTGCGCTTCCAAAGCGCCAATGCGGTCTACCTGGTGGGAGATATTTATAAGGCAAAGGACCTCGCCACTCTGGTCCGGATCAGCGCCAAGGTCCCGGAGCTGCAAGCCAACCTCGTCACCGGGGGTGCCACCGCGGATCAGGTAGGCCAGGCGGTCAGCACCATGACCGATACCTTTACTGCCCGCCTGCTGGAGCTGGCGGAGGCGGAGCTCGGCCCACCCCCGGTGCCCTATGTCTGGATGGTGGGGGGCTCCCAGGCACGTCGCGAACAGTCGGCCCACTCCGATCAGGACAACGCCCTGCTGCTCGCCGATCACGCCGGACCCGCGGACGACGCATACTTCGCCGCCCTGGCCGACCGCGTGAACGAGGGGCTTGCCACCTGCGGCTATGAGGTTTGTCCAGGCGAGGTGATGGCCCGCAATCCGAAATGGCGTCGACCGCTGCATGTCTGGCGCAGGTATTTCACGGATAGGATCGAGCGCCCCGAGCCCATGGCGCTCATGCTGGCCAACGTCTTCTTCGACCTGCGTCCCCTACAGGACCCGGAAGGTCTGTTCCGGGAGCTGCACGCCCAGGTGCTGAAACACTCCTGCGCCAACCGCATCTTCATCGCCTATATGGCTGCCAACGCCCTCAAGCACCGGCCGCCGCTCGGCTTCTTCCGCAACTTCGTACTCATCAGCGGCGGCGATCACGATCACACCCTCGATCTCAAGTACCGCGGAACGGTGCCGGTAGTGGATCTCGCGCGGGTATACGCACTCTCCGCCGGGATCCCGCAGATCAACACCATCGAGCGCCTGCAGGCGGGGGTACAGGCCCAGGCCCTGAGTCGCGACGGTGCCGCAAATCTGATCGACGCCCTGGAGCTCATCGGGACCCTGCGCATGCGGCACCAGGCACGCCAAATCCGAGCCGGCAACCAAGCGGACAATTACCTGTCTCCGGATGAGCTCTCGTCCCCGGAACGCGGTCACCTAAAAGATGCCTTTTCCCTGATCGATACCATGCAGGAGGCCCTGGGACAACGCCATCAGGCGGCACGCTTCGCCTGATATGTACCCATATCCGAAGTATACTGTGGTCCTCGACGAGCCCTCTGCCAACCCGCCCCTACGATGGACGATCCCAAACCCAAGCCCGATATCCGCCGCGGCATTTACCTCATACCCAACCTCTTTACTACCGCGGCCCTGTTCGCCGGCTTTTACGCGGTGCTCGCGGCCATACAGGGGCGGTTCGAGGCCGCGGCGCTTGCGATCTTCGCCGGCACGGTGCTGGACGGGCTCGACGGGCGGGTCGCTCGCCTGACCAATACCCAAAGCGAGTTCGGGGCGGAGTACGACAGCCTCTCCGATATGGTGGCCTTCGGCGTCGCTCCCGCGTTGGTGGTCTATGAATGGGCCCTGAGCGGGCTCGGCAAGGTCGGCTGGCTAGCGGCCTTTATCTATACCACCGCCGCTGCCCTGCGGCTGGCCCGTTTCAATACCCAGACCGGGGTTGTGGACAAACGTTACTTTCACGGATTGCCAAGTCCCTCGGGGGCGGCGATCATCGCCGCCGGGGTCTGGATCGGGGCGGATCACGGCATCGCCGGGTCGGATGTGAGCTGGCTGGCCGCGTTCGTCACCGCCTGCGCCGGCCTGCTCATGGTGAGCAACTTCCGGTTTCACAGCTTCAAGGAGCTCGATTTACGCGGGCGCGTCCCCTTCATCTTCGCGGTAGTGGTGATGCTCGGCTACGCGGTGGTGTTGCTGCATCCGCCGGTGGTTCTGTTCGCCGGTTTCGTGGGTTACGCGGTCTCTGGTCCCATCGTCACCTTGATCCGTCGGCGTCGCCGTAAGGTCAACCACAAGCAGGATCGGGATGCTCAGCAGGAGCCGCCGCCGGACGAAGACGACCCTACCTTCGGTCTGTGACATAATTGGGAGGCGATTCCCCACTCCCCATGACCGAGCGCTCGCCGCTTTCGAGGACTTCCCTATGAGCTTCTTCCTCTCCGATGCCTTGGCGCAACAAGACGCCGCTTTGCAGGGCGATTCCTTCCTGGGGCTGCTGTTCCCGATCGGCCTAGTGGTGATTCTGTATTTCCTGATGATCCGCCCGCAGGTGAAGCGTCAGAAGGAGCACAAGAAGATGGTTGAGGCCTTGGCCAAGGGCGATGAGGTGGCCACTATGGGTGGCATTGTCGGACGCATCGTCGAGCTGGGAGACAACTTTGCGAGGTTGGAAGTGGCGGAGGGCGTGGATGTGAAAATCCGCCGCCAGTCGGTCGAATCCGTATTGCCGAAGGGTTCGATCAAAGAGCTCTAATGCAGCGGAGTGCCGTCCGGGTGGAATTCGCAGCCACGCCCGTGCCGCCCTGAGCGAAATTCAATGCTTCGGTCGCTTCAATCTATCCGCAGATGGCGCAGATTCTCGCAGATTAAAAACGAAACAATCTGTGAAAATCTGCGTAATCTGCGGATAGAAAAGATAACGTAGTCTTTTGCGACGATTTACGTTGTTTCTCGGTGCCGGCAGCGGCACTCCTTTGCGGGGATAGCTGTGCGCTGGAGCCTTTATGAACCGATATCCGTTGTGGAAAAATCTGCTGATTCTGGGGGTAATCCTGGTCGGCATCCTGTTCGCCTTGCCCAACATCTTTTCTCAGAATCCCTCCATCGAGGTGACCGGGGCCCGCGGCGCCGAGGTGACGGACGCTGGCGTGGCTGAGATCGAGGCCGCCCTGGAGAACACGGAGGTAGAGCACCAGGCCATCGAACGGCTCGAGGGGGGGAAGTTGTTGGTGCGTTTCGCGACTTCCAGCGACCAGCTCCGGGGCCAGGAGGCCATCGAGGAGACTCTCTCGGACCGCTACAACAGTGCCCTGACCCTGGCCCCGGATCTCCCCGGATTTCTCCGCGCCTTGGGCATCCAACCCATGTTCTTAGGGCTGGATCTGCGCGGCGGTATCCATGTGCTGATCGACGTGGACATGGAGGCGGCGGTCAACCAAGCTATGGAACGCTACACCGGTGATATCCGCATCCTGCTACGTAAGGAGAAGATCCTCTATCTGACCGCGACCAAGGACCGGGGCCAGGTGGTGGTCAAGTTTCGGAATGCTGAGACACGGGACCGGGCAGAAGCCTTGATCGGAACGGAGTTTCGGGAGCTGGCCTTGGAGGCCGGAGATAACGGCAGCGTCTTCTTCGTCTACGGGTCTCTGAGCCCTACGGATGAGCTGGCGGTCAAGCGCTTCGCCCTGCAGCAGAACATCACGACCTTGCGCAATCGCGTCAACGCCCTAGGCGTGGCCGAGCCCATCATCCAGCAGCAGGGTGAGCGGCGCATCGTAGTTCAGCTTCCCGGCGCTCGGGACCCGGGCCGACTCAAGGAGATCCTGGGGGCGACGGCGACCCTGGAATATCGCCTGGTGGACACCGGGCACAGTGTGCAGGACGCGGTGGATGGCCGCGTGCCTGTGACCAGCAAGCTCTACCGGGAGCGGGACGGGCGGCCGGTCCTGCTGCTGCGTCGGGTGATCGTCACCGGTGACCAGATCACGGATGCCGTCGCCGGTTTCGATCAACGCAGCGGTCAGCCGGCGGTGTTCGTAAGCCTGGATGGGCAGGGTGCACGCCGTATGCGCAACGTGACCACGGAGAATGTGGGCAAGCCGATGGCGGTGGTCTTCATCGAGAACCGCACCGTCACGCGCCTGGTGGACGGGAAGCCGGTGAAGCGCAAGGTGCACACGGAGGAGGTCATCAGCGTCGCCAACATTCTGGAGCCCTTCGGACGCCGTTTCCAGACCACGGGCCTGGACAGCTCCAATGAAGCCCACAATCTGGCCCTGCTGTTGCGTGCCGGCGCCCTGGCCGCCCCCATCGAGATCGTCGAGGAACGCACCATCGGTCCCAGCCTAGGTCAGGACAACATCGACCAAGGCGTTCGATCAGTAATCATCGGCTTCATCCTGGTGGTGCTCTTCATGGTGGGTTACTACCGGGTCTTCGGTCTGGTTGCGGATCTGGTGCTGTTGGTCAACCTGGTGCTGATCGTCGCCGTGCTCTCCCTGCTGCAGGCGACTCTGACCCTGCCGGGGATCGCCGGCATCGTGCTGACGGTGGGTATGGCGGTGGACGCCAATGTGCTCATCTTCGAGCGCATCCGCGAGGAGATCCGCAACGGCAGCTCACCCCAGGCGAGTATCCACGCGGGTTACGAAAAAGCCCTCTCCACCATCGTGGACGCCAACATCACCACTCTCATCGCTGCGGTGGTGCTGTTCAGCTTCGGCACCGGCTCCGTCAAGGGCTTCGCGGTGACCCTGTTCATCGGGATCGTCACATCCATGTTCACCGCCATCCTGGGCAGCCGCGCCTTGATCAACCTGATCTATGGCGGACGGCGGGTGGGCAGACTGGCTATCTAGGGGCTATTGACATTTATCTGGATGACATTCTTTTTTATCCGCAGATTACGCAGATTTTTCACAGACGGTCTAGATAACTTTAGCATCTTGAGAGTATGCTAGGGTTATGTTATGCAAGGAAAAAACAGGTATTTCAGGAGTTCACACATTTCGAAAGCTAAATTCAGAGCAAGGTAGTGGTGAGTAGTGGTGATTTTTGAAGTGATAGAGTAGATGGATTCATCGGTAATCATTCCGATTGCCACCGTTTTTCTCGTTACCTGATTCTAGATTTTAGCCCTCTCTTCTGGAAGATTGGGATCTTCTCCAAAAGCAACTTGTCTACCCTATCCCATAACTGTTGCGGGATTCTTTGTATTCTGAGGATTTTTGACAAATTGTCTGCCACAGTCTTTGCACACATATTTTTGTTTCCTATTGTAAATGGATCCATTTTTTGTGGTATGCTTTGAGTTGCAGGTTAGACATTTCACTATGCTTTCCTTAACTGTTAACTTATTCTCATTCATGGTCCCTGAATTATAATTCATAATCTGACATGTTGATAGCTAATCTATGCATATCATAACCTCACACTACCCGCTACTGCGAGTAGATTGAAGAAAAAATGGTTCAGCAAAAATTCATCACTACATGTTAATCGCTGCCCGTCAGAGATTTGGGCTGTGGAGATCAAACATGGCGTTGCGCCCAAGCTGGGCAAACATTACAGCCAACCCTGTGATGATGTCGCCGCTACATATAAAGGTAGTGGTTAAATTCAAAGTGACATGGTTGTGCGACTTAACGATTCGACCCCCACTGCCTTTGCCATCCCTGGCGACTGGATTCCGGCAATCCCTGCCGGAATGACGGGGTAGGGGCCGGCAGACTTCATCACTTAAAATTTAGCCACTACCCACATAAATACATCGTCTATGGTGGAGACGATGAGTTTCCGGTTGGCAATGATGTTACGGTTATTGCCCTGCCAAGACTTATGGAGATTATGGAGAAGCTCCTGTCCAATTAATCAGTGGCCACCGGCTGCATTCGATCGGTCTGCAATTTTCGCCAGCGCCAAGTTCCATTTACGCCATTGAGAAAAGACGCCCCCAGCCTAGGGGCACCTGTGGTGAGTCCGGTCCAGTCAGGCTCAGTTTTGGTTTTGAGGGGTGACGGGGGTGGTCACGGGAGCGGGCGTCGAAGCGGCGGGAACCGTCTTCGCAGTGGGTTCGATCGGAGCAGTCGGGGTAGCAGCCGGAACCATCGGAGTAGTCGGGGCGACAGGCGTCTGGACGGTCGCCGTAACAGGAGGTGTCAGGGTCGTTTCGGGTCCGAGGGTGGTCCCGCTGACCTGTGCCGGAGTCTCGATTTGCGGCTTGGAGGTGGACATCTCAGAGGCCGTAGTCGTCATCCTGCTGCGAGGGGACATGGATGGATGAACCCGGCGCTGAGGGCGGGTGAAACGGTTGGCCTCGATCTCCTTGCGACGCTCGGCCATTTCCTTGAGCTTCTTGTCGCGACGCTCCTTGGATTTTTCCATGATCTCGGCGCGACGGGCCTCCAATTCAGCGTAACGGCCTTGCAGATAGGGCGGTACCGGCGGTTGCGGCATGTCCATCGTGAACGGCTCGGGTATTGTGGGCATGCTCGGTGGTTTAGGCATTACAGGCATGGTCGGGTATTGGGACATGCTTGGATCCTTCCAAGGATTGGTAGTGCCCCATGGGTCCATGGTATCCAAGGGTCCCATGCCTCCCCACGGACCCGGGTTACCCAAGGGGTTCATGGTGCCGGGGAAGCCCATGGTCATGGGATCGACGCCTTGTGTCTGCAGGGTCTGCATGCGTTTCGCCATCTGAGCCCGCTGGGCGGCCAGCTGCTTGGCCATCCGGCGCTGGGCGGTCAACATTTGCTCCCTCGCTTTTGCCTGCTGCTGCGCTACGGCTTGCTGCCGGCCTTGAGTCAGACCGTGAGGGGTACAGGGACCACCCCACCAGGCGCCGACGGATAGAGATGTGGCGGCAAGTGCGACGGCGGAGGCGAAGGTTGCGATCTTCTTCATTTTGAACCTACCTTGAAGCGACGGGTTAAACCGATAATGGGAAGCGTCCTGTTTTTCCTGCGACGCTACTGGGTATAAGTATATAAGGAAATTCTGATTTTTCAATTGAAAATGGCTACTGATGCCTCAAGGGCTATAGGTGAAGATGAATTCAACGCTCGTTGCGGGAACCTTCAAGACACCTGCCGATCACTTTAAAGCCGGCGTCGGTTCAGAGGATTTATCCCGAAACCCGCACAGATCCCAGATGATGCAGGCGTGACACCGTGGACGGCGAGCGGTGCACAGGTAGCGGCCATGGAGGATCAACCAATGGTGGGCATCCTTCAGGAACGGACGGGGCACGTATCGCAGCAGCTTCCGCTCCACCTCTAGGGGGGTCTTGCCAGGGGCGATGCGGGTACGGTTACAGACGCGGAAGATGTGGGTATCCACTGCGATTGTGGGTTGCCCAAAGGCAGTATTGAGCACCACATTGGCGGTCTTGCGTCCGACGCCGGGCAGTGCTTCCAGGGATTTGCGATCCGCGGGGACCTTGCCTTGATGTTCCGCGAGCAGGATGGCGCAGGTCTTGACGATGTTTGCGGCCTTGGTGTTGAACAGCCCGATGGTTCGGATGTGGTGCTTCAGACCATCCTCCCCCAGGGAAAAGATGGCCTCCGGCGTGTTGGCCCGGGGGAACAGCTTGGCGGTGACCCGGTTCACCACCTTGTCAGTGGCCTGGGCGGAGAGAATGACCGCCACCAGCAGCTCGAATGGAGAGGAGTATTCGAGCTTGGTGGTGGGTGCCGGATTGGCAGCCTGCAGACGCTCGAAGATGATACGTCTTGTTTCCTGGTTCATGGCTTGCTGAGGAGAAAGGCGGTGGGTAACGAAAACCGGAAAACCACGAAAGGTCGACTTGCTTAACGCCGGGATCATAGTCGCCATGCCGGGTTCCTGGCGGTTGTGACCATCCGGTGTAGTACACCAATGGTATCTCTGGGAACCCGCTGACTTACAGGGAACCTTGAAAATTGCCTCCCTGGAAATTTTTCAGGACGCGAAGTGAAAACGCGCTTTCCACTTCGGATCAGATGCCGGCTAGGATCGCGTCTACACTAGCCTTGGCATCGCCGAAAAGCATCCGGGTATTTTCCTCAAAGAACAGCGGGTTCTGCACGCCGGCATAGCCGGTCGCCATGCTCCGTTTCATCACTACCACCATCTTCGCCTTCCAGACCTCCAGAACCGGCATACCCGCGATGGGGCTGTCCGGATCGGTCTGGGCCGAGGGGTTGACGATGTCGTTGGCACCGATGACCAGAACCGCGGCCGTGTCCGGGAAGTCGTCATTGATCTCGTCCATCTCCATGACGATATCGTAGGGGACCTTGGCCTCGGCCAGAAGCACGTTCATGTGGCCGGGCATGCGTCCCGCTACGGGGTGGATGGCGAAGCGCACATCGACCCCCTGATCGCTCAGCTTGCGGGTGATGTCGTTGATGACATGCTGTGCCTGGGCTACCGCCATGCCGTAACCGGGGACGATGATCACGCGCTTGGCCTCCTTGAGCAGCGCTGCCGTCTCCTCGGCAGAGACGGCAGTGACTTCACCCTGATCGTCACCCGCGGTGGCCGTGTCCCCCCCGGTGCCGAAGCCGCCGGCGATCACCGCCAGGAACTTGCGGTTCATGGCGCGGCACATGATGTAGGAGAGGATGGCGCCGCTGCTGCCCACCAGAGCACCGGTGACGATCAGCAGGTCGTTGGAGAGCATGAAGCCGGTAGCCGCGGCGGCCCAGCCCGAATAGCTGTTGAGCATCGAGATTACCACCGGCATATCGGCACCGCCGATGGCCATCACCATATGGACTCCGAAGGCAAAGGCGATGATAGTCATAACCAGCAGCGGGATCAGACCGGAGCCTGTGTCCTCGGCTCCTACGAACACAAAGCCCAGCCCCAGGCAGACCAGTCCCAACCCCAGGTTCAGCCAGTGGCGGGCCGGCAGGGCCAGGGGCTTGCTGGAAATCCGGGCGCTCAGCTTGCCGAAGGCGATGACTGAGCCGGTGAAGGTGACCGCGCCGATCAGGACGCCGAGGTAGATCTCCACCTCGTGGATGGTCTTCTCCACGCCCTCGAAGTGGACCTCCGGGTCCAGGTAGCTGGCAAAGCCCACCAGCACGGCGGCCAGACCCACGAAGCTGTGCAGGATGGCCACCAGCTCCGGCATCTGGGTCATCTGCACCCGGGCGGCTACGAAGATGCCGATGACAGCACCGACGGCCATGCACCCGGCCAGGGTGAGATAGCTGGTGACCTGGGCGCCGCCGATAGTGGCGACCAGGGCGATGACCATGCCGATGATGCCGTAGAGGTTGCCGCGCCGGGCCGTCTCCTGATGACTTAAGCCTCCCAGGGCCAAGATGAACAGGATGCTGGCGGCAATGTATGCGGTAGTCAGAATGCCTTCAGTCATGGTCTTACCCCCTTATTTTCGGAACATGTGCAACATGCGTTGGGTGACGTAGAAGCCGCCGAAGACGTTGATGGTGGCGATCAGGATGGAGATCGCCGCCAATCCAATCACCAGTCCTGAGGGGCTGGATATCTGGAGCAGGGCGCCGATGACGATGATGCCGCTGATGGCATTGGTAACGCTCATGAGCGGGGTGTGCAGGGCCGGGGTCACATTCCAGATCACCATGTAGCCCACGAAGCAGGCCAACACGAACACGGTGAAATGGGCCAGAAAGTTCGCCGGGGCCATGCTGCCTAGGCCGAGCAGGGCCAGGAGGCCAGTGCCCATCATGGCCGCAGTGAGCAGGCCCTTAGGTCCCTTCGCTGTCGCTTTCGACGCCGCCGGGGGAGGTACGGCCTTCGTCGCCGGTGCCTCGGCGGGGGTTGGGGTTGCTTGTAATTTGGGGGGAGGGGGCGGCCAGGTGATCTCGCCCTCCTTGATGACGGTCGTGCCCCGGATGACCTCGTCCTCCATATTTACGTCGATCCGGCCGTCCTTGTTCGGCGTCAGATCGGTCAGCAGGTGGCGCAGGTTAGTGCCGTAGAGCTGGCTGGACTGAGTAGGCAGACGGGTCGGGAGGTCCAGCTCCCCGACGATCGTCACACCGTGACGCACCACCACATCTCCAGGCTCGCACAGGGCACAATTGCCGCCCTGACGGGCGGCTAGGTCGACGATGATGCTGCCCTCCTGCATGGACTCCACCATGGCCTCGGTAATCAGCTTGGGAGCCGATTTGCCGGGGATCAGGGCGGTAGTGATGATGATGTCCACCTCCATGGCCTGGCGGGCGAATAGCTTCATCTCGGCCTTGATGAACTCCTCGCTCATCACCTTGGCGTATCCGCCTTCGCCGCTGCCTTCCTCCTCGAAATCGAGCATCAGGAACTTGGCCCCCATGCTCTCGACCTGCTCCTTGACCTCCGGGCGGGTATCGAAGGCGCGGACCACGGCACCCATGGAACCGGCAGCTCCGATCGCGGCCAGTCCGGCGACCCCGGCGCCGATGATCAACACCTTGGCCGGGGGGATCTTACCCGCGGCTGTCACCTGGCCGGTGAAGAAGCGGCCGAAATAGTTGGCAGCCTCGACCACTGCGCGGTAGCCGGCCACATTGGCCATGGAGCTCAAGGCATCCATCTTCTGGGCGCGCGAGATGCGGGGCACACTGTCCATGGCCAGGACAGTCGCCTTGCGGGCGGCTAGCTTCTCCATCAGCTCCGAATTCTGGGCCGGCCAGATGAAGCTGATCAGGGTACTGCCCTCGTGCATCAACTCGATCTCGTCGATCGCCTCGTGCGGATGGGTCTCGGGGGCGTTGACCTTGAGTAGGATATCGGACCGGGCCCACAGGTCCTTGACGTCCTCAACAATCTCGACCCCCGCTTCACGATAGGCATCATCGGGAAAATGGGCCTTCTCGCCGGCCCCGGCCTCGATCGCAACCGAGAAGCCGAGCTTACGCAGTTGCTCCGCCGTATCCGGTGTGACGGCAACCCGACTCTCGTCCAGGTGGACCTCCCGCGGGGCCCCGATCTTCATGGACATACGCTCCTCCTCTGGACAGATTTTTTGTTGTGCTTTCGTTGTAATTTTATGCGCAAGTGGGCAGGTCGCGCGCGCCCCCGGTAGGCACAGCTCCGGTGGACGCAGCCCACCCTACCGCGATTTCTACGCGAGCGGATATGTGCTCAGGCAGTTGACCAGATCGGCGGTTCGGATACAAGCTGTTGGTGCTTGCGTAGCAGGGTGGGCGCGTATGAATTTCTGTGTGATTGGTATTGCCCGCGAAGGCGTCGTGTCGCGTTACGCTGCATTCGACACCATGCCTATCCGACCGCGGTTTTGGGTTATTCGGCGAGATCCCTCCCGCGTCGGGACAAGTCTGACATGTTGGGTTACGGCGCGTTCGATGATGTTTGTGTTCTTTGAGATCGAGTAGGCAGGTGTTGGGCTTAATACAAGGTCCGCGCGGGGGTAATGTGAGCGCAGGTTGCGTTAAGACGCCGGTACGGACACCCAGGTCGATTGACAAGCCGTTATCCGTCGAACGCAACATCTTGTGATTTTAGCGTGATCTTTCGAACACTGAAAATTATGACAAGGCCCTTCAGCCTGATGTGGATCTGATCAAACATCGCTATAGGCAAGCCGTGGAGATAGATAAGGAGGCAAGGTGATGAGCAAAAACGACTTCCCATTTTCAACGAGATCTTCGCTCTGACATTTGCAACAGCTGTATACTTTAGTCTCGATAATCATAATTGTAAAACTATTCGGTTCGTTTTACCAATGAACGCAATCGTTCAGACCAAGCGTATTCTTCCAGAAGAGAGGGCTAAAATCTAGAATCAGGTAACGAGAAAAACGGTGGCAATCGAAATGATTACCGATGAATCCATCTACCCTATCACTTCAAAAATTACCACTATCTAGCGCGGCACGAACCGCCGGGTTGGTGAGATAGACCTTGAACGTCCGTGCACGCTTCATGCGCAAGGCGCCGGCATCGATGCGGTGCACCCTGCGAATCAAGAAGGCTGCCTCCAGATATTCCAGGTATTCTCCCAACCTTTGCTCGGCGATGCCTGAATGCTTCGACAGTGCCTCAAGACCGACCTCGTCCCCCGTGTTGAAGGCCAGTACGTTGAAGAAACGGTTCAGGTCCTGGATGTCGGAAATACCGTAAAGACTTGGCAAGTCCTTCAGCAGAACCTTGTCGATGATGTCTTGACGCAGAAACCGAGACGGGTTGGTGCGCACTGCTTCATTCATCACCGCCTCCGGAACCCCCCCGTAGTTGAGGTAGTTCAGAAACTCCGTGTTGAGCGTATCAATATCCCGCGCAAGAAAGCGTGCAGATCCGGTACCTCCCTGTCGTTGCACGATCAATTCCTCTTCCCTGCCAGCGAAGTTCAGATATTCCGCGAAGGTCAAAGGCGGTAACAAAAACTCGGTGAAGTGGCCGGCGCCCAACTCACGGCTTTTCATGCACAACGCAGCCGCCGCCGAACCGCTGGCGATGAAGCGGATGCGTGGATAGCTGTCCACCAGCGATTTCAGGTGCACCTCCCAGTCCTTGTGATACTGCACATTGTGGAACAGGATCGACAGCTGACGATCGCTGCCGTGTTCATGGGAGTTCATGAACGATCGCACCATGCTCTCAAGGCTTCGCCCTGAGTAGAGCGGTGTGTCAAGAGAGGCATACAGGATCGCTGTGCCCGCGCGACACCGTCGTCCAACAACCGTTTTACCAGGTGCTTCAGCATCACCGTCTTGCCGACACGGCGTGGCCCGATCAGCACTACCGCACGGCGCACCCCGACTTCCAGAGCCAGACGGCAAAAGTGCGGGAAGTGGGCACGTCGCGGCCAGGCAGCTTCCTCCGGATCGATGCCGGCACCGGCACGCCACCAGGGGTTTCCGACCCCAGCCTGCGCTGTACTTCCCGCACTGGAATATCCAGCTGCGACGCCATAAGCTCCGTACCCGATGCTTATTCCTGTCAAATTAAGCATGAATTTTAGAGCTTAACCTGCATTTTCGCCAAAAAACTTTGTGCAACAGAGAGTTACGGCGTTCGCTTCACTGCGCGGCGCCGGATGGGAATGTTCACGGGAGTAGTGCCGGGGAGCGGTTCGAGCTGTCCCGCCACTGCTGGTAGCTGAAAGCTATACGCGCTCGCCCGAATAGACCCGCCGATGCATGGCATCCAGGGCGGCAAGGTCGATGTGATCCGACCCTTCCAGGGTACCCTGCAGTACCTTTACCGGGGCATTGGGTCCGCCCAGTCCATCCGTTACCAGGGCCACGGCGGAGAAATCCTCAGCTTGCGTGTAGGCGTTGACCGTCACCAGCAGGGCCTGCAGGCCGGCCCCGAGCGCGGAGCGAACACCGTTGGCGGAGTCCTCGATGGCGACGCAGGCGCGGGCCGGAAGCCGCAGCTTGTCCAGTGCCAAATGAAAGATATCCGGTGCCGGCTTCTTGGCGGGCACCACATCGCCGGCGGCGATGACCTCGAACCAGTCCTCGACTCCCGCGCCGGCGCTGTGCGCCAGCAGGGTGTTGACGTTCTCCGGCGTGGTGGTGGTAGCGATGGCAAGACGCACACCCGCATCCCGGGCCTGGCGCAGCAGACGCATCACTCCCTCACGCAAGGGGATCCGGCCTTGGCCCAGGAGCTCGAGGTAGTGCCGGGTCTTGCGCCGGTGGAGATCCGCGATGAAGCCATCGAAATCGCCGGGGTCCGGAAATGCGGGTCGCCAGTGCTCGAGGTAGTTGCGGATACGTTCCTTGCCGCCCGTGATCGCGAGGAGTTCCCCGTAAAGCGCCTCGGACCAGTTCCAGTCCAGACCGACCTCGGCGAAGGCCGCGTTGAATGCACACCGGTGTCCGTCCCGCTCGGTATCGGCAAGGGTCCCGTCCACATCCAGCAGCAAGGCATCAAATCCATACATCTGTGCTGTATCCTGTCTTGATGTTTAGTAGGCAGTACGCATCCTGAAAATAATAGGGTTCTTGCGGGTCGTCAAACAGATCGCCGATTCGGACCAGGCAAGCTGGATGCCTTACCCGCACAAAACGCAAGAGAGTCGGAAATTTTCGCCCCTACCTGCTCCAATCTACCCGGCTGGCGACTGGCGACTGGCGACTGGCGACTGGGAATAGCTTGACGGCACCGATACTCTACCTGGACGGGTCCGAAATTACAGAGTGGTAAAACATCGGCTGGCAGTGGTTGTTAAACTAGAGGAGGTTCTCAATTAAGCCGGGTCATCGCAAAAACCAAGAACGTAGCGCAGGTGTCTCGCCTGCACCCGCCGGCGAAACGTCCGCGTTCCGGCAGGCGGGATGCCTGCGCTACGTGGATTTAGCTTAATTGAGAACATCCCCTAGGAACGATTCACTAACAAGTTAGACATGTTTAGTATTAGTGAATTCGTTAAAAATGTCGGTAGCGAGTTGAACATACGAGGTTCTTATCTAGGAGAATGAGCCTACCTGAAGTACAAGATACCGGTAACCTG
>Ga0209144_1000104_pt1 | contig 16637 bp, 16 predicted proteins | sample WorMettrBAHAMAS1_FD_187392 | JGI IMG/M metagenome (GOLD analysis project Ga0209144, IMG submission 187392) | Marine gutless worms symbiont microbial communities from Max Planck institute for Marine Microbiology, Germany - Inanidrilus... | ecosystem: Host-associated > Annelida > Digestive system...
ACCACCCGGCGGCGCAAGCCATCTGAAAGAGGTTGCGTCATGCAGGCTGGCCTCCTTCACCAGCCCGCAGCTTGAATCACAATTCCAACCGGTTGGGAATCCCCGACGATTCTGTCAGGTCGAAAAGTGCTCTAGCCGAACACGTCGTGGAGCGTCGTCCACGCCGTTTCATCCGCCGCGGCGAGCAGAGTCCGCTCGTCGATGCCAGGGATCGGCCGGTAAGCGGCGCCGTCATTGGTCAAGCGGCTGTAGCCCCCGGCCTCGGCATGAATCAGCACGCCGGCGGCGTGGTCCCAGGGCTTGAGCCGGGTGTATTGGGCGAAATCCAGCTTGCCGGCGCCGAGATCGAGGTACTCCTGACCGGTACAGCCGTAGCGGACGGTGCGGGCCGGCGCCCCCCCCTGCCCGGAAAGGCTGGCCTCCCGCACCCGCTTGGCCAGCCGCGGGCCCAGAGATCCCGTCATCTGATCGACGGCCCGGGGCGCGGCCGCGTTCAGTCCCTTTGGAGTTGCGTCGCGACCGTTGTCGACGGTCCAGGCCCCCTCGCCCGCCACCGCCCAGGATGCGCGGCCAGTAACCGGATCGAGGATCCATCCGGCCTTCGTCTCGCCGCCCAGACAATAGGCGACAACAACGGCGAAGCAGGCTTCGCCGCGGGCGAAGTTGAGGGTGCCGTCGACGGGATCGACCAGCCACACCGGCGCCTCACCCGCCAGAGCCCGAAACAGGCCGGGATCGGCCTCGGCCCCCTCCTCGCCGATGACGACGCTGCCCGGAACGAGATCGCCCAGAGCGGCCACCAGCCGCTTTTCGGCCTCAATATCGGCGGTCGTCACCAGGTCGGACGGGTGCTTCTTCTCGGCAACGTCGTGGTCGGCGAGGTTGCGGAACCGTGGCATGACTTCTTCGGCCGCGACCGTCCGGACGATCCCGGTGACCGTGTCGATGTCGGGAAGCATGACCTCGTTAAACTACAGTCCGCGCCCGCGCGAAAGCGAAATTCCCGGATCGGCCGGCCGCGGACTTCTCGTTCATGCCGCGTGGACGTCGCGGTCAGCATGGTAGGCGGCGGCGATATCGTCCAGCATGCGCGCCGTCGCGGGGTCGTATTCGGCCCGCTGGATCAGCGCGCGGACGACCACCGACGCGAAGGCCACCGCCTCGCCCTTGCCGCGCAGCCCGAAGCGCTCGGCGCAGGTGGCAAGTGCCTCGTGGGTGTGGCGCCGGGCCATCACGTTGAGCTGGGTCTTGACGAAACGGTGCTTGTCGCGCCAGCGCTTCTGCGAGCGGGTCGTGGCCATGCCGGATATCTACTAGTAGATATTCTTGAAGGCAAGGGCGGTTGCTATCGCCGCGCCTACGCGCTTCCCCGTTCGCGGCGCCGGGCAAGACGGGCCGCATTGGCGGAGGAGAGACGGACGCGGAGATGGACTCCGTCCGTGCCGTCCTCGCGCGCCATGATCTCGCCGTGGTCATAGAGCCATGCCAGGGTCGCCCCCTCCGTCGGCGCCAGGGCGACGTCGACGATCTCTGCGTCTCTGGACAGTCGTTCGTCGAGGGTCGCCAGAAGCGCCTCGCAGCCTTCGCCGGTGCGCGCAGAGACCGGTACCGACGGAACGTTCGCCCGCGACATCTGATTGGCTAGGGTCTCGCGGTCGTCGGTGCCGACGAGATCGATCTTGTTCAGCACCTCGATCATGCCGTTGTCGGCAACTTCACCCAGCCCCATGTCGGCGAGCACCCGGTGCACGTCCCGCTTCTGCTCGGCGGTATCGGGATGGGCGATGTCGCGCACATGGACGACGACGTCGGCGTCGGTCACCTCTTCGAGGGTGGCGTGGAACGCCTCCACCAGCTCGTGCGGCAGTTCGGAGATGAATCCGACAGTATCGGAAAGGATGGCCATCCGCCCCGAGGGCAGATCGAGACCCCGCATGGTCGGGTCGAGGGTCGCGAACACCTGATCGCGGACGACCACGTCCGCCTGGGTCAACCGATTGAACAGCGTCGATTTTCCGGCGTTGGTGTAGCCGACTAAGGCGATCACCGGATAGGGCACCCGCTGGCGGGCTTCGCGGTGCAGGCCTCGGGTGCGCTTGACCTCGGCGAGCTCGCGCCGCAGCCGGGCGATGCGGTCGCCGATGAGCCGGCGGTCGGTCTCGATCTGGGCCTCGCCGGGACCACCCATGAAACCGAAGCCGCCGCGCTGGCGTTCCAGGTGGGTCCAGCTTCGCACCAAACGGCTGCGCTGGTAGCTCAGCGCCGCCAGTTCCACCTGCAGCCGACCTTCCGCCGTCCGCGCGCGCTCGCCGAAGATCTCGAGGATGATCCCCGTGCGGTCGATGACCTTGCAATCCCAGGCTTTTTCCAGATTGCGCTGCTGCACCGGGCTCAATTGGGCGTCGACAAGAACCACGTCGATGGCGCCGTTCTCGCTTTCGGCACCGCGGATCACCGTCGCCAGGCGGTCCACCGTGCCCGCACCGAACAGCGTCGCCGGACGCGGCCGCGGGACCGGCACGGTCTCGGCCTCGCACACTTCGAGTCCGATGGCCTCGGCCAGTCCGGTCGCTTCGGCCAAACGCCCTTCCGCCGAGCGCAGACCCGCCGATCTCCGCGCAAGGCGTGGATAGACGACGACGCACGTTTCGCGGGTAGCGCCCTCGCCCGCCCCCTCGCCGTTTCGGGCGTCCAAGCTATTCGGCAGCCGCGCTTTCCTTGTCGGGCTCGAACAGCTGGATCTGCACCGACGGCATTACCGTCGAGATCGCGTGCTTGTAGACGAGTTGGGTGTGACCGTCCCGCCGCAGCAGGACCGAGAAGTTATCGAACCAGATAATAATCCCCTGCAGCTTGACGCCGTTGACCAGGAAGATCGTGACCGGGGTCTTGTTCTTGCGGATGTGATTGAGGAACACGTCCTGTACGTTCTGGGATTTTTCTGAGGACATGAGTGTCACCCCTTCTTGTTCTTGTCGGCAGTGGCGCAGACCTGTCGGACCGCTCCGCCCACTCCCTGTTACCGACCTCTTGCGCCGGCGCGAAGCCCATTTACAGGTACCCCGCAGGCGCGTCCGCCCCACGCCGCTGGAACGGATACCGCGTTTGATATAGGCACCTTACAGCGTCATCACCAGCTTGGAAAGCGCGAGGCAATCGGTGACATGGACGGCCAGCGCAATGCCGTCGAATTCGTTTTCCCCCGGGGGCTCGGCGCGGACCAGAACGCCTACGCGGCCTGCGTTGCGGGCGCATTCCAGATCGACGTCCGCGTCGCCCACAAACCAGACATCGGGGCCGGCAGCGACGCCGCAGCCTTCTAGCGCCATGCCTACGGGCTCGGGCGCCGGTTTGCCTTGGGCCGCGTCGAAGGCACCGACGATGCGACGAAAATACCGGTCCCAGCCGATGTGCGCGGCCTCCTTTCGCAGGTAGTCGCCCTTCTTGTTGCTGACCACGGCGAGGGGGACTCCAGCGTCCACCAGCGTTTCTAGCATCGCCTCAGCACCGGGCAGCGGCGTCACCGTCTCCAGGTGGCGGGCCGTGTAGCGCGCGTAAAAGACGTCGCCCGCCTCCTGCCAGCGATCGCCGAACATCGCCGGAAAGGTATCGCGCATGGAGCCGCGGACGCGCCGGCGGGCCTCGTCCATGGTCCAAAGGGGCATACCGAAATGGCTGAACACATGGTTCTGGGCGTCCAGGATCGCCGGCCAACTGTCGATCAGCGTGTTGTCCCAGTCGAATACGATGGCCCGCGGCCGGCTGAGCGCCACGGAATGCGGACCCGCGTCGTTCACGGGCCCAGACCCGCGGCGGATGCGTCGGCTTCGTCGTCCAGGTGACGGGCGTAGAAATCGACCAAACGGGCCGTCAGCGGGCCGGTCCGGCCGCTGCCGATCTTCGCTCCATCGATGCGCACGACCGGCTTAATCATGGACGTCGTGCTGGTCAGGAACGCCTCGGTAGCCTTCTTGACCTCCGCAACCTTGAAGGGCCGCTCGACGAGTTTGATGCCCTGCTCCGCGGCCAGCGCCAGCACCGCGCGCCGGGTGATGCCGTTGAGGATGGCGTGGTCCGGCTGGCGGGTGATCAGCTCGCCCTTGCGGGTGACGATCCAGGCATTGGACGCCGTGCTCTCGGTGATGGCACCCGAATCGTCGACCATCCACGCGTCGAAGGCACCCGCTTCAATGGCGCCCTGCTTGCCGAGCACATTGGCCAGCAACGACACAGACTTGATGTCGCAGCGCCCCCAGCGGATATCGGGCATCGTGATCACCGCGACTCCCTTCCGAGCGGCCTTGGGATCGAAGGCTGGCATGGACCGGACCGTCATCACCAGCACCGGCCGGGCACGTGCGGGAAACGCGTGGGCGCGCGGTGCCACGCCCCGCGTCACCTGTAGATAGACCGCACCGGCAGAGGTGATCCGGTTTCGCCGCAGCATTTCGGCCAGGACCGCGCGCAGTGCCCGCCGGCCCATCGGCGCGGCGATCCGCAGTTCGCTCAGAGACCGGTCGAGGCGGTCCAGATGAGGTTCGGCATCGAACAGCCGGCCGCGATGGACGCCGATCACCTCGTAGACGCCGTCGGCGAACTGATAACCGCGGTCCTCGACATGAACCGCGGCGTCCGCATGGCGCACGTACCGGCCGTCGACATAGGCAATACGGCTCATCCCTCGTCTCCCCGATCAGAAGTATTCCAGCCGCACGGCGAACATCTTTTCGACCTTGCGGATGGCCTCGGAGGCGGCAAACAGGACCACGCGGTCGTTGGCCTGGACGATGGTGCTGCCGCGCGGCGTGATCACCTCCTGTCCGTTGCGGACAATGGCGCCCACCATGGCGCCGGCCGGCAGCTTGACCTCGCGCAACGGCTTGCTGACCAGGCTCGACGTTTCCAGGGCTTCCGCCTCGATTAGTTCGCCGAATCCCTCGCGCAGGGTGTGCACCGAATGGATTCGCCCGCGGCGGACGTGCTGGAGGATGGTCGAGACAGTGATGTTGCGCGGGCTGACGATGACGTCGATGCCGAGGGTCTTGATCAGCGGCTCATAGGTCGCCTTGTTGAGCAGCGTGATCGCCCGCTTGGCGCCATGCCGTTTGGCGAGCAACGAGGCCAGCACATTGACCTCATCGTCGTCGGTGAGCGCAACCACCGTATCGGTCGCCGCGACGTTGGCTTCTTCAAGGATTTCGGGATCAAGGGCATCGCCGTGCAGCACGACCGTTCGCCCCAGCATGCTGGCGACGACGGCAGCCCGCTCAGGACCGGCTTCGATGATCTTGGCGTTGACCCACGGGTACTCCCGCTCGATCTCCTGGGCGAGCAACAGCGCGATGTTGCCGCCACCGCAGATGATGAGCCTCCGCGCCTCAGGCTCTTCATGGCCGAACGCCGCCATGGCCCGCGGCAGCTGCTCCGTGTCGACAACGAAGTAGACGTCGTCGCCGACCTGCATCTGGTCGTCGCCATGCAGCTTGATCTGATCGTCCCCGCGCAACAACGCGACGATGACGAGGTTGAGGTCGGGAAATAGCTGGGCAAGCTGCTTCAGCGGCGTGTTGATCAGCGGGCAGTCGGCCTCGGCGCGCACGCCGAGCAGGCGGACTTTGTCATCAACCAGCGGAATCATCTCGAACGCGCCCGGAACCCTCAACCGCCGCGTCACCGCACGGGCAACCTCCAGTTCCGGCGAGATGATAACGTCGATGGACATGTTCTCGTGCGAGAACAGGTGCGCCCAAACCGGTTCCAGATAGCTTTGGTGGCGCACCCGGGCGATCTTGATCGGCACGTCGAACAGCGAATGGGCCACCTGACAGGCGATCATATTGATCTCGTCCATCTGGGTGACGGCGATGATCATATCGGCGTCGGCACCGCCGGCTTTTTCGAGCACATCCGGCCGCGACGCGTGGCCGACCAGGCCCTGGGCGTCGAGGTTGTCGTTGACCCGGCGGATCAGTTCCGCCGACTGGTCGACCACGGTGACGTCGTTGTTCTCTAAGGCCAGGTGGCGGGCGATGTTGAAGCCGACCTGGCCGGCGCCACAGATGATGATGTTCAAACCGGAGGCTCCGTGTTCCCGGCCGCGGCGCCGCGGCTTTAGGCGGTATCAGTTCCCCGTCTGGCGCGTGCGTTCATCGGTCTGGATGCCGAGCGACTTCAGCTTGCGGTGCAGGGCCGACCGCTCCATACCAACGAAAGCGGCGGTACGCGAGATGTTACCGCCGAAACGTGTCACCTGGGCGAGAAGATACTCGCGCTCGAAGATTTCGCGGGCGTCGCGAAGCGGCAATCCCATGATTTCGCTGCTCGTATCCGGTTGGCGAGCAGCGGCAAAATTGGCATCGAACTCGGGCGGGAGCATGGCGGCTCGGATCGGGTCGTCGGGACCGCTGGGCGCCATGATCAGGAGCCGCTCGATGACATTGCGAAGTTCGCGGACGTTTCCCGGCCAGTCATAGGCCTGCAGTGCTGCCATGGCATTCTCGCTGATCGTGCGCGGGCGCTGCCCGGCCGCATCGGCGGCGCGTTCCATGAAATAGTCGACCAGCAGCGGGATATCGCCGGCGCGTTCGCGCAGGGACGGCACATCGATGGGAACGACGCTGAGGCGGTAGAACAGGTCCTCGCGGAACCTGCCGGCGCGGATCTCCTCGGCCAGATCCTTGGTCGTCGCGGCGATGACCCGGACGTCCACCTCGACGCGGGTGTTTCCGCCGACCCGCTCGAACACCTGCTCCTGGAGCACGCGGACGATCTTGCCCTGGGTTTCCAGAGGCATGTCGGCGACCTCGTCGAGCAGGAGCGTACCGTTATGGGCCTCCTCGAGGGTACCGATCTTCCGCGGCGAGTCCTCGCCGTCCACGGCACCCTCGACACCGAAAAGGGCGACCTCCATGCGGTCCGGCGTGATCGACGCGCAATTCAGCACCTCGAACGGACCCTGGCTGCGTCGCGATCGATCGTGGAGAAGCCGCGCCACGACCTCCTTGCCCGAACCCGCGGGGCCGGAAATGAGAACACGGCTGTTGGCCGGGGCGACCCGCTCGACCGCCTGGCGCACCTGGTTCATCGCCGTGGAACGTCCGATGAGTTCGTGGGTCGTGCCGGCCCGCAGGCGAAGCTCCTCGTTCTCGCGCCGAAGCCGGGACGTCTCGATGGCGCGCTGGATGACCAGCAGCAGGCGGTCGGCCTTGAATGGCTTCTCGATGAAATCGTAGGCGCCGAGCTTGATGGCCTGGACCGCGGTCTCGATGGTGCCGTGGCCGCTCATGATCACTACCGGGACGCTCGGATGGCTGCCGCGCAGTTTCTCGAGGATGCCGATGCCGTCCAAACGGCTGCCCTGAAGCCAGATATCGAGCAAAACGAGGCTCGGACGGCGAACTTCGACGGCGTGGAGCGCCGCGTCGCTGTCGCCAGCCTCGCGCGACTCCAATCCCTCGTCCTCGAGAATCCCGGCGACGAGGCCACGGATATCGGCCTCGTCATCGACGATCAGGATGTCCACGGATATCGGCTTCGTCATCGACGATCAGGATGTCCTCGCTCATGGTTCGGACGTTGCTAGCCATTGGCCCGGAGTTCCGTCGCCACCGTCATCGCTTCGTCAACTGCCGACACCGGTTCGGGTTCCCGGTCCGCCGGAGGCGTGACATGGAACACCAAAGAGACCCGCGCTCCTCCGCCATCGGCGTCATCGAGTATCAGATCGCCGTTATGGTCTTCCATGATTTTCTTCACCATGGCGAGGCCAAGCCCGGTCCCCTTCGCCCGGTTGGTGACATAGGGCTCGGTCAGGCGATCGCGGTTCTCGGCGGGAAGACCCAGCCCGTTGTCCTCGACGATGACGTCGATGCGCCGGCCGCCATCGTCGACGGATTGGGTGCTCACGGTAACGGCGACGCGTCCCACGCCCCCCTTTCCTTCCGGGATTTCGAGGCGTGCGACCACCGATTCGGCGGCGTTCTTCAAAATGTTCGTCAGCGCGCGAGAGATCTGCCGGCCATCGCAGACGAGCCGCAAGTGGCCGTCGGGAATGCGGATGTCGAAATCGATTTCCGGGCTCCGACTCCGCTCGAGGAAAACGGCTTGGCGCACCAGTTCCGGAAGACCCTCGGGCTTCAGGTCGGGCCTGGGCATGCGCGCAAACGACGAGAATTCGTCGACCATTCGGCCGATGTCCACGACCTGTCGGATGATCGTTTCGGTGCACGATTCGAAGGTCTCTCGGTCGGTCTCGATCTCGCGCAGATATTTCCGCCGCAGACGTTCCGCCGAGAGCTGGATCGGGGTCAGCGGATTTTTGATCTCATGGGCGATCCTTCGGGCAACGTCGGCCCAGGCCGCCTTGCGCTGGGCCGAGACTAGAGCGGTGACATCGTCGAAGGTGACAACATAGCCGATCACCTCGTCGCTGAGGCGCTCCGCGGCAATACGAACGATCAGGGTGCGCGGCCGGCCACTACGGTGGAGCTTGATCTCGGCCTGGACCTGGCGATCCGGCCGACCGAGGGCCTCGTCGACGAGGTCCGCCATTTCCGGCACCGTCGACGCCAAGGGCCTCCCTGCTGCCGCCTCCAAGTCGGTATCCAGAAGTTCCGAGGCCGACCGGTTTGGCAGGTTGATCCGCCCCGCGGAATCGAGACCGATGACCCCTGCCGAGACGCCGCTGAGCACGGTCTCGGTGAACCGGCGGCGCTCGTCGAGCTCGCGGTTGGCGTCGATGAGGCCCTGCTGCTGACCCTGAATCTGGCTGGTCATGCGGTTGAATGCACGGCTCAGCGTGCCGATCTCGCCCATCGACGCACCACCGGCCTCGACCCGCACACCGAGATCGCCCTCGCGGACCTGCTCGGCCGCGGTGATCAAGTCGCTGATGGGTTCGGTAATCTGGGTCGCCAGGTTCATGCCGATCCACACCGCGGCGAGCAGCAGTAGCAACGCGACGACGACAAAAATGACCACGAAAGTGATGAAGATGCCGCCGCGGCGTTCTTCCAACCGTTGGTACTGGGCGACGGCGCCGGCGGTCCGCTCGATGTGTTCGAGAACGTTGGCCTCGACGAACCGCCCGATCAGCAGGTAGGCATCGACGAAGCGGTTGAGCTTGACCACGGCGCGGACCCGGTTCTCGTTTTCGGTCGTCAGCACCGCGATCTGGCCCTGCCGGGCCTGCGCGATGGCGTCGCGGGGCGCAAGATCGAACTCCAATGCCAGGCTCAACAGCGAGCGGGCGAGCACGCGTCCGGAGCCGTCAACGACCAGGGCTTCCGACAGCGAACGCAGTTGCGACTGAACGGTCAGACGGTGGCCGAACAATCCGCGGTCGCGCATCAACGCCGGTGCTTCGCGATTAAGGTCGTTGGCCATGGCGAACGCGTCGGCGCGGATGCTCTGGCGGTGTTCGTGCAGGTACGCACTGGCCACGGCGTTCGACGCCTCGACCGCGGTGCGCACGCGTTCGCTGAACCACACCTGGACGCCGAAGTTTAGGAACAGCGCCGAGAACACCGCGACCAGAATGGCCGGGGTCACGGCGACCAGGCTGAACATCAGCACCAGCCGCGAGTGCAGACCGGCGCCGGCCCGCCCGCGCCGCTGTTCGGACCACAGCTTGACGACCTGACGGGCGATGACCGCGCCGAGCAGCAGCAGCAGGACGCCGTCGACGTAGAGCAGCACCAGGATCGTGTCGCGGTCGGGGGCGACCGAAGATGCACCCGTCCACGCAACGACGGTGGCGATGCACGAGGCCAGCGCAGCGAGAACCAGGGCAAAAGCCAGCTTGCGGCTCAGCTTGGCCCTTCGCGCCCACAGCCGGAAACGGACGATGGGACGACTCGCCACCGCGCTCACCGGGCTCCCCCGCGAACGACCGGGATGTTCAGCTCCCGGATCTTCTTGCACAGCGTGTTGCGGTTGACGCCGAGGACCTGGGCCGCACGGATCTGGTTGCCGTTGGTGGCATCGAGGGTGAGGGATATCAATGGCCGCTCAACCTCGCGCATCACCCGATCGAACAGGCCCGTCGCCGGCAGGCCCGACCCGTGGGCGTGGAAGTACGTCTTCAGGTGGCGTTCGACCGATTGCCCGAGTCCGTCGCCTTCCGCGTCGCCACTGTTCGGCGAGGCATCCGCCAGCTCCGCCTCGATGACATCGATGCCGATGACCTCTTCCGAATAAAGCGCCGCGAGCCTGCGAACCAGGTTCTCGAGCTCGCGCACGTTGCCCGACCAGCGATGGGTCTTCAGCCGGTCCATGGCCGCCGGATCGATGGTCTTCGGCGGCAGACCCTCGGAGACGGCGCGGGCGATGAAGTGGCGAGTCAGCTCGGGGATGTCGACCGCGCGCTCGCGCAACGGCGGCAAGCGGATCGGAACGACGTTGAGGCGGAAATAGAGATCCTCGCGGAACAACCCCTGGCGGATAGACCGGCGGAGGGCGCGGTGGGTGGCGGCGATGATGCGGATGTTGGCGCGGATCGGCGTCCGGCCGCCGACGGTCGTGTACTCGCCCTCCTGAAGGACCCTGAGGAGCCGGGTCTGGGCCTCGGGCGGCATATCGCCAATCTCGTCGAGGAACAAAGTACCGCCTTCGGCCTGCTCGAAACGGCCGGTGTTGCACTGGGTCGCGCCGGTGAAGGCGCCTTTCTCGTGGCCGAACAGCTCGCTTTCGATGAGTTCCCGCGGGATCGCCGCCATGTTGATGGCGACGAACGGCCCGGAACGCCGCTTGCCGTAGTCGTGCAAGGCCCGGGCAACGAGTTCCTTGCCGGTCCCCGACTCGCCGGTGATCAGCACGGTGAGATCGGTGCCCATCAGCCGCGCCAGGGTGCGGTAGATCTCCTGCATCGCTGGCGAACGCCCGATCAGCGGCAACGGGTCTTCTGCCGGCTCATCGTCGGTTTCGCCGTCACCCGACGGTGCCGCCGGAGCCTCGAGCGCTCTGCGAACGACCGTCACCAACTCATTGAGATCGAAGGGTTTCGGCAGGTATTCAAAGGCACCCCGTTCGGTGGCCTTGACCGCGGTCAGCAGTGTGCTCTGCGCGCTCATCGCCACGACACGCAACTGCGGCCTGATCTTGCGGATGCGCGGGATGAGATCCAGGCCGTTGGCATCGGGCATGACGACATCGGTCACGACGACATCGCCCTCGCCATCGCTGATCCAGCGCCACAGGGTCGCCGCGTTGCCGGTGACGCGGACGCCGAAGCCGGCACGTTCGAGGGCGTGGGCGACGACGGTCCGAATAGCGTCGTCGTCGTCGGCGACGAGCACGGTGGCAGCGGTCGTCATCCCCTACTCCGCCTCGGTGACCATCGGCAGCATGACCCGGAACTCGGTCCGCTTGGGTTGGCTGTCGAACTCGATGACGCCGCCATGGTCGCCGATGATCTTCGCCACCAGCGCGAGGCCCAGGCCGCTGCCCGACGGCTTCGCAGTGACGAAAGGATCGAACAGGTGGGTTCGAATGTCTTCAGGGATTCCGGGTCCATTGTCCTGGATACTGACCATCAGCGGCAGATGGATGCGCGAGTCCGTGCCCGGCACGGCGAACCGGACACCATGGCGATAAGCCGTGGAGACGGTGATCTCACCGCCATCCTCGGGGGCCGCCTCGGCCGCATTCTTCAGCAGGTTCAGGAACACCTGCACGAGCTGATCGCGGTCGCCGTTTACCGACGGCAGCGACGGATCGTACCGCTCGACGATCCGGGCATGCCGGCCAAAGCTGTTCTGCGCCAGCGTTCGCACGCGGTTCAGCACCTCGTGGATATTGACCGCCTCGCGACGCAGCGGTGCGTTGACGGAGAACATTTCCATCCGGTCGACCAGGGCGCAGACGCGATCCGCCTCGTCGCGAATCAACGCGGTCAGCGACCGATCGGCGTCGGCAACGCTTTGCTCCAGCAGTTGCGCCGCGCCGCGGATGCCGGCCAGCGGGTTCTTGACCTCATGGGCCAGCATCGCCCCCATGGCGCTGACCGAACGGGCAGCGCCGCGGTGGGTGAGTTGGCGGTCGATCTTCGCGGCGATGGAGCGCTCCAGGATCGAGACCGCGACGGCACCCGGGACTTCGGCCAACGGGGTCGCGTGAATGTTGACCAGATGATGGCCGATCCGCGGGCTGATCAGGGTGACGTGGTTTTCCGCCAGCGGGTGCCCGCTGGCGCGGACTTGGTCAATCAGGGCGAACAAAGGGCTGTCGGCCGGCACCATCTCGTCGAGGCGTTGACCCAGAAGCACCAGGGCGCTGCCGCGCAGGAACTGCTCGGCGGCATTGTTGAGGCGCAGGATGCAGAGATCCTCGTCGACGACGATGACGACTGCTGACAGCGCATTGAGAACGGCCTCGGCATCGATCTCAACCGGCCGGGAGACCCTGCGTATCTTGAAGACGCTGCGGTCCACGGTCGCCACGACGATCCCTAGGCGGCCATGCGCTCGATGAGCGGCCGGTAGAAACCGGCGATCGACGCCTTGACGTCGTCTGGATCGGTCATGCGCATGACCATCGAGCGGAATTCGGCCGAACCGGGTAGCCCCTTCGAGTACCAGCCGACGTGCCTGCGCGCCGCCCGCATCCCAGCATTGGCGCCGTAGTGCTCGAGCATGGCGTCGTAGTGCTCCAGCACCGTCGCCAACTGGTCGTCGAGCGGCGGATCGGGCAGCCGATGTCCGGTTTCAAGGAAATGGCGAACCTGGTTGGGCAGCCACGGCCGGCCGTAGGCCGCCCGCCCGACCATCACGCCGTCGGCCCCGGACTGATCTAGGAGTTCCTGCGCATCTTCGCCCGAGGCCACGTCGCCATTGCCGATCACCGGGATGGAGACGGCGCGCTTGACCTCTGCGATGAACGCCCAATCGGCGCGACCGTTGAAGAACTGATTGCGCGTCCGCCCATGCACGGTCACCGCCTTGACCCCGCAGTCCTCGGCAATGCGCGCGAGTTGCGGGGCATTGCGCGAGGTCTCGTCCCAACCCGTGCGCATCTTCAGGGTCACCGGCAGGTCGACGGCCTCGACGACAGCGGACAGGATACGCCCGGCCAAGGCTTCGTCGCGCATGAGCGCCGAGCCGGCATCGCCGCGGACCACCTTCTTCACCGGACACCCCATGTTGATGTCGATGATCCGCGCGCCACGGTCGCGGTTGAGCCTCGCCGCCTCGGCCATGACCTCGGGTTCGCAGCCGGCGAGCTGCACGGCCATTGGTTCTTCGTCGGCACAATTGGTCGCCATCCGCAGCGTCTTCCGGGCAGCCCGGATCATCGCCTTGCTGGCGATCATCTCCGAGACAACGAGCCCGACGCCGAAGCGCTTGACCAGCCGCCGGAACGGCATGTCCGTGACGCCCGACATGGGCGCCAGGATCACCCGCGAATCCAGGGTGATCTCGCCGATCTGTAGCGTCATCCGTTAGAAAATCCTACGGGTTGCCCATTACATAGGCAACGGCGCGTGCATTCTAGATATTGCCCTTCCTTTGGGCAATCTTGACCCGAAAAAAAGCGGGTCAGGTCATCAGGACGTCGGTGACGAACTTGACCCCCGGATACCCCAGCGTCATCAGCAGGTAGGCGAGGAGCACGTAGCGCGCGGCCTGACGGCCCCGGATACCGCTGGCATAGTGGGCGAACAGCAGCCCGCCGATGACGGCGAAGGCAGCCACCGTCAGCACGGTCTTGTGGTCGATGGCAATCAGCGTGCCCGAGGCGCCGTACTGCAGGGCCATTCCGGTCGCCAGCCCGATCGCCAGGATGATCTCGCCGACGATCAGCAGCCGGACGACCAAGGACTCGCAATCAGCGACCGACGGCAGCACTCGGGTTAACGCCGACGGCCGCTTGCGCTTCAGCGCGTGTTCCTGAAGAAAGGCCGCCAGCGCCGCCACGGCCGCGACGGTCAGTACCGCGTATGTCGCGACCGATACGGCGATGTGAATGCCGATCCAGCCGCTGTCCTCCGAGATCTCGCCCAACGGCTGGCCCGGCGCCCGCAGCCACACGGTCGCGATCAAGCCGAGGAGGAGCATGTATGGCGCCATTAAGGGCATCAGCCGCCAGCCCTGGCGAGTGGTCACCGCGGTTACCGCGTAGATCGCCATCGTCGCGGCGACTGTCGCCCAGAGCGCGTTCGCCAGCTCCGTCCGCCAGGTGCCTGCGGCGTGCACCACCACCCATCCGACGGGCCCGGCCACGGCGACCGCGAGGACGGCCCAGTACACGGCGTCGCGGTCGGGTGACCGGCGCATCGTCTGCAGTGACGCCGGAACGAGCGAGGCGAGCGCCGATACGCTGAGGAGTACGGTATCCATTTTTCCCGATCAGTCGGCTGGCCAGGCGTTCGCAGCCTAGCGGCAGGCACAATCGCGCCGGACGTTCCTATTGGCAAGTCCCGTCGCTCTCACTAGCCTCTCGACCCCAGCGCCGGGGCGGAAATCGAAAGGGGCTTTGATGATCGATTGCGTTGCCCTCGTGGTGGCGGCGGGCCGAGGGCAGCGGTTCGGCGGGACGCTGCCAAAGCAGTACCAGACTCTGGGGGGAGAACCCCTGCTGCGCCGGGCGCTCGACGCCTTCGCCGACCATCCACGGGTCGATGCGGTCCGCGCGGTCATCCATGAGGACGACCGCGACCTCTACGATACGGCGGTGGCCGGTCTCGACCTCCTCGATCCGGTAGCGGGCGGAGACACCCGCCAGGATTCGGCCCGCGCCGGCCTGGAAAGCCTCGAAGAGATGGCGCCTCGGTTGGTGCTGATCCACGATGCGGCGCGTCCGTTCGTCGAGCCCGGGCTGGTGTCTCGCGTTGTCGATGCCCTCGAAACCGTGCCCGCGGCGATCCCGGCCGTGGCCGTGCACGACACCTTGAAACGGGGCGACAGTAACGAGGCTCCGCGGATCGCCGCGACCGTCGATCGCCGCGGGCTGTGGCGGGCGCAGACGCCGCAGGGATTCCGCTATCCCGACATCCTGGCCGCGCACCGGCGGTTCGCCGGCAACGAACTGACGGACGACGCAGCCGTCGCCGAGCACGCCGGGCTCGACGTCGCCCTGGTGGCGGGCGACGAGGACAACGTCAAGGTCACGACACCTGAGGATTTCCGCCGCGTCGACCGCTTTCTCGCCGGCACCATGATCACCCGGGTTGGCACCGGTTTCGACGTCCATCGGTTCGGACCCGGCAATCACGTCATGTTGGGCGGCGTGGCTATCCCCCACGATTCCGGCCTCGAAGGCCACTCCGACGCCGATGTCGCGCTACACGCTCTCACCGACGCCATCCTCGGGGCCGTCGCCGCCGGCGATATCGGAACCCACTTCCCGCCCAGCGATCCGCAATGGAGGGGAGCGGCGTCGGCGACGTTTCTCGCTCACGCGGCGGACATCGTTGCCAAAGCCGGCGGCCGCATTGTCGGCGTCGACGTGACCATCATCTGCGAGCGGCCGCGCATCGGAGCGCATCGCACCGCCATGACTGAGTGCATTGCCTCCCTGCTCGGCGTCCCCGCCAGGCGGGTCGGCATCAAGGGCACGACGACCGAACGCCTCGGCTTCACGGGGCGCGGCGAAGGCATCGCCGCGCAAGCGGCAGCGACCGTACAAATACTTTCAGATTAAGACGCTACTGTGTCTCGTTGACAATCCAGTTGAGGAAATCTGGATTGCCGGCGGCAATCGGTAGTGCCACGACACATGGGCAGTCATAGGAGTGGAGCTCCTTGACCCGTTGGGTCAGCCGGTCGACCAGATGATCCTGCGTTTTCAGGATCAGCGAGACCTCGCCATCCTCCTGGACGGCGCCCTCCCACCAGTAGAACGACGTGATGTCGCCGAGCACGTTGGCGCAGGCTGCGAGCCGCTCGTCGACCGCGGCCCGTCCGATGACAGAGGCTTCCTCCCGGTTCGATGCGGTGACATAGACGAGCATCTGCGGCACGACGTATCCCTCCCAGCCTTCAAAGCAGGCGATCCTCGCCCTTGGCCACGTTCAGAAGTTACATTAGCATCTATCCGTCGTCACCGGTCGGCGAAGGGGGAGCGCACGGTGGGGAAACCTGGACGCACCGCGGGTGACGGCGACGTCGCCCGGCCCACTGCACAGCAACGGCACTGGCTATCGCGCGGGCTCGACCAGCCAGGCGGCAAGCTTCCGCTGTTCGACGAGCGCGGACAGAAGGTCAGCGACCGCGCGGTTCGCAGCTGCATCGAGCACGGGTGGGCGGAATCCTGGTTCGACAATCCGATCAAACCCGATTGGCTGGTGTGCAAGCTGACCGATGCCGGCCGCGCCGCCGTGAACGGTCGCAAAGCCCGACGGTGACCGTCGACGGACGCCGATTGCGTATCCGGAACGAGACGCAATTGCATTCTGCAAACTGTTTTGCAATGGCCGCGGGATATCTCGCGGCAACAGGCTCGCGCGCGCGACGCTGTCCCACCCTGTTTCGACGAGATGCGCATTCGGACTCGGTGACGGAAAAAAAACGGAATTTCCTAGGGTCTGTTGACATTTATCGCGCGTTTATGATGGCGTATGATGGCGGCGACGAGGTTTAAGTTTGCGGCATAGCTTTTATCTGTTTTGTCGTAGGGTGTTGCGATGCCTCTGAATTCCTTGA
>Ga0209144_1000105_pt1 | contig 16575 bp, 17 predicted proteins | sample WorMettrBAHAMAS1_FD_187392 | JGI IMG/M metagenome (GOLD analysis project Ga0209144, IMG submission 187392) | Marine gutless worms symbiont microbial communities from Max Planck institute for Marine Microbiology, Germany - Inanidrilus... | ecosystem: Host-associated > Annelida > Digestive system...
GGCACAACGAAAACCCCAAGCCCTACAGATGGACGAAATCAGCCGACGAAATCCTCGCCGCCGTAAAACGCTTCTGCCAGAAAACAGAGAAAACTTTATGCGTCGAACTTTAGATTCGGATGACTAGGGTTCGGCCGTGGAGACTTCGGCCGTCCCTCAAAAGCCCCGGTAACCTGTGCGATCCAACATCGTTGGTCCCCGGCGTTTTGCCCTAGGAATCAACCGAAGGTCCGGCCCGGTTTGGGACACGGCCCCTTCGTGATGACCTCACCCTTGTACATGAGGCGGATCCATACGGTCTCGCCGTCGATAAGCCGGTCGAAGACATCCGATTGGGCGGGCGGACAGGCGAGCTTCAGGTAGGAATGCTGTACGCGTTTGGTGCGGGATTCGATGAACTTGGCGTGTTCGTAAGCGGGCACGGAAACATCCATCTCGAGGCGCATGTCTTCGGTGACGCGAATCTCGCCGCGTTCCCATTTTCCGTTCGGTGGGTTCTGATCGACATATTCGTCGAGCACCAAACGGGCGACCTCGAGCCGGTCCCGATCATCCGCGTCTTCGGCAAAGAAACCCGCCACCGCGATAAAAAGTGCCGGCACCGCGACCGTGAATGCGACGGCTTTGATGACGCGCCGGTGACGTTTGAGCGTCCGTTTCAAGCCGTTCTGCCTTTGCCGGAAAAAATTGTTGATCGTCAGAGTCATCATACCAGCTTTCCCTTCGGTAGTTCCGCCGCCTTCCCTCAAAATCGTATTTCGGGTTCAGGCCGGTAACCTTGCGTCCCACCGTTTCCGGCGGTTTGCCATTTCGAGGATCACGGTACGTATCGAGCCGCGACCATCACCATCTTTATACCCTTGCGGCAGGCGCCCTGCTGTGACGCCTGTCACGGGTGCAAAAAAAACGGCCCCGAAACGGGGCCGTCGATACGCGACCTTGCGCCCACCTATCGGCATCGCATCGTCGCGTCATAATCGAACGGACGGTCATACCAGGAAGGTTTAACGAACAACCCGAGGCGGCCCGTCGGATTGCTTTTCGCCTTGACCCGGAAAGTTGCCAGTTGACCGGCCTTCAGCCGCAGGCGGCGCGAGTTGATGACGTCGCGACGGCCTTCGCCCAGGCGGTAGATGGAGAGAGTCCCGGAACTGGGCCAACTTGCGCCGCGATTGGTGACCTTGAAAACCGAATTGCCGTTATCGCAGGCGGTTTCGACGGCGAGCTTCACGGCGTTGGCGACGTTGCCCTGCGCCACCATTTTGATCTCGGTGTCGGCCGGTTCGCCGCCACCGGCGGCTGTCGCGAAATCGTTGAGACCGGCGATCTCGGACTCCTCGGCAAGGCACCGCGCCACATCCAGGCGGGCTTCCGACAGCCGCACGTAGTTGACCAGATCGTCCCCAGCCAGATCGTATTGTTTTCCCTTGGAGCGAATCCGCGCCGGCTTGCCCCGCGCCATGATTCCCTTGACGCCCGCCAGCTGCTTTTCGAGATGGCTCAGGTAGGGCTGCCAATCGCCGTCGAGCTTCCGATCGACGTAGGACTGGACTTTGCCGTGGGTGAGATTTCTCCACAGTTTGTAGCGCGGGAAGGGATCGCATTCGGCGGCCGCCGCAGCCGGTAGAAGGATGGACGCGGCAAGGAAGAGAACCGCCGATAGATAAACTTTATTCAGCATATGTGTCGCAAACTTTACGTAGAGAGACCAAGTCTTGATTCGCACCAAATCGTCGCTTGCGAAAGGATCCGCCAAGCGAATCGATTGTTAAAAGTATAGGCCCTCAAGCTGTCAGCAGCCTTACAAGCCCGAGCTCAAATAACCGATTGATTTATAAAGGTTAATTACACCTCTTGGCCGCCACTGGGCGGAACGGGTTCATGCGGTCCCGTGGTAGTCTCGCATGGTGGGGTCGCGTTCGACCCAATAAGTATAGAGCGAAAGCGGCGCCAGCGTAATGTCGATACCGCGCATCGAGGCCGGCCGCGCGATGCCGCCGGTGAGGATGTAGGAGATGGCATCCCGGTTGGTCCCTTCGACGAATCCGACCAGTTTTTCCGGGCCCTTTCCCGGTTTTCCGTAACGGTTCGACCAGTCGATCTCGTAGACATGGTCCGGTTTGCCGGTCGCCGGATCGAGCGACAGGAGATCGACGGCGCCGCCGCGCCAGCTTGCATAGGCCAGGTTCTCCATCGCCGCCGAGCCGAGCCATTGCGAGACCAAAGCCGTTTCCGCGAGGCGCTGGAAAAACTGGTCATTTTGGGCGACCGGCGCAAACAGAGCCGCGTATAGGCAGGGCGCGGTCAGGTAGACCTTGAAGGCGACCGCCCGCTGAAACCGTTTGGCGTCGCGGTCGACGCGCGGCAGGCGGCGGATGAGAAAGGCGGATTCCAGATAGTCGAGGTATTTCCGAAGTGTGTTCTTGGCGATCTTGGCGGCTTTCGCCAAATCGTCCATGGTCACTTCGCGGGCCGTGTTGAAGGCCAGGATACCGAACAGCCGGTTCAGTTCCTGGGCATCGTTGACGCCTTGCAGACTGGCCAGGTCCTTGTGCAGGACCCGGTCGGCGACGCCGTCGCGGATGAAGGTCGGCGCCGGCGTCCCCTCCTTCGACATGACGATCCCTTCCAGGAATCCCCCGAAATTCACGTACCGGTGGAATTCCGCGTTCAAAGCCGGTAAGGCGTTGGCCCGGAGCGCCATGGAATTGGTTTCCGCCGCATCCGGAGCGCCGAACAGTTTTTCCTCCGATTCGCGAAAACGCAGGAACTCGAGAAAGGTCAGCGGCGGCAGAACGAAAACGGAAAATCGTCCGTCGTCGGTCACTGTCCCGGTGGTGATGGCCGGTGATCCAGAGGAAACGGCGGCGACAATTCGGGCATTGGGCCGCATCTTTTTGAGTTCGACCAGGGCCTTCTGCCAGCCCTTCACATATTGCACTTCGTCGTAAAAGACATAGAGCTCGGAGTCCGGGCCATGGTGATAGCGGCGGCAGAACATCTCGAAGAGCGTCGACAAATCGGCGGCCGTGTAGCTGGGCACGGTCATGTTGCAATAGAAGATGCTCGTCGGCTTCGCCCCCTTTTCGACGAGATGGGCCACCATTTGGCGCATCATCACCGTTTTGCCGGCCCGTAGGGGTCCGGCGAGGACGAGGACATTGTCTTGGTCGGCGGACTCGGCGGCCTCGACGAAGGCCGGAAAGAATGCACGTTTCGGCGGGTTACGGAATTTGATCCGTGTTTCGGCCTTGAATTCCCACCACGGGTTGTCGAACGCAAGCCTGTGGAACAGATCGTTATCGGCGATGGTATGCATGCCCCTCGCGTCCGTTCAGTCGCCCCGATCCCGGACCATGGCCAGCGCCCATCTTGGCCAACAAAATGAAGATCAATTAATTGATCTTGTTGTTATGCTCCCACCAATGCGCTTCCCCGCGCCGATTGTCAAGGGGGCATCGGCGCCCATCGCGCGTAGGTTGTTTCTAAAGGAGAGACCGCACCCTACGCCGCAGTTCGGGCAGAAGATCGGCCTCGAACCAAGGGTTTTTCTTCTGCCAATGGTTGGTCCGCCAACTGGGATGGGGTGTCGGAATAAACTTAGGCAGATAATCTTGCCAGGAACGGACCGTTTCTCCCAGAGTCTTGCCGCGCCGTTTCCCTAGGTAGCGTCTTTGTGCGTAGGCGCCGACCAGCAGGGTCAATTCGATGCCCGGCAAGGCGGCGAGGACCCGCTCGTGCCAGGCCGGCGCGCATTCGGGCCTGGGCGGGCTGTCACCGCCGCGGGAGTCGCGTCCGGGGTAACAGAACCCCATGGGCATGATGGCGATGCGGCTCTCGTCGTAAAAGGTCGCCCGGTCGAGGTCGAGCCAGTCGCGCAGACGGTCGCCGGAACGGTCGTTCCACGGGATTCCCGTCTCATGAACGCGGGTGCCGGGCGCCTGTCCAATGATCAGGAGACGGGCCGTCGGCCGTGCCCGGAGGACCGGTCTCGGGCCCAGGGGCAAATCGGCCTCACAGATTCGACATTGCCGAATTTCCTCAAGCAAGACTTGAAGATTATCGGGCAAGGTCATTCCTTTTGCTCAGGATTTCATCCACATAGGCGGGAACGATCTCGGTCGCCGGCCCGTAACGGGCCTCGGCGAACAGACTGGCGCCCTCCGATGGTTCCAGGTTCAGTTCCGCCGTATGCGCGCGGCCGTGCACATGGGCGACGAAACCGGCCGCCGGGTAGACGTTGCCCGATGTCCCGATCGAGATAAAAAGGGCGCAGCGGTCCAGGGTTTCGAAAATCCGGTCCATCTCGAGCGGCATCTCGCCGAACCAGACGACGTGCGGCCGGAGACGGCCGGTCGTGCCACAGGCGTGGCAGGAATCGGAAAGCCCGAGATCGTCCCGCCACTCGGCGACATTGCCGCATCCCTGACAGTGGATCTTGAGCAGTTCGCCGTGCATGTGAAGGAGATTGCGGCTGCCGGCCCGTTCGTGAAGGTCGTCGATGTTCTGCGTGACCAGGAAGACCTCACCCGGCCATTCCCGTTCGAGCCGGGCCAGCGCTTCATGGGCGGCGTTGGGCTCCACGGCTCCCGCCGCGAGCGGCGCCCGCCTGGCGTTATAGAACGCATGGACTGTTTCCGGATCGCGACGGAACGCCTCCGGGGTCGCAACGTCTTCGATCCTGACCTTCGACCAGATCCCGTCGGCGTCGCGGAAGGTGTCGAGACCCGACTCCTTCGAGATCCCGGCGCCGGTGAGGATGACGATGGTATCGGCCCGCTTGTCCACGGCTTTCTCCTCAGCGACCTTGCCCGCCATAGCATGCCCATGATAATCGGAGCGTCGAAACCGCCAAGGAGAAAACCGTTGGTCAGTGTGCTTTTCGTCTGTCTCGGGAACATCTGCCGTTCACCAACGGCCGAAGGGGTGTTTCGCCGCCTCGTCGAGACGGAAGGATTGGCGGGCGACATCCGCACGGATTCCGCTGGTACCGGGTCCTGGCACATCGGGCAGCCGCCCGACGGGCGGGCGCAGGGGGCGGCGCGCAAGCGCGGTATCGACATCGGCGACCTCCGGGCGCGGCAGGCGAAAGCCTATGATTTCGAACGTTTCGACTACGTGCTCGCTATGGATTCCAGCAACTATCGCGATCTGGCGTCGATGTGCCCGCGCGACCGAAAGGACCGGCTGCACATGTTCCTCGATTTCGCGCCGGAAGTCGGGAAGCGCGACGTCCCGGACCCTTATTACGAGGGTGGGTTCGATGCCGTGTTCGATCTGGTCGAAACGGCGAGCCGCGGCCTTCTCGCCGACATCCGCCGCCACGGTCTGTAGTCCATGTCTCTAAGCGCCGTCATCGCCCAACGCCTCGGTCAGGAGGTCCGGCGTCTGTCACCGCTCTCCGGCGGCTGTATCGACGATGTCTTCCGGGCCGAGCTGGCGACGGGCGAGAGTGTCGTCGTCAAGTCGGGGGATGCCGGCAGCGGTCTCGATCTCGAGGGGTACATGCTCGGTTACCTGAGGGAGCACAGCGCCCTTCCCGTTCCCGAAGTCCTTTTCGCCGACGAAACGCTTTTGATCATGACCCATCTGCCGGCAGGCGGCGGATTGAATGCGAGCGCCGAGACCCACGCCGCCGACCTGGTCGCGGCGCTTCATGACGTGACCGCCGGGCAATTCGGCCTCGAACGCGATACGGTCATCGGCGGCCTTCATCAACCGAACCCGCCGAGCCAATCATGGGTGTCTTTTTTTCGCGATCACCGGCTGCTTTTCATGGCCCGCGAGGGAGTCGCCGCTAGGCGCCTTCCCGGCCGGGTGATGCACCGCATCGATCAGTTCACCGCCCGCCTCGATGGGTGGATCGGCGAGCCTCCGCGGCCGAGTCTGATCCACGGCGACATGTGGACCGGCAACGTTTTGGCCTATGGCGGGCGGATCAGCGGCTTTATCGATCCTGCCATCTACTACGCCGATCCGGAGATCGAGCTCGCCTTCACCACTATGTTCGGCACCTTCGGTGATCCCTTCTTCGGCCGATATCGGGAACTTCGCCCGATGAAACCGGGGTTTTTCGAGGAACGGCGCGACATCTACAATCTCTATCCGCTTCTGGTCCATGTCCGGCTGTTCGGCGGCCATTACGTTTCCGGTGTGGAACGAACCTTGAGTAAATTCGGTTGTTGAACCGACGTCCGCCGGACCTGCTGATCTTCGACTGCGACGGGGTTCTCGTCGACAGCGAGATGATCGCGTCCGAAAGCCTGGCCGCCCATTTGCACGACCACGGGGTGGAAATCTCCGCCCAGCAATGTCGTCGGCGGTTCACGGGCTACAGCCTCGATAAGATGTTGGAGGAACTCACCGGTGATGGCGCCTGCCTGCCGGAAGATTTCCTGGCGACCCTTCGGCAACGGGACATCGTTGCCTTCGCCCAGGATCTGAAGCCGCTTCCCGGCATTATTTCGTTTCTGGAAGAATCTCACATCCGACGGTGCGTCGCGTCTTCGGGGATTACGGAAAAAATCCGCACCAACCTCCAAACCACGGGACTCCTCGGTTTCTTCGAGGGTGCGATATTCAGTGCCGACATGGTTGCTCATGCCAAACCCGCCCCCGACCTTTTTCTTATGGCCGCCCGGGAAATGGGTGCCGATCCCATGGACTGCCTGGTCATCGAGGATTCGGCGCTTGGCGTCGAGGACCCGTGCCGGCATGCGGGTATTCGGCTTTTCCGGGGGCAGCCATTGCGGTCCCGGTTATGCGGAAATGCTGCGCGACGCAGGGGCGTCGGACGTTTTCACGGCCATGGCGGATTTGGCGGATGTGATCGAGGCGGCGTTTTAATTCGCTTCGGGTAGGGTCGCGGTATATTCGGTTAGCGAAACATACCGTGGTCCATCGTTACTGAGATGACTCTCGAACAGCGTTATGTGGTCGACGGTAAACGGCGGCGAACGGTAGGCATTGTGGACCTCCATGAAACCGCCGACTTGCGCACCGGCACCGTGACGGAAACGGGCCAGGGTCACGTGCGGTTTGAATTTCCGCCCTTCGGGATCAAAGCCGGCACGGATCGTTGCCCGTTCGACCCGTTCCTGGAGCGCCGACAACTCGGGCGATGATTCGACGCCGGCCCACAATGTGTGAACCTTGCGTTTCTTCTGGAAACAACCGATGCCGGTCATCGACAGTTCGAACGGTGCAAATTGAACCGATGCCAACTCAGCATCCAAATCGCGCCCGCCGCCGCCATCCGTCTCGCCAACGAAACGAAGCGTGATATGCATGTTCTCGGGCTCCGTCCAGCGCACGTTGGGCAAGCCGCCCTGAAGAGAGGCCAATCCGGCTCGGATCTCCGGCGGAAGCGGGACGGCGATGAAAAGACGCATGGGTTCGGCCTTCAGGAATGCAGCGGGTCAGGGCCCAGGGTTCGGGTTGTCCCGATGGATGGCCTCGATCGCCGTCAGGACGTCGGCGGACAAGTTTATTTCTCCGGCACCCAGGTTGTCCCGCAGTTGATCGAGGGTGGTTGCGCCGATGATGGTGCTGGTGGCGAAACGGCGTGAGCGGACGAAGGCGATGGCCATCTGCGCCGGGTCCAGACCGTAATCGCGGGCCAGATTGACATAGGCCGCCGTCGCCTCGACGGCTTTCGGCTTGAAGTAGCGCTGGAACGCCGGAAAACGCTGGATTCGGGAACCGGCCGGCGGCTCGCCGGCAAGGTATTTACCGGTCAATGCCCCGAAAGCCAGCGGTGAATAGGCCAACAGGCCGCAATTCTCACGGATCGCCGTCTCGGCGAGACCGACCTCGAACTGCCGGCAGATGAGACTATAGGCGTTCTGCACCGAGGCCACGCGGGGCCGTGATCCGCTATCCGACAGTCGTAGCTGCGCCATCAGGCCCCAGGCGGATTCGTTGGAAACCCCGAAGGCCCGGATGCGACCGGCTTTGATTTCGTCGGCAATGGCCTCGAGCGTCTCCTCGAACGGGGTCCAGTCGGTCTCATTGTCGTCGTGCTCATAACCGAGTTTCCCGAATTAGTTAGACGGCCGTTCCGGCCAGTGGGTCTGATAGAGATCGATGTAGTCGGTTTGCAGGCGCTTGAGCGAGCCCTCAACGGCACGCCGGATCTGCTCGCGGTCGAACCGCATCTGGCCATCGCGGATATGGTCGAAGCGGGCCCCGGGACCGGTTATCTTCGTCGCCAGGACGACCTTGTCGCGGTTGCTACGGGCCTTCAGCCAGGACCCGACGTGGGCCTCGGTCAGGCCTTGCGTTTCGGCCCGGGCCGGAAAGGCGTACATTTCCGCGGTGTCGATGAAGTTGACGCCGTGATCGAGCGCCATATCGAGTTGCGCGTGGGCATCGGCTTCCGTGTTCTGCTCGCCGAAGGTCATGGTTCCGAGGCAGATGTCACTGACCTGGATTCCGGTCTCGCCGAGTTCGTTCATCTTCATGGAATTGGTCCGGTAATTCTTGTGAAACGTAGGCTTTCGGAACGTCGCGGGGTTACAGGAACAGAGATAGGACGCCCGTATATCCATATAGCCGGTTGTTCGAGATTTCGCCATTCCCGTAGAAACCGACCAATGGGAAATCACCGAAAACACTGTTGATCAGTTGGGTTTCCCGCCCCTCCTCGCCGAACAGGTTGGGCCCCCGGGCGACGCAGGAAAAATAGAGGCCGCCACGCGGCGCCGATGGCAGGCGCGCCTTCAGGTTCTCGGCCATACGGACCAGGTCCTGGGCGGCGGCTTCCGGGTCCCGGCGGACGAAAAGGACCGATTGCCCCTGGACCGGTTCCTCGGCGACCGCCACCCAGCCGCGATCGAGGTCCACGCCCATCAAATTGCGCACCACGTAGTCGCCGGTGTCCGACCCGCTGATCGGAAAAGCCGTGTGGATATATCCCTGGATGCGGCTGAGGTCCCGGGCCAGCAGTTCGCCAACGTCGGCCTTGAGGACGTCGACGGCCGGTTTCCCGTCGAGCACCATAATGACGTTGTCGACGCATTCGTCGATCCGGTGTTGGTCACCGATCGGCGATGATCCCTGGGTGAGGCCGGTCGCCACTTCCACCTCAGGGGAAAACAATATCCCCGACAAACCGCCCTGGGTGACCTCGTCGGACACTTGATAAGGCTGGCCGTCCATGGCCGCCGACAAACCGCCGACGAGGAACCCGGGTAGATCGAGTGTCGTCTGTTCGATTTCCGTGGCCAGGTCTTCGATCAGCGTCGTGATCCGCGGGTTCATGGGGTCGCCGTGGACGACACCGAACGGCGGAGTGGCGCTCTTCATCCATGAGCGGACACTGTCCGGCATATCGCCGACATCCTTTTTGAGGGTCGGCAGGACACAAAAGGAGTCCGACGGCAAGTCGCTGGTCATCACAGCGACGGCCGGGCGGGCGAAGAACTCGCGGTCGCCGGCGCAAATCCCGGCGCCGACGCCGCCGACCCAATGGACGATGCCGGTCCGCTGGCGCAGATAGGTCAGGACGCTGGACAAATCCTCGCCGAGGGCGTCGGTGGCATAGATGAAGCCCAGCCGCGCCATGCCCGGCAAAGGGTCGGAGTCGAATTCAAGCCGATCTTCCAACTGCTTGGCGATCCCCGGCCAGTCGACGGCCCCGGAATAGGCCATTTGGAAGGGCGTGTGGTCGTGGGTCTTGGGCCGGTTCACCGTTTGCCTCTCGATTTCATCCATCATAGGGGGATTTCGGCGGAACGCACCGGTGAATTTTCCACGGTCACGATCCTGTCATCGGACCTCGGCCAGCAGGCTCCGGACCGCCTCGAGGATCGAACGGACGACGACGTCAACGCCGGCCGCATTGGGGTGGATGCCGTCGTCTTGATTAAGTTCGGGTTGAGCGGCAACACCTTCCAGGAAGAACGGGTAGAGGGGGATGCCGTGCTCCTTGGCGAGCCGTGGGAACACCGCGTTGAACTCGTCACCGTATTCGCGCCCCAGATTGGGGGGGGCCAGCATGCCGGCGAGCAGCACCGGCGTCTCCGTGGCGCGGATCCGGCGCAGGATGGTGTCCAGGTTGCGGTAGGTTTCTTCCGGATCGAGGCCGCGAAGGCCGTCGTTGGCACCGAGCTCGACGATCACCGCATCCGGTTTTTCGGCCAGCGACCAGGCGAGGCGGGCGAGCCCGCCGGCCGACGTGTCGCCCGATACGCCGGCATTGATGATGGTGACGTCCAGGCCCTCCGCGCGCAGGGTCCGCTGCAGTTGCGCCGGTATCGATTCGCCCTTGTACAATCCGTAACCAGCGGTCAGGCTGTCCCCTAACATCAGCAACTTGAGAGGCGCACCGTGGATGGGAAGCGCCACGGTCAGCGCACAAACGAGAAGGCATGCGTTGAAAACCCGGCGCAAGGCGCCATATGGCCTCGAAGGAGGGATCTCCCCTTCGAGAAGGACAGGACAAAACCGGCTCATGACGTCTGAAGATTTCCCCGCACGAGTATTGAAACTGGACGACGTCCATCTGGAGCTTAACAGCGATGCCGGAGCGGTGCACATTCTTCGCGGCATCGACCTCGAAATCGAGGCCGGCGAAACGGTCGGCATCGTCGGCCCCTCCGGTTCCGGCAAGACCTCGCTGCTGATGGTCATCGCCGGTCTCGAGGCGGTCACCTCGGGGCGCGTCGAGGCGGCCGGCCATGCGGTCTCGGACCTCGACGAGGACAGCCTGGCCCGCTTCCGCCGCGACCAGGTCGGCATCGTCTTCCAGAACTTCTACCTGGTGCCGACGATGACGGCGCTCGAGAACGTGGCCCTGCCGATCGAGTTCGCCGGTACCGGCCAGGCCATGGAGAGGGCCCGCGAGCAGCTGGAGGCGGTCGGCCTCGGTCACCGCCTGTCCCATTACCCGGGGCAGCTATCGGGCGGCGAACAGCAGCGCGTCGCCGTGGCCCGCGCCTTCGTCACCGGACCGCGCATTCTCTTGGCCGACGAGCCGACCGGCAGCCTCGACCAGGGAACCGGCGAGGAGATCATCAAGCTCTTGTTCGATCTGCAGAATACCCACGGCACCACCCTGATCCTGGTCACCCACGCGCCTGAACTGGCCGATCGCTGCTCGCGCATCGTGGCACTCGCCGACGGGCGCATCGTCGGCGCCCAGATGGCGGCGGCCGATGACTGAGGCCGGCCGCAATGACGCCCCGATGGGCGAAGGCCCGATGAGTGAAGACCCGTTGCGCGAACGCCCATTGCGCGAAGCGGGGCTCGTCTGGACCCTGGCCCGGCGCGAACTGAGAGGCGGCATCAAGGGTTTCCGCGTCTTCCTCGCCTGTATCATCCTCGGTGTCGCCGCCATTGCCGCCGTCGGCGGTTTGAGCCAATCGATGATCACCGGGCTCAAGGCGGACGGGGCGACGTTGCTCGGCGGCGACGTCGATCTCCGGCTGCTGCACCGGCCGGCCGGCGACGGGCAAAGGGCCCATCTCGTCGGCCAGTCGCGGGGCTATTCCGAGGTCGTCAAGATGCGGGCCATGGTCCGCCCGGCGGCAACGCGGGACAAACGGGCCATGGTCGAATTGAAGGCCGTCGACGGCGCCTATCCCCTGGTCGGCTCTGTGGAGACGGTACCGCCCCTGCCCCCCGGCCAGTTGATCGGACGGCAGAACGGTGTCTGGGGGGCGCTCGTCGACGAGAACCTGTTGACCCGTCTCGGTGTCGCCATCGGTGACCGGGTCCGCCTCGGCGAACTCGAGCTGGACGTCCGGGGCACGGTCATCAAGGAGCCGGACCGGGTCGCCACCGTGTTCAGCTTCGGGCCCCGGCTCCTGGTTTCCCTGCAGGCGCTCGAGGCGACGGGCCTGGTGCAGCCGGGCAGCCAGATCCGCTATCACCACCGGCTCCTGCTTCCCGAGGGCCGCGATTTCGAAAGCTGGAAGGACGACCTCATCGAGACCTTCCCGGACGCCGGCTGGCGCATCCGTTCGACGGAGGAGGCGGCGCCCGGCGTGCAGCGGTTCATCGATCGGATGACCCTGTTCCTGTCCTTCGTCGGCCTCACCATCCTTTTGGTCGGCGGCGTCGGCATCACCGGCGCCGTGCGCAGTTACGTGGCCGGCCGCGTTGCGACGATTGCCACCTTGAAATGCATTGGCGCCCCCGGTTACCTGGTCTTTCGCATCTACATGCTGCAGGTGATGGTCTTGAGCCTGCTCGGCGTCTTGATCGGCGAGGCCATCGGCATCGGCGCGCCGTGGCTGCTGATCGAGGCGGTCAAGGACCAGCTGCCGGTCAAGCCGGTTTACGGATTCTATTGGCAGCCTGCGGCCCTGGCCGCGGTCTTTGGCCTGCTGGCGGCGGCCACCTTCGCCCTGTGGCCGGTGGCCAAGGCGAGAGACGTCAAGGCCGGCGAACTGTTCCGGTCTCGCATCAGCCCGCCGGAAGGGCGCCCGCAACGGGGCTACGTGGCGGCGACGGTGATCGACATCCTGGCGCTTGCCGTCCTCACCATCTTCACCGCCAACGATCGCTACTTCGCCTATTGGTTCGTCGGCGGCGCCCTCGTTACCGTCGGCCTGCTGCGCGGCGGCGCCCAGGTGGTCATGAAGCTGGCCCGGCGCATCCGCCCGGCGACCGCGGTGCTGCTGCGCCTGGCCCAGGCCAATTTGTATCGGCGCGGCGCGGCGACACCGGGCATCGTCACCTCGCTGGGTCTTGGACTTACGGTATTGGTCGCCATCACGCTCATCGAGGGCAACATGAGCCGCCAGATCGAGGAGCGCCTGCCCGACCGGGCGCCGGCCTTCTTCTTCATCGACATCCAGCCCGATCAGACACAAGCCTTCGATCAAGCCGTCACCGGCGTCGAGGGGACCAGCGGTTATCGCCGGGTGCCATCATTAAGAGGACGCATCGTCAAGATCGACGGCGTGCCCGTGGAAGAGGCCACGGTGGCGCCCGAAAGCGGTTGGGCCATCCGCGGCGACCGGGCGCTCACCTACGCCGTCCATGAAGAGGAGGTCGCCTCCAAGGTGACCGCCGGCACCTGGTGGCCGGCCGATTATGCGGGACCACCAGCCATATCGCTGGACGCCGGCCTGGCCCGCGGTTTCGGCATCGGCCTCGGCGACACCCTCAGCCTCAACGTCTTGGGCCGCGAGATCACGGCCGAGGTCATGTCGCTCCGCGAGATCGACTGGCGCAGTCTCCGCTTCGACTTCGCCATCGTCTTCGCGCCGGGCCTCCTCGAAACCGCGCCGCACAGCCACATCGCCGCCATCGAGGCGCCGGTCGGCCTCGAGGATGCGGTCGAGAAGGCGGCCACCGACCCCTTCCCCAACATCTCGGCGATCCGGGTCCGCGACGCCCTCGATGCGGCGGCCCGCATCCTCGCCGGCATCAGTGCCGCGGTGACCGGCACGGCGGCCCTGACCCTGGTCGCCGGCGCCATCGTCCTCGCCGGCGTCATCGCCTCGGAACACCAGCGCCGCGTCTATGACGCCGTCGTTTTTAAGGTCCTCGGCGCCACGCGACCCCGCATCGTCGGCCTCTACCTCATCGAATACGGCATGCTGGGGCTCTTCACCGGCGCCATATCGGCGGGCATCGGCACCCTCACCGCCTGGGCGGTGATCCGCTTTTTGATGCGCGCCGATTGGATCTTCCTGCCCCACGTGGTCGGGGCGACAACCCTGGTTTGCATCGCCGTGACCCTTTCGGTCGGCCTGATGGGCACCTGGATCGCCCTTGGCGAGAAGGCGTCTGGGCATCTGCGCAATGAGTGAACCGGCCCCGTAAACCGCGAACGCCTGGGTTGCGGCGGGTTTCAACAGATTGTGACCTTTTGGTGGCGGTCCCGAAACCTGTTGCTTTTGGTTCGCATCTTGCCATATTAACCCGAGGTGGGCTGAGCGCCCGTATGTTGAGAATTGAGGAGTGGATTTCCATGGCTCTCGGACCTGACAACAAGTTTACCCTGCGCACGGAACGGATGACCGATGCCCAGGCCCATGCGGCCGGTATCGACGTCGGCCTGCGCGAATACATGCTCAAGGTGTACAACTACATGACCATGGGGCTGGCGATGACCGGACTGGTCGCCTTCGCCGCCTCGCAATCGATGGAACTGATGCAGGCCATCCATGGCACGGGGCTGCGTTGGATCGTCATGTTGGCACCCATCGGTTTCGTCTTCTTCCTGAGCGCGCGCATCAACGCCATCAAGGCCTCGACGGCGCAAATGCTATTCTGGGTCTATTCGGCGCTGATGGGCCTGTCGCTGAGCTACATCTTCCTGGCCTATACCGGCGCCTCGATCACGCGGGTCTTCTTCATCACCGCCGGCACCTTCGCCGCCATGAGCCTCTACGGCTACACGACCAAGCGCGACCTGACCGGCATGGGCTCGTTCCTGATGATGGGCCTGATCGGCATCATCATCGCCATGGTCGTCAACATCTTCCTGCAGAGCTCGGCGCTGCACTTCACCATCTCGGTGATCGGCGTCCTGGTCTTCGTCGGCTTGACCGCCTACGACACCCAGCGCATCAAGTCGCTCTACAACGAGCTCGACGGCTCCGAGATCGCCGGCAAGAAGGCGATCATGGGCGCGCTGACGCTCTATCTCGACTTCATCAACCTGTTCATCATGCTGCTGAGCCTGTTCGGCAACCGCGAATAGCACCAGCGCACGACGAGAAAACGACAGCCGCCCGGGTTCGCCCGGGCGGTTTTGTTTTGGCCGTTTGTCAGCGGGCCTGTCGGACGGTCCATTTGTGCCGATGGTTCGCCAATCCCCCGGCAATGGTGGGGTGGAATGTCGACTTTCGGATGACTATTGCCGACCGAATCGAAAAAACAGGTCGACATTGTTTGTAACGGCGGGGAACAAAAAAGCCGCAGGCTCTAACTTCCTCATAGCTGGGCTTGACCCCGTCGCAAGCGTCCGGCGGGCCATCCATGGATCTTCGCTGCGGAACACGTAGACCCCGTTGGAATCAGCGGGTCAAGCCCGGGGGTGAGGAGGAACCCATGGAAAAAACGGCGGAACGAACTCTATTAACGTCGCCAATCCCAGCGGGGACATGACCCTGTCCCGCCGGGACGGGGATCAGGCCCATCCTTCGGTCCCCTGCACCACACCCAATGCTGTTTCCATCACCGGTGGCGGCACGTAGTCTATCAATCGCAATCAGCAAAGTCGTTGTCGTGAACAGTGGATACAGGAATTTATAGCATTAATGGGTACTAAATGTCAATGGTGCATGCTGAGATAACCGGCCTGAATCGAATTCGCGGGAATGCGATAAAACTCCTTTTCTCTGCCGTCATCGGGTTGGCGGTGTTTTTCCCTATTGCCAACCATAGAGCTGCCGGAGCGGACGCACCGATATGGCCTGAGCCGAAGACGGTAGGTCAGGCCAGAAGTGAACTTGCCCAGGTCTCAGAACCGAACCTCATTGACATGACGTGTGGAGAGCTCGCCGATTGGACAGTGAAAAAGGGAAGCTCCCTTGTACGTATCTTGGAGACCCTCCATTTTCTTTGGTTCGACGGGTATTACACAGCGAAAAAAGTGCCGTTCCTGTCACCATTAAAGCCCGACATTGAAGAAAGCGTGCGCCGTAAATACTCGGATAGGGGCGTCGCCGGGATTTGCCAACAAAATCCTTCTTTGAAGTTGACGGACCTCTATCTTGAGAGAATCGATAGGGTTGGCGCATTGGGCCTAGCACGACACATGGGGCGAAAAAGGTCATCCGACGCAACCGATGTACGGAGCTATTCATTCATTTACGAGATCGATTGCTATGATGCTGGATTTCTTACGCGGAATACGGATGACGATGAGCCGAATATGATGTCGGGCGCACCTTATCTTCCTTATTGGTTCGACGGTTTCCTTACCGGCGAACGAGACTCGATTCGCACGATTACCCAAATCATGGAATTCCCGCGCGGAACTGGCTCGATGGTGGAGATCTGCCGGAAAGAAAAGAACGTCACGTTCTTCGAAGTGATTGAGCGCGTCTGGCTGGAAACCCAACCCTAGAGAAAAAAAGGAGAGTTCCGGGGTCACGATCCCCGTCCCTGCGGGACAGGGTCATGTCCCCAATCCCCTTCAACAGACGCGGCAATCGTTAGACGTCGCCTACTCCTCCAACGCCCGCAGTTTCTCGGCGTGTTCGCGCATGCGGTCCACATAGGGGCGCATGGGGAGGTCGTTTTCGATGACGTGGCCGGTCAACCAGTCGGCGAAGAAGGATCCCAGGTCCATGGCGGCATCGGTGATGGTGTCGTCGTTGGCCCTGAGCGCCGATTGGGCCAAGCCGTCCAGTTTTTCGATGAGCGCCTGGTGTTCCTGCTTGTGGTCGTCAAAAAAGGCGTAGCCGACCTTCTCCTGCAGCATCTCCTCGCGCTTGAAATGGGTCTGCGTGTATTTCCTCAGGGACTCGATGTAGGGCACCATCTGGACATCTCGAAAAACCTCCCCTTTGTCGCCGGTTTCTGATTCATTGAGGGAAATGGCCATGGGAGAGAGGAATGAAGGGTCAACTTGGGTTTTTCGATCTTGACGAACGCTACGCGCAGCTCAGT
>Ga0209144_1000108_pt1 | contig 16480 bp, 13 predicted proteins | sample WorMettrBAHAMAS1_FD_187392 | JGI IMG/M metagenome (GOLD analysis project Ga0209144, IMG submission 187392) | Marine gutless worms symbiont microbial communities from Max Planck institute for Marine Microbiology, Germany - Inanidrilus... | ecosystem: Host-associated > Annelida > Digestive system...
TATGTCCCATAACTTATAACCGTTATCCAATAAACTAACATCATTTTAAACTTATCAATTTATCTATAAATCTAAAATAAGCTCTTCTCTAATCAAAACTAGACAAAAATATTTATAAAATAAACTATACTTAAACACAAGAAAATAAATTAAGAATGTTTTGCCATAAATCTAATAAACTCAAATATCTTATCTACAAGATAAATCTATAACACTTAAAAATATTATGCCTTGAAATCAATACTATAAAATAATCATACCAGTCATCCTTATATAAACATCTAGCACTATGTTAATCTTTTAAAATTATTAAAATATATTCTCACCTCAACTCCTACCATTAATACAATAAATATAAAACATTCCATTTCTATATCTTCCCCAAACAAATATACCAAATAAATAATAAAAATTAATAAATAAAGCACAAATCAAAACAACTATATAAAACAAAAATAAATAAATAACTATGTTTACAAAATATTCAAAAATCTATAAAAATCTACACTCAAATAATACCCTTTATAAATAATACCTGTAAACCTTCTAAAACTACATAATACTTAAGATAATATAAACACGTTAACCTTCAAATATCAGTTACCAGTAATAACTATTTCTCAAAACCTTATACCACAGTAAATAAAAGTACTTTAAATATATCATAAATAAATATACCAAAATTTCAATTCTACATCTCTGACCACTAATATACTCTTGCTAACTATTTACTTCAGTAAAACAACAATCCATACAATCTTCATACATAACTCTTACCAACTATAACTATCCGTTAGCAAAGTTATTTATTGTCTCCTAAATTAATAGTATACTAAAACAAAATAACAAAATATCAACAACTATAACATAAACAAATCAAAACTAATAAAATATAAACTACTATTACTACTAATAATCAAATAAAATCTAAACTCTTTACACATTTAAATATATTAATAGCCATTAATCAATAAAATATTCACTTCTATTAAATAATATTACTACCGGCCAAACTCTTATAATAAACTATACATCTAATCCTAAAATACACTATGACTTATTGACCACAATATTCATATAATATACTAAACAAAGTATCAAATATCTTATATACCTTGTTTATGCCTATGCTTACCCTGCTAACTCTCAATTTAATAACATTAAAAATAATTACTACTTGATAATATACAACACAATAAATATAACTGAGAATAATTTATAATAAAATATTAACCTTGGGAGTTAAAATACTTCATCAGTTCTCTGAATTGAAAGCTAATATAACAATAGCAGTGATCTTGTAAATCAAAAAAGAATAATCTCAATTCTTTATAAGTGAGAGCCATCAGCACCTACCTGTTAACTAGGATCAACATAATTTATGTTCACTTAGAAAATAACATACTTTTAGTATATATTAAGTACATTTATCTTCCAAATAAAAAATCTATAAAGTATATATGCTACGAACCCCTTATCACCTTGTAGAGTTAAGGCCCTGACCGATAATATTAGCAGCTAGAACCATGTTACTAATATTAGGATTAATCAACTGATTCCACTTCAACATTATATACCCAGTTCTATTTATATTAGTATTAATACTGGCATGTTTAGCCCAATGATGACGTGATATAGTTCATGAAGCAACTATAATAGGAAAACATACATCACCTGTGCAGCAGGGCCTCCGCATTGGAATAATATTATTCATTCTTAGAGAAGTCTGTTTTTTCTTCTCCTTTTTTTGAACATTTTTCCATTCCAGACTTACCCCGACCCATGAGCTAGGTTGTATTTGACCTCCAGTTGGCATAGACACAGTCGACCCCATTGGGGTGCCACTATTAAACACAGCAGTCCTTCTAGCTTCCGGCTTCACTGTAACTTGAAGACATCATAGACTTATAATAAAAAAACGTAAAATAGCTATTATAGCCCTGTTAATTACAGTTATCTTAGGAAGATACTTCACATTTTTACAATTAACAGAATATATAAACACCTGTTTTACAATTGCAGATAGAGTTTTTGGATCCATTTTTTTTATCTCAACTGGCTTTCACGGACTCCATGTCCTTGTCGGAAGACTCTTTTTACTAATTTGCCTAACACGAATAATAAAATCACACTTTTCGTCCCTACACCATTTTGGATTTGAAGCATCAGCATGATACTGACACTTTGTAGACGTAGTCTGAATCTGCCTTTATATCTGCATCTATTGGTGAGGCTCATAACAAGAGCTTAAGTTAAATAAACTATTAACCTTCAAAGTTAAAATTGATAGTCAGCCCTTGAATGATAATAGATATCTTCTCAAACTTCGACCCTGTTTGATTTGACCTATGCTATAAAAACTTTATCTTCATAGTACTAATACCAATTATTTTCATGAGACCGTTTTGACTAAAGCAAAGAAAAATTATTTTATCACTTTTACCACTCATCTCCTACATATACTGCCAGCTAATAAGAACAAAAACTAAATTTCTTAAAACCTCTCCTTTGATAAAATGCGTTGTATTTATATAAATATTTTAGGCATAGTCCCATATATATTCAGGACCACTAGACACATCTTATTTACAGCCTCAATAGGATTTCCAGTATGGATACTTCTAATAATTAGAACAACACTACACTCAACAAAAAACTCAATTGCTCACTTACTTCCAGATAGTTCACCAATGTGGCTCAGGCCATTTTTAGTATTAATTGAGTCATCTAGAATCTTTGTTCGACCAATAACTCTAAGATTCCGTTTAGCTGCAAACATAACAGCCGGGCATGTAATTATAAATTTAATTATATCTTTTAGTATTACCCATAAAATAAAACCCTTCGTCACCATGTGCCTAGCCTCTAGGATATACATCATATTTGAACTATTTATCTGTTTTATCCAAGCTTATATTTTCTGCCTACTTCTATCGCTATACTCCAACGATCATGAATAAATGAAATGATTAATCCTCTACACATCTACTATATTCTTTATTATAGCCTTCCTCCTATTAATTCCAATTTTCCTAAGAAAACTAATAAAAAAATGACTAGAAAAATATATTATTTTCGAATGTGGTATCAACCTGCACTCTCAACCTCGAAAACCATTTTCTCTACGATTTTTTTTATTAATAGTACTATTCATCATTTTCGATATTGAAATTGCATTAATCCTTATTATACCAATAATCTACTCTTGATCATTACAAAAATCAACTTTTCTAAATATATTCTTAATCCTTTTAAGATTAGGAGTTTTATATGAATGAAAAGAAGGATCTCTAAATTGAAAAATATAAATGACAATAGCCTATCTTACAATATTACTAATAACCACTATAGCCTGATTTACTATATCCTTTAACAACCCAATAACCCTAAGATTAACTATCTTACTTACAGCTACACTCTTATCCATAGCCATAATTCTATTACTATCTTCATGATATGCTATAATCCTATTCCTCATTTATGTAGGAGGGATAATAGTAATGTTTTCCTACTTTGTAAGATTTAATTCAAATGACTCAATATGAATAAAGATAAAACTACAACTCTTTATCCTACCCTTTATAATTATCAAAAGTCTTAATCTCAAAATTATTTTGTCCGCCACTCCTAATACTCATATCATTAAATTATACTTTTCATCAAATATAGTAACCATGATTCTCATTACACTAATTTTACTACTAATAATTATTATTATTATTAAAATAGTAAAAACTAATAATGCTCCTTTACGGGGACTCATACTTAATTTCTAATATAGTAAGTTAAATTAATAAACTGTTGAACTGTGGACTCAAAATTATATATACATGTATATCTATATTCTTATGAAAAATTCAAGGCCCCTAATTCTATATCTACTTTCATTTCTTCTAATATTCTGAAGAATGCTACTTATACTAATAAATTATTCCACTATTATTGAATGAAAACTATGCTTTATACTTAGAACCACTATAAAGTTCGAACTAATTATAGAATGAAGAGGCATATTATATTCTTCGATTGTTCTATTTATCTCAGGAAATGTAATAAAATTTTCTAAGGCATATATAAAAAACGACCAAAATAATTTACGCTTTACACAAACTGTACTAATGTTCATCGCATCAATAAATATGTTAATCTTTATTCCTAATATCCTATGCCTATTAATTGGATGAGACGGTCTAGGAATTACATCCTTTATTTTAGTAATCTATTATAACAATTCCCGCTCATTAAGTGCAGGAATACTAACAATTATAACCAATCGACTAGGCGATACATTCTTACTAATATCGATCATTATAACCCTGAATACTGGAGACTGATTACCAATCTTCTACCTAATAAAAAACGATTACTTTATTTACCAATGACTTGGAATTATAGTTGCATGTATAACTAAAAGAGCTCAAGTTCCCTTTTCCACCTGATTGCCCGCCGCTATAGCAGCTCCGACCCCTGTGTCAGCTCTAGTTCACTCATCTACGCTAGTAACTGCAGGCATTTTTATTCTCTGACGCTTTAATACTATTATTTCTAATTCCAAAATAATACAATCCATCATTATTCTGACTAGAATGCTAACTATCTTAACAGCCGGGATAAGGGCCATATACGAAAATGACATAAAAAAAATTATTGCTCTGTCCACATTAAGACAACTAGGTTTAATAATTATACCAATAGCTATCAACATACCCATACTAAGATTTTTCCACATATCTGCTCATGCTATATTTAAAGCACTCTTATTTATTAGGGCGGGCACACTAATCTCAGAAAATAACCATGCACAAGATCTACGACTATTTGGAAAATTTAACACATTAAACCCTGCCGCCTCAAGAGCTATGCTAATTTCTAGTACAGCTCTTATAGGAATACCATTCATAACAGGTTACTACTCAAAACATAGAATTATAAGATGATCCTCTAGAATATTTATAAATATAACTATTTACCTTCTTCTACTTTACATGATTCTTCTAACCTCTGCCTACTCTCTTCGCCTATTAATTTTCCTGTTAATTCTTCCAGCTAAAACTGGTCCCCTAATAAGACAAAAAAGATTTAGTGATAATAATGTCCCCATACTCCTTATATCAATAATAAGAATTTGAACTGGTAGAGTATTTCAGTGACTCTCCCCTCTAAAAGAGACTAGTACAATAATAGATAATCATATAAAAAGAGCCACCCCTGACATAATTATTCTAATAACTCTATTCCTAACTCCTATACTCACAATAAAACTTAGACACTATAAACCTATTTTTATAAATAAAATACTTAACTCTATTAGATTTATGGTACCGCTGTCTTCTCAATTTATCCTGCCCCTGTATCTAAACATAAGTTTATCTTTCTATAAACATCTAGATCAATCTTGACTAGAGAATTATTTCACCCTTGGGCCCTCCAGCAAACTAATAAGCCTAAGATCAATAGCTAACCTACTATTAACAAAATCATCACAAAATACATTATTCCTCTCAATAAAAAGTAGGGCCGTCCTTATAACTACTTTATGAATACTTAACTGGTAAAATAAGATAGTTTAAATAAAACATATTACTGAAGATAATAAAATTTTCTTATTAAGCAAATCCATTCTTGATTTCGACCCAAGTTCAGCTACTTGCATTTGCTACTCTAAATGAATAAGCCAATTACTATAATTATTCTACTATCCTTTCTAATTACATTATTCACATTTACCTCCCGTCAACAACATCTACTATCGTCTCTGCTGTGTCTAGAAGGTATGACCTTATACCTAATTTGCTTTCTTCTCACCTATAGAAACTATCAACCTATAAATATAAGAATAATATTAATTATTCTATTAACAATAAGTGTTTCTAGAGCAGGAACAGGGCTAGCCATTATAGTTATAATAAGCCGAATAGAAGGAAGAGACTCAACTATAAACTTCTCGATCATATCATGTTAGTATCTGTATTATGAGCACTTATATCTACTATTTTCTTTATACATATAAAAAAAACTTGAGAAATTTTTATTACTCTCTCTATTATAGTAATTCTCGTTATTGGAAGATCTCTACAAATAATAGACACCATTACAGTACTGTCTAACTATCTAATATTAGACACTATATCAATAACAATAACAATTCTAACTTTATGAATCTCTTCCTTAATAACTTCTTGTAACTTTAAAACTAAAAATCCAAAAATATTCATAGTAGTAATTTTAACACTATCTATTAGACTATTAATACTTTTTTCCACTAGTAATTTAATTTTATTCTATATTTTATTTGAACTATCTATTATTCCTATTTTATTGCTAATCATAATCTGAGGCTCACAGCCAGAGCGTAAAACTGCAAGATTCTTCATCACCTTATACACTATTAGAGCCTCTCTGCCCCTACTAATTATAATTTTAATAATAATAAAAACAAACTATCACTTTAATATAGCAGTCTTACATCAAATAATACCCGTAATCTTCAGCCCATATATAAGATGACTTATATTAATCACAGCGTTTTTAGTTAAACTTCCTCTGTTCTCCCTTCACTTATGACTACCAAAAGCCCATGTAGAGGCCCCCTTAGCTGGATCTATAATTCTTGCTGCCATTCTTCTAAAACTCGGCGGCTACGGACTATTACGCATTAACATAATTTTCTACTATGACTCTATAGTTATGCCTAACATTATTATTTCTATCAGGGCGACAGGAATGCTAATTACCAATATCATATGTTTTCGACAGTCTGACCTAAAATCTTTAATCGCCTACTCATCTGTAAGTCACATAGCTCTAATAATTATTAGCACATACTCAAACTCAAAATTAGGCCTATATGGTAGACTAGCAATTATGCTATCTCATGGACTAACATCTTCCTCAATATTCTTATTAGCTAATATAATATATGAAAAAATAAATTCACGCAACATTGCGCTAATAAAAGGAAATTTGATAACTGTGCCAATAATCCCCACAATATGAATAATTACCTCATCTCTAAATATAGCCGTACCCCCTAGACTCAATATTTTTAGGGAAATTATTATTATAATATCCGCTCTAATAATCTCAAAATTAATAGTATTTATAATAATAATATCAAGATTTACTACTGCTGCATATTCTTTATATATATACAGAATAATCAGTCACGGTAACCAACTAAAAATCTCTCACCCTTCTAAATTAACCTCCTCTATAATAATAACTAACTGATTATCGCATACCTGACCATTAGTAATCTTATTAATCAGGTTGCCCAAATTTATAGTATGGTCCTAGTACTATAGTTGAAACAACATTAAGCTGCAAATTTAAAAATCTAGAAATAGTAGTACATAAACAAGTTGACAGAAATAAATGTAAATAATTTAGAATTATAAAATAGGGGCACCTACTTGTTATTAATCTACATTCTACCTTGTAAATTTATATGAAAATCTATATAGATATTAAGCTAATAATATACTTAATTATTGTCACATCAACCATAATAGTACTCTCATCAACAAATATAATTATAATTTGACTATCTATAGAACTAAATCTCTTTTCATTTATTCTTTTACTCATGAACAAGTCTTTAATAAGTGAAATTGAAGCCTCAATAAATTACTTTTTATCACAAGCACTAGGATCTATAATATTCTTAATAACTAGGGCCTCTGTGTTCTGCCTATACTGATTCTCAGCATTTTCACAAATCTTAATAACATTAGCTATCCTTTTAAAACTTGGGGCAGCCCCGTGTCACTATTGATTCCTATCTGTAATAGAAAAAATTAGATGAATAAATTGCTTTATTTTATCAACTTGACAAAAAATTATCCCTCTATTCATCTTAATATATTTAATTAAACCATGAATATGGAGTAGAAGAGTACTTGCTTGTCTAAATGCTTTGGTGGGAAGATTCATGGGTCTTAGTCTCCTCTCCCTAAAAAAAATTATGGGATGTTCATCAATCGCTCATATAGGATGAATTTTGGGCGGTATAATTACAAAAACTCCATATCTATCAATTACTTACTTCCTTATATACACCTTTATTATTACACCATTATTTATCATTTTTAAAAATCTAAATAATGACTTCCTTTATGAGTCATGGCTAAAACAAAAATTACCTCTTAAAACTAAAATATCAATTATTTTATTACTTCTTTCATTAGCTGGCATGCCCCCATTAACAGGATTTATACCCAAATTATTAATAATAAATATATTACTAAATCATAGAGCACCCGTGATCATTATCTTAATTATCAGTTCACTGCTAAGTCTATTTTTCTATTTAAATATTAGATTAAATATTATAATATCAACTCAAACAAACACTAAATTAACTTACATAGTAAATTCTACATATACTATAGAACTATGCATAGGAACATTATTACTAGGCCTACTCTTAATAATAATCTAATTTAGTTTTAGTTAAACAACATAACATTGACTTGTCAAGTCTAAATTTCAATTTCAGAAAACTATTAATCTAAAATAAATAAATTCATGCAATTTAGTTTATAGAGAACACTTAACTAGCACTTAATAAGAAATCAATTGCAACCATGAAAATTATCAACCTATTTATAGTAATAATGGCAGCTCTCATAGCTATAGCCTTTTATACCCTTAGAGAACGAAAACTACTTGGGTACATGCAGTATCGAAAAGGACCCAATAAACCCTCTATTATTGGGATAGCCGTTCCATTAGCAGATGCCAATAAACTATTTCTAAAAGAAGAAAAAAGTATTATACTATCTAATACTAAATACCTGTTCGGCGCACCAATAGTAATAATTACACTCTCTTTACTTTCTTGACCTCTCTACCCTCACTCAAACCAATCAATATTTCTAAAATTCGGGATTATCTATTTTATATGTTTAACAAGAATAAATGTTTACGCAACTTTTATAGCCGGCTGAGGCTCTAATTCAAAATGAAGAATACTGGGAGCCCTCCGAGGCATCGCTCAAACTATTTCTTATGAAGTTAGAATATCCCTAATTATAATTTGTATCATTCTCCATCAAATAAGAACAAATATACTTTCTCTAATTTATAATCATTACCTGTGAACCATATTAATAGTACTGCCATTAATTGCCCCGTGAACTATCTCTATCTTAGCCGAAACACACCGTGCCCCATTAGATTTCTCTGAGGGTGAATCTGAACTTGTATCTGGGTTTAATATCGAATACAGGAGATCAATATTCGCATTAATTTTTATAGCCGAATATATAAATATTTTATTTATAAGATTAATGACAGTATCTATTATAAGCAGAAACCTTTCAAATTCAGAATTAATCCTCAAGACAGTCATCATATCTACAATATTTATTTGGGCCCGAGGCGCACTGCCTCGGGCCCGGTATGATATTTTAATAGACTGCCTATGAAAAAAAATTCTCCCCTTAACACTATGCCTATTCATTATAATCTTAGCACTTATAGTAAATATCTCCTCTTAATGAGTAAAATTACTAATAGTATAGACCACAATACATTGATTTTTCATTTCAAAAATTCTTATAGATTAGTAATAGTAAGATAAGCTAAATATAAGCTATTGGGCCCATAACCCAACAATGATATACTCTCTTACTACCAATAGTTTGATTCTAGCTAAAAATATTAATTTCGATATCATTTTACATGATTGACTAAATAATAAATCTTAAATCAGTAAAAAAATTTATTAATCTTAAATAAAGGAAATAGATACTATTATATAAAGATGGTCAAATTTGTGCCAGCAATCGCGGTTAAACAAAAAGCTTAAATTAATAATACAGACTAATAAAATAGTATAATAAAATAAATATATAGATAAAATTAACAAAAACCTCGTTCCATACTCACACCAACTCTATAAAACTATGCCTCAAAACAAGGATTAGACACCCTTTTATTCATAATAAGTATTCTAGTCGACTAATAAAAACAATAGTTTTAAAATCAAAGATTTTGGCAGTGCTTTAAATAATCAGGGGAGCCTGTTTCTTAATATGATAATCCACAAATATCTCACCATGAATTGAATATTCAGCTTGTATACTGCCGCAAAGCTTAATTAAAATACTTAAGCAATAAATTCAATAAAATTAAATAAAATAACAGGTCAAAGTACAGCTAATAACATGAGTGAATAATGGGCTACATTTATATATAAACACGCCTCATAAACACAAATAACAGAACTTGACAGTAATAAAATTTTACTATAATTTCATCAAACACCCATAATTCATGCACATATCGCCCGTCACTCTTATTGAAAAATAAGATAAGTCGTAACAAAGTAGGTCTAGCAGAAGCTATACCTTAGAATATAGCATAGCCACATGCTCTTTATTTACACTAAATACACGATAATATATCTATTCTAGGTCTATCTCTATGACTTCTAATCATAACTTGGAATATCCTAGACCTTACAGGCCTTAAATAAACAATCAACTTTACAAACTGCGCCTTATATATGAGATCCTGATCACAACTTCAACTTCAAGATAGTGTCACTCCTACAATAATAATACTAATATCCTTTCATGACCTCATTTTAATAGTAATAACCCTAATCCTATCAATCATTAGGTATATAATAATATTTATTATTTTAAATAAATTCTCATCTCGCACATTAAAAGAGGCTCATAAAATTGAATTCATTTGGACTATCATACCAGCAAGAATTCTACTATTACTAGCCACACCTTCACTACAACTTCTCTACCTAATAGAAGAATCTTCTTGTCCCTCCCTAACTATTAAAGCTATTGGCCATCAATGATACTGGAACTATGAGTACGGCGATTTTCCAAATATTAGTTATAATTCTTTTATAATTTCTGAGGGCCTATTAAAATTCGGGGAATTTCGACTATTAGAAGTAGATAATCGATTGATCCTACCTATACAAACAGAAATCCGATTACTCACAACTGCCTCAGATGTTATTCACTCATGAACAATCCCATCACTAGGTATTAAAGCTGACGCTGTACCTGGCCGACTAAATCAACTATCCTTCTCAATAAATCGAGCTGGTGTGTATTACGGGCAATGCTCAGAAATCTGTGGCGCCAACCACTCATTTATACCAATCGTCTTAGAAACTATTAACATAAAATCATTTATTAATTGATCAAAACTTTACAAACCAATTTAAACTATCATTTCAAGATGACTGAAAAAGTAATAAACTGTAAATTTATATATGGGTAACCTCTTGAACAATACAAACTTAATAAGTAAACTAGATAGCTTATAAATCTAAAGCACTTAATTTTTAATTAAGAAAATGCCACTAGTTAAACAAAGTGTGACAAAACAGAGCCCTTGAAAGGCCCTTAAAGATATTTAATTTATCTTCATACTTCCTATATAGAATATAAAACTTATCTATTACCAAGATATATTCTTTACTTCAAGGCTAACGTAGGCAACCTAAATAATCCACATTAATAAAGTACCGAAAGGTTACAAATAAGATAAAAATTAACAATAAATATTAATACCTTTTGCATCATGGTTTTACAAGTTTCATTAATTAAATACATGCCCGAAACCCTATGAGCTGAATCAACATTGTTTAGAACATACCAATAATGTATCATTATTAACTAAAATACAATTCAGAGGCCACATCCCTACCGCATAAGGTAATATCTGGTTATTTACTATTCTATAAAATAGAATATCTATAAAATAGAATATTATTATAAGAGGTTAAACCCTTATATAACTTGCCACCATCCATAACTTAAAACTAACATAAGCTTAATATTATCTAATTTATAATATTTTATAATTACTTACAATTAACTCTAATTTCTGCAAATAATAGTAAATTAATAAATTAAACAAAACTAATTTATATAAAAATGTAAAAATAAGTATCAAAATAATATATATATAAAAAACTAGGCATACCCAAAATCCAACTGTTTATCAAAAACATAGTTAATGGAAATTAATCTTTAATAACTTCTGCTCAATGTTTTTAAATTGCCGCAGTATATAAACTGTGCTAAGGTAGCATAATCATTTGTCTATTAATTGTAGACTAGAATGAATGAATAAATGAGATTTTTTCTGTTTCATATTATAATCTAAAAATTTTTATAGGGGTGAAGAAACTCCTATAAACTTGCTAGACAAGAAGACCCTATAAGAGCTTAAATTAATATATGAAACACTATCTACTAAAATTTGACTGGGACGATCTAGATACACTTAACTATCTATGTCTAAAAATCAATAAATTTCTACTCCGATCCATAAACCATGATCAATAAATAAAGCTACCTTAGGGATAACAGACTAATCTTCCTCTAAAGTTCCAATTTAAATGAAGGATTGGCACCTCGATGTTGGCTTATAAAATTTATTTAGTGCAAAAGCTAAAATAATAGATTTGTTCAATCTTTAATATATTACATGAGCTGAGTTCAGACCGGCGCAAGCCAGGTTAGATTCTATCTACAATAAATCGTTAATTTTTAGTACGAAAGGACCAAAATTAAGTAATTTTTATTTTATAAATAGACATATTAATATTTATACCTATGCGTTGACTATACTCATCTAATCATAAAGATATCGGAACACTATATTTCATTATCGGAATTTGAGCAGGATGTCTAGGAACTGCTATAAGAATAATTATTCGTATAGAACTAACTCAACCAGGATCATTAATCATAAATGACCAACTATACAACACGATAATTACTGCGCACGCATTTTTAATAATTTTCTTTTTCGTCATACCCGTCTTTATCGGCGGATTCGGAAATTGATTACTACCATTAATACTTGGAGCACCGGATATGTCCTTCCCTCGATTAAATAATCTCAGACTGTGACTATTAGTCCCATCTCTACTACTTCTTCTATTATCTAGTCTAGTAGAAAATGGGGTCGGAACTGGGTGAACAGTGTACCCCCCCCTTGCTGGAAATATCTCTCATTCCGGACCTTCTGTAGATCTAGCAATTTTCTCCCTTCATTTGGCAGGCGCATCATCAATTATAGGATCTATTAACTTTATCTCCACCATTATCAACATACGCTCAAAAGGAATAGAGCTAGAACGAATTCCTCTATTTGTATGAGCAACTCTATTAACTATAATCTTATTACTACTATCCCTACCGGTCCTAGCAGGGGCTATTACAATATTACTAACTGATCGAAACCTAAATACATCTTTTTTCGACCCTGCAGGAGGAGGGGACCCTATTCTATTTCAACACCTATTTTGATTTTTTGGGCACCCGGAAGTTTACATCCTAATCTTGCCAGGTTTTGGCGCAATTTCCCACATTATTTCACATAATACACACAAAAAAGAACCTTTCGGCCCCTTAGGAATAATCTATGCAATAATTAGAATCGCAGTTATTGGCTTTATTGTATGGGCCCACCATATATTTACTGTTGGAATAGATGTAGATACTCGCGCATATTTCACAGCTGCTACAATAATTATTGCTATTCCCACAGGAATCAAAATCTTTAGATGACTAGCAACACTTTACGGCACTAACTTAAAATTTAACTCCTCCATAATATGAAGATTAGGCTTTATCTTCCTATTCACCATAGGAGGCTTAACTGGAATCTGTTTATCAAACTCATCAATAGACATCACCCTACACGACACCTACTACGTAGTGGCCCACTTCCACTACGTATTAAGAATGGGAGCAGTGTTCGCCATTTTTGCTGCAATGTCTCACTGATTTCCTCTATTCACTGGAATAGTTCCAAATGAACGATGAATAAAAATTCAATTTATAACTATGTTTATTGGGGTCAATATAACATTTTTTCCTCAACACTTTCTAGGACTCAGCGGAATACCACGCCGATACTCTGACTATCCAGATACATACACAACATGAAACATATTATCATCCATAGGAGCAATAATCTCTTTTACTGCTCTCCTAATATTTATTTTTATTATATGAGACTCAATAATAATAAAACGACCAGTAATCTGCAGAAGAAATATAAGAAGAGCCCTAGAATGAGAACAGATATTGCCTTTAAACTATCACACATTTAATGAAACTATTATAATTACTAAGATAAATAGATAATAACTTAATATTTCTTACAACTTAGACTCACACCTATCAGAAATAATGCCCCACATATCCCCCATACATTGAGCAATAATATTTATTGGAACATGATCACTACTAAATCTTCTATTTCAAAATACCCACTATCTTATAGCCAAAAATCTTAAAAATTTTAATAACTTTCATGGTCACCATACAACTGCTTGAAATTGATAACTTATAGTAATCAGTCACAGACCTTGAATCTGCTTTACTGGGCCCAATCCCAGTACTATAACTTAGTTGTTAAGGTGGCAGAAAATAAATGCATTAGATTTAAGCTCTAAAGATAAAATATTTCTTAACACTGATACTGCGCCGGTTGAACGGATAACTCTGATGATGTTAAATAAGACTATAGTCCAATATCTTACTTAGATTAATTACCTCCACACTACTATATGAAACCTGCCCGAAAAACCCATCCCGTAATAAAAATTATAACAATAAGAATTCTCGACCTTCCTGCCCCAATTAATATTTCTCTATGATGAAATTATGGATCCTTGCTAGGCCTTTTTTTGTTTATCCAAATTATCACTGGAATAATATTAGCAATTCACTATGTTCCAAATATCGAATTAGCCTTCTCATCACTTACACATATTTCACGAAATGTAAACTGAGGATGAATACTTCACAATTCACATATAAACGGGGCCTCATGTTTTATATTATTTATATATCTCCATATAGCTCGAGGCATTTACTACTGTTCCTTCCGTATAAAAGAGGTTTGAAACATCGGAGTAAGAATCTTCATTGCATCAATGGCCACTGCCTTTATAGGCTATGTTTTACCATGGGGTCAAATAAGATTTTGAGGGGCCACAGTAATTACAAATATTTTTTCTGCTATTCCTTACACAGGAAAATTGTTAGTAGAGTGGCTATGGGGGGGGTTTGCAGTAGCAAATCCAACATTAAGCCGCTTTTTTATTTTACACTTTATTTTACCCTTGACAATTATAAGACTAGTAATCCTCCACATCATATTCTTACATTTAAGAGGATCGGGCAATCCTATGGGCATCAATTCAAATAGTGATCGCTCTGTGTTCCACCACTACTACACTACAAAAGACTTTATAGGATTTTTACTCATGCTACCAATCTTTATTACAGTCATTATGCTAACACCTAATATACTAATAGATCCAGAAAACTATATAGAAGCCAATACATTAATTACACCTACGCACATTCAGCCAGAATGATACTTCCTATGATTATATGCCATTCTACGATCTATCCCTAATAAATTGGGTGGGGTAGTTGCTCTATTACTAGCTATTTTTATTCTATATTCCCCCTCTAGATTTTATTTAACTAAAATATCTATAAGATTTTGTCCACCTATACAAATAATATTTTTCTTGATAATTAATTCATGATTTATTTTATCATGAATTGGAATATGTCCAGTAGAACAACCATTTATTATCATCGGCCAAATTTTTAGAACTGCATACTTTTTTTTTTTTTTATTATTACAGGCTACACTAAATACTTGATGAAACCTAAATAAATTATTATTATGTTATAATAAATAACCAATCTATACTTATCTAGCAAATAATATATTAAACCGTTTAAATATTAAACAACCTAAAATATACATACCTGAATACACTTTAAGTACCATATTAAACAATAATGTTTCTTCAAAAAAATTATACATACATGTATATATTATTCTATAAACTACCATACAAACCATCGCATAAATAGGAATTATTAAAAATAAGATATAAATGAAATTTATAATTCCCAATACAAACTTTTAAACAAAGTAAAACTGTGACATTTAATTTAATTTTTTTATAAATTAATATTTTAAAACACTATATAAGATACGTAAAATTTAGTATAAATTTTACTAAAATTTTTGTATCAAAAAACTTTATTAATATCAAAATTATCTATAAACTTTTAGTTTTTAACTATAATTTTATTAAAAATACTTTAAACTAAAATTTTTTTCTTTAAAATATTTTTAGTAATAGTGGAATAATATAACATAAATTACAATTCTTAATAAAATATAGTTAAAAAAATAAAATTTGTTAATAGTTTGACATTAATAAAGTTTTATTTTTCTGACAACAAAGTTTAGACATAATTTATACTAAATTTAAAATGTTTTATTTAATATTCTAAAATATTAATTATATAAAAAATTAATTTAATATTGTAATTTTATTTATTTGAAAGAAAAAAAATTTTTTATATGAAATAATCATAAATTTTATTTGTACTTTATATATGCGTATATATATATATATATATATATATATGTATATATATATATATAC
>Ga0209144_1000109_pt1 | contig 16386 bp, 17 predicted proteins | sample WorMettrBAHAMAS1_FD_187392 | JGI IMG/M metagenome (GOLD analysis project Ga0209144, IMG submission 187392) | Marine gutless worms symbiont microbial communities from Max Planck institute for Marine Microbiology, Germany - Inanidrilus... | ecosystem: Host-associated > Annelida > Digestive system...
CGACCGTGTGTTCATGAACCCCAACCTCCGCCGCAACCGCCTTGCTCGTCAGCCCATCAGCACATCTTAGAATGATACGGCAACGCTCCGACATTGAACGCGCAACACGGTGACGCCGAACCTGGCCATGCAAAAATCTCCGCTCTTCTTCGCTCAATTCAACGACCGGCGCTTGCCGGCCCCTGGTAGGCGTCATGACACCCCCCCTCGATGATCCGTCTCGAGAGAAAACCTTATTATGAATTGAACTTCAGTTCCAGATGACTAGCGCCGCCGGCATGGCCATCCACTCGATCGATGGAAAATACCTGAAGGTCAACCAAACGTTTTGCGACATTATGGGCTATTCGGCCGATGAGCTTATGGACAAGAATTGGCGAGATCGCCTCAGATTGGTTCTGGGAGATGGATGCGGACCTACGTTACACCTTCGTTTCCGACACATACTCGAAGATTGCGGGCAAGGACCAGAAGGCCGTGCTTGTTCGCACCCGCCGAGAAATGTACACGGGCTACATCGCCGAGGAACGCGACGCTTGGAAAGGCTTTCTTGAGCGGTTGGAGCGCCACGAAGATTTTGACGGCTTTACCTATTCCTACATTCGTCCAGACGGCCAGCGGCGCGTATTCAGCAACAACGGCCGCGCCGTGTTCGATAGCAGTGGGCAGTTCGTCGGCTATCGTGGCACCGGCGTCGACGTCACCGAACTGAAGCGAAACGAAGCATTGCTCGTCGGCCGCAACCAAGTGCTCGGCGAACTGGCCCTCGGCGAATCCCTCGATACGGTCCTCACTCATCTGGTGACGGTCGCCGACGAGGCCGACCCCGAGATGGTGTGTGCGGTGTTGCTGCGGGACGACGAAGCGGAACGGCTCCGCTTGATTGCCGCTCCTAGACTACCCGAAACCCTGCGGCGGTCCTTGGACGGCCAGAAGATCGGGCACGGTGACGGGCCTTGGGCATCGACTGCCGCCATTCACGAGCAAAAGGTCTTCGAGAACGTTCTCGAGGACGAGGATTGGGCCGGCCTCCGGGAAGCTGTGAACGAGGCGAATGCCCGTACCTGTTGGTCACAGCCCATCGTTGGTGGGGAAACCGATCGCGTACTCGGCATATTTGCAGCCTTCCTAAATGAGTCCCGCTCACCAGGGCCGGGTAAAAGCGAGATCCTCGAAACATCGGCCCAATTGGCAGCCATCGCCATTGAACGCAAGCGGGCCGAACGCGAGATCGAGGGCCAAAGGGATGAACTGGCACTGCTAAACGAAGAGAAGGACAAGTTCTTTTCGATAATCGCTCATGATTTGAAAAGTCCTTTCACGGCACTGCTTGGGTTGTCGACGATACTGGCCGAAAAGGCCGGCACCTTTCCCAAGGACGAAGTCGTCCAATACGCTTCCCTGATTCGACGCGCCGCCGACCAAGCATTCAAATTGCTCGAGGACTTGCTCGATTGGTCCCGACTGCAGTTGGGCCGCATGGAATACTCACCACAGGTCATCGACGTTAGCGAGGTGATCCAAACCAACATGGTCCGGTTCCAACCGGTCGCCGAACTCAAGCAAATCGACATCGAGGGGAAGGCGGCGTCGGGTACGGTCGCGACCGCCGATCTTCATATGGTCGATACGATTCTCCGCAACCTGATCAGCAATGCCATCAAGTTCACGGCTGGCGGCGGAAAGGTCACCATCGACGCCAAGGCCAATGGCAAGTGGACGGAGGTGTCGGTAACGGACGAGGGAGTCGGTATTGAGGCCGAGCGCGTCAAGTCGTTGTTCGATTTGGGTGAAAAGACGTCAACCAATGGAACCGATGGTGAAACGGGGTCCGGTCTCGGCCTTCAACTGTGCAAGGAACTGGTCGAGCGCCACGGCAGTGAAATGTCCGTTGAAAGCATTCAAGCGAAGGGGACGACGTTTCGTTTTACGCTGCCGTCGGGGAAAAGGCGGTTAGGGTCCGTGCGGCTGCCGGATGGCTAGAATTTCTTCTTTTTACCCAGCTTGCCGAGTTCGCCGCCTGGATGGACTTCATGAAAGTGTTTGTCCGTGAACCCCTTCAGTTGAGCAAGGGTCACGGCAATGGCATCACCGATCGCCATCTGGACGATGGTCGACGTCGTCGGCGCGTGACCCCAAGCCTCCTTCATCGCCGGCATTTTGAGAACCACGTCCGCATACTCAGCTAGGCTGTCCTGGTCGTTTTCACTGACTAACACGATCGGAATGCCACGTTTGTGGGAGAACTCCATCACGGTGTTCAGTTCCACGGCACGGCCGGAGCGGCTTAACGCCAGGATGGCATCGCCGACCAATACCGATCCGAGATCCCCGTGAGCGGCCTCTGTCGGATGAAGGAAAAACGCCGGTGAACCGGTCGAAGTCATGGTCGCGGCGATCTTACGGCCGACATGGCCACTTTTGCCGATGCCGGTACAGATAATCCGCCCCGTTATCCCATTGAAAAGGGATATGGCCTTCTCGAAAGGCTCCTGTAGGTCGTCGGTAAGGGCCAGCAAGGCTTCGGCTTCCTGGCGGATGACGAGATTTTTCCAAGGTTTATGCATGGTCGACCATTCTCGGTTGGCGCGGCCCGCATAAGAACAAACCTTGGCGGATTTGCCAAGGTAGCCCCGAGAACAACTGGCAGCTTAAATCCCTTCCCCGTCGACACCCTCCGACGGGTCGTCATGTCGGACGACGGTCTTGTAGGCGTGCCAGCTGGCATAACCGATTAGCGGAAGGGTTACGGCCAAGCCAATGTAAGCCGTGACGAGCCCGGCGGTCGTAAACAATACAATCAAAATGGCCCATAGAAGCATGGCCTTGAAGTTCCGGATCACGGCGAAAATACTGATCAGAATGGCGGGAACGAAATCTTCCGTGACATCGACCATGTTCTGCAACGAAACGGCACTTACCAGAAAGGCAATGATGGCCAGGACCGCACCGATGGTCGAGCCGACAGTCAAGAAAACGAGGCCTTCGATGGTGAACAGGGTGTCCATTGCAATATCGCGGATGGTCAGCGACGTGTGCGGGAAATTGATGGCGTAGATCAGGGCCGCCGTACGTATCCAGATCAACATGAAAAAGACGAGGGCGAGGCCGGCGCCCAGGACGGCGCGCGTGTTCCGCCGCCAGGTCAGGAAGAGATCTCGCCAACCGGGCCTTTCGCCTTTCGAGAGGCGACGGCTGATTCCGTAGAAACCGGTACAGAATATGGGAGCGACCAAAATGAACCCGGCCATCATCGGCCAGATCAAATAGGTTAGATCGATCAAATACAGACCAGCCGTGACCACCCGGCCGAGCCCAGCGAAAATCGCCCCAAATAAGATGCTTAGCAAAGGCGTGCGCAGAAAATCGCGCCAGCCGGCGGCAAGCCAAGCCCACGGATCGGCCAGCGAAATATCATTGATGCGGTGTTGAAACGGGAAGACACCCGCCCTGGCCGTCGATTTCCCGGATTCGACCTTTTCCACGTTCAATAAGCTTTGTTGCCTGTTCGGCCGAGAGGCTAACCCACCTTCACGGAGGGGGGCAACCCGGCAACGCGACTTAGTTCCGAGGAATGACTGGTACCCGCGCCACCGCATCCCATATGGTGATAAGGGCCGGTGGTTCGGGAGGCCCGTAACTTTGGATCAAACGGAGGCCCGGGAATGTTCTTTTTCTCGCGCGCGAAATCGGAAATGCCGGCACCGAACGACGCCCTGCCCGGACGCGACCAGAAGATGCCCGTTCGCGAAACCCATTTCGTCAATGGCAATAGGATTGTGCCGCCGTTTCCCGACGACATGGCGACGGCGGTCTTCGGCATGGGGTGCTTCTGGGGAGCCGAACGTATGTTCTGGCAGGCTCCAGGCGTCTATGCGACTGCCGTGGGTTATGGGGCTGGATATACACCCAATCCAACCTATGAGGAAGTTTGTTCCGGACGGACCGGCCACAACGAGGTCGTTCTGGTCGTCTACGACCCGACCGCCGTAACGTTCGACGGCATCCTCCAGATATTCTGGGAAAACCACGACCCGACGCAGGGAATGCGCCAAGGCAACGATGTCGGTACGCAATACCGCTCGGGCATCTACTACGCCGATAGGGATCAGAAAGCCGCTGCCGAGGCCTCCCTAAAGGCTTACGGCAAAGCCTTGGCGAAAGTCGGGTTCGGCAAGATCACCACGGAAATTCTGCCCGCCGGTGAGTTTTACTACGCAGAGGACTACCATCAGCAATACTTGGCCAAGAACCCGGGTGGTTACTGCGGTCTCGGCGGTACCGGCGTTGCCATGGCCTGACCGGATGTCAGCGCCGGGTCACGGCCGGAGACGGGAGCGGCAGCCGGCGCATGCTGTCGTCATCGAGAAGTTCCGGATCACCCAACCAGTCGAGCACGAAATCCAACGCGTCGTCGCCCCAGAAAAGGTGGCCGTCGACGGTGAACGTCGGTACGCCAAAGACCCCAGCGGCAATCGCGTTCCTCCCGTTTTCAGTTAGTTCTGCCTTAACGGACGGCGCCGCGATCTCTTGGTCGGCGTTTTTGAAACCCAGTTCCGCTGTCATCCTGCGCCAATCCTCGTCATCATCCGGCAGCAGCCCGTCGACCTAGATCTGGCGGAATAGTGTTTGGGCGGTTTGCCGGTCGTTTGCACGGGCGATAACCAGCCTGAGGGCGCGCAACGGATTGAACGGGTGATGACGCGGTAACCGGTAGGGAATGCCGTCACGCTTGGCGCGCCAAGCCACTTGCCGATAGGTGAAGGCTTTTTTCGGCGGTACTTCCGCCGGCCCCTTGGTGTCCCAATGAGCGAGCAATCCCGCGAATAGCACCGGCCGAATTTCGAGGGTTTCGCTTTCGGGGAGCCGACAGAGACGGGTGCTCTGGAGATAGGCGTAAGGCGAGACGAAGTCGAAATACCAGGTGACGGCTGGCATCGGGCTCCTACCTTTCAGAGACAGCATTCGGCGCCCCACCGTTTAGGGGCGGTTCGTGTTGGGCTATTGGGCAAACGGCGTTCCGGTTTGATCCGCCCAGGCCTCCAGTTTTTCAATCATTCTGCGCGTATGTCCACCCCACCAGTAACTCCGCTCGCATTCGGGGCAAGTGGTGTACGGGCCACCGACCCCCGGACCTCCCTCGGAGATGGCGGCAATTTCATCATCCGTCGCTGGGCGGACCGGCATGTTGTCGACCAGGCACCGGGAAAAAGGTGCCAACATCCAGTCGATCTTCACGGAGTCGCTAAGGGCGTGGATCTGGCTCTCCACCCGACCGGACTCGAGGAGCACGGCGTTTCCCACGGCGGCGCGGTGCTCGAGTATCTTGCGATCACAGGTGAGGACGATCCGGTTCTCCCGCCTGGCGCGCTGCAACAACTGTCGGTCGGTGTGTCCGGGCTCGACCAGCGCCGTGTCATATCCCGCGGCCCGCAGCCAGCGCGCCAACCGGCCCAGCATTTCATCACAGAGAAAAGCCGGAGACTGTTCGTTCATGGTTCTGCCGGAAAACTCTCAATCGCGATGATAGGGGTGGCCGGCAAGTATACACTGGGCCCTGTAGATCTGTTCGGCCAGCATGCCGCGCATCAACATATGCGGCCATGTGACCCGACCGAACGAGAGCAGGAGATCGGCACGCTCGCGGACACGCCCATCCAATCCGTCGGCACCGCCGATCAGGAAAACGATATCCCGGATCCCGTCGTCCCGCCATCCGGCGATACGGTCTGCCAGTTGCCGGCTGGACAGTTCCTTGCCGCGTTCGTCGAGGGCGACGATCACCGCATCCTTCGGTGCTGCGGCGAGGAGTTTTTCGCCCTCGGATCGCTTCGCATCGTTTGCAGCCTTGGCCTCGACCTCTTTCAGGTCCAAGGGTTGAGCCATTCGCTTCAGGTAATGTTGGACGAGATCGCGTTCCGGCCCCGCCTTCGCCCGGCCCACGGCAACGATGGTCATACGCATCGCTGGTTCATGCCAATACCCGCCCCGTCCGCTTCCTTGTGATCCACAAAGCGGACCGGTTTTTCACATCGCCCGGCGCGACCAGCCGGATCTAGTCTTTCGCCGTCAGACCGTCGCCCCGGCCGTCTCCGGGGAAGCGGCCGGATTCATCCAGAGTTTTTCTAGGCCGTAAAAATCGCGAACTTCGGGCCTGAACAAGTGAACGATGACGTCACCGGCATCAATCAGCACCCAGTCGCATTGGGTGGCGCCCTCGACGGCAACGGCCTTGAGCCCAAAATTCTTCAGTTTTCTCTGGAGATGGTCCGTCATGGCGCCGACATGGCGCTGCGAGGAACCGGTGGCAATGACAAGATGATCTGCGATCTCCGTCTTGCCGGCGAGATCGATGACGACCACATCTTCAGCCTTGTCGTCATCAAGAGATGCTTCCACCAATTTCAACAGGTCCGTCTCCACCGATGTCGCCTTCTGGGTTCGTGGTATGGTTTGGTTCCTTTCCAATCCAGTTAACCTGCCGCACCCGCCTCTGCCGCGCGGGAACGGAGCTCAGTGGCGGACGTAGGGTCGAGCCGGATTTTCAAGAACACCCAGGCCGGTGGCCGCATGTCCGCCAGTCGTTTCGCCGCATAAGGTTTAACCCTGTAGCGTGCGAAACGGCGGGCCGCTTTCGCGGATTCCGCACGAAAAGAATACGAGGGCCGCGCAAAAACCGCAACGGGAACCGTGTGAAAGATCGATGACCAATGACGCCACCGGGAAATCTGGATCAGGTTATCGGCGCCCATCAGCCAGACGAACCGGTGCCTGGGATATAGGTCTTTCAGTCCAGCGAGCGTATCGGCGGTGAAATGAGTCTTCAGGTCTTTCTCGATGTCGGTGACGCGGATCGAAGCACCTTTGGCCATGGTCTGCGCGGTCCGCACCCGTTCCGAAAGTTCCGCCATGCCAGCTTCCGGTTTCAAGGGATTCTGAGGGGAGACCAACCACCACACCTCGTCGAGCGCCAGATGTTCGGCGGCGATCTCGCTGATCATTCGGTGGCCACGGTGTGCCGGATTGAATGATCCGCCGAGCAGACCGATCCGTTTGCCGGTCGGTTGTCTCGCTATCCGGGTTTTCCCGGCCCCTAGAATGACAGACTCCTCGCCGCGGCAGTCTTTAGGGACGGCACTGGCCGGACCCGCGGACGACATACTTGGAACTGGTCAATTGCTCGACGCCGACCGGTCCGCGCGCATGCAGTTTGCCGGTCGAGATACCGATCTCGGCTCCCATGCCGAACTCTCCGCCATCGGCGAACTGGGTCGAAGCGTTGACCATGACGATCGCCGAATCAACACGGTCGAGAAAACGTTCGGCCGTCTCCGCGTTGTCAGTGACGATGGCGTCCGTGTGGTAGGAGCCGTAACGCGCGATGTGATCGATGGCATCGTCGACGCCGCCGACGGTCTTGACCGCAATCACCGCATCCAGGAATTCGGTGCCCCAATCGTCCTCCGAGGCCGCGGCCACAGACGGGTCGACGGCGCGGACCTCCGCGTCGCCCCGGACCTCGCATCCGGCCTCGACCAACCCCCTGAGGACACGCTGCAACATGTCCGGCGATGCCGCACGGTCGATGAGCAGTGTCTCCGCCGCGCCGCAGATGCTGGTGCGGCGCATCTTGGCATTGACGACCACCTCGCGGGCCATGTCGGGCACCGCTTCGGCGTCGACGTAGACGTGGCAGATGCCTTCGAGATGCTTGAACAGCGGCACCTTGCTCTCTGCCGTAATTCTCTCAATCAACGACTTGCCGCCGCGCGGCACGATGACGTCGATGGTCTCGGTCATGGTCAGCATCTCACCGACGGCAGCCCGGTCGCGTGTCGGCACGCGCTGGATGGCATTTTCGGGAAGCCCGGCCGCAGCCAGACCTTCACCAAGGCTTTCCATTATGGCCGCCGACGAATGGAAGCTTTCCGAGCCGCCCCGGAGAATGGCCGCGTTGCCGGATTTAAGGCACAAACTGCCGGCGTCGGCGGTTACGTTGGGCCGCGACTCATAGATGATGCCGATAACACCCAGTGGTACGCGGCGGCGTTGGATGACGAGGCCGTTGGGCCGGTCCCATTCCTCGGTGACGGTACCGACCGGATCGGCAAGGGCGGCGATGTCCTCCAACCCCTTGGCCATGGCTTCGATGCGATCCTCGTTGAGCGCCAGGCGGTCGAGCATCGGTCCCGAGAGACCTTTGTCCTCACCCTGTTCCATGTCCTTGGCGTTCTCGGAAAGGATTTCGTTCTGCCGCCGGCGCAGGCTTTCGGCGCTTTTTGTGAGGGCCGCGTTCTTGGCATCCGTGGTCGCCGTCGAAAGAACCCGGGCCGCTTGCTTGGCTTTTTCGCCGATGTCTTGCATCAGGGTTGCGATGTTCTCGGTTTGCTCGGTCATGTCTCTGCCTCAACTCAGGACGAGGTCGTCTCGGTGGATCATCTCGTCGCGCCCACGGTAGCCGAGGATCGCTTCGATTTCACTGGTTTTGTAGCCGACGATACGGGCCGCATCGGCAGCCGAATAGGCGATCAGACCGCGGCCGATTTCGGATCCGTCCGGCGCCATGATTGTGACGGCGTCGCCGCGCTGGAAATATCCCTCGATGGCGGTGACCCCCGCCGGCAGCAGGCTCTTTCCGGCGTGAAGGGCATTGATGGCGCCGGCATCGAGAATTACCGAACCCATCGGTTTGAGCGATCCGGCGATCCATTGTTTGCGCGCGGTCTTCGGATTGGCCGTCGGCAGAAACCGCGTACAGCGTGCCCCCGCTTCCAATCGCCGGAGCGGATGGCTCTCGGTGCCGTCGGCGATGATCATGCGGGTACCGGAGCCGATGGCGATGCGCGCTGCCGCCAGTTTGGTGATCATGCCGCCGGAACCGTCGTAGCTCTTGTTGTCGCCGGCCATGGCTTCGATTTCCGGTGTCAGGTTGCCGCAGATTTCGGGAATATGCTGAGCGTCGGCGAACTCGTGGGGATCGCGGTCGTAGAGGCCATCCATGTGCGACAAAACGATCAACAGGTCGGCGCTGATCATGGCAGCGACGCGGGCCGCCAGGCGGTCGTTATCGCCGAAGCGAATCTCGTCGGTGGCCACCGTGTCGTTCTCGTTGATCAACGGCACGGCGCCGTAGCGGAGCAGCGTTTCCAAGGTATTCCGTGCGTTGATGTAGCGCCGCCGGTTCTCGCTGTCGTCGATGGTCACCAGGACCTGGGCCACGGTCATGTCGTGATGGGCCAGCACTTCCTGGTAGGCGTGCGCCAGACGCACCATGCCGGTCGCCGCCGCCGCTTGGCTCTCCTCGAGCCGGAGGCGGCCAGGCGGCAGTTCCAGATGACGGCGCCCGACCGCAATGGCGCCTGAGGACACGACAACAACCTCCTGGCCGCGCGATTTGAAGCGCGCCATGTCCTCGGCCAATGCCTCGAGCCAGCTGCGGTGCACGGTGCCGCGTTCCGGATCGACCAGCAAAGCCGAACCGATTTTGACGACGACTCGCTTGGCGGCTTCAATGTCGTGACCGCTCTTCATGGCCTGTAGACCCTTTTCTCCCGGACATCCGATTCGGCGGCCTGCCGAGAGTCTTGGGTCGCCCTCAAGAGTTCGGCGATGACAGCGTCGAGACCGCTGCCGGCGATGCCGGATATCGCGAAGGGGCGATGACCGCAAACGGTCGCAAGCTCGTCGGTCTTCGCCTCTATTTCATCGGACGCCAAGGCGTCGCATTTGTTAAGCGCCACGCGCTCCTGTTTCTCTGAGAGTCCGGCACCGTATAGCTCGATTTCCTGACGGATCGTGCGATAAGCGCCCGCCACGTCGTCTTCGGTGCCGTCGATTAAGTGCAACAACACGCCACAGCGTTCGACATGGCCGAGAAATCGGGTACCCAATCCGGCACCCTCGTTGGCGCCCTCGATGAGTCCGGGAATGTCGGCGATCACGAACTCCTCGTGGCCGATGGTGACGACACCCAGATTGGGGGGAAGGGTGGTGAAGGGGTAGGCGCCGATTTTGGGATGGGCCCGGGTGACGGCAGCGAGCAGGGTCGACTTGCCGGCGTTGGGCAGGCCGACGAGACCGGCGTCCGCGATCAGTTTAAGTCGCAGCCACAGCCAATGTTCCTCGCCCGGATGGCCATCGTCGGCGCGCCTGGGCGCTTGGTTGGTCGACGACTTGAATCGCGCGTTTCCATGGCCCCCATCTCCACCGCGGGCAATGACGACCCGTTGGCCGTCCTCCGTCAAATCCGCAAGCAGCGTTTCTCGATCCTCATCAAGGATCTGGGTGCCGATCGGAACCTTGATCAGCGCTTCCTTGCCCTTGGCACCGGTCCGGTTCTTACCCATGCCGTGTTGACCGCGGCCGGCCTTGATGTGCTGGCGGTAGCGGAAATCGATGAGGGTGTTCAGGTTGTTGACGCATTCGACGACCACGTCACCGCCGCGCCCGCCGTCACCGCCGTCAGGACCGCCAAACTCGATGTATTTCTCGCGGCGGAACGACATACAGCCGTTACCGCCGTCACCGCTCTTGACGAATACCTTGGCCTCGTCGAGGAACTTCATGACCGGACCTCACGGCGCCGCGCGGCGATATCGGAAATCGCGTTTCGGGTCATCAAATCGGGTCCTCGTTTACCCACGAAAAAAGGGGAATGGAAGCCATTCCCCTTTGTAATCCAAAGCGGACGGCGACTATGTCAGCTGGTCGGCTCCACACCGACGTAGACACGCCCACCGGCCTTCTTATCGAAGGTCACCTTACCGTCAACGGTGGCAAAGATGGTGTGGTCCTTGCCGATACCGACATTGCTGCCCGGATGGTACTGCGTACCCCGCTGGCGAATGATGATGTTTCCGGCCGTCACGGCCTCGCCACCATACTTCTTGACGCCAAGGCGCCGGCCTTCGGAGTCGCGGCCGTTACGTGAACTGCCGCCTGCTTTTTTATGTGCCATCTTTCGTTACTCCTCGGTGTCTTTCTTAGGCGCGGACTTTTTGGCCGCAGTCTTTTCAGTGGGCGCTTTCTTGGCCGCCGGTTTCTTCGTCGCCGGCTTTTTGGCAGCGGTCTTCTTTTCAGCGGCCGGCTTGGCATCGGCTTCGGCCTTTTCAGCGGGCGCCTTTTTGGCCGGCGTTTTCTTCGGGGCCGCTTTTTTGGCTTCGCCCTCATCCTTCTTCGTCGTCTTGCCCTTGGCTGGCGCCTTCGGCTTGGTGCCGGTCGGGCTCACCTCGAGAACCTTGAGCACGGTTTGCTCCTGGCGGTGCCCCTTTGTGCGGCGGTAGTTCTTGCGGCGGTTCTTCTTGAAGACGACGATCTTACCCGACTTCTTTTGTTCAACGACTTCGGCAAAGACCTTGGCCTTGTCGACGGCGGGTGTGCCAAGCGTCGGTGCCTTGCCGTCCTCGCCCAACATGAGAACCGTATCCAGCTCGACCATGGTGCCCGGTTCACCGGCGATCTTCTCGACCGTGATGCGGTCGTCCTTGGCAACGCGGACCTGTTTTCCGCCGGTTTTGACTACTGCGAACATCTTCGCCTCGAATTCCCTAGTATTTCGAACATTTTGCGTGCTTCACGCCCGAACGGGCCCGTCGCGTCCGAGCGCGCGGCCCCTTCCGAAAGAGGCGGCACTATAGCCCCTCTTCCGGCGTAGTCAACGGGGTTTTCGAACCACCGAAAATGGTATCGAGCAGACGATTTCTTCAGATTTTCTACCACTTCGGGAGATACGGACGAGATACCGGCAATCCAGCGTTTGCGGTCTCGGTGAAGCAGGTTAAACTCCGGTCCGGTTGCATACGAAATTAGGGCTAATTCCCGGACCGCGTCAATGGCGATCAATACCGACAGCACCTTTCCGGCACTCAATACTACAGAGGCCGAAGAAATCGTGACAGAACTCGGCCGCGCCCTCGACTCCCATGCCGAATGGACCGAGAAGTTCCGCACCATGTTGGTCTGCCGGTCGAAACCGAAACCGACCGACCTGCGCGACGATTCGCACAAACGGACGGTTTTCGGCAAATGGTACATCGCACAGGCCAATCCGAACATCCGCGACCATCCCGGTTTCGCAGCCGTCGGTGAGAACAGCGAGCGCATGCATACGCTGGCCCGTGAACTGGCCGGCTGCGTGCGCGACGGCACCGATATCAAACCGACCCAGTACAAAGCCTTCGTCAAGAGCGACGAGAAGTTCCGCAAGAGCCTGCGCAAACTCCTCAGCGAAGCCTGGGATTTCCTTCGTTACACGGACCCGTTGACCGGCGTCATGACGCGCACGGCCATGCAAAAGCGGCTGGACGAGGAACAGGAGCGGGTGCGGCGCGTGGCGCAATTGTGCTGTATCGGCATCATGGATCTGGACCATTTCAAGAAGGTCAACGACACCTACGGGCACCAAGCCGGCGACAAGGTTCTCGAGACCATCGCCAGTTACGTCAAACAACACCTGCGGCGCTACGACCAGGTCTTTCGCTACGGCGGCGAGGAGTTCCTGATCCTGCTGCCGAATACGACGACGGCCAATGCCAAACGGGTCCTCGACCGTATCCGGCGCAACATCAAACACCAGGGCATCAAGGTCAGCAAAAAAAAGAGCATTCACGTCAGCGCTTCGTTCGGCGTCTCGGAACTGGCCCCGGAAGGCCCGCCGGAGGACTCCATCGAACTCGCCGACCAGGCCCTTTACGAAGCCAAACGCGCCGGCCGCAACCGGGTCCGCGTGTGGCATCCGGAAGCGGCTTAGCATTCAACCCGCCGGGCGCGGCGGAACAGGTGTTGCCAGGGCGATACCGCCGGTGATAAATACCCCCTCCCTCGGCCAAACCGACGGATTTCCTCGATTGCGGAGAGGTGCCGGAGTGGTCGAACGGGGCGGTCTCGAAAATCGTTGTACGCTTACGCGTACCGAGGGTTCGAATCCCTCCCTCTCCGCCATTTCATCTAAATCGTCGATGTCGGCCGCAATCGGCCGGCAGCCTCACGCCCGCCAGAAGGTGCGGCTGAACAGCACGATCACCGTGAACAGTTCGAGGCGACCCAAAAGCATGCCGCCGATCATCAGCCACTTGGCGGCGTCGGGCAGGCTCTGGAAGGTGCTCGACGGACCGGTGACCGGGCCCAGTGCCGGGCCGACGTTGGCGATGGAGGTGGCCGCCGTCGACAGGGCGGTCAGGAAATCGAGGCCGAGCATGCCAAGGCCCAGGGCCAGGATGGCGAAGGCAAAGAACCACATGAAAAAGAAGGATAGCACCGAGACGATAACCTCGTCGGTGACCGGGCGTTTGTTGTAGAGGGGCACGAATACGCCGTGCGGCTGCAACAAGTGGTGGACCTGGGCGCGGGCCGCTGCGTAGAGGACCTGAAAACGGAACACCTTGATGCCGCAGGTGGTCGAACCGGCGCAACCGCCGATGAACATAATCAAAAAGAACAGCGGATTGGCGAAACCGCCCCAGATGCCGTAGTCGTCGGTGGCGTAACCCGTGCCGGTGATGATTGAGACGATGTTGAAGGATGCCAGTCTGAGCGCCTCGAACGGGTGTTCGTGATTGATCAGCCACAGCCATCCGGCGGCAAAAAGAATGAGGAAAGCGACCGTCGTCAGGAACCACTTGACCTGGCTGTCGGTCCACAAGGCCCCCCAATCGCCTTGCAGGGTCTTGAGATAAAGGATGAACGGCAGGGACCCGACCAGCATGCCGCCAACGGCGAGAAAGTCGATCAGCGGGTTGTTGAAGTGCCCGACCGAACCATCCGAAGTCGAGAAGCCGCCGGTGGCGATGGTCGTCATGGAATGGGCCACCGCCTCGAAACCGTTCATGCCGGCCATCCAATAGGCACCGGACCAAATGAGCGTGAAAGCAACATAGATGACGGTAATCGCGGTCGTGATCTGAGCCGCGCGAGGCAGGGCCTTTTCCGATTGATCCGAACTTTCCATGCGGAACAGCTGCATGCCGCCAACCTTGAGCATGGGCAGGATCGAGATCGCCATGACGATGATGCCGATACCGCCGACCCATTGTAGGAGTGCGCGCCACATGAGGATGCCGGGCGGTGCCTTGTCGAGTCCGGTGATGATGGTCGAGCCGGTGGTGGTCAGGCCGGACATGGACTCGAAGACCGAATCCGTGAAACTGAGGTTGAGCTCCGAAAAGGCAAAGGGCAACGAGGCGAACAACACCAACGCGATCCAGCTCGTCGTCGTCATCACGAAGGCCTGACGGATGGAGAGCCGCGTGCTGTCGGCTCGACTGGTCAGTACCATGCCGACGCCGACGAACAGCGTCACCCCTGCGGCCACCGCGAAGACCTCCCAATCGGAATGACCGAGCAGGAAGTCGACTGCGGCCGGTACGCACATCACTAGTGCCAGGATCGACAACAGGGTGCCGGTAACCAGGATAATCGGGCGTGGCTCCATGCGTTCGGGGACCGTGGCGCTGTTTCGACGTCCGGCGATGATACCGGGTGGGCTAGAGAAACCCTAACCGCCAGCCGGGTCAACCGTCTACGGCATCTTCCGTGACAGAGGTTTTCGCCGCGTCGTAGCCCTGGGACCGCATAAAACGGACCGTTTCGATCATCTGGGCCGGCTCCGTGACAGGCAGCGAACAGAGCGTTCCGACGCAGACATAGGCAGCAGCCTTACCGTCGACCAGCCCTTTCCCGGACGCAGGATGACCTTTCGGCAGGTTCGTTCCCGGCTCGATGACGGTAACGGTCCGACCAGGGATGGGGGCAGCCATGACGGCGGCATGGAGGTTCCGTGTGTCGGCACTAGCCGGCGCGCCGACGATCACCACCTGGGCACCTGAGAGGAGCGTATCGGCGCTCGCCAGCACGCCGCCAAAGTAGGGTGCCGCCTGATAGGCGACGGCGAGGAAGGCCTGGACGATGCGCTCGGCCCGTTTCCCGTGGGCCGTCTCGCCGGTCAGAAGGGAGAGCTTTGCCAGATTGTCGGCCATCATGGCGTTGCCGGCCGGGCCCGGTTGGTCCTCGCCGAGGATCAGGGCGGGCAAACCGTCGCGGACGGCTAACTCGCTTTGCCGATAAGCCCCGTCGGTCTCGCTCCACAGGGCTTCGGCTTCCGCGATCCAGGTCTTCGCGTCCGTCAGGTAGGCACGGTTCTGGGTGATGTCCGAAAGCGCCGAGGCGGCTTGGGCCATGGCCGCAAAATCGTCAAGGGTGACAGCGTCGCCAACGACGCCGTCCATCCAGGCGTGGCGCAGTTTGGCGCCAACGGTCATGTTGCCGCGAACGAAGACGTAGGCGGTTTCGGCGGCCGCGATCCATTCGCTGCGCCCGAAGGCGGCGCCAGCCTCGGCAAGAGCGGCAATGGCGGCGCCGTTCCAATCGGCGAGCACCTTGTCGTCTCGCTGCGGGCGCACCCGCCGGGCCCGTTCGAGGAATAGCCGCCCGCGGGAACGCGTAAGGCTGTCGTGCAGATGGGAAAGGTCCATGCCGTGTGATTTCGCCAGGTCCTGCCAGTTCTGACCCGCGCGATTGAGGACGGTGACGCCTTCCCAATTTCCCTCCTTGGTGACGTCGTAGGCATCCCGGAAAAGTGGCGCCGCCTCACCCAGGACCCTGTCGATTTCCGCTACCGTCCACACATAGAAGCGACCTTCCTCGCCTTCCGAATCCGCATCCAGCGACGAAGCAAAGGCACCGCCGTCAAGACGCATTTCGCGCATCAGGAAGGCGACGGTCTCAGCGATCTGTTGGGCCAGTAACGGGGAGCGGGTTTCCCGCCACACGTCGGTAAGCAGATTAAGGAAGAGCGCGTTGTCCAGCAGCATCTTTTCGAAATGCGGGATCTTCCATTCCGGATCGGTGGCATATCGGGCGAAGCCGCCGCCCAAGTGGTCATAGAGGCCGCCCTGGATCATGGCCTCCAACCCCTCGGTAACGGCGGCACCAAGGTCCGGGTCGCCGGTGCGAAGGTGGATGCGCCAGAGCGCACCGAGGCCCGGCAACATGGGGTGTTTCGGTGCCGTTCCGAAACCGCCGTTGAACTGATCGATGTCAGCGAGTGCCGTTCGCGCCGCGGCGGCCAAGGCAGGGCGGGACAGATCGGCCGGGCGGCCGAGGACGGCCTGGTTGACCTGACGGAGTCTGGCCTCGACGCGAGCACCGAAGGCGTCCAGTCCGGCCCTATCTTCGCGGTAGGCCCGGGCGGCGGCCTCCACGACCTGCCGAAAGGCCAGCATGCCAAGCCGGGGTTCCGGCGGGAAGTAGCCGCCGGCGAAGAACGGATACTGTTGATAAACCCCTGTTGATCGGTTTCTGAGATCGTGATTCCGTTTCCCGAGTGATTCGGTGGAGGGCGGAACGATGATGGGGCGGTTGTCGGACGACCAGGGCAAGTTCTTCTACGAC
>Ga0209144_1000110_pt1 | contig 16333 bp, 16 predicted proteins | sample WorMettrBAHAMAS1_FD_187392 | JGI IMG/M metagenome (GOLD analysis project Ga0209144, IMG submission 187392) | Marine gutless worms symbiont microbial communities from Max Planck institute for Marine Microbiology, Germany - Inanidrilus... | ecosystem: Host-associated > Annelida > Digestive system...
ATCCCACGGGCAACAAGTCCGAGATGTCGGTGGGATACGCAACACTCTATGGCGACATGTGCGGCGGCTATTCGGTTTTGAAGGATATCTACAAGACGACGGTGTTCGACCTCGCCCGCTGGAGAAATCAGGCGGGTGTCCCAGAGTTCCATGGACCTGCCGGCCGGGTGATCCCCGAACGCGTCATCGAAAAGCTGCCGAGCGCCGAGCTGCGCCCCAACCAAACGGACCAGGATTCGCTGCCGCCCTACGATCAGCTCGACGCGATCCTCAGTGAGCTGATCGAAGGCGAGGCGTCGGTGGACGAGATCGCCTCCAACGGCCACGATCCGGCAACGGTGCGCCGGGTCTGGCGTATGCTCGACCGCGCCGAGTACAAACGCCGCCAGGCCCCGCCGGGGGTGAAGATCACCCTTCGCGCCTTCGGACGCGACCGCCGCTATCCCATCACCAATGGCTACACCGACTTGATATGAGCGTTCCGACCGTCTCCCTCTACAACACGCTGGCGCGAGAGAAGCAGGCGTTCGAGCCCCTCGATGCCAACAACGTCCGCATGTACGTCTGTGGGCCGACGGTCTACGACTACGCCCATATCGGCAATGCCCGGCCGGTGGTCGTCTTCGACGTGCTCTACCGGCTGCTGCGCCATGTCTACGGTGCCGGCCACGTCACCTACGTGCGCAACATCACGGACGTCGACGACAAGATCATCGCCGCGCACGAGGAGACCGGCGAACCCATCGCCGGGATCACCCGGCGCACGGCGGAGGCCTACCACGCCGACATGACTGCGCTGGGCGCATTGAAGCCCGACCGCGAGCCGCGGGCGACCCAGCACATCGCCCAGATGATCACCATGATCCGCACATTGATCACGGGAGGCTTCGCCTACGAGGCCGAGGGGCATGTGCTTTTCGAGGTGGCGGCGTGGCCGGACTACGGCGGGCTGTCGCGCCACAAGCGCGACGATATCATCGCTGGCGCCCGCGTCGAGGTCGCCCCCTACAAGAAGGATGCGGCCGATTTCGTGCTGTGGAAACCGTCGCCGCCGGAGCTGCCGGGCTGGGACAGCCCGTGGGGCCGCGGCCGTCCCGGCTGGCACATCGAGTGCTCGGTGATGAGCACCCAGTACCTGGGCGAGACCTTCGACATCCACGGCGGCGGCCAGGACCTGATCTTTCCCCACCACGAGAACGAGATCGCCCAGTCGGTCTGCGCCTACGGCGGGCAGCCGTTCGCGCAGTACTGGGTGCACAACGGCCACCTGATGGTCGAGGGCGAGAAGATGTCGAAAAGCCTCGGCAACTTCTACACTGTCCACGACCTATTGAAGGAGTTCCCCGGCGAAGCCATCCGGCTGGTTTTGCTGCAGACCCACTACCGCCAGCCTCAGGACTTCACCAAGACCAGCATCGCCGAAGCCCGCCACGTGCTGGACCGGTTCTACGGGGCGCTGAGGGGTATCGCCGATGTGCAGATCAATGCCGCCGACGTCCCCGAGCCGGTGGTCTCGGCGCTGGCCGACGACCTGAACACGCCGCTAGCCCTCAGCCACCTCCACGAACTGCTGGGTGACCTCAACAAAGCGGCTGGCGACGCGGAACGGGCGAGATGCAAGGGCGCGCTGCTTGCCGCCGGAGGACTGCTCGGTCTGTTCGCCGACGACCCGGAAGGGTGGTTCCGCTGGCAGCCGGAAGGGACGGACACGCTCGACGATACCGCCATCGACGCGATGATTGAGGCCCGGGCGCAGGCGCGGAAGGACCGCGATTTCGCCGCCGCCGACCGAATCCGCGATGAGCTCGCCGCCGCCGGGATCGTGCTCGAAGACAAGCCCGACGGAACCATCTGGCGGCGAAGCTAAAGGGGGGAACCACCGATGAAGTTCTACGACTGCAGTACGGCGCCGAGCCCACGGCTGGTGCGCGTGTTCATCGCCGAGAAGGGGATCGACATTCCGGTCGAGCAGATCGACTTGCGCCACGGCGGCCACCTGACCGACGACTTCCGCGCCATCAACCCATATTGCACCGTGCCCGTGCTGGAGCTCGAAGACGGCACGCGGCTGACCAGCACCCAGGGCTGCTGGCGCTATCTGGAGGAGATCCACCCGGAGCCGGCGCTGCTCGGAACGACGGCGAAGGAGAAGGCGCTGATCGCCGACCGCGTCTGGCGGATCGAAAACGACGGCTGGCAGGCGGCGGGTGAAGCGCTGAGGAACTCGGCACCCGGCCTCAAGGACCGGGCGCTGACGGGGCCGGACAACTACGCCCAGATCCCGGACCTCGGCGAGCGCGGCAAGGCGCGCCTGCCCAGGTTCTTCCGCCGGCTCGACGACATGCTTGCCGGTTCTGCCTACGTTGCTGGCGATCGCTACAGCGCCGCCGACATCATCGCCATGGTCGTCGTCGACTTCGCCGGCTGGGTGAAGATCGAGCTCCCGGAAGACGCCGCCAACGCCCGGCGCTGGTACGCGGACGTCAGCGCCCGGCCCAGCGCCAAGGTAGTAAGCGGCCTGCTGGCCGCGGCTACTTGCTGATGGTCACGGGCAGGCCGACCGCCGAGACGTCGGTCACCGTCATCTGGAACAGCTGGTAGAGCAGCGTGAACGCCTGCCTGTCCCAGGCCGTGTCGCCGACGGGGTAGACGCGGCCTTCAAACCTCGCGAAGGGCACGTCGTTCACCGGGGCCGCATCGAGCACCGAGACGGCAAGGGCCCGCGGTGGGTTCGCGCCAGCCGGCCCGGTCTTCGCATCGGCTGGGACATCAAATTCCGGCGCCGTGTCGATCCCTTCGGCGACGAATCCGAGGATGGCGTTGAGGCTGCGCAGCTTGAACGCCCCGAACAGCGGGAGATCACCCCCCGGGTGGCCCGGCCGAACATCGACGAGCACGAAGTTGCCGGGATTGGCCGCTGCCCGGCCGTTCAGTGACCAGATCGCGGCTTCGTCCAGGGTGCGCGGGTCGTAGTTGGTGATCGCCACCCGTCCGCTGACCGTCCGGGAGAGAGCATACGTGCCATCGGCGTCGCGGCGCCAGGAGAAGCCCTTGTCGAGCGCCGCCATGAGGTCGCCGGGCGAGGGCGCCGGCAGGCCGCGTTGGACCGTTTCGGAGTAGGACAGTGGCCCAACGAACAGCTTGCGTTCGGCGTTGAGCCAAGCCAAGTGCGCAACACCGCGGCGGAACTCCGCGTACTTGTCCGCGGCCGCCGGCCGGTTGAGCACGAACCGCCGGAAGGTCCCGTCCGGGTTCTGTTTCTCGATGCCGTCGGCCATCAGCCGCAGGACCATGTCGATCGGCGCGCCCTGGAAGATCAGGAAGGCGAACTTGCTTTCCTCCATGGGCGACAGGATGCGGCGGGTGAACTCCTCGCCCTGCACCGGGACGATGCTGAACGTCGGGTTCTCGGCCGCCGAGGCGCCGAGATTGAGGGTGTAGGAATTGGTGCCGACGGCCTCGGCGACGGTGCTGGCGATGCCGGCATTGGTCCGGTAGTCGAACGTCGTGGCGATGGCCGACGTGACCGTGAAATGCGGCGGCAACTGCCGGTGCATGCGGCCGATGTTGATCAGCAACAGTTCGCGTTCGATCCGCGAGATTGTGTCGTCGTAGCCGAGCACCGACTGCCGGAGCGACGGCGGCCCGACGCATGCGGCGAGGGCGAGCACCGACACGAGCGCCGCGAGGCATCGTCTGTTCATGACCCCCATTTCCCCCTTCGCGGGACGGAATTCTGACAAGGAACAACAATCCCGAAACGCTTGAAATCATAAGGGCCTAGCGTCGAAACGCTAGGCCCTCGAAAGCTTGGTGGAGCCGAGGGGAATCGAACCCCTGACCTCTACAATGCCATTGTAGCGCTCTCCCAACTGAGCTACGGCCCCTTGGGACATTCCGTTCGCCGGTTTCGGCGGAGCGGGAACTTAAGGGCGGCCAGCCGAGCGAGGCAAGGAAAATCAATCGAACCCCGATTGTCCGGCCTCGACGGTGCGATCACCCCTTGTCCTCGAGATCCTCGTCGAGGTGTTCCATCACCTCGCCGATATCGTCATCGTCCTCGCCGAGATCGGATGCATCCTCAATGAGGTCGCGATCCTCGGCCTCGACGTCGTTCATTTCGTCGCTGGTCTCCGCGTCGCCGCCGACATCGTCGGCCTCGGTCTCGACTTCGGGATCCGCCTTGGCGACCGCTTCGAGATCCTCGGCGACAACTGGCGCAGCGGTTTCATCGCTCGCCACGGTCCGAACCACTGAAACCGGCTCTAACTTCGGGGCCGAACTTCCGCGCCGCGCGCGGCTCGTTCTTTCGACGTCGAACACCGTCGAGCAGACGGGGCAGACGATGGGATCGCGGCGCAGGTCGTAGAAACGGGCGCCGCAGTTCTGGCAGGTCCGCTTGGTGCCCCATTCCGGTTTCGCCAATGGTCGGTTCTCCACGGTTTCCCAGACGACGGAAGTACGCCAATTGCCACGTTTGCTTCGGCCCTGTCAAAACGAAAAACAGCGGGCAAGCCGATTCCGCCATTGCCGCCCCAGTCGGACGTCGCCGACCCCTGTTGCGGGGGCGCCAAACCGTGCTACATCCCGCCAAGCCGTCGATGCGGCGGTAACAAGGTGCGCACATGACCGCTTTGATTTCGCGTCCCGCCGGGGCGCTCGGCGGGAGCGCGACCGTGCCCGGCGACAAGTCCATGTCCCACCGAGCGCTGATCCTCGGGGCCTGCGCGGTCGGCGAAACGCGGATCGCCGGGCTGCTGCAAGCCGAAGACGTGCTGGCCACGGCTGAGGCCCTGCGCAAGCTGGGAGCCGAGATCTTGGGCGACGGCGGTGTCTGGCGGGTCCGGGGGTGCGGTGTCGGCGGATTGGCCGAACCCGACTCCGTGCTCGACATGGGCAACGCGGGTACCGGCGCGCGGCTGGTCATGGGACTGGTCGCCAGCCATCCGTTCACCACGTTTTTCACCGGTGACGCCTCGCTGTCGCGCCGACCGATGGGCCGGGTCATCGAACCGTTGACGCGCATGGGGGCGCGGGTCGAGGCGCGGTCGGGCGGCAGGCTGCCCTTGGCAGTCGTCGGTGCAGCCGCACCGGCGGCGATCACCTATTCCCTGCCCGTCGCGTCAGCGCAGGTGAAATCGGCGATTCTGCTGGCCGCGCTTAACGCGCCCGGACGCACGACGGTGATCGAACCGCAGCCGACCCGCGACCACACGGAGCGCATGCTCGCCCATTTCGGCGTGGCGATCGATGTCGAGGACACCGACGAGGGCGCGCGCCGAGTCAGCATCACCGGCGAACCGGAAATTTCCGGCACCGATGTCGACATCCCCGCAGACATCTCGTCAGCGGCTTTTCTGCTGGTTGCGGCGTCGATCGTCGCCGGGTCGAAAGTGATAGTTCCTTCTGTTGGCGTGAATCCCTTGCGAACCGGACTTCTCGACACTCTTCGCGAGATGGGTGCGCGTATTGGCACCGAAAACGCGGGCACCGTCGGCGGAGAGCCGGTCGCCGATCTATCCGTCGAAGCCGGACCCTTGACGGGCATCGAGGTCCCGGAAGAGAGGGTTCCATCGATGATCGACGAGTTTCCGGTCCTCGCCGCCGCTGCAGCGTGCGCTGAAGGAACCACCCGGATGACCGGACTTGCCGAACTGCGGGTCAAGGAGAGCGATCGGCTGAGCGCCATTGCCCGCGGCCTCGAAGCGTGCGGTGTCCAAGTGGAGGAAGGGGACGATTGGCTTGCCATCCGCGGTGCCGGTGGACCGCCGCCGGGCGGAGGCACCATCGCGACCGGTCTTGACCATCGCATCGCCATGGCGTTCCTGGTGCTCGGCGCCGCCTGCCGCGAACCGGTCGCCGTCGACGACGACGGACCCATCGCCACCAGTTTTCCAGGCTTTGTTACAGTGATGGACAGTCTCGGCGGGCGTATCGAGACCGGAAAAGCACCGTGACCGATGGCGCGCGGGTTATCGCCGTCGACGGCCCGGCGGCGGCGGGAAAGGGGACGCTGGCCCGCCGGCTCGCCGCCCATCTTGGGTTTGCGTACCTGGATACCGGACTGCTCTACCGGGCAGTCGGCATGCGGACCCTCGAAACGGGTGCCGATCCTGGGGAACCGGCGGCTGCGGAGGCCGCGGCCCGTGCGCTGACGTCTGAAGACCTCGGGCACCCGGACCTGAGGGGGGATGCCGCCGCCGAAGCCGCCTCGCAGGTGGCGTCGATCCCCGACGTGCGCGCCGCGCTTCTCGACTTCCAAAGGGCGTTCGCTTCGGCGCCTCCGGATGGCGTGTCAGGCGCCGTGCTCGACGGCCGCGACATCGGAACGGTTGTTTGTCCGGATGCGGCACTCAAGCTGTTTGTCACCGCGTCGTTGGAGGTGCGCGCCGCCCGCAGGCTTAATGAGTTGCGGCAGCGGGGGCTCGAAGCTATACATAGCCGCGTTCTGCGGGACATGAAGGGACGCGACGCGCGCGATTCGAGTCGAGCCGTCGCCCCGCTGGAGCCGGCCGAGGACGCCGTCGTTATCGACACCAGCAGTCTGGACGCGGAGGCGGCGTTCGCCAAAGCGCTGGACATCCTTCAGGCGCGGAACCCTTTCGGATAGGCGGCCACCGTCGGCCGTGGCGACCGCTCTCAAGGGCGGCGGATAGGGACGACGGACGGCGGCGGCTATCCAAGTTGAGTGAGACCGCCGGAGACAACCGGTAGGCAGGGACAGAACGAACGACGAAGGCAAAGGACGACAGATCGCATGGCATCAACCGCAACCGGCGTCTCGGCAGACGAGGCGCCCGCCGGAATCAAGGAAAGTTTCGCCGAGCTTCTGGAACAGTCGCTCTCCGAGAGCGAAGATTTCGAGGGACGGGTCGTCCGCGGCACCGTCCTCAGCATCGACAACGACGCCGTTCTCATCGACGTGGGGCTGAAGTCCGAGGGCCGGGTTCCGCTGAAGGAATTCGTCTCGCCGGGGCAGGAGTCGTCGCTTTCGCCGGGCGACGCCGTCGACGTTTTCGTCGAGCGCTACGAGGACAAGGACGGCTTGGTCATGCTGAGCCGCGAGAAGGCCCGGCGCGAAGAGGCATGGACACAGCTCGAGGCTGCGTTCAAGGGCGGCGAACGGGTCACCGGCACCATCTTCGGGCGCGTCAAGGGCGGTTTCATCGTCGATCTGTCGGGCGCCGTCGCGTTCCTTCCGGGAAGCCAGGTGGACATCCGCCCCGTTCGCGACATCACGCCGCTTATGAACACGCCGCAGCCGTTCCAGATCCTCAAGATGGACCGCGGCCGCAACAACATCGTTGTCTCCCGCCGTGCGGTTCTCGAGGAAACCCGCGCCGAAGCCCGTTCCGAGTTGATCGCCAACCTCAAGGAGGGTCAGGTCCTCGAGGGCATGGTCAAGAACATCACCGACTACGGTGCGTTCGTCGACCTCGGCGGCGTCGATGGACTGCTACACGTGACCGACATCGCCTGGCGGCGGATCAACCACCCCTCGGAAGCGCTGCATATCGGCGAAACGGTGAAGGTGCAGGTCATCCGGTTCAATCCGGAAACCCAGCGCATCTCCCTTGGCATGAAGCAGCTCAAAGCCGACCCGTGGTCGGGCGTCGATCTCAAGTATCCGGTCAGCACCAAGTTCACCGGCCGCGTCACCAACATCACCGACTACGGCGCCTTCGTCGAACTGGAGCCGGGCGTCGAGGGGCTGGTCCACGTCTCCGAAATGAGCTGGACCAAGAAGAACGTTCATCCCGGCAAGATCGTTTCGACCAGCCAGGAAGTCGAGGTCATGGTCCTCGACGTCGATCCGGACAAGCGTCGCATCAGCCTCGGCCTCAAGCAGTGCCTGGCCAATCCATGGCACGACTTCGAGGCCAACCACCCTGTCGGTTCCGTGGTCGAGGGTGAGGTCAAGAACATCACCGAGTTCGGCCTGTTCATCGGCCTCGCGGGAGAGATCGACGGCATGTGCCATCTCTCCGACCTGTCATGGACGACGCCCGGCGAGGAAGCCCTCGCAGGCTACAAGAAGGGCGACATGGTCACGGCCAAGATCCTCGACGTCGACGTCGAGAAGGAACGCATCAGCCTTGGCGTCGTCCAGCAGCTCGCCGACGATCCGCTGGAAGCGGGGCTTGCCGGGCTGAAGAAGGGCAAGGTCGTGACCTGCATCGTTTCGGCCATCGTCGACAACGGGATCGAAGTGATGGTCGGCGACAGCGTACCCGGGTTCATCCGCAAGTCCGAGCTTTCGCGCGAGCGGAGCGAGCAGCGGCCAGACCGCTTCGCTTCCGGCGAGAAGGTCGACGCCAAGATCACCCAGATCGATCAGGCGGCGCGGCGGGTGACGCTGTCCATCAAGGCGCGCGAGGTTGAAGAAGAGAAGAAGGCGATGGCCGAGTACGGTTCGTCCGACTCGGGTGCCAGCCTTGGCGACATCCTCGGCGCGGCGTTCAAGGAGAAGCGCGAGGCCGCCGAGAAGGCCGAGCAGGCTGAGAAGGAAGACGCTGCCGCCGAAGCCAGTGCGGCAACGGAAACGACCGCGGAATCGGAGACGCCGGACGAGCCCGAGTCGGCGGCCGAGGCGGAGGAGCCGGCTGCGGAGACCGAAGAAGCGGCGGCCGACACGTCGAAACCCGCTGCGGAGGACGAACCTGCTGCGCCGGAGGAGCCCGCGGAAGGCGAACCCGAGGACAAGCCGGCAAAATAGGCCGCGCCGGCGAAGGGCGGTGTGTGAATGTCGTTTGACGCCGATTATCTGGTCGACCGCCGCCGGCTGAAACGCAGCCTGACTTGGTGGCGCACGTTGGCGATCCTCGCCCTCGTGCTCGCCGTCGCCGCTGCGGTCGGCCGGTTTTCGGGTGTGTCCGGTGTTGCCGGTGCGGCCCAGGTCGCCCGCATGGCCGTGAACGGGATCATCGTCGACAACGATCGACGCGATCAGGCGCTTGCCGACATTGCCGACGATGCGCGCGTCAAGGCTCTGATCGTGCGGGTCAACAGCCCCGGAGGCACGGTGGTCGGCGGCGAGGCGCTCTACCACAATCTGCGGGCCGTCGCCGAGAAGAAGCCCGTTGTCGTGGTCATGGGCGAGGTCGCGGCGTCCGCGGCCTACATGACGGCGCTGGCCGGCGACCATATTCTCGCCCGCGAAGGCACCGTCACCGGATCCATCGGTATCCTGCTGCAATCGACCGATCTCACCGGACTGCTCGACAAGCTTGGAATCAAGCCGGAATCGGTCAAGAGCTCGCCGCTGAAGGCGCAACCCAATCCGTTGGAATCATTCACCTCTGAAGCGCGCGAGGCGGCCGAGGCGGTGGTCCGCGACCTCTACGATATGTTTGTCGGTCTGGTCGCCGATCGGCGCGAACTGAGCCGCGACCAAGCTTTCGCCCTTGCCGACGGCCGCGTGTACACGGGCCGGCAGGCGGTTGCCAACGGCCTCGTCGATGCTCTCGGTGGCGAGACCGAAGCCCGCGAGTGGTTGGCGGAATCACACGGAATCCCTGCATCCGTACCGGTTCACGACGTCGATCTCCTCGGTCCGGAGGAGAAGGTCCGTCGGTTGATCGGACAGGTGATCGGAAAAACACTTTTTTCAGAAAGGCTTAGACTTGACGGCCTGATCTCCGTTTGGCACCCTGAACTGTGAAGCGCTATCCGTCGCCGCCGATGCCCGGAAATGGCAGCGTGGTCGCGGGATCTGGCGCCTCGGGGAGGGATTCAACGAAGGGATCGGGGCGATGACCAAGTCGGAGTTGATCGCGCGGCTGGCCGAGGCCAACCCCCATCTGTACCAGCGGGATATGGAGCGTATCGTCACCACGATCTTCGACGAAATCACCGCCGCGCTGGCGCGGGGGGATCGCGTCGAACTCAGGGGTTTTGGCGCATTCTCGGTGAAGGAGCGGGGGCCTCGGACAGGCCGCAATCCGCGCACCGGGGATGCCGTCGATGTTTCAGCCAAGTATATTCCTTACTTCAAGACCGGCAAGCAGCTTCGAGAGAGGCTGAACGCTTCCGGTTGATGGGAACGTCGCGGCTTTCGGCTGCGTGAATTGACGACGAGGACCACCGGCCTGTGTCGAAGCTGTTGTTGAACCTTTTCGTATTCGTTGTCGGACTGATCGTGATTGCTTTTTCGGTCAACAACCGGGATGTCGTCGCCATCGATATCTGGCCGGCGCCATTCACGTTTGACTGGCCAGTCTTTGGAGTTGCCCTCGTCGGTATCGCCATCGGCTTCGTCTGGGGGGCAATCGTCGCTTGGCTGGGTGCCGGTCGGACACGTCAGAAGGTTCGCGACCTCGCCCGCAACATGGAAACCCTGATGCGCGAAAAGAGCTTCTTGAGCCAAAGGCTGGCAAAGCTCGAGGAGGCGAAAAAGCAAGCGACCATTCCACCGCCGCCAGCCGATGCCGCCTGAGCGGCGGGTGGTCCAAACTCAGGCGCGTTCTGGCAATCATCCGGGCCGGAAGCTATAAGGACCCAATCCCGTGCCGACGCCAGATACCATGTCCGACCCCGTCGACCGCCTGTACGTTGCCCTCGATACGCCCGATCTGACTGAGGCCGTAACACTTGCCGAGCGACTGCAGGGCCTGATCGGCGGCGTCAAGTTGGGCAAGGAGTTCTTCACCGCCAACGGTCCGGCCGGCGTTGCCCGGCTCGCCGAGTTCGGATTGCCCGTGTTCCTCGACCTCAAGTTCCACGATATTCCGACGACGGTAACCGGCGCCGTGCGTGCGACGGCACCGATGAAACCGGCGATGATCAATGTCCATGCCTCGGGTGGCGCGGCAATGATGCGGGCTGCCGCGGAGGCTGCTGCCGAGGCCGGCCCGAACCGGCCCCTTGTTGTCGCCGTCACGGTGTTGACGTCACTCGATGATGCCGACCTCGACTCCCTCGGCGTCGGCGCGCCGGTTCGCGAGCAGGTCGTGCATCTCGCGGTGATGGCCAAGCAATGCGGCCTTGACGGCGTCGTGTGTTCGGCGCGGGAGGTGATGGCGCTCCGTGGTGCCTGTGGTTCGAGTTTCCGGCTGGTCGTTCCGGGTATCCGGCCCGCATGGGCCGAGGCCGGCGACCAGAAACGCGTTGTCACGCCGTCCGACGCCGTCGCGCTCGGTGCCGACGACCTGGTGATCGGCCGCCCGATCACCGCTGCCGCCGATCCCGCCGATGCGGCCAGCCGCATCGGCGCGGAGATGAGGGCGGCCGCCGATGCCCGTTGACGTCAAGATTTGCGGTCTGATGACCGAGGAGGCGGTGTCGGCGGCGGTGGCCGGCGGCGCCCGTTTCGTCGGCTTTGTATTCTTTCCGCCGTCCCCGAGGTCGTTGACGCCCGCAAGCGCCGCCGAGCTCACCGGTGCAGTCCTAGCCGGCGTGACCAAGGTTGCGCTGACGGTCGATGCCGAGGATGACTACCTCAATGCCATCGTCGCAAGCGCCAGCATCGACATGCTCCAACTCCATGGCGTGGAAACGCCGGAACGCGTCGCCGACATTCGGGCCCGTCACGGCTTGCCCGTGATGAAGGCCGTGGCCATTGCAGGTTCGGACGACATTGCGCGCGCGCGGACCTACGAAGCGGTTGCCGATCGGCTGCTGTTCGACACCCGCCCCCCGGAGGGTGCGACGCGGCCGGGAGGTAACGCGCTGGCCTTCGATTGGGAGCTGATCCGTGGCGAGACGTGGCGGCGACCGTGGATGCTGGCCGGCGGGCTGAGCGCCGACAACGTCGCCGAGGCGGTGCGGGTCAGTGGCGCCCCGGCGGTTGATGTGTCGTCCGGCATCGAGGATGCCCCGGGCGTCAAAAATATCTCCAAAATCAAGGCGTTCCTGGAGGCTGCGGCGAGCTCTTGAACGGCGGCGCCGGAAAGCTTTCCCCGCTATTTATCCTGTGCTTTATTGGTTGGCGCCCATGGACACCGTAAACACTTATCGCGCCGGTCCGGACGAGGGCGGGCACTTCGGCATCTTCGGTGGCTGCTTCGTCGCCGAGACGCTGATGCCGTTGATCCTCGAGGTCGAGCGCGCCTACGAGAGCGCCCGCGAAGACCCCGCGTTCGACGCCGAATTCGCTCACTACCTGAAGCATTACGTTGGCCGACCCAGCCCGCTCTATCTGGCGGAGCGGCTGACGGCGGAGTTCGGCGGCGCACGTATCTACTTCAAGCGCGACGAGCTGAACCACACCGGGGCGCACAAGATCAACAATACCCTCGGTCAGATCCTGCTCGCACGGCGCATGGGCAAGACCCGGATCATTGCCGAGACCGGTGCTGGCCAGCACGGTGTCGCCACAGCTACCGTGTGCGCGTTGTTCGGCCTGCAGTGCATCGTCTACATGGGTGCCACCGACATCGAACGCCAATCGCCCAACGTCTTCCGCATGAAGCTGCTGGGCGCCGAGGTATGTCCGGTGACGGCCGGTTCGGGCACGCTGAAGGATGCGATGAATGAGGCGTTGCGCGACTGGGTGGCCAACGTCGCCGACACCTATTACCTGATCGGCACTGTTGCCGGTCCGCATCCCTATCCGGCGATGGTTCGCGACTTCCAGGCCGTGATCGGCAACGAAGTCCGCGAACAGATCACTGAGGCCGAGGGCCGTCTGCCCGACACCCTGGTCGCCTGCATCGGCGGCGGGTCCAACGCCATGGGTCTGTTTCACCTGTTCCTCGACGACGCCGATGTGCGGATGATCGGGGTCGAAGCTGCGGGCCATGGAGTAGAAACGGGCGAGCATTGTGCCTCGCTGACGGCCGGCGATCCGGGGGTGCTGCACGGCAACCGCACCTATCTCCTGCAGGATTCCGACGGGCAGATCCGCGAGGGCTACTCCATCTCCGCCGGCCTCGACTATCCCGGTATCGGCCCCGAACACGCCTGGCTGCACGAGACCGGCCGTGTCGAGTACGTCTCGGTGACCGACGACGAGGCGCTGGAGGCGTTCAAGCTGTGCACGCGCGCCGAGGGCATCATTCCGGCGCTGGAGCCGGCCCATGCGCTCGCTCATGTTGCCCGCATCGCCGGATCTCTGCCCGCCGAGCACCTGATCGTGATGAACCTTTGCGGGCGCGGCGACAAGGACATCTTCGCCGTCGCCGAACATCTGGGAGTGAAGCTTTGAGCGACGGCACCCGGATTGCGCGGCGTTTCGCCCGACTTCGCGAACAGGGCCGAGGAGGGCTGGTGACGTTCCTGACCGCTGGCGATCCGGACGCGGAGACGGCGATGGCGTTGCTTAATGGTCTGCCGGCGGCAGGCGCGGATGTCATTGAACTGGGGATGCCGTTCAGCGACCCGATGGCCGATGGGCCGTCCATCCAGGCGTCCTCGCAGCGGGCTTTGGCCGCCGGTCAGACGTTGAAACAGACCTTGGCCATGGTCACGGCGTTCCGTGAACGCGATGCGGAGACGCCCGTCGTACTGATGGGCTACTACAACCCGATCTACGTCTATGGAGTCGATGCCTTTCTTGCTGACGCCAAGGCAGCGGGCGTTGACGGCCTGATCGTCGTCGACCTGCCCCCGGAAGAGAAGGACGAGCTGTGCCTGCCGGCGAAGGCGGCGGGGATCGACTTCGTCTTTCTCGTCGCGCCGACGACGGCCGACGATCGCCTGCCGCTCGTGCTGCAGCACGCCGGAGGGTTCGTCTACTACGTCTCGATCACCGGCATCACCGGAACCGCGTCGGCGGCGGTCACCGACGTCGAAGCCGCGGCGCACCGCATTCGCCGCTGTACCGATCTGCCTATCGCCATCGGGTTCGGTATCAAGACGCCCGAGCAGGCGGCCGAAATGGCTGCCGTTGGCGATGCGGCTGTCGTCGGCTCGGCGCTGGTCAACCGCGTCGCCGACAACCTGGATGACTCCGGCGCTGCCCGACCCGGGCTGGTCGATGACGTGCTCGGGTTCGTTGCCGCGTTGGCTGGCGGGGTGCGTGGCGCCAAGGGCGACGCGGCGTGAGCTGGTTCGACAACGTCGTCCGTCTCAAGCTCCGGGAGCTGGTTGGAGCCCGGGAAACGCCTGAAGACCTGTGGCACACCTGCCCGGCGTGCGAACAGATGATCTTTCGGCGCGAGCTCGAGCGGAACCTCCACGTGTGCCCGCATTGTGGCCATCACATGCGCCTCGGTGCCCGCGAGCGGCTGGCCATGCTGTTCGACGACGGCGACTATCGGACCATCGAGCTGAACCGCCCGCCGGCGGATCCGTTGAAATTCCGCGATCGGCGGCGTTACTCCGACCGCCTCAAGGAAGCGCAGGTCCGTTCGGGCCACCCCGAGGCCATGGTTGTTGCCCACGGCCGCATGGGCGGGCTTGCGGTCGTCGTCGCCGTTCTGGACGACGCCTTCATGGACGGCTCGATGGGCGTCGCCGTCGGTGAGGCGCTGGTCGCGGCGGCGCGCCTGGCGATGGTGCAGGATGCAGCCCTGGTGGTGGTTGCGGCGTCCGGGAACTTTCGCATCCAGGAGGGCGTGCTGGCGCTAACGCAGATGGCGCGGTCGACCGTCGCGATAGAAGAAGTCCGCGAAAGCGGCCGGCCGGTGATCGTGGTCGTCTGCGGCGCGGTGCCCGGAGCCGTCGCCGACGCCTTGGCGATGCTCAGCGACGTCGCCCTTGCCGAACCCGGGAAAGACGGCCATCGGAACGGCGGTCCGCCCGACGCGGTGCTCGACCGGCGGGAACTGCGCGACCGGCTGGTCCGTATTGTCAGTGTGCTTCGTGATCCGCGCCCGGCAGCCGACGTCCTGTCCCTGCCGACGCCGATACCGGAACCGGAGCCGGGGAACCATCCCGCTGAATAGCGAACCGGTCCTCGCTCGCCTCCAAGGGCTTCATCCCCGGGTCATCGATCTCTCACTTGTCCGGGTCAATCGTCTGCTCTCCGCGTTGGACCATCCCGAACGCCGATTACCCCCGGTCGTGCATGTCGCCGGGACCAACGGCAAGGGCTCGACCATCGCCTTCCTGCAGGCGATGCTCGAAGCGGCGGGGCACCGGGTGCATGTCCTTACCTCGCCGCATCTGGTCCGCTTCAACGAGCGCATTGTCGTTGCCGGAGCGGAGATCGACGATGCGACGCTGGTCGACGTTCTGGAGGCCTGCGAGTCGGCCAACGCAACCGAACCGATTACGTTTTTCGAGATTACGACGGTTGCCGCTTTTCTCGCCTTTGCCCAGGTTCCGGCCGACATCACGTTGCTGGAAACCGGTCTCGGCGGTCGGCTCGATGCGACCAATGTCGTCGACCAGCCGGCACTCACGGCGATTACGCCGGTTTCCATCGACCACCAGGGTTTCCTCGGAGAAACTCTATCCAAGATCGCCGTGGAAAAGGCCGGCATCCTCAAGCCCGACGTTCCGGCGGTTGTCGCTGCCCAAGCGGCGGAGGCCGCTGACCAGATTCGCCAGCGCGCCGCCGAGATCGGAGCACCGCTGGCGTGGCAGGATGAGGACTGGTCCTTCACGATCAATGAAGACAGAACGATCTATTCATCGCCTAACGCGCAGTTAACATTGCCAAACCCGGCCCTCGCCGGGCGACACCAGATCGGCAACGCCGGACTGGCCGTGGCGTGCGCCCTCGGGCTCGTCGAAGCGGGTTTTGCGCTCGGCGCCGACGCCATCGCCGAAGGCCTTCGAACGGTCCGCTGGCCCGGACGCATGCAACGGCTGACGGCCAGCAAGCTGAGCCGGCAGTTGCCGCCGGACTGGGAACTGTGGGTCGACGGCGGCCACAATACCGCGGCGGCTGGAGCTTTGGCTGCGCATCTGCAGGCAAATGCCGACCGGCCCTGGCATCTGGTGTTCGGCATGTTGGCGAACAAGGACTCCGGGGCATTTCTTGGCGAGATCGCCCCGTATGTCGGCGGCATCATGACGATCGAGATCCCCGGCGACTCGGCGTCGTTCACCGCCTCCGACCTCGCCGCGACCGCGCGGTCCGTCGGGTTGGACGCGCAGCCGGCCGAGGGCTTGGACGACGCCTTACGAAGGCTTGTCACGTCTGCGCCGGGCCCGGCGCGGGTGCTGATTGCTGGATCGCTCTATCTCGCCGGCCACGCTCTAGGGTCTGTTGAGGTTCATCTTGAGTTGATGATGGCGGTGCCGGCGTAGATCATGGCCTCGAAGCTTGCGTCGGTTTTGTCGCTTCGCATGGCGATGCGCTTGAATTCCTTGAGCTTGTAAAAGAAGTTCTCGATCAGATGTCGCCATTTGTAGATCCCGCCGTCGATGTCCAGTGGCTGGGAGCGCTGCGGGCGTTGGGAGATGACGATCTGCGCCCCGCGCTCGTTCATGTCTTCGATGATCC
>Ga0209144_1000111_pt1 | contig 16315 bp, 18 predicted proteins | sample WorMettrBAHAMAS1_FD_187392 | JGI IMG/M metagenome (GOLD analysis project Ga0209144, IMG submission 187392) | Marine gutless worms symbiont microbial communities from Max Planck institute for Marine Microbiology, Germany - Inanidrilus... | ecosystem: Host-associated > Annelida > Digestive system...
GGCACAACGAAAACCCCAAGCCCTACAGATGGACGAAATCAGCCGACGAAATCCTCGCCGCCGTAAAACGCTTCTGCCAGAAAACAGAGAAAACTTTATGCGTCGAACTTTAGATTCGGATGACTAGGTACAACAGCTAACCGTGCCGCCCAGCTGAACGGGCGGACAGGCAACGGTGCCATATGAACAGTAGACGCAACAATCGCCGGGTCGGGGTTTCAACACCGTCCCGCAGCCTTCGCAATCATAGAAATACTGGCAGCAGTCGGTCGGCATGACTTCCGTCTTGCTGTGCCCGCATTGAGGGCAGGTCAGGGTCGACTCCAACACGGGGGAGCCGTCGATCATTGGGCAGCCTCCCGACGATTGCGGGACAGGCCGATCAACAGAATGGCAAACGAGATTGCGAGGAGCGGCAACAGGACCCAGTCCAAGCCTGTGGCCCAAGCCGACAATCCGGGAGCGGCGAGAATCCAAACCAATAGAGGTGTGAAGCAGCAAACGGCAAACACCACGGAGCCCGCCAGGCCGATTCTTACGAGCCAGTTTCTCATCACGGTGCCCTTCAAGGTGCCCAGGACTCGTAGGGATCATAAGGGCGATCCGGGTGAAGAGGAAAATCAACTCATCGCGATGATGAATGGGGCAGGTTGATTTGGTAATCCCCGGTTTTCCGGTCTATCCTTGCCGGCGCATACCGGGTGTTCGATTGGGGCAGGAGGAGAAGAAGATGGCCGATACGGGCCCGCAAAATAACGTACCAATCGATACCGAGAAATACGCGGAGGCGTTCAAGGACTTCGCTGAACGAAGCCAGAAGATCGTGCAAGCCTTCCTCGACCGCCAGGCCAAGGATGACGACTTCCAGATTCCGGACCCCATGATCGTCAGCAAGGCATTCATGAACCTGACCCAGAAAATGATGTCCGACCCGGCCAAAGTGGCGGAAGCGCAGGCTGAGCTATGGCAGAGCTACGCGCTCCTGTGGCAGAACACGGCGAAACGGCTGCAGGGTGAGGAGGTGGAACCGGTCGTCGAACCGGCCAAGGACGACCGGCGATTCAAGGACGATGCCTGGACCTCCGATGCCCTATTCGACACCATCAAACAATCCTACTTGCTGACCTCCAATTGGATGCAGAGCACGGTGCAACGCTTCGACGGTGTTGATCCTGACACGGCGAAGAAGGTCGATTTCTATACACGCCAGATCGTCGACGCTCTGTCGCCGACGAATTTTGCGACAACCAACCCGAAAGTCTTGGCTACGACGATGAAAACGGGTGGCGACAACCTCATCAAGGGGTTGGACCATCTGTTGACCGATCTCGAGAAAGGCGAGGGCCAGCTCCGCATATCGATGACCAAGACGGACGCCTTCACGTTGGGTGAGAACGTGGCGACGACGCCGGGGAAAGTCGTCTATCAGAACGACCTGATGCAACTTCTGCAGTACCAGCCGTCGACGGATAAGGTTTTCAAGCGACCGCTGCTCATCGTGCCGCCATGGATCAACAAGTACTACATTCTCGACCTGCAACCGAAAAACTCGTTCATCAAGTGGGCCGTCGACCAGGGCCAAACGGTGTTTGTCATTTCCTGGGTCAACCCAGATGAGAAACTGTCCCACAAGCGGTTCGACGACTACCTGTTGGATGGGCCGATCGCGGCACTCGACGCAATCGAGAGCGCAACCGGCGAGGATACCGTCAACGTCATCGGATACTGTATCGGTGGTACGCTGACCGCCTGTACCATGGCCTACCTGGCTGCGAAGGGTGAGAAGAGAATCAGCTCGGCCACCTTTTTCACGACCATGCTCGACTTCGAGGAACCGGGAGAACTTGGCGTTTTCGTCGACGAGGAACAGCTCGACCGCCTGGAAGAGCATATGAACAAGAAAGGCTACCTGGACGGCGCCCATATGTCGCAGGTGTTCAACATGATGCGTGACAACGACCTAATCTGGTCGTTCGTCGTCAATAATTACCTGATGGGCCGCGAGCCCCTGGCCTTCGATTTGCTCTACTGGAACTCCGATTCGACCCGCATGCCGGCGATGATGCACAACATGTATTTGCGGAAGATGTATCTGGAAAACGATTTGATCAAAGCGGGCGGGATCGAACTCGACGGCGTTCCAATCGACCTCGGCAAGGTCAAGGTCCCGGTCTACATGGTCGCCACCAAGGAAGACCACATCGCGCCGTGGAAGTCGACCTACCGGACGGTGGGATTATTCAAGGGACCAATCCGGTTCGTGCTTTCCGCATCGGGGCATATCGCCGGTGTCATCAACCCACCCGCCGCTAACAAGTACTGCTACTGGACCAATACCAAGAAACCGAAGGATCCGGACGCCTGGTTCGAACCGGCCAAACAACATGACGGGTCGTGGTGGAGCGATTGGCAGAAGTGGGTCAAAAAGCACGCCGGTTCGCAGGTCGATTGCCGCCGTCCGGGCGATGGCGGGTTGAAGCCGATCGAGGACGCGCCTGGATCCTACGTGAAAGTTCGATTGGGCGATTGATCGGGCTTGTCCATGAACGAGACGTCACACCAAGAACCCGCCTATCGCACCAACGAGCGTGACCCCGCGCTCGACAACGGTGAGGTCTACGATCAGCTCGAACTGCTATCCGAAATGGGCCGCGATTTTGCCTCGTCCATGGACCTCCAGGCGTCTCTGGAACGCGCCGTTGCCCATATCACCGACTATGTCGAGGCCGAGGGCGGCGCGCTCTTCCTGCTCGATGACGACGACACCGTGTTGCGTTGCCACGCCTGTGTCGGCGCCACCGAGATCACCGGCCTGACATTGCCGAGCGACCAGGGCATCGTCGGCCGTTGCGTGCAGAACGATAAGGCGGAAATCGTCCGCGACGTGCAGAACGATCCCAGCTTCTACGGCAAGGTCGACGAGCAGACCGGATACACGACGCGATCCATCTTGTGTGCACCGATGACGGTCAAGGACGAGCGCATCGGGGCCATTGAGTTGATCAACAAGCGCGGCGGCGACGGCCTGTTCGAGGACCAGGACCTTCACCTGCTGGCGACCATGAGTGCGTCCGCCGGGCTCGCCATTCTTAACGCGCGCATGGCCGAGGCTCTGGTCGAGCAGGAGCGCCTGGCCCGCGAGCTCGAACTGGCCGCCGAGATTCAGCGTTCGTTGCTGCCGGATCAGGACGAAGACGATTTTCCGCTATTCGGCATCAATGTGCCGGCGCGCACGGTGTCCGGGGATTTCTTCGATTTTTTCGAGTTGGAGGACGGCCGCATCGGTTTCAATCTCGGCGATGTGTCGGGCAAAGGCATGAACGCGGCGCTGCTGATGGCGAAGACGGCCAGCCTGTTCCGCTGTCTCGGGAAAACGATCCACCAACCCGGTCGCCTGTTGGCACGAATCAACGCCGAGATTTGCGAAACGGCAACGCGCGGCATGTTCGTGACCATGTTGGGCGGCATTTTCGATCCGCGCACGGGTATCGTTCGGTTCGCCAATGCCGGGCACGAACCCCCGCTGTTCCTCGACGACAACGGGACGTTCTCCAGTTTTCCGGCGGATGCACCGCCGCTTGGAATTTCACCCTTCCTTTTGGACGGCGACCACTATCCGGAGGAGGAACTGCGCCTCGACGGCGGGCGGTTTTTCGTGTTCACGGACGGTGTAACGGAAGGCTACCGCGAGGACGGAAGCGAACTGGAAGTCGACGGGTTGAAGGAGATCCTTGGCGACAACCAGCGTGCCGCCATCCGGGATCAATTGTCTTTGGTCGTCGACAGTGTCTACCGCGCCGGTGTGAAATTGCGGGACGACATCACATTGTTGGTGATCGATGACCAGGCGCGTGAGTCGGTTTCGACGCAGCGGCCACGGCAGGAGCCGAATTCAATCGGTGAAGTCGAAGGCGGGGAAGAACTCATCTCGGTCCGAATACCCTCCCAACCCGATTGCCTGAAACTGGTGCGGAACGCGATCACCCAGGCCGCGCAAATGTGCGAATGCAACGAGGAAATGACCCATGACGTCGTGATCGCCGTCGACGAGGCCTTGCAGAACGTGATCCGGCATGCTTATGACAACAGGCCGGAAGGGGACATTCGGGTTTCGATCAGGCGGACCGGAGAAAATTTTGTTGTTCTCATAAGGGATTATGCGGATACCATTGACACGTCGAAGGTGCAGCCAAGGGAACTCGATGACCTACGCCCGGGTGGATTGGGAACCCATTTTATGCGGGAGATGATGGACGAGGTGTCGTTTCTGTCGCCGCCCGAAGACAAGGGTAATTTGTTGAGGTTGGTAAAACGGATTGCTTGAGAAGATGCAACATGAAATCACGGAACAAGAAGGTGCGGTGATCGTATCTTTCGAAGGCGACGTCGACCTGCAGACGTCTCCCGACGCACGCAAGGTGTTGTTGGAATGCGTTCAACGGAAAAAACCGATCCTCGTCGATTTGAGCAAGGTCGGATACATCGACTCGTCCGGTGTCGCTTCATTGGTCGAGTGTTTTCAAAGCGCGCGCAAAGTCGGGCAAAATCTGGCCCTGGTGCCGGTCAGCGATGGCGCGCTCCGGGTCTTACAGCTTGCCCGTTTGGACAAGGTCTTCAAGATTTGTGATACCGTTGAAGACGGCATCGCGGCCATAACGTAACGGGGCGTATATGGCCGAGGGTCGACCCACAAATCCGATTACGCGATTTGCCGATAAAGTCGGACGCCTCACCGTTTCCGGAGTCGAAGAGGTTGGGCAGAGCGGCGTACTGGTCGTCGAGAGTATCTACTGGTTGATCTTCGGATACCGGCTCAAACAGCCGGTTCGACTGAATGCGATCGTTCAGCAGATGATGGAAATCGGTATCACGGCGATACCGATCATCGCCCTCTTGGCCGGTGCCATCAGCGTCACGCTGGCCATACAAGGCATTTACTCGCTCCGCATCTTCGGCGCCGAGAGCCACGTCACGTTTGGGCTGGCATTCGCCGTTGTCCGCGAATTCGCGCCGCTGATCACCGGTATCCTCGTCGCCGGGCGGTCTGGCTCGGCGTTGGCGGCCCGCATCGGGACCATGAAGATCAATCAGGAGATCGACGCCCTCAAGGTCATGGGTATCAATCCGGTCCGCTATCTGGTGGTGCCGCCGATGATCGCCATGCTGATTATGGTTCCCTGCCTGACCATGATGAGCAACATTGTCGGCCTGTTTCTGGCCGGCCTCTACATCCGCGCCGAGTTGAGCATTTCGCTTTCCGCCTACTTCCACGAAATCACCGACATCCTATCGGCCGACGACGTGCTGCACGGTATCGGCAAGAGCTGCATTTATGCTGTGTTGATCGCCGTCATCGGGGTCGTCAACGGCGCCGGCGTTCAGGGTGGCGCCGAAGGTGTCGGAAAAGCGACGACGCGCTCCGTCGTGCAGGCGATCTCTGCGATCATCATTACGGCGATGATCGTCGTCTACTTGGCAGCGCGTTGATGGAGTGCGTGCGATGACCGACGTACCGGCTGTCATCGAAGTCGAAGGACTCGTCACCCACTACGGGGAGCGGATGATCCTTAAGGGCATCGACATGGAAGTCCGTGACGGCGAGATCATGGTCATCATGGGCGGCAGCGGATCGGGGAAAAGTACGCTCCTTCGTCATCTCATGGCGCTTGAAAACAAGACCGAGGGTACCATGCGGATCCTCGGGCAGGATATCGATGGGTTGAGCCAGACGGAGTTCTTCGACCTCAGGAAAAAGCTCGGCGTGGCCTTCCAGGGCGGTGCGCTGTTCAGTTCCCTGACCGTCGGCGAAAACGTGATGCTGCCCCTATACGAACACACCGACCTGGACCGCATGACCATGGAAATCATGGCGCGCATGAAGCTCGAGGTCGTCGAATTGGGCGGGTTCGAAGACCTCATGCCGTCCGAACTGTCCGGCGGTATGATCAAGCGCGCCGCGTTCGCCCGGGCCTGCGTCATGGACCCGAAAATCCTATTCTGTGACGAACCGTCGGCCGGCCTCGATCCCGTGGTGGCGTCCGCCTTGGACGATCTGATTCTCTCTCTGAGAGATGCTATGGGCATGAGCATCGTCGTCGTCACGCACGAACTGGACAGTGCGTTCAAGATCGCGGATCGCATTACCATACTGGACCGTGGGCATATATTGATGATTGGAACCGTCGAGGAAGTGAAGAATTCGAGCAACGAGCGGGTCTACAATCTGTTGAACCGCGTTCCGGAAGATGAACAACTCGATGTCGACGAATACCTGAGCCGGCTCACCGGCATGGAAGTGGATGAGGGCGCCGCCTTATGAGAAGCAGCAAGATCAACTATCTCATTGTCGGCCTGTTCGTGATCGCCATGATCGTCGGGTTGGTGGGGTCGATCGCCGTATTGACCGGCCGGACCGGTACCGTCGATGGCTATTACACCGTTTACGACAACGTGACCGGGGTCAAGTTCGGAACCCAGGTCGTTTACGAAGGTTATCCGATCGGACAGGTCGAGAGTGTGACGCCGCAGGACAGAAACAACCGCATGGAGTTCCGCGTCGATTTCACGGTCACCGAGGGGTGGCGGATTCCGGAGGACAGTCAGGTCGAGATCGCCGCCCCCAACCTGCTCTCCGCGGTGGCATTGCAGATCCATGCCGGCGTGAGCACGACGGCACTGAGTCCGGGTGAACGGGTCAATTCGCGTGCAGCGACGAACGTATTCGGAGCCGTCTCTTCGCTCACGGAACAGTTGGCGAACTTGATCGAGGCAGACGCCAAGCCCCTGATCCGCCATGTCACGGCGACGGTGCAGGACATCCAGGCGTTGATCACCAGCGACGGCAACGTGATGATCCGGGACATTACCGATCTGGTTAGAGACATCACCGAACGCATTCCCGTCATTGCCGACGATATCCAGGCGTTTGCCGGCAATATGGAAACGGTAAGCGGCGAGATCATGAAGGTGGTTTCCCCGAAGAACTTGCAGACGATCGAGGCGATTCTTGCCCAAATGGATAGGTCGACGAAGGAGTTCGACAACGTTTTGGCCAGCATGGACAAAGTTCTGGAAGATCTTGACCGGCTCGTCGTCGATCCGAAAGCAGACATAGAAACAACGCTTGCCGAAACCCGCTACATCGTCGAATCGGTCTCGCGTCACATCGATTCGATCAACCAGAATATGGAAAGCGCGGCGCGCAACATGAACGAATTCTCGCGGCAAATCCGCGGTAATCCGGGCTTGCTTCTCGGTGGCACACCGCAACAGGATCAAGAACAGCGACCGTGAAAACACCGGCCCGCGTGGGGAGGCCGGAGGGAATTCGAGACGGGAAGACGAGTGGGGAAAACAAGATGGACGGACGTCTAGGAAAATCGATCCGGGGCCTTGTGGGATTGGCGCTTGCGTTGATTGTCGTCGGTTGCGCCGCCGCGCCGCCGGTTCCGGAAGACAACTTCTATCGCCTGCAGGCCATCTATGCGGGCACCGCAACCAACGGCAAGCTGCTGCCCGGTACCGTCGAGGTCGATCGGTTCGTCGCCGACGGGCTGACCTCGGAACGTCCGATCGTCTATTCGGACAACACCAGTCCCAACCAAGTGAAGGCGTACCATTACCATTTTTGGATCAAGCCGCCGACGGTCATGCTGCGCGACGAGCTCGTGTCGTTCTTGCGGGCGGCGAAGGTCGCGGATCGCATTGTCACACCGGAAATGCGTGCCCAGGCCGACTACGTGCTGACGGGCCGGATCAAACATCTCGAACAGGTGCGCGTGGATAAGGGAAGCCGCACGTTGATCGAGGTGGAACTGGGGCTGCGCCGGCCGCGGGACGGCAAGATTCTCGACCTCAATTACCTTCCTTGCGGAAAACGACGCGGGCAGCACCGCCGTTGTCGATGCCGTCGATTCCCTGAACACGGCGCTCAGCATCATTTATTCCGATTCTCGCGGAGTTGGCCGATATCTGACCGTCGAACCGACCCGGACCGACCCATGGGAGCGCCTGAATGGAGCCCGTAGCGAATATCTATCCGAGTGTCGGCCATCTGATCGAACCGGTCGATCGGTGGTCCCGCCAAGGCCATCGCGGCGGCGTCTTGTGGCTGACCGGCTTGTCCGGTTCCGGCAAGTCGACCCTGGCGACGACCCTGGAGGCACGGATGTTCGGTTACGGGTATCAGACTTTCGCCCTCGACGGCGACAATCTGCGCCACGGTCTCAACGCCGATCTCGGGTTCTCACCGGAGGACCGCAGCGAGAACATCCGCCGGGTCGGCGAAGTCGCAGCGCTGCTAGCGCGGGCCGGGGTGATCGTCGTCACCGCCTTCATCTCGCCTTATCGTGAGGACCGGCGGATGGCACGCGCGGCTGTCGGTGAAGGGTTTCGCGAGGTGTTCCTCAATCCGGGCCTGGAAGTGTGCGAGAAGCGGGATCCGAAGGGACTCTACAAAAAGGCGCGGGCCGGGCAGATCCCTGAATTCACGGGAATTTCAGCGCCCTACGAAGAACCTGAAACACCGGATGTCATGCTCGATACAGGGGTTTTGACATGTGACGAATGCGTCGAGATTCTGGCCGATTTCGTCGACCGGACTTTCCGGCGAATTTGAACCTACGGCGGTTCGCGACTAGGCCATGTCGAGGGCCTGTTTGTAGATGTCGAGGATCTGTTCCATTTCCGCCCGGTCGCTCGCGTCCATTCGCCTCAGCCTGATGATTTGGCGCATAATTTTGACGTCGAAACCGGTCCCCTTGGCCTCGGAATAAACTTCGCGGATGTCCTCGGAAAGAGCTTTCTTTTCATCTTCCAACCGTTCAATGCGTTCGATAAAGGAACGCAACCTGTCTCCCGCGACGCCGCCGACTTCCGCCATCCTCTGATCCTTTCCTTGAACCCTATCCATTGCCACTCATCATGTGGGCCGGGCAAACTAACGGGGGAGAAAGCCGCTGCAAGCGCCGCGTCGTGGTTTCTTGCGGTCTCGACAGGTTGCACCCTGGACTCCGGTGGAATATAAGATTCATTGATCAACTGTTCGGGGATTACCCTTCGTGGCGGTTTACGACTTTTCCAGATGCAGCGTTCTTCTTGTTGAAGACAACGGGTATATTCGAAACACATTTGAAGACCTGCTTCGGCATTTCCAGTTTTCTCGAATTTCGACGGCCAGCAACGGCGAAGAGGCCATCGATTATCTGAAAACCATGAAGATCGGGAACAACCCGGGGCCCGACATCATCATTTCCGATCTCGTCATGACACCGATCAACGGCCTCCTCTTGTTGCGTTGGGTTCGGGCCTCGAAGGACAGCCCGAACCGCATGGTCCCCTTCGTCATGTTGAGTGGCGCCGCGGACCGCGATTACGTGAACTCGGCCCGGGATTTGGGTGCGACGGAATTCGTCGCCAAACCGTTCTCCGCCTCTTCCGTCTACGAACGGGTGCTGGAAGTCGTCGATTATCCGCGGCAGTTCGTCACCAACCACGACTTCTTCGGCCCCGACCGGCGCCGTAAGAAGGAAGGGCCGCCCATGGGTGGCGACGAGCGGCGCGAAAAAAAGGAAGAAGACGTCATCATCGTCTACAATGCCGACAAAATCGTCAAACCGGATACGCCAAGCGATGTCTGGTATTGGCGGTTGCCGAATTCATTCAAGGAGCGGGTCGCCGGTGGTTTGAGCGGGTCCAACGTCAAGGGCGAAGTTCCAGGCAACCTGATTGAAGAAGCGGAGAAGCAGCTTGAGCGCGCGGCACTCGATTTCACCACCTGGGCGCTCGAGTACCTGTCCAAACTCTCCGACCTGTGCACCGAAGCGCTCCTGGAGCCTGGTCGGCGGGCTTCACACTTCTCGGAAATCCATACGCTTGCCCTGGAATTGCGTGGGCAGGGCGGTACCTTCGGTTATCCTCTAATCTCGACGTTCGGGAAAATGCTGTTCGACGTTACCGGCGAGGGATGCCGCGAGGACGACAAGGCCGTCGAGATCGTCAAATGCCACATCGATGCCATGCGGGCCGTGATCCGTGACAAGGTCGCCGGCGACGGCGGTGATATCGGGCGTCAACTACTGGCCGGTTTGAAAAAGAGCATCGAACGCGTCGACACGGTCGAATAAGCAACCCTCAAATACCGTTCATACGCCTTGCACGGTCTCGTCGATCAAGAACCGGGTGACTTCCTTCAAGGCTAAGGTCTTGTCGTCGCTGTCCGCCATAACCCGGTCATAAATAGCGAGTTGGCGGTGGGCGCTGGTACCGCGGTCGAGGATCGTCCTTAGATGTTGAAGCGTATCGCGACATCCGAGTTCCGCCGCATCCTCGGCCGTCAATTCCAGCAGTTCGTCCAGGAGGTCGGGAAACGGTACGATTTCCCCTTTGCCGAAATCGACGAGTCCTTCGTCAATGCCGTATCGCTGCGCCCGCCACCGGTTCTCCTCGATCAGCATCGTTGAGTAATGGCGCCAGCGTTGGTTCTCCCTTTTGAGCCTGTAGAGCATTCTCAGAATGCATGTAAACAGCGCGGTGATGGAGACGGCATCATCGATCCGCGTGCACACATCCGAAATGCGCATCTCAAGGGTCGGGAAATTCTGGCTCGGCCGCACGTCCCACCAAAGCTTGGAGGCATCCTCGATCAGACCGGCTTTGACGAGAACGGCGACATGACGCCGATACTCGGCGTGGCTATCGAAATAGGTCGGGATGCCGGTCCGCGGAAGTTCGTCGAAGACGCTCAGACGATAGGACTTGAGGCCGGTCAATTCCTCTTGCCAGAACGGCGACGAGGTGCTGAGCGCCAGGATGTGGGGAAGGAAATAGCTGATCTGATTGAGCAGGTCGATGCGGAGTTCGTCGTCGTCGATGCCCACATGGACGTGCATGCCGCAGATCAGAAGTCGTCTGGCGACCGCCTGCATGTCCTGGGCGAGGATATTGTAACGTTCTTTGTCAGTATGGTGTTGCGAGGTCCATCGGGAGAACGGATGGGTCGATGCCGCAATTACTGCCAGATCGTAAGAGGCCGCGATTTCGACCACTTTCTTACGCAAGCCGGAGAGTTCGCTGCCGGCTTCGGCAACTGTCCTGCAAACGGGCGTGTTGACTTCCACTTGAGACTGCAGGAACTCCGGCTTGACCAGTCCCGGCAGCTTTTTCTCGAATTCCTCGAACATCTCTGGCGGTGTATCGATCGCCAGTTCGCAGGTTTCCGGGTCGACGAGGAGATATTCCTCCTCGATGCCGACCGTGAACGTGGGATCGTTACGAGTCATGGCGTCCTCAATATTTCTCAACCCGGTACAGGCGTTCGTCGCCCATGATCGCACCAACACATTCGATGAGGATATTCGACCATCGTTCAATACCCGTCGCGGTAAAGACCTGGTCTTGATTGATCTCGATGACGCAGTTGGCGAGGCCCGCCGCGCCCCCGTGGACGTCGATGGTGTAGGCGAGATCGAGCCCTGAGTAAGGTTCGTTGTCGCCGACGTTTAATCCCATCGCGCGCAGCTTTTCCATCAGCGGAACGGCCAAGCGCGGGTCATGTTTCCAGAGGACGCCTATATCCCACGGTCGAATGGTCCCGCCAAACAGCGGGGTAAAGCTGTGAACCGAGAACAACGCCGGCGGCCTTCCCCGGTTCCAGATATGGGCCAGAGCATGGCCGATGGCATCGTGATAGGGGTCGTGAAGGTTCTCGACGCGCTGGTCTTTCTCCGCTTCGCTCAGGCCTAAGTTGGCCGGTATTTCCGTGCCGTCGCTGACCTCGAGGATCGATTCCGGGTGCCCCGGCGGTCGGTTGACGTCCAGCACGAGGCGCGAAAACCCGGCGAGAACGGCCGTGCAGTCGAGGGCTTCCGACAGGTTACGCGTCACTTTCTCGGCGCCGATGTCGTAGGCGATGTGGCGGTCGTACTCGAAAGCCGGCAAGCCGAGGTCATGCAGCCTCTCCGGAACTCTCCGGCTGGCATGGTCGCAAACGAGAAGCATATCGTTCGACGAATCGGTGTTGATGATTTCATATGGAGGCGCCTCGTGCGGACGCAGCAGCGGCTCCAAGGTTCGGTCCGGTTCCGTGTCGTGTGCAAACATGACGACGACTATAGCGCAAGATATCCGGGGGTCGAGGGATCAAACGGATTATGGAAGAACCCGGTTTTCGGGTGTCTCGGCGGCGGGATCGGGTTACGGTGAGGCACCGGTTTTGGAGCCATGAAGTCATGACGTTTTCGCTTGTCGGGCGCTGTCGGCGTACGGGTCAACTGGGGGTCGCCGTTGCGTCTCCGGAAATCGGTATCGGCGCGCGGTCCCCTTGGGTACGCTCGCGTGCCGGCGCCGTGGCGGTTCAGAACGTCGTCGACCCTCGGCTCGGCCACGAGGCCCTGGACTTTCTGCAGTCGGGCCTGGATGCGCAGTCCGCGCTCAGTCTGCTGATGGGTGGCCGAAACGACGGTGAGTACCGGCAGATCCTAGTAATCGATAGCGATGGATCGACGGCAAGCTTCCAAGGTAAGGCGATCAAACCAACGTTCTGCGTTACTGCGGGCGAACACGTGATTGCCGGTGGTTGCGGCCTGCCGACGCAAGTCATATCGGAAGCCATGGTCCGTAGTTTCGAGGAGGCCACCGACGGCGATTTGGGCGAACGCTTGGTAGCGGGCCTTCTCGCCGGTGTCGCCGAAGGCGGCGAGGATTTGACCGTTCACTCGGCTGCGCTGATTGTAGCGGCCGATCAATCCTGGCCGTTGATCGACCTGCGTGTCGATTGGCACGAATCCCTTTCCGTGCAAATCCTCGAGGGCCTGTGGCTGGCCTATCGGGCCCAAGCCGGCGATTACGTCCGCGCCGCTCTCGACCCCGGGAGTGTCTCGGGACTCGATTCCCTGAGTGGATCCTGAGCCTTGAGCACACGCAGCGGGTTTTCCCTGGCGTTTTCGGCGCTCGTTTTCGGCGCTTTTTTTGCGGGAGCTTCGACCTTGTTCGTCCGTTTGAGCGAGCTCGGGCCCATCGCCAGTGCCTTTCACCGCGCCTTCCTGGCGTTACCGGCCCTGTGGCTCCTCGCTTTTATCGATTCCCGGAACCGAACGCCCAATGGGCGGCAACTCACAGGCATCCCTCTGCCACGAGGCCGGGACCTTGCGGTGTTAGCATTGGCCGGTGCGTTCTTCGCGGGCGACTTGTTCTTCTGGCATCTGGCCATCGTCAATACGACGGTGGCGAACGCCACATTGCTTGCCACCATGGCGCCGATCTACGTCACCATCGGGATGTTCGTCCTCTTCGGCGAACGACCGACACTGTTGTTCGTCGCCGGCATGGTCCTCGCCATTGCTGGTGCCGGGTTCCTGATCGGCGGCAGTCTGAGGCTGAATCCCGAACGCTTGGTCGGTGATATCTACGGAGTCGTGACGGGGCTTTTCTTCGCCTCCTACATCATCGCCATCAGCCGCCTGCGCGCGCGATTGACGGCATCGGCGGTCATGTACTGGTCGACCTTGGTTACGGCGGCCATTCTCCTACCGATCGCATACCTCTGGGAAGGGGAACTGCTCGCCGTTACCGTGTACGGCTGGACGATCCTGTTGACGCTGGCCCTGGTCAGCCATGTCGGCGGGCAAGGGTTGATCGCCTATGCCCTGGCCCATTTGCCGGCTGCATTCTCGTCGGTGACCATGTTATTGGAAGTGGTCTCGGCGGCCTTCCTCGGCTGGGTGTTCCTGGCCGAGCCGCTCGGGCTTTGGCAATGGGTCGGTGCGGCGATTATCGTTTCCGGGATCTTCGTCACGAACCGGGGACGGGGATAGGCGGATTTCCGGCCATTGCCCGCTCACCGCTTGCATCTTCGCCCGCGGGCGATTAATTCGATGCAGTGCCCGCCACCGGAGAGGATAACCGCATTGGATGCCCAATCACCCGTCGTATCACCCTGTATCAGCATCTGCGTCATCGATGAAGACTCGGGTCTCTGCAAGGGTTGTTGGCGAACCCGCGACGAGATTGCCGGGTGGTCGACGGCATCGGATCCGGAACGCTTGGCCATATTGGATCGATTGAAGGCACGCCAGATCGAAGCCGGGGTACGCCGACCCCGCAAGCGCCGGGAGCGGGGTGGGTCACAACCGGGTCAAGGCCTGGGCCGATGACCGGTGGTCTGTTGAGCGATTTACTGGCGGAGCGTGACTACCTGCTCGCCGACGGCGCCATTGGCACCAATTTCATGGCCATGGGGCTTCAAAGTGGCGAGGCACCCGACCTTTGGAACCTGGAACACCCCGGCCGGGTCGCCGATCTCCACCGCCGGTTCGTCGATGCCGGGTCCGATATCATCCTGACCAACACCTTCGGCGCCAACCGTTACCGTTTGAAGTTGCATGGAGACGAGGATCGGGTCGGAGACATAAACATGGCCGGCGCCCGTATTGCGCGCGATGTGGCTGATGGCACCGGTCGACCGGTGGTCGTTGCCGGATCGATGGGGCCGACCGGTGAGATTTTTCAGCCCGTCGGTGAATTGAGTTTCGAGGACGGCGTTGCCGCATTCGCCGAACAGGCCGACGCCCTTGCCGAAGGCGGCGTCGACGTATTGTGGATCGAGACCCTATCGGCAGCCGAAGAAGTCAGTGCCGCGGTCGAGGGGGCGGCACGAACCGGCCTTCCGGTCGTCGCCACCATGACCTTCGACACGGCCGGGCGGACCATGATGGGCCTGACACCGGAAGATGCCATTCACCATTCCCACGGGCTGGCCAAACGGCTGGTCGCGTTCGGTGCCAACTGCGGAGTCGGCCCCGGAACCTTGGTCGATACCGTTTGCGGATTGAAACGCGGTGCTCCGACCGGCGGGGTCATCGTCGCCAAGGGAAACTGCGGCATACCCGAATACCGGGATGGCGAGATCGTCTACTCGGGGAGCCACGAGATCATGGCCGATTACGCCCGGATGGCCCGCGACGCCGGCGCTCGAATCATCGGCGGATGTTGCGGAACGACGCCCGGCCACCTGCGGACCATGGCCGCCGCTTTAAAGGGTTATGAACCCGGGACGCCGCCGGACCGACCAGCCATTGAACAGGCGCTGGGCCCGGTCTCCACCGGTAATGCGGCACCCGATAGCGGCGGCGAAAAACGCGGCCGGCGCGGGGCCCGACGCCGCAGGGGGTGAGACCACCGCGCCGCCGGCGATTGACGCGACACTTACCAGGACCCGGTGTTCTCCATCGATGTCCAAGGTTCGGCCGGTTCCAATGCGTCGCCGGCCTGAAGGAGTTCGATCGAAATGCCGTCGGGAGAACGGACGAAAGCCATACGCCCGTCACGCGGGGGCCGGTTGATGGTCACACCGTTGTCCATCAGGTGCTGGCATTTCTCGTAGATGTTTTCGACATGGAACGCCAGGTGTCCGAAGTTGCGGCCGCCGGTGTAGTCCTCCGGGTCCCAATTGTAGGTCAATTCGATTTCTGCTTCTGGGTTCTCGTCGGCGCCCAAAAAGACCAGGGTGTAACGTCCTTCCGGCCGTTCGATGCGGCGGGTTTCCTGCAGTCCCAGCTTGCGGATGTAGAAGTCGAGTGATTCTTCGAGGTCCGAGACGCGGACCATGGTGTGATAGTAACGCATGGTAGTGATCCTCTCAGATGACAACATGGAAAATATAGGCAAGTGGCCCCGTCACCGCAAAGATCGGGTGGTGCGGTTTCGTCAAAACACTATGCTCGAATTCGATGCTTGCATAACACCTGGGCGCGGCTGAAGACTCCGCTATGACCAAGTCTCCCGGTTTTCTCGCCTGGACCGTCTGGTCCGTCGGCGCCATCGGTTTCTTCTATGCGTTTTTTTAAAGGGTCGGCCCGAGCGTCATGGTCGGCGAGTTGATGGCCGATTTCGGGGTCAGCTCGGCCTTGCTCGGCAACCTATCGGCGCTTTACTTCTACGCTTATGCGTCGCTCCAGATCCCGATCGGGGTCATGGTCGACCGTTGGGGGCCGCGCCGGTTGATGACCGCCGCTTGGTTGTTGGCAGGAGCGGGCAGCCTGCTGTTCGCCGCTGCCGAAACGCTGGAGGCGGCCTATTTGGGTCGCTTTCTGATCGGGGTCGGGTCTGCCTTCTTTTTCGTCTGCAGCCTGATATCGTTGATAAACTCGTCCGAAAGAGTGTTTTGGGCGTCCGCTTCTATTAAGAGCGGACGGACATCTCGAAAAACCTCCCCTTTGTCGCCGGTTTCTGATTCATTGAGGGAAATGGCCATGGGAGAGAGGAATGAAGGGTCAACTTGGGTTTTTCGATCTTGACGAACGCTACGCGCAGCTCAGTA
>Ga0209144_1000112_pt1 | contig 16262 bp, 17 predicted proteins | sample WorMettrBAHAMAS1_FD_187392 | JGI IMG/M metagenome (GOLD analysis project Ga0209144, IMG submission 187392) | Marine gutless worms symbiont microbial communities from Max Planck institute for Marine Microbiology, Germany - Inanidrilus... | ecosystem: Host-associated > Annelida > Digestive system...
TGCTAATCTCCATCTCGGACCCTCCGGTTTGCCTGTGAAGAGTTCACTCTTCCACCTGGGCACTTTGATGCCGTCGGCCCGTGAGGGTCCACCTCAACCCTCCGCCGCCAGCTTCCAGTCCCGGGAGGCGTCCATTCCATTTCTCCCTCGATAACTGGACCGATTATGGCGCCTTCGGCCGTTCCTGTCGAAAGTGGGGATTGGGATTGAACGCGGCTTTCCGTAGGCCGCGTCGGTTGCTAAAAGGGGATTGATCCGGGGGCGGAGGCGAGAACACACGGGACAAGGAATTCCGACGATGAGCTATTACTTCACGACGACCCTGCAGGGACCGTCTTTCGGTCAAGCGATCGACACCGTGACCGACGCCCTGAAGGAGAAGGGGTTCGGCATCATGACGACCATCGATGTCAAGCAGGCCATGAAGGACAAGCTCGACAAGGACTTCCGGCCCTATACAATCCTCGGCGCCTGCAATCCGAACTATGCCTATCGGGCGTTGGGCGAGGAAAACAAGATCGGTACCATGTTGCCGTGCAACGTGGTCGTTCAGCAAAACGACGACGGCAGCATCGAGGTCTCGGCCGTCGATCCCATCGCGTCCATGGCCGCAATCGACAATTCGTCCCTGGGTGAAATCGCCACGGAAGTGCAGGGCATGCTGAAGTCGGTGATCGAGGGACTCTAAGCCCTGACAATCAAGCCAATGGGCGCGTGCCGCGTGTTCGGCGTCCGGCGAGGCGCCGTCGGCATCAATCGAGGCGCCTTTGGCTTTAGTTGACCGACGCCTGATTCGGGTTCCGCCTTATCGTCTTGATCAGGTTGAACAACTGGTCCCGGATCGGCCCTTCGGGGATTTCGCTCAGTTCGCGGGCGACGCGAATGACCTGGTCGGCGACGTCGGTTGTCGACGGCGCCTCCGGCAACTCATCTTGAGAGAAGAAGTAGGTCACCGGCACGTCCAGGCTGGCGGCGATTTCGTTCAGCCGGGAGGCCGAAATCCGGTTCGATCCGTTTTCGTATTTCTGGATTTGCTGGAAACTGATCCCGATCCTTTTGCCGAGCCCATCTTGGGTCAAGCCCTTGGCCAGCCTTAGCTTTCTTAGGCGCTGACCGATCAACCGGTCGAATTCCGTCGTGCTCCTTTGATCGTGTTTTATCGACGTAACCCTTCGCTCGCCTTGGTTGGCTTTGTTCAATGCACCCATTCGATGACTCCCCCCTCCCTCACCGACTTGATAGCGCACCTCCCGGGTCCAAGGCGGGTTCACGCAATGGCCCAAAGCGGCAATTCTATGTTCAATTGTGCGAATCCTCCATATTCTCTCAAGGGGGTCGATTCCGAAAAACGGAATCTTACTGCCGTCCGGTTGGTTGCGATGGCCCGAATGGGAGAGATATACTTCCACGAGTTGTGAATTGGGATTGCAGCAAACCATGATTCACGAGTGGCGCATGCAATTCCCGGTGAACGCACTGGGAAACCATGTCTTGTGTTCGGGTGAGGCTGCGCCGGTCACCCTTCCGACCTCGGTGGCCGGTGAGCATTTCTCTTTTGCCTTCCTGTGCACGCACGAACACGGCATGATCTACATCCATGCCGATAATCAGCGAGCGATCATCAATTGGGACCTGCAGAGATGCCATCCGGGAGCATTGGATCGTGCCCGCGAATGGCTGATGGACAATCACACCGGACAAGTCATTCTCCGCTTCCGATATCTCGGTCTACGTATCGAGAAATTCGATTCTGTCACAGTATCCGTGGACCGCATGGGCGAACTCGATTGGTATCGGGACGTTCCGAAAGGGGAACAAGTCGCCATTTCGAATAACACCGATAGCTACTCGAACACGGCGGCAATCCAACGTGGTTTCGAAATTGCCGATCGTGCGTGCGACATAGGAGAGATGGGCGCGCTTCTACCGTATCTGCTCGTCTGGAGCCAGTGCGAGGATACAGGGCATCTGATCCGAGAACACGCCGGCAGAAACAGTGGAGCAGCAATCTTCTTCGGGTCTGAGTGGCAACGCACTGCCGCCGGAGAAGCCTATGACGGCGAGACACAGGGCGAGTATTTTAGCGAGCGGGTCTCTGCAAACTACCTACCTGTTCTCTATTCGGGAATCCCAATTGTCGACCACGTCTATGGTTTGGCATTCAATGATTTGGAGGGTGGCGTATGGCTACCCTACCAGCGCCTGCTCTTTCAAACCCATCTCGTCGATGGCCGTCCTGCCCTCGCGTGTTTGACTGATTTGACTGAGAACATCACGATCCCCATGTTGCCAACGCCAGTCGCTAACTTGATGCAGTAGATCGTCACCTTCAAGCCAGACCAAGTAAGCGTCTAGGGGTGCCTCCCTGTATGGCCTTACCCAATAAACACCTCTTGGTTCCGAGTGCCAAAATCCGTACCTGTGATGTAATCCCCGATCTATAACGTCTTTGTAGGTGATGCCGTAGTAGAAGTCTGGATTCCATCGCGCCAGAGCCAGAGCCATTGCCAGACGACCAAGAGGCATAGACAGCTTCTCACCTCTAACATCGGGCCGTAACCATAGTTCCCCGTGATAAACAGTTGGCCCTGTGATCCGTTTTGCTGACGGCGCAAACGAAAGGCAGTATTCCCCATTCGGTGCGCTGACCGAAGGATCTGCATAGAATGCAGTCATATCTTCAAATGTCCGAGCAAGGTTGGTACCGGTGAGATCATCGAACCGTAATGCCTGAACATGAACGACGTCTCCATCGGCGTTGGTTCCCTTCAACCACAATCCGTTGTCGGGGCCGATGTGATGATGAAGCGGATTGAACATCGCGGTGGGGAAGGGTTTGTCGACAAGGTTTTCGCAAAGTCGGATGAGATATCCAAAGTCGCTCCGAAGCTCCAAATGGACTCCATTCGATCTGACCAAATCACAGAGCCCCGATATGTGTTGCGCTAATTTAAGGTAGTCGATCACGTTACGTGACATGTTTTGCCTCCATCTTCCACTGACGTTGGTGCCAGTTGATAGTGTAATCCGCGATACAAAGTTCGGATTGTGTCTTCGCAACGAATTCTGCCGGATTCCAACGAGCTGGCGAACAAAATGTAAACCTCAACGGGAATGGTTGCGCGCGATTTTATGTTGGTTGAGAGCGTTCCGCCTCTACTGTTACGAGAACGTGACGGTTGCAATTCAGCCCTCGTTTCAGTTATATCTACATCGATCAAAGGTTGTGGGGGTCGCAAGGGAGATGTACGAGGCGCTTCGCCTGGATAAACGGGTGGAAATCTGCCGGGATTTCACCGACGGCATCTCGGAGATCAAGAACCGCGCCGCGGTCGAATACCTCGCGGCCCGGATCTATAGGCTCCACCTCCAGGGCCAGCACCTGAACAAGACTGGCTGGGTTCAGGAAATCGTCGATCAGGGCCATGCTAGAAAAACGACGTCTAACCGACTTGTCGACGATTTCGTCGCTTACGGGTACCTGTGGTGTGATAGTGACAGGCTGAGACCCACCGACCGGTTCCTCCGCGATTATCTCGACTTTTCCGAGAAGCTCGACGCACTCCTTGTGCGGAGCGGCGTCGTTCTGCCGATGCGAATACCGGCGGCCTGTCCGTTGTTCGACCGAGACGGCCTGACCGTACGGTTAGACGGTGCCAATGACCTCGGTCTCGAGGAAAAACACTGGGCCATAGACATGATCCATGAGACGGATATCGCCCGGCGCCATGGTTGGGACGCTATCCAGGAAGAGATCCAGGGTACCTACGACAACCCACCTGAGTTGCCCATCCGTGCCACTATGCTGCTCAACGGCAAACAGGGCGGTATCCTGCCAACGTTGGTCAGCGTCACTGTTGACCTATCCGTGCCAGCGAAACGCATGGATATCTTCCCGTTGTTCCCAGAGCCGCGTTAGTGGGGCCCATCTCCTGGGAAACATGGACCGCGTTCATGGTTGCGACGGTGGCTCTGGCCGCCACGCCGGGACCAACAGTGCTTCTGATCTCGGCGCAATCGGCGACCTACGGTTTCCCCGCCGGCCTCCGGGTGATCGCCGGTGTGGCCATGGCCAACACCATGCAAATTCTCTTGGTCGCTCTCGGAATGACGGCCCTTTTGTCCGCATTTCCGGCAACGTTCAACGCCGTCCGCTTCATTGGCGTCACGTACCTTTTCTGGATCGGTTTCATCCAATGGCAAGTACGCGGCTCACAAGCGCCGGCGCGCCCGACGAGACAGGGATTCGTCGTGACAATCCTCAACCCCAAGTCGATTGTCGCGATCGCCGCCCTTTTTCCGCCGTTCATCGATCCCAACGGGAATTCCGGGCAGCAGTTCCTGGTTCTCGGCGCCACGTTTCTCCTTTTCGGCTCCACTGTGGCCGCCGCATACGCCGCCGTCGCCGGTGCTGTCGGCGAGCGGATACGGATCACGCGACAGCTTTCCGGTCTGGCGTTGATGGCGACCGCCGTGTTCCTGGTTGCGATACATATCGGCGAATAGGGGACGCCCGACGGGTCACTGGAGTCTCATGACGATGGTGATCAAGGGCAACATGTTCTTGGTTTGTTTTTCACGATCACCACTTAGTGTTGCTACATATAGATTCAGATTAGCCGGCGCGTCCGTTCACGGCTCGACAATTGAAACCTGGGCACAAATCTTCCGGCGCATCGCACACCATCTGAAAACCAAAAGCGGCCCGTTGGGGCCGCCCGGCATCATCATCAAAGAGGAAAGGAGTTCAAAGGTCGTTCTTGAAAGCGAGTAGCCAGTCGGCACGGCTTTCCAGTTCGTCGATCTCGCGTTCCAGCCAGCGCACGAAATAGCCCTCCTTGCTGGAGAAGCCCTGGCGAAGATCGAGAAGGCGCGCCAGCTCCGTTTCGACACGATCCAAGAGCAGGTCGGCCTGCACCTTCTTGGACGCGTCGTCGAGGAGATGCAGGAAACGGAACTTCAGAGCCTCGATGAGGATATTGAGATCGGAATCCGTGGCCCGGATCTGCGCCGTCAGCAACAGTTTGAGTTCTTCGCGGCCCTTATCGGTGATTTCTAGGATCGAATCTTGCGGATCGCCCTCCGAGGCCGAGACCAGGCCCTCGTACTTGAGGAGCTCAACCGAGGTGCCGAGAACGTCGAGCGACGGCCCTTGAACGCGGTCGATAAAATGGCGTACGGACCCGGCCAGTTCGGCGTAGGTCATGGCACCGGTCGCCAGCGTACCCAGGGCACAGAGGCGAACCGCTTCTTTCGGGGTCAGTGTGTTGTCGGCATACATGGTTCGGCAACCCTTTTGGAGAATCTCCGTTCCTACGAAGATACTCTTTCCCTCACGGATTGTCCACCGGCGGCGACCCGTCGCCGGGCCGCTCGATTGCCTTTCTTCAGGCCGCCTTGTCCAGGTTCAACCGGTGCCAGACATCGGTGATGGAGGCAATCAGATGATCCATGTCGGCGTCCGTGTGCAGCGGCGTCGGTGTGAAGCGCAGGCGCTCGGTACCACGATCCACCGTTGGATAGTTGATCGGCTGCACGTAGATGCCGAAATCGTCCATCAGCATGTCGCTGGCCTGTTTGCAGCGCACCGGGTCGCCGACAGGGACGGGAACGATATGGCTGACCGACGGCATCACCGGAATGGCGGTGTCGGAGAAGCGACGCTTCAAGGTCGCCGCGCGCTCCTGATGCTTCTCGCGGAGTTCGTTGTGGTCGCGTACGTACTCGACGCTGGCCCGGGCGGCGGCGGCGATGGCCGGCGGTAGGGAGGTCGAGAAGATGAAGCCCGAGCCGTAACTGCGGATGAAATCGCAAAACGCCGCGCTGCCGGCCACATATCCGCCGATGACACCGAAGGCCTTGGCCAGCGTGCCTTGGATGACGGTCAGGCGGTCCATCAGGCCTTCCCGTTCGGCGACGCCGCCGCCGCGGTGACCGTAGAGGCCGACCGCATGGACCTCGTCGATGAAGGTCATGGCGCCGTATTCGTCGGCGAGGTCACAGAAGGTCTCGATCGGCGCGATGTCGCCGTCCATGGAATAGAGCGATTCGAAGGCGACGAGCTTCGGGCGGTCATTCGGGTACTGTTTGAGCTTGGCCTCGAGATCGACCGGATCGTTGTGTTTGAAGATGACCTTTTCGTTCTTGCCGTGGCGGATGCCCTCGATCATCGAATTGTGGTTCTTGGCATCCGAGATGATGACCACGTCGGGGATCATGGCGCCGAGCGTGCTTAGTGCGGTCATGTTGGCCATCCAGCCGGACCCGAAGATCAAGGCCGCTTCCGTCTTGTGCAATTTGGCCAGTTCCTTCTCGAGAAGCACGTGGGCGTGGTTGGTGCCGGCGATGTTGCGCGTGCCACCGGCGCCGGCGCCGCACTTATCCGCGGTCTCGTGAAGCGCCTTGAGGACGACCGGGTTCTGGCCCATGCCCAGGTAGTCGTTGGAACACCAGACCGTGACGTCCCGGATACCGTTTTCCGCGTGGTTGATGGCTGCCGGAAACGAGCCGGCCTTGCGTTCCAGATCGGCGAATACTCGATAGCGCCCCTCGGTGCGCAGATCGGCGATCTTTTCGGCGAAAAACTGTTGGTAATTCATGTGCGTCCTCCAACGGATCTCAGGCGGGTAGGGCCGGCGCTCACACAGGAGCCTCGGCTTGCACCCATCCCCAGGTATCGTTCAGCGCTTTCTCGAAGCAATCGAATAGTTCGTTCGTTTCGTCTTCCGAGATGACCAGCGGCGGACAAAAAGCGAGCGAGTCGCCAAGTGCGCGGATGATCAGCCCGTGTTCGTAGGCGAAATTCTGACAGCGGACACCGACCCCGGACTTGGGTTCGAATGCCCGCTTCGTCTCCTTGTCCCTGACCAATTCGACGGCACCGACCAGGCCGATGCCGCGGACTTCGCCGACCAGGGGATGGTCGGCGAACCGGCGCAGTCCGTCCTGCAGGGCGGGGGACACTTGCTTGACGTGTCCGACGATATTCCGCTCCTCGTAGATGGTCAGGGTCTCCAGCGCCACGGCCGCCGACACCGGGTGTCCGGCATAGGTGCTGCCGTGACCGAAGACCCCCAGCTTCTCGCTTTGCTCGACCATCGAATCGAAGATCTTGTCGTTGATAAGGAGAGCCGAAATCGGCAGATAGGCGGCGGACAGTGCCTTGGCGGTGGAGATCATGTCGGGCTGCAGGGAATAGGTCTGGCTGCCCCACATGTTGCCGGTGCGCCCGAAGCCGCAGATGACCTCATCGGCAAGGAAGACGATGTCGTACTTGCGAAGGATCGGCTGAATCTTCTCGAAATAGGTCGCCGGCGGCACGATTACGCCCCCAGCCCCCATCACCGGCTCGGCGAAGAAGGCGGCGATTGTCTCAGGACCTTCATCGAGGATCAGGGACTCCAGGTTCTCCGCACACCGCGATGCGAACTCTTCCTCCGTCTCGCCGTCGTGGGCGAAGCGGTAGTGATGTGGACAATCGGTATGCATGATCCGTTCGATCGGCAGATCGAACTCGTTGTGGAGATGGGACAGGCCGGTCAGCGAAGCCGAACAGACGGTCACCCCATGGTAGCCCTTGATGCGCGAGATGATCTTCTTCTTCTCGGGCTTTCCGATGGCGTTGTGGTAATACCAGATCAGCTTGACGGCGAGATCCGTCGCCTCGGAACCGGAATTGGCGAACAACACCTTCGACATCGGCACCGGCGCCATTTTCACCAGCCGTTCGGCAAGATCGATGGTGACGTCGGAGGTCTTGCCAGCGAACCCATGGTAATAGGGCAGGCGTTTCATCTCGCGGACCGCAGCCTCGATCAATCGCTCTTCGTTGAATCCGAGAGATGCACACCAAAGGCCTGCCAGACCTTCGATATAACCCTTGCCGTTGTCATCGTAGACGCGGACCCCGGAGCCACGTTCGTAGATCTGCGGCCCGTTCTCCAGAAGCGTTTTCAGGTTGGTATAGCCGTGAACGTGGTAGGCGATGTCGCGGGCAGCAGCGGAATTGGCGAGCGTGTTCATAGGTGTCCTGCATCCGTAAAGTGGGAATCCCGAAATCCGATCGAACCCATTGTCCTGAGTTCACGGCGAACCTTGACGTTAGCTCAACGCATGATCGGAATAAACAGAATTGTCTTGGCCACTGTCCTCCTACCGAGATGCCCGGTACCGCCCGCGCTCATCGACGAACGGCTTTCATCTTGAATGTCGGAAGGGCAAAATAGAACATATCAAGAGGTCACGACTTATCCTAGATCAATTCTCGGCGATTTGATGGAGCCTTTCCTACATCCCCAACCCGTCGGGATCATCGGTGGTGGCACCTGTTCCCCGAGCCAATACGACACGGCCTACCATGTCGCGTTCGGATTGGCCGGAATTCGGTTGGCGATCCTCTGCGGTGGCCGGAGCGGGGTCATGGAAGCGGCCTGCAAAGGCGCCTTTGATGCGGGCGGCAGCGCCGTCGCCCTGTTGCCGGGCGTCGATCCGGCCGGTGCCAATCCCTATGCAACGCTGGTCATGCCGACCGGGCTCGGCAACCGGGACCAGGCGATCACCGATGGCCGGCCCGATTTCAGCCGCAATCGCATCATCGCCATGGCCGCATCCTGTCTGGTCGCCATCGGGGGCGCGACGGGTACGGCAAACGAAATCAAGCTCGGGCTCCTTTTCGGGAAAAAGGTTTGTCTCGAGAATGCTCCTCCGCCAGAAGACGCAGACCGGCTCGACCCCCGATTACTGGAAAACAACCTGATCCCCATGAACGGGCCGGAGGAAACAGTTGAGGCTGTGCTCGAACTCGTCGGCACATTCTAGATCGCTGGTAGGCTTGTTGCTTTTGGGGTGGGGAAAAAATTCGGAAACAAGGTATTCACCCTGTGGATACTATTGTTCCACCAAAAACATACTATTTAATAAATAGTTATGGCTCTTCTTTAACATTTTCAGTTAGTTATCCACAGGTTTATCCACACATCCGGTTGACTGACATCATGGAAAAAGGGAAATAATTCGGCGATGATAATTCGGTTCAGAGAAGATTGCGTTCGTCGAAGGAGGCCATGAAATGGCGTATAAAGATATTCTGGTACTCGTAGATGGCTCCCGCTCATCCAACCAGCGGCTTGACGCGGCCGTGAGCGTTGCCGAGGCCCACGGAGCCTCCCTTACCGGCGTCTACGTGATGCAGCGTTCGACCGTACCGGCCTACGCAGAAGCCCAAATCGCAGCCGACGTCTTAGAAATGCATGCCAAGGCCTTGCAGGAAGCGGCCGATCAGGCGGAAACGCAATTCAACGAAAAACTCTCGAATTCGAGCGCCGAAGGGATATGGCGTTGCATCGAGGGCGACCCTTCCGACGTCGTCGCCCACATGGGACGGCGGTTCGACCTTGTGGTTCTCGGCCAATACGATCCCGATGACGATTTGTTCCCAAGCGGCCGCGACATGCCAGACCATGTTGTTCTGACCTGCGGCCGACCGGTCTTGATGGTCCCCTACAACTTCCACGGTGGCTCCATCGGCGAGCGGATTATGGTCGCCTGGAATGGCAGCCGCACTGCGACCCGGGGCCGTCCATGATTCACTTCCCTTCCTCGAGAAAGCCGAGGAAGTCGTAGTCATGGTGGTCAATCCCCACGAAGAGAACGTCGACAAAGGCGAACCGGCGGCCCAGATCGCGGCTCATATCGGCAGCCACGGAGCCAACGCCGAGGCGGCCCATGTTATCAACCGCTCCGTCGACCCAGCTGAGTTGCTGTTGTCGCAATCGGCGGATGCCGGGGCCGATATGATCGTCTGTGGTGCCTACGGTCACGCCCGATGGCGGGAACTGGTGCTGGGCGGTGTCACCGACCACCTGCTGCAGCATATGCCGGTACCGATCTTGATGTCGCATTGAAGACAGCGGTAGGCTGACAGGAAATTACCCGTTTGGTCACTCATGCCGAGACTTCGCGCGCGGATCAAGCGCGTCCTGAAGCCCGTCGCCGAGGAAATTGAAGGCAATCACGGTGGCAAAGATCAAGGTGCCAGGATAGAAGGCGAGGGCGGGCGCCTGCCAGATCAACTCCTGGGCGTTGGTCAGGAGGTTGCCCCAACTGGGTGTCGGCGGCTGAATCCCGAGCCCTAAAAAGCTGAGCACCGATTCGAGGAGAATTATATTCCCCGTCGACAGCGTCGTCGCGACGATGATCGGCGACGCCAGGTTGGGAAGGATGTGGACGATCATGATCCGACCGGCCCCGGCCCCTTGTGCCTCGGCCGCTTTGACGAAGGGCCTTTGGCGGAGGCTGAGTGCGCTGCCTCGGACGAGGCGGGCGACGGTCGTCCAACCGACGATGGCGACGATCCCGATGATGCGATAAAGGCTGACATTCTCCGAACCGGTCAGCCACAACGGCAGGCCTGTCTTGGATAGGTCGACCGCAGCGAGCACGATCAGCAAAGGCAAGACGGGCAGGGCGATGACAGCATCGGTGACGCGCATCAGGAAGGCGTCGATGCGTCCGCCGAAATACCCGGCGACGATACCGACAATGGATCCGATCGCGGCCGCGCACATCGCCGCCGTAATGCCGACGAACAGCGAAACCTGCCCGCCGTACAACAACCGGATCAGATGGTCGCGCCCCAGTTCATCGGTCCCGAGAGGATGGGCCGGGGAGGGTGGGGCGAACCGGTTGAACAGGTCGACGGTCTCGGTGTCCAACGCAAGCATGATTTCGACCAAAGGCGCACTCATAGTGATAAGCGCCAAGAAAGCCAAGAAACCGGCACTGAAAAGGGCCAGCCTATGGCGGACGAAGCGTTCCCAGGTCAGCGCCCAGGGCGTTTTTCCGATGGTGGCCGGCGCGTTCATTGGTCAGCCCCCTCGTAGGTAATACGCGGGTCGAGCCAAACGTAGACGACATCAGCTAGAAAGTTCCCGACCAACGTCAACAAGGTGGCAAACAAGAGAGCAACCAGGGCAAGATTGAAGTCGTTTCCCATGATCGAATCGAAAATCAGCTTGCCCATGCCCGGATAGGCGAAGATGGTCTCCGTGATCAAAGCGCCGGAAAAAAGATAACCGAAATCGAGCGCGATCACGGTGATGACGGGGATCAGGGCGTTTCGAAGCGCGTGACCGATGACGACGTGCCTTTCGTCGAGCCCTTTTGCCCGCGCCGTGCGGATGTAATCCTGTCGAAGGGTCTCGATCATCGAAGCCCGCATGAACCGGGTGTGGCCGCCGATACTGGCGATGGTCAGGCTGGCCACCGGCAGGACCAGGTATCTCGCCGTCTCCCAAAACCCGCCGTCAGTCGCTACCGAACCCGTTCCACCAGCCGGCAGGATCCCGAAAAAGACCGAAAAGACGATGATCAGCAGCAAGGCCAGCCAGAAGGGCGGGATCGAAATTCCGGCGAATGCCAACAAGTTGATCCCGTAATCGACGGCGGAGTAGGGGCGGGTCGCGGCGAGTATGCCGGTGGGCAGGGCGATCAAGAGCGCCAACATGAAGCTCAGGCCCAGTAGAGTCAGCGTGTTCGCCAGCGCCGGCCCCATCACCTCGAGAACCGGCTTCCCGTAGAGCCGGGAGTGGCCCAGGTCCCCTTGCAGGGCCGCCGATAACCAGTTGCCGTAACGTTCGGTGATCGGTTGGTCGAGTCCATAGAGACTGCGCAGGCGCGCCGCATCCTCGGCCGTGATTTTGGGATCGGCGGTGATCATCAAATCGACCGGGTCGCCCGGCATCAATCCCATGAGCCCGTATATGACGAATGACATTATCAATAACGTCGTCACCGACTGCAGGAATCGACTGGTGATGAATCTGGCCATGGCGGCGAATTGGACCACCCTCATGACCGGGATTCAACGTTTCAGTTCCAGACGGAAACCGGTACAGACAGGATCGATCGGTTATTCAGCCGTCCAGTCTTCGACCCAAAGAGCGGACGGGTCCTGGTGACCGGTCGGGCGCAGTCCCTTCAGCCACTTGGGCAGAATGAACGCATTGGCCCGGAAATAGAGCGGGATTGCCGGCAATTCGGTCGCATAAAGCTCCTGCAACCGGCGCCACATGCCCTTGCGCTTGTTGCGGTCAAGCTCGACCTCGATCCGCTCGATGAGATCGTCGACTTCCTCGTTGCGATAGGCTGGATAGTTCTGGCCCGCGTAATTGTTGGCCTCTGTGGGGATGTAGTCGGAGTGCAAGGTCGTCCGGGGAACGCTTTCCGGGGCACTGATCCAGGCGTACATACCCATCGCCGGGAACCGCCGCTCGCTCATCGTCTGGCCGAAAAACACGCGCGCCGGCTGATTTCTGATGGCGACGTCGATTCCCGCCTGCTTCCACTGGTTTTGCAGCACCTGTTCAACCAACTCGCGGGTCCGGTTTCCGGCCGTCGTCATGATCTCAAGGGAGAGCTTGCGCCCGTTTTTGTCGTGGCGAATCCCTTGTTTTCGAACCGTCCAGCCGGCCTCGTCCAGTAGTTGGGCCGCTTTTTTCGGGTCGTAGACGTAGGTCGGTACGTCCGGCGCGAAGACCCAATCGAGAGGATTGACGCTGCTGTGTGCGACCGGTTGTTTGCCGCCGAACAACCGTTCCGAAATAGCGTTGCGGTCGATGGAGTAGACCAGGGCCTGGCGGACCCGAAGGTCCTGAAGGATCGGGTTGTCCAGGTTGAGGTCGATGTGCTCGTAGGTCAGCCCCGGTTTGTAGACGACAGCATAACGGCCTCCGTGACGTTTCTCGAACGCGAGAGCCTGGTCAATGGTGAGGCCGAGTTCGCCGGCGATCATGTCGATTTCACCGGAAAGCAGGTTGGCTTCAAGGGCCGCGGTATTCTCGATGACGCGAACGACAATGCGTTTGAAGTGCGGCTGTTTTCCGTACCAGGTGGGGTTGGGTTCCAGCACAACATGAGAGCCGGGCTCGACCTTGGTCAGACGGTAGGGGCCGAAAGCCAAACCCTTGTTGGTCGGATCCGTATCATAAGCGGTGCGGAGTTTGTACTTTTCCGGTTCCGTGAAATTCGCCTCTTCCAGATGGGCCGGCAATAGATTGAAGGCGTTGATGGCGTTGTATTCGAAGGTCAACTTGTCGAAGTGAAGGGTGAACTCCTTCTCGTCGATCACGTCGATCTTGTAGAGGCTGCGGTAAAACTCGACGACGCTGAAGCCCGATTTCTTGTGCCGGCCGGCTCGCCACGTGAACATGACGTCGCGGGTCGAAACGGGTGTGCCGTCGCTCCACGTCGCATCCGGTCGGATTTCATAGGTGACGGCGATCCCTTTCTTGCCGTCCGGCGTCGTTTCCGGTTTCGCCAATCCGTTTTCGATGGTCGGAAGCTCGACGCACAGCATGCAGATCAGTTGCCAGTTCTCGTCGTAGGCTGTGAAGGGGCGCGCCGTCATCGCGAGGACATATGTCTTCGCCATCATGCTGTCGATGTTGGGATGGAACGAAGAGGGGAACTGCGTAATTCCGATGACCAGTTGGTCGCGGGCTGCCCTCAGATCCGTCGACAGGAACCCGACGATCAAAACCGCCAAGGCGATTAAAGGGGCCCGAAACCGCATCAGTTGGAACCGCTGGCGATGATGTCGTCGGGGGTCTTATCGACGTACAAGCCGCAATCACTGGGATCGATGCCGAGCCGCGAGCAGAGCGTCACGATTTCGATCTGATCGGCGAGGTGCATCTCGCCGTTGGACTCGCTGACGGCAAGGCAAATGCGCAGCATTAGTGGCCCGGCTTCCGGATCCCGACCGATCTTCTCAACCGCCAGGAATGCCGTTTCGTGACCCGTCGCCGGATGTTCCAAGATCAAATCCGTATATTCGTTGAACAGGTCGACCCCCTCATGCGGGTCGAAGACCTGGAGTTTTTCAAGCGTCTGGAGAACCTGATCGACGCGTACGCGCTCGGCGAAGGAAACCTCTCCGTCGGCCGTGGCGATCAAGGCGCAGGCGGCCATGACACCATCGAGAAACGGCCGATTTTTTTGGCGTTCAAGATGGGTCTGATAATGCTGTTTGAGGCTGTCGAGAAAGCCAGTCATCCGCCGCTCCGGGAAACTTCACCGGGTTGTATCTTAGTCCAGCCGGATTGCCCGCTCCACCGGGTTTTCCGGCTTTCGTGTCCAATGTGCCATCGAGCCGTCGTAGAGCTTCACCTGATCATTACCCATCAGTTCATGGGATACGAACCAGCCGAGGGAAGCCCAATGTCCGGTGTTGCAAAACGCGATCGCCGGCTGATCGGGTTTCACGCCGGCGGCGGCGAACAGTCTCTTCAAGGCGTCCGGCTTGCGGAACAAGCCGCCGTCATCGACTGTAAGCCATTTGCCGGGAAGGCTACTGGCGCCGGCGAGGGTGCCGTGGCGTTTGACCGAAGAGCTCTTGTTGACGCCGAGAAACTGGTCGTTCGGCCGGTTGTCGATGAGGGCAACACCGGCAGTATTGGCCGCCGCGACATCCTTGTCCGTGGCGACGAGATCCCATTTTGGCACGGCTATGAAGGTTTTTTGTTGGGGGCGCGGAATATACCGAGACAGCGGTACTTTGCCGAGTCCGAAGTAGGCCTCCATTCCGCCGTCGAGGATGGATACCTGGTCGTGCCCGAGCACCTTGAAGGTCCAGTAGATCCGGGTCGCAACGCCCATTTCCGAGGCTCCGTACCCTCCCGCCACGACGACGACATGATCGGCGTTCGAGATGCCGAGCCGCCCGATGAGTTTTTCAAGCTTGTCGACGGGCGGCAACATGCCCGGGAGATCGCCTTTCTTGATACGCCAGCCATCCTTGCCGTAATTCGTATTGATCGCTCCCGGTATGGCGGCTTGCCGAAAGGAAGAGATGTGACGCGTGTCGAGAATGACGACTCCCTCGGTCGCGTAATTCTCCTTGACCCAGGCCGCCGGCACCAAAGGCTCAGCGGCCCTTAGCGGCGTGGAGGCGGCAAAAATGAACAGGACGGCAAGGAGGCGAAACCAATACGTCATGTCGCTTCTTCTTCCGGGAATCTATGCGGCCCCTCTGCCGCCGCGTTCCGATGACCAACGAACCGGATCCGCGAGGAATTCACGAACGCCTTCGATGGCCGCTTCATCAAAATATTTGCCTTCTTCCGCGACTTTCAATACGTCGGCCCAGGTTGCCAAATGATGGAGGGTGACTCCGGCTTCGCCGAGGATATCCTCGGCGCCAGGGAAGGCGCCGTAAAAGAAAACGACGAAGATGTCCGTCACATGCGCTCCGGCTTGGCGGAGGGCATTGACGAAATTGATCTTCGACCCACCGTCCGTCGCCAAATCCTCGACCAATAGAACCTGTGCACCTTCGGGCAGATTGCCTTCGATCTGAGCGTCGCGACCGAAACCTTTGGGTTTCTTGCGCACATAGAGCATCGGTTTCGACGTCGCTTCGGAGAGCCAGGCGGCGTAGGGAATGCCGGCGGTCTCGCCGCCGGCGACCATATCGCAGGACTCCCAGACACCACGCTCGTCTAGCATCTTCACGCCAAGGTCGATGATCCGTCGCCGCGCCTCGGTGAACGAGATCACCCATCGGCAATCGATGTAGACCGGGCTCGCCCATCCGGCGGTCAGTTTGTAGGGCTCTTCCGGGCGAAAGTTGACCGCCTTGATGTCGAGCAGCCATTTCGCGGTTTCCAGGCTAGCGTCCGAATAGGGTTCGGCCATGTCTCATCCTCTTCGATTTCGTTGCTGACCTTTTAGAAGGCGGTGGGGTCGGTGACAACCTTGTCCACACGAAGCCACCAGGAGTGGAGACCCGAAAGGGTCAATCTCGACGGTCAGTTATGGGGGGTGAGGGGGAGGTAACCGTTCTCGCCGAGGCTGGAGAAATGGCTTGCGACTTCCGGATGGTCGATCGGACGACCGCTGGTGTCCGGTTCCAGGTTGCGCTCGGCGACGTAGGTCCGCGCGTCCTGCCCGTCGACCAGAACGTGATACCAGGGTCGGTCTTTGGGAGGCTTGGTCCGGGCCTGAGAATGATACCAGTCGTCGGAGCCGTGAAAGGCCGGGTCGACGTCGATGACGACGCCCCGATACTCAAACAGCCGGTGATGAACCAACTGGCCAACGGAAAATTTCGCTTCACTGCTCAATTCGTTGCTTATTCGGTAACCGTCCGGTGAACCCGCTCTGTTTATCGGCGTTGGTCTGGCGATAGTGTCCATTATCGATAGTGGGCATTTGTGGAGTGGGGTTGATGGGCCGGGTTCGACGGTACTGGTCGGCGGATGAGA
>Ga0209144_1000114_pt1 | contig 16205 bp, 18 predicted proteins | sample WorMettrBAHAMAS1_FD_187392 | JGI IMG/M metagenome (GOLD analysis project Ga0209144, IMG submission 187392) | Marine gutless worms symbiont microbial communities from Max Planck institute for Marine Microbiology, Germany - Inanidrilus... | ecosystem: Host-associated > Annelida > Digestive system...
TTCTCATCCGCCGACCAGTACCGTCGAACCCGGCCCATCAACCCCACTCCACAAATGCCCACTATCGATAATGGACACTATCGCCAGACCAACGCCGATAAACAGAGCGGGTTCACCGGACGGTTACGGTATATCCTGGTATAGCTCGGCCGCTTCGACGAGGCGGCCCTGCTGATGCAGGGACAGGGCCTTCTGCAGCTTTTTGCGCACACTCATCATTTCCTGCCATCCAGGTACTTTACCGCTTCCTTGCGAGCCACGGCCTTCAACCTATCGTCATATTGGTTAAGAAAGGCTGTCACCCGGTCAGGCTTCACCTTACCCAATTCACGCAGCCACCAGCCAATCGCTTTTTGGATGAACCATTCCCGATCCTCGGCCAGGCGGCCCGCCCAAGCCAGCATGGGTTCCGGGTCACGCTCCTCCTTGGTCCAGGGCAGCGTGTAGATCAAACTGGCTCGACGGACCCACATCTTGTCGTCGGACACCCAGGCCTCGACCGTCACGAGTCGTTCCGGGTCTTGCAGCAGACACTTCCACGCGACCCGGGCCATATTGTCCTCGACCGCCCATCCGTCCATTTCAGGGACCCGCCCTACGACAAGACGCCAGAGCTTGTCAGTAGGCGGAACCCGGTCAAGGGCGAGCACCCGTCCCGACGCGATCTTCAGGTCCCAGACCGGCGCCGCCCACAGCTTTTCGGCGAGCGGGATCAGGTGGGCGGCCTCGATGCCGGCGAGTGTTTCGCGGATGGCCCGGTCGATTTTCGGAAACGCCACGCCCCAATGTTCCCAAGCGGATTTCTGATAGCCCTTTTCCTTTTCAGCCCGAGCCGTCGTGCCGTAGGCCATTAGCCTTTGCGTCAGTTCGTCGAAAAGCGCGTCCGCCATCGCCGGTAGGGTCAAACGATTTCGCGCCGCGCGCTGAGCGCCGCGCTCAAGGTGCCGTCGTCCAGGTAATCCAGCTCACCGCCGACCGGGACGCCGTGGGCCAGGCCGGAAACGACGACATCGTCGATGTCGGACAAGCGGTCGGCGATGTAATGGGCCGTCGTTTGGCCCTCGACGGTCGCATTGGTCGCCAGGATCACCTCGTGCACGCCACCAGTTCGAACCCGTTCGACCAGTTGCGGGACGCGCAGGTCCTCAGGGCCAACGCCGTCGAGGGCCGAGAGCGTGCCGCCGAGCACGTGATAGAGCCCCTTGAAGGCGGAAGTGCGTTCCAGGGCCCAGAGATCGGCGACATCCTCGACGACGCAGATACTGGAACCGTCACGCCGGGCATCCGTGCACAGTTTGCAGGGGTCGCGCGTATCGAGATTGGCACAGACGGAACAGACCTTGATCGATTGTGCGGCGTCGGCCATGGCCCGGGACAAGGGTTCGAGGAGCGTCTCGCGGCGCTTGATCAGGCTGAGCGCGGCCCGGCGTGCCGACCGTGGCCCCAAGCCGGGAAGCTTGGCCAAGAGCGTGATCAGGCGCTCGATGTCCTCGGAAACCATGGGCGGTCAGAACGGCAGCTTCATGCCCGGCGGCAGGGGTAACCCGCCCGTCAGTTCCGACATCTTTTCCTGCATCTTCACTTCGATCTTGCCCTTGGCGTCGTTGAAGGCGGCAAGGATCAAATCCTCCAGGACTTCCGCGTCGTCGGGGTCGACGAGGCTGGGATCGATACGGATTTTCTTGGCCTCACCCTTGCCGTTGAGCGTGACCTGGCACATGCCGCCGGCCGACACACCCGTGATCTCCATGTCGTGCAGCTTTTCCTGCATCTCCACCATCTTGTCCTGGAGTTGCTGGGCTTGTTTCATCATTTGAGCGAAATTTTTCACTTCGCGTCACTCCCTAACGTTTCGGCGGCTGTCCGCCGAGTGTATAACATCCGCTCCATGTCCATGCAGCACCAAAACCTGTTCGTCTTCGATATCGAGACCGTTCCGGATACGGAGGCGGTTCCCAATCTGACCGGCTTCACGGACGCGGACACCGTCGCCCGGCGCGAGGAACTTGAGCGCTATCATCTGGAAATCACCGATGGGCGCAATCCCTTTCCGCGCCAGCCTTTCCATCGCGTGGTGGCGATCAGCTTCCTGGAAGCCGAGATCGAGCGCGACGGCGAGCGCGAAAACTACTACCTAAAGGAACTGCGCTCCGGCGGCGAAGCCGGGTTCGACGAGGCCAAACTCCTACAAGGCTTTTTCCGCTATTTCGAACGCCTGCGCCCGCGCCTGGTCAGTTTCAACGGCCGCGGTTTCGACCTGCCGGTCCTCAAGTACCGGGCCATGAAACACGGCATTGCCTGCCCCTGGCTCTACCAGGCCGGCGACAAGTGGAACAGCTATTCGAGCCGCTACTCCTCCGACTGGCACGCCGACATTCTCGAGATGCTCTCGGACTACGGCGCCTCGGCGCGCATCCGCCTGAACGAGGTGGCGGCGATCCTCGGCCTTCCCGGCAAGTTCGGCGTCGATGGCTCGATGGTCGCACCGATGATCGACCGCGGCGAGGTCGAGGCGGTGCGTGACTATTGCGAGACGGACGTGCTCAACACCTATCTCGTCTACCTGCGCCTGATGCTGCACCGGGGCACCCTCGATCTTGAAGGCAACAACCGCGCCGTCGCCGACGTCATCTCGCTCATTGAATCCGAAGGCGAAGCACGGCCGCACCTGACGGCGTTTCTGGAAGCTTGGGGAGAGGCGTCAGAAAATCGCTTCCTGTTGTGACCGGCCGATAGGAAAATGAAAAGCTCGGAGGATCGTATGGCTAAGCGACTCGCAAGGCATGTGTGGCGATTTTCGAGGATCGTTCTCTTCCCGGTCCTAGGCCTTGCGGCGATCGCCGTCCATTGCCTGCCGGCGGCGGCCGATCCTTCCCCCATCAACGAACGCCCGATGTATGGGGGTGTTCAAAAGACACCGGAAATGCTCGAGGCTGATCGCGCTTTTATATCGATGTTCGAATCAAAAGGCATCTCCAGGGACGTCGCCGCCAATGATGCGGTCGAACGCGGTTGGAGGGCCCTACACGCCGGTGATCTCCGCACCGCCATCAAACGTTTCAACCAAGCCTGGCTCCTCGACCCAGAAAACGGGGCGTCTTATTGGGGAATGGCCGCTGTCGTAGGTGACCGCGACCGGGATTTTGTTCAAACCGACGCGCTTTTCCAGAGAGCATTAGAATTGGTTAGCCGATGATTCCGATCTGCACGTGGACTATGGACGCTTTCTCAGTCAGCTCTTCGGGTTCGAACGGAGAAGCGGGAATGCGCAAAAGGCTTCCGACGCCCTCGAACGATCGACCACCTCGTTTCGACGGGCATTGGAATTGAACCCCAAAGCCCGCGACGCGCACGCGGCCTTGGCACAGAATCTGTTTGCAGCAAGACCTGGATGGCGCTTACCGCCACCTTCGAACCGCTATCGAACGGGGCGAGGGAAAAGGATTCACCTTACTCCCGATCATCAAATGCATGATGGACAAGGGCATCGACCGAATGGAAGACCCTCGGGCTATGGCGTGCGCTCCCTAGTCGCGCACATCAACCGCCGCACGCCAACCGCGTTCTAACCGAGGAACGGCCCCTCGATCCCTTCGCGTTCGATGGCAGCTTGCACCGAAGTCCGCTCCAGAACCAGATCGAAGATGCGGCCCAGTTTCGGCAGGGACCCGGGTTTCTCGGAGAGAAACCGCCCCCAGCGCGCGACCATGGTGAGATAGACATCGACGGCGCTGAACTGATTGCCCAGGAGATAGGGCCCGTCGCCCATGTTGTCGGCGACGAGGCGGAACCATCCGGTCAGGCGCTGGTCCATGGCGAACTTGATGGCGCCGATACCGTCGGCGTCCTTCGTGTAGCGCTCCGAGTAGTGGTACATCAGAAGCTCGCTCTGGATCGTGTTGGTCAGGAACATGAGCCACTTGTAGAAATGCGCCCGGTCCGTGGTGCCGAGCGGTGGGGCCAGGAAGGTACCGGGGTGGCTGTCGCAGAGGTGGAGGCAGATGGCGGCCGATTCGAATAGCACCAGATCGCCGGCGACCAGTGTCGGGATGCGCCCGGCCGGGTTCAGCTTCAGGTATTCGGGCGCCTTGTTGGCGTTGGTGGCGCGGTCGACGAGGCGTAGCTCGAAAGGGGCGCCGCTTTCGCGCAAGAGGACATGCGGCGCGAAGCTGGCATTGCCCGGGAAGTAATGGAGTTCGTACATGCCCGTCAGGCGCCGTTCGCGTCGTCGTCGACCGGTGCCTTCTCGACCGCTTCGATCGAGGCATCGGGGAAGGTCTCCAGGACCGCCTTGACCAAGGGCAGTTCGGCCGCTTCCGCCTTCAATTCCGCTTCCGCCGCCTGCCGGCGCTCGTGCAGGGTCTCGGTGCCTTCCTCGTTGGATACGGTGACCACCCAGCGGATATCCGTGTGGTCATTGAGAAATGCCGTCAGGCGCCCGGCCAGGTCGCGCGGCGCCCCCGGCCCCGGGTTGAACTCGATGTGCCCGGGCTCGAAGCGCACCAGTCTGACGTCGGCGACCAGATGGGTGCGCAGCATGCCCTCGCGGTGCTCGTCGGCAAGGGCCAGAACGTCCTCGAAGGACGGGACCTTGGGCAGGACCGGCACAACCGTTTCGGGCTCGACGGCGGAGATCGGGCTCTCCTCAACCGCCGGTTCGGCAACCAGGGGTTCGGCGGATACGGCCTCGACGGCCGTCGCCGTGACCCCATGGGCCGCCTCCGGCACCGTTCCTTGAGCCGACGGCGATGGCGTCGTCGATGACGGTGGCGGTGACGCCGGGGCCGCCGGTTGCCCGCCGCCGGTCCCGCCGGTCTCTTCGTTCCTCAGGGAGCGCAGGGCCTCGTCCGGCGTCGGCAGGCCGGACGTATAGCCGAGGCGGATGACCGCCATCTCCGCCGCCTGCTTGGGCGACGGCGCATATCTGATCTCCTGCAGTCCCTTGAGCAGCATCTGCCAGCCGCGGGCCAGCGCCGCCATGGGCAACCGGGCCGCCATGTCCTTGCCCCGGGTCCGCTCGATCTCCGGGACATGGGCGCCTTCGGCGGTCTCCGGCACCACCTTGATGCGGGTCAGGAAGTGGGTGATCTCGAGCATATCCTCGAACAGGGCCACCGGGTCGGCCCCGTCCCGGTACTGCTGTTCGAGCAGCTTCAGGGCCTGGGCGATGTCACCGGCTAAGGCCGCCTCCAACAGCATGAAGGTCTGTGAGCGGTCGGCAAGGCCGAGCATGTCGCGGACCGCCTCTTCCGTGACTTCGCCGGTCGCCTGGGATATGGCCTGATCGAGCAGACTCAAGCCGTCGCGCACCGAACCGTCGGCAGCCCGGGCGATCAGCTGAATGGCTGCATCGGATACGGCTGCACCCTCGTTGGCGGCGATCTTCGTGAAGTGTCCGGCCAGCGTTTCCGCATCGACCCGGTTGAGGTCGAAACGCTGGCAGCGGCTCAAGACCGTCACCGGCACCTTGCGGATCTCGGTCGTCGCGAAGATGAACTTAACATGCTCGGGTGGTTCCTCCAGGGTCTTCAAGAGCGCGTTGAAGGCGTTCTTCGAGAGCATGTGGACTTCGTCGATGATGTAGACCTTGTAGCGGGCCGAGGTCGGCCGGTAGCGCACGCCCTCGATCAGCTCGCGAATGTCGTCGACGCCGGTGCGGCTGGCGGCATCCATCTCGAGGACATCGACGTGGCGGTCCTGGGAGATGGCCTGGCAGTGTTCGCACTGACCGCAGGGCTCGGTCGTCGGCTCGCCGCTGCCGTCGGGTCCGATGCAGTTGAGGGCGCGGGCGATGATCCGAGCCGTGGTCGTCTTACCGACGCCGCGCACGCCGGTCAGGATGAAGGCATGGGCGATGCGGCTCACACGGAAGGCGTTGGTCAGGGTGCGGACCAGGACGTCCTGGCCGATGAGACCGGAGAAGGCCATCGGCCGGTACTTGCGGGCGAGGACGCGGTAGCCAACCGAATCCGGGTTCCCGGAGACGTCGATGGAGACGTCGGTCGGGTCTTCGGTTTCGGTATCGCTCATGCGCCGGGATATTTCGGATGAAACGGAAACGGGTGGGAGACTGGCGAACGACCCAGGTCGAAACTCGTTACGGCTGCTTCCTTCCGGACCTGACCGGGTTGGCGAGGAACCTGTCCGCCGCCAGCCTCCCGCCGGGACTATATCAGCGCCTTCCGTTGAGTCCAACATCATCCATCGCCGAGCGGTATCGAGCCGCTACCGGGTCCGCACCCGGCGGCGCTATTGGGTCCGCGCCTTGTGGCGCTCTTCGACAATGACCACGCCGTCGGCGCCGGAAGCCAGTTGTCGTGGAATTCGTAGTGGCCGTCGACGGCGGCGACGAGGTGGATCTCGGCCGTCGCCCGCGGCGGGATATCCAAGGACGCGATGCAGGTCTCGCCCTGGCGCTCGCCGGCCACCGTTATGCGGATCACGGCCATGTTCTGGAAGAACTTCTTGGCGTTGATGGTATGCGAGCGGTCGTCGCGGTTGCGGATGCGGAAGACGTAGGGCCAGCCCTGAGTCATCTGGATGATCATCGGCTCGAACTCGTCGTTGCGCACCCGCATGTTGATCTGCGGCACCCGGGTCCAGTTGACCCGCTTGAGCGCCTTCGGCGAAACCGTCGCGCAGTCGCCGTTGAAATCCGGGATGACGTCACCGAGCAGGCCAAACGAGGGCAGATTGGAAAAGGACGCGATCGAGGGCATGAAGGAGAGATTGCTGGTCGGCCACTCGCAGCCCGCGAGCCCGACCGCCAGGGCGGCCGAGGCCAGCAGTTTCTTGCCGATTCTCCCGAAGGTCATGATTCCGATCCGCCCAACGTCCATCACCGCCCCGCAAGGCCTGCATGGTATACTACGAAATATAGTGGGGTAAGTCCTTTTTGCCTCAATATTCAGTGAATTTACCCAAAACCGGATTTGTCCACGCCCGAGGTTGTGCCGGCCAGCCCCTTGTGCCACCGTGCCGCCATGAACAGGGTTTGCCACACGGACACTGGTCTCAGCTATACCGGCGTCGCCCTTGACCGGGCCGGCGCCAGACGCGCCGATGCGGAATGGATCCACGGTTTGCTCGATAACGCCGATACCCGGATCGTGCCGGTTTGGCGCAACCGCAACCTGATCACCGGGCTCGGCGACGCCGAGGGCCCGCGACCCGTGATCCTGACCGACCGGCTGGCCCGGGTCGCCTACGGGCGCGGCATGATCACCTGGCACAGGAACCACCAGTTCTGCGGGCGCTGCGGCGGCCCCATGGAGAGCCGCCATGGCGGCCACTTGCGCTGCTGCATCCGCACCGACTGCGGCCACGAGAGCTACCCGCGCACCGACCCGGCCGTGATCATGGTCGTCGAGCATATCCCCGAGGACGACGGCCCGCCGCAATGCCTGCTCGGCCGCCAGGCCAACTGGCCCGAGGGCTCCTATTCGACGCTGGCCGGTTTCGTCGAACCGGGCGAAAGCCTGGAGGAGACGGTGATCCGCGAAATCGCCGAGGAAGCCGGGGTCTGTGTCCAAGACGTGCGCTACATCGCGTCCCAACCCTGGCCCTTCCCGGCCTCGATCATGCTCGGCTTCTGGGCCCGTGCCGAATCCACCGAGATCCGTATCGATCCCAACGAACTGGAGGACGCCGGTTGGTACACGCCCGAGGCGGTGCGCACCTTCGGCCAATGGGGCAGCGGCGGTCCGGGACCGAACCTGCCGCGCAAGGACTCCATCGCGCGCTTCTTGATCGAACGCTGGCTCGAGACGGTGGACGGCTAAACTAACGGCCCGGTTCCCAAAAAAAGCGTCGGAACGAAGCCAATTTCCGGCTCGGCCTGTTCCCGGCATTCAGCAATCGGACCGCCGGGTCGGCGCGGAATGTCGACTTTTGACGATTTTCGTTCATGAAAACGAAAATCCCATCGTCTCTTTTGGTGACGATAGGGAACAGGTCCGGCCACCTCCGATTCCTCATAACCGGGTTTGACCCCACCGCAAGCGTCCAGCGGGTTATCCACGCGTCGGGCAGTGGACACCCCGCTGGACGCTTGCGGTGGGGTCAAGTCCGGGGGTGAGGAGACGAACCGAGGGAAAAGAACTACTACCAACGCCGTTTCCATCGCCGGCAGCAACCGGAGTTGTGGCGCAAGGCCACGACAAGGCGCAATGCCTCTCCATCCCTCCCATTGCGCCACCTCCAACGAGACTTCCATCACCAGCGGTGGCTCGTAAGTCAACAATCGCAATCAGCAAAGCCGTTCCCGAGAACGGCAGATATAGGATTATTTAGCATATTTACGCATAAATGTCAATCAATTTACGAAGCCGCAGAATGGTGCATGGGTAACAAAACGCCAATTGACGGCCTATGGAGAAGGCGACGCGTAAGAAGCTGACAACGGAACAGGCAGCGGAACTCTGCGCCCTCTCGGCCCTGCTCGACGAGCGGATCGACACAGGAGACATTCCCGGGGTGGCGAACCGGTCGGACGCCGAGCGGGGGCTCCTCTATTGGCCGGTGAAGCGGCAGCGGATGCTTCGCCTCGATGCCGAAGTGTTGAGTGGGTCAAATGCATTTGCTCCGCATGAAGCAATGTTTCGGCGTTCCTTTCGGCACGGAATGATCTTGCTGATGGCCGTTTCTGACTGACGAAGCGATGGGCGCCGTCAGTTCTCCTGGTCTTGCGGGGCGGAGGGGCAGGCGGCGGCGAGCGCCTCGTGAGACGCGAGGGCGGCGCTGTTCGACCGATGATCACGATTCCTGGCGAGGTGCAGGTCGACCAACGCCATCAACTGGTGCGGCGTCCATTCGTCCTTGCACCGCGCGAAGTCATGCGGCGACACGCCACTTCGGTGCAAATGCGCTGCCATCAAATAGGCGTCGAACGCCCCGGTCACGTAACCGACCCGGAAGTGGGTACCCTTCTGGTTGAACTCGGCGCCGCTGTACAGGTAGTCCAGGGTATCCGGTGTTTGCGCCATGCCGAAATCGGTCGAAACCACGGCCGCGACCGTGATCAAGCCGACCGCAACCCGCGAACGCGAGCCGGAAATGCGGCGTCTCGCCGCCCGGCGCCGCCAAGTCATTGCCAACCCTTCTCCTTGAAATACTTCCGTGCCCCGTCGTGCAGGGGGGCGGTCAGGAACCGACGCGTCATCTCCACCTCGGAAAGATTGCGGTAGGCCGGGTGCAGTTTTCGGAACGAGCGGAAGTTGTCGAAAACGGACTTGACCAGAAAGTAGATCGTTCTCTCCGGCACCTGGACCGACGTCACGACCGTGGCGCCGACGCCGAAGGTCTTCACGTCGGTCGGATTGTTCGGATAGAAACCGCCGGGGATTTCGGCGTAACCGTAGTAGGGAAATTCCTTCACCAGATTGTCGACGGCAGCGCCGCCGGCCTGCACGAGGACCGCGACGCAGCTCGACATGGTTTCTTGCATGCTCCCCGACGGGTGGCCCACGATCGTGACAAACGCGTCGATCTTGTCGTCGCAAAGCGCTTTTGAAAGCTCGGCCGACTTCAACTCGGCCGCCAATTTTAGATCGGACCGTCGCCAACCGAGTGTGGCCTCCATCTTGTCCCAGGTGACGCGTATGCCGGATCCGGGATTGCCGATATTGACGCGCCTTCCTTTGAGATCCCCAAGCGTCCTGATACCGGCGTCCGCGCGGGCGACGATGGTGACCGGTTTCGCGTGCACGGAGAAGACCGACCTCAGGTTCTTGTTCGGCCCTTGATCCTTGAACCGGCCGGTGCCGTTGTAGGCGTGGTATTGCCAGTCGGACTGGGCGATGTCGACGTCGATTTCGCCTGCGCGTATGGTATTCAGGTTGTAGACGGAACCACCGGTGGACTGTGCGGTACAGCGTATACCGTGTTCCTTTCGGGTCCGGTTCAAGACGCGGCAGATCGCACCGCCGGTCGGGTAGTAGACACCGGTAACGCCGCCGGTCCCAATCGTAATGAAACTCGCGGCGTCCACCGCCGTTGACACCAAACCGATCACGCCGGCCGCGATCAGCGCGGAGGCCGCCGCGAGCAAGCGAGGCGCACGGGCCGCGCGGTGGAAATCGCCGATCGACATGTTTCGCCGCCTTTCCGGAGTCATCATTACTTCCCGGCGCCTTTGCTGCCGTCCTTCTTCGAGAAGGCGGTGATAATCGTATCCATGGCCGAGAACATCAGCTCGACGCTATACCCGGCGAGAAAGGCGAGCGCAACCGGTCCGATGCTGAGCAAGGTGCCGCCGGTCCCGCCGTCTGCGCCATCGATGAAGCCGGCCGTGCTTCCCGACGGGCTGAACCATCCGATCGCCAGGCCGGCGAGGGCGCCCAGATAGATCCGCAGTTGGAACCGGATATCCGATTCGATCGTGTAGATCAGGTTCTTGATTTCGATCGACAGGGTCCGCAAGACATACACGCACGCGCCGAGCAGGCCGTAGAGCAGGGGCAGGACGTAGGTCGACAGCGACTCCAATATGATCTGGCCCGCCTGCAGGTATTGGGCGATCTGGCCAGAAGTGGGATCGCGGCTTTCATACTTGACCGGAAACCAGACCACCAACAGGTCATAGCTCGCGAACAGGACATCGTTCATCTGATTGAGGCGGGTGTCGGCGTTTCGGATTTCGACGACGAGGTTCGCAGATTCCTCGCCCGTGACCTCAGCCAAGCGACGGGTCAAATCGTCGATCTTCAGGGTCTCGGCGTCGATCTTGCGGCTCAGTTCCTGTATATCCGCGACGGTTTTGGAACCGAAGATCGTGTAGATCTGGATGACCAGGAGTGACACCAGCGCCACCACGGACCAGATCTGATAACGGCGAACGGCGCGGTTGGCATGCGATTTCTGACTTTTCGCGTCGGGGCCGATCTCGGGACTCGTTGCCTTCAGGCTCGCCACCGTGATCGGCAGCAACTCCTGCCCAAGTTCCTGGAACTCGTGCCAGAAGGCGATCTCCTGGGCCGGCTTTATGGTCCCGGCCTTGACGGCCCGCTTGGCGTTCACGAGGACCTTGATGCGCTGCTCATCAATGACCCGTCCAGCCTCGGTCGCGTGCGCCAACAACAGCTCCATTTCCTTGACGGCATCGTACAGGCGATGGTCGTCGACGCCAATCTCGGGCGAGGGCGCGGCCGCGCAGGCTCCGGCCGCAGTTCCCGCCGTGCCGCCAGCCGCAGTTCTCACTGTGCCACTGGCCGCCGTACCCGCCGCCACCGTTCCTGGCGAGCCCGCGGCCGACGGTGTTTTCGACGGGTCCGCGGGTCGGGCGGAGCCCGAAGCGGTCGTCGTACGGTTCTCGGCAACCACGCACCCTTCCCCCTGAGCTGGCCATCCGCACGTCTCCAGACCCAACCAGTATACAAAAAAAGATTGAAATCAATATAGGAATTCGCGTGGACTCTCGATCCATTAGGCAGAGACCAATTAGGGTTCGCGGGGATATTAACGACAGTTTACTTATTCTGAAACGGGTGAACGACCCGAGGCGATGCCCCAACCATCTGGTTCAAATCGAGGCATGTACTTACGCGCCGGTTCCCCGCCATATCGATGCACCTTGATGACGCCCTCGACGAGGTCGTCCTCGTTCCCGCGCGCGACAGTCCGGCTGACAGCGGCACCAAGTGAAACGGCTTGAATCCGCTACGTCGGAAATGAGGGCGATGGCGAAACAGGTGCGGGACAGGTGTGGTCCCCCTTAGCCGTCATTCGGCCGCGTTCGGAGAAACGCCTGGTTTCGGATCGGATTTCCGATGTTGAAACGACCTTGTAAGGCTGGCGGAATCTAGCCTGTATCGGTCGAATCAGGGCGTTCTACTCGTTTCAACGCGGCGGCGTCGCTGCGATCCAAGGCGTCATGCTGCTGATAGTATTCACGGCGGAAGTCACCGATGAACCCATTTATCTCATCTTCCAAAGTGTCGACTCTCATCAAGGCGACACGCGCAAGTTCGATACCCGCTTCCAACGTTTCCGATATGACCGCGTCCGCGCCCAGGGCTTTGAGTTTCTCGCAACGTAACCTGTTGTGCCCGCGAGCGATTACGCAAAGTGCCGGAAATTTTCCACGCAAGGATACGACAAGCTGTTCGGTCAAAGGTATATCGTTCACCGCGACAATGACGATACGTGCGCTCTCGGCCCCCATGGCTGTCAATACGGTCGCCCTTTGAGCGTCACCATAGAACACAGGCCGCCCTTTGGCGTGTTCTTGGGCAACAGTATTCGGATCGATGTCAATGGCCGTATACGGGACTTCGGCCAGTTCGAGGATGCGACCGATCTTGTGCCCCACGCGACCGAAACCGATGATCAGGACAGATATGGGTCTGGTGTCCTCGGCCTCCGCAAGAACCGGCGCGGTAACCTGTCCTTTGTCACCGAGTCCCCTGATCTCTCTCCCCAACCGGGCCATAAGGGGCGTGGCCAGCATGCTGAGAATGACCACCAACAGGAGCTGCTGGAACATGGCTTCGTCGAGGAGGCCTTTCCCGAGGGCCACCGTAAACACGACGAGCGCGAATTCCCCGCTTTGCGCCAGCAAAAGCCCCGACGCGAGCGCGTTCTTCCAGTTAAGTCCGAACAATCGGGCCAAGGGCCAGATCACGATTGTTTTCAGGATCAACAAAGTCGCGACGAGTCCGAGAAACAATAAGGGTTGTTGGATGAGTTGGTTGAGATTGAGGGACATGCCCATCGACATGAAGAAGATACCGAGCAGCAGCCCGCGAAAAGGCTGTGTCTCGGCGATGATTTGGTGGCGAAAGGAAGAATCCGCGATCAGCAACCCGGCAAGGAAGGCCCCCATCGCCATCGACAACCCCACATGTTCCATCAGGACAGCGGCGCCCAAAACGAGCAGGACGGCGGATGCGGTAAAAATCTCAGGGTTTTTCGACGTCGCGACCTGGTGAAGGACAGGCTGAAGAAAATACCGACCGAAGAAGATTACGACACCGATGATCAGGGTCGCCTCGACAAGGGCGAGTCCGATATCCTCGGCCAGGCTCAGCATCGGCATGGTCAATAGCGATGTCAGGGCGAGCAACGGGACAACAGCCAAATCCTGCAGCAACAGGATGGAGATGGAAGCGCGTCCCTGTTCGGAGGTCAGCATCTTGGATTCGGTCAGCAATTGGAGAACAAAAGCCGTTGACGATAAGGCCAGGGCCGGGCCGATCAGAATGGCGGTCCTCAGGGGCACGGCGAAGGCGTAATGGACAACGGCGACGAGGGCGACGCTGGTGCAGAGGAACTGAAGGGTGCCCAGACCAAACAAAAGTCTCCGCATCATCCACAGGCGTGCGGGTTTTAATTCGATACCGATGATAAACAGGAGCAGAACGACGCCGAGTTCCGCCAGCTGGCCGACCTCTTCCACGTTTCCGATGAGTTCCAGGCCAAAGGGGCCGACGATCATGCCGGCAACGACAAATCCGGGTACAGCCCTCATGCGCATGGTCTGAAAAAGGGGAACCGCAATGACGGCGGCCACAAGCAGGATCGCGATATCAGTGAGGTAATTGATCGTGCTCATCGAGGCCTTGGTTCACTGCCAAATCGATCGTTCTCCAGAGGGCTCGTTTAACACTACTGTTAGTACCCTGACCGAGCACTCAAAAAGTGGGTTGGCCCATCCGAGAAAAGACGAGCGGGCGGGCAACGCCGATTCGTGTTATGCGTCAACTCTCAATACGGAGCCCCCACCGTGACCCCACGCCTGGAAATCGAATACTGTACCCAATGCCGTTGGCTGATGCGGGCCGCGTGGATGGCGCAGGAGCTGTTGACGACCTTCGACGAAGGCCTCGGCGAGGTGGCACTCGTTCCCGGCCGCGGTGGCGTCTTCGAGGTGCGCCTTGACGGGGAGACGATCTATTCGCGCAAGGAGGCCGGGCGGTTCCCGGAATCGAAGGAATTGAAACAGCTGGTCCGCGACCGCATCGACCCGGACCGCGACCTCGGGCACAGCGACCGTTCTTAGAGCGGTTACTGCCGCAGCCGTCGCGCGCGGGCGCGGACGGATGCGGCCGGATCGGCCTCGCCTCGTTCCAAGGCGGCCTCTGCATCGGGCCTGAATTTGGGGAAGGTCCGGCCCAGGACGACGACGGCATGCAGGCTCCAGGCCCGGACGAAAGGGCGCTTGTGGCCGGTATGGGATCGGGCCCAGCGGACGACGCGTCCGGCCTGAGATTCGTCGAGGGGAACCCGCTCGATCATCTGAAAGACATGCAATAGGGATTGCCAGGAGGTGAGGGCGCCCAACGAGGAGACCAGCCGTTCCGTTTGATCCGAGAGGAGTTTCGCACCGTCCTCCAGCTCCGCTTTCAGGATCCAGGTCGCCCCGTCGGCGACGCGGGCGTCGGGGTCGAAAGACAAAGTAATCAGTTCGTCGAGAAAGCCCGCGTGCTTGCGGCAGTTAGTACGGGCTTCCGACAGCATGGAAACGGCGACGCCGTCGAATTCCTCGAGCCTGGCCCTGAGATCGTCTTCGGGCAACGTTGGTCCCTCCCCAGAAATGCTTGTTCCTCCTGCACGCCGATGTCGGTCGGCGTCATCGCCATCCCCTTCACGCTTCCGTCGCCTGATCCGCCGTGACCGCCTCGACGTCTTCGCTCGTCGGCGGCGACCATCCGCGGTCGGTGCGCGTGGCGTAGGCGCGGTCCTTGCCGAAGATCTGGGCTTCGTGCTTTTCCATGAGGGCCTTGGATTTTTCCACGTAGGCGGCGTTCCGGTGCAGGGGGACGGACGGGTCGAAGACGGCGGCGAGCTCGGCGAGGATGGAGCGGTCGTCTTCCGTGAATTTCCTCGCCAGCTGTTCCGCATCGAAGGGATGCATGCCCAATACCTCGTAGGCCGTTCTCGCCGTCCGCACGCTGCTGTCGAAGGTCTCGCGGATGATCTCGCGGCAGCCGGCCGCGTAAAGATCATAGACATGGGAGCGGTCGACGGCCCGGGTAATGATCTGCACATGCGGGTAGGTCTTGCGTACATAGCGCACCAACTCGCTGATTTGCTCCTTTCCGTCGATGGCGACGACCAGCAGCCGCGCCGTCTCGATCCCGGCCGCGTGCAGCAGGTCGGGCCGCGTCGCATCGCCGAAAAACACCTTGAAGCCGAAGGCGCGCAGGAACTCCAGATGGGACGAGCTGAAATCGAGCACCGTCGGCGTATACCCGGCGGCCCGAAGCATGCGGTTGACGATGCCGCCGAAGCGCCCGTGGCCGGCGATGATGATGTCCCCAGGCTCGTCGATCTCGTCGGCTTCCCGTTCCTGGACATGCGTGAGGCGGGGCAGGATTACGCGCTCGTAGAGAATGAACAGCACCGGCGTCAGCAGCATGGAAAGGGCGACGATGAGCAGGAGTTTATCGGCGATGGCCTGTGGGATCACTTGATTGGCCAACGCGAACGACAGCAACACGAAGCCGAACTCGCCGGCCTGGGCGAGCCCCAATCCGAACAGCCAGCGCTCGGCCCCTTCGAGCCGGAACAGGCGCGCCAGGGCCAGCAATACGGCGATCTTTATGGCGATCAGGGCCAGAGTCAGGGCCAGGATCGAAGCGACGTTGGCGAACAGCAAAGCGAAGTTGATGCCGGCCCCTACGGTCATGAAAAAGAGCCCGAGCAAGAGCCCGCGGAACGGGTCGATATTGCTTTCCAGCTCGTGGCGGTACTCGCTGTTGGCGAGGACGACGCCGGCAAGGAACGTCCCCAGCGCAGGCGACAGGCCGACCAGCATCATCAACAGCGCGATGCCGATGACGAACATGAGCGCGGCGGCCGTGAACAGCTCGCGGAGCCCGGCCATGGCGATGAACCGGAAGATCGGGCGGGTTAGGTAGATGCCGCCGAGGATGACCGCGGCGATGGCGCCGACGGTGACGAGCGCCGTCTGCCAGCCGCTGAGGCCGGCGACGAGGCTGAGCCCGCCGGCGTGGTCGTCCGCCGAATGCTCAGGCGAACCATGCCCGGCCCCATCCATCAGTTCCGGCATGGCCAAGAGCGGAATGAACGCCAGCATGGGTATGACCGCGATGTCCTGGAATAGCAGGACCGAGAAACTGGACATCTCGAAAAACCTCCCCTTTGTCGCCGGTTTCTGATTCATTGAGGGAAATGGCCATGGGAGAGAGGAATGAAGGGTCAACTTGGGTTTTTCGATCTTGACGAACGCTACGCGCAGCTCAGTA
>Ga0209144_1000115_pt1 | contig 15926 bp, 16 predicted proteins | sample WorMettrBAHAMAS1_FD_187392 | JGI IMG/M metagenome (GOLD analysis project Ga0209144, IMG submission 187392) | Marine gutless worms symbiont microbial communities from Max Planck institute for Marine Microbiology, Germany - Inanidrilus... | ecosystem: Host-associated > Annelida > Digestive system...
GAAATACGCTATTTTGATGCCGCACGGCGTTGCTCCCTTCTCGTGTCCCAATCGTCGCCAAACGCTTGGAAACGAGTAGAATCAACGCCGTGCACCCTGTCCATAAAATTAAACCGGACAGCAGTGGACTTGATCCGGGGGTCTACTGGTAGATGCGTAGATGGCCGAGTCAAGCCCGGCCATGAGGAATTAGAGCAACACCAACAAACCGAGTAGGCATGACAAAAGCCGAGTCAGAAATCCGCTATCCCCCCGGCATCGCCTTCATCAACGGCGATTACAAACCCGTCGCCGAGGCCAAAATCTCCGTCCTCGACTGGGGATTCCTGCGCTCGGACGCCACCTACGACGTGGTCCATGTCTGGCAGAACCGCTTCTTCCGCCTGGACAAGCACATCGAGCGCTTCCTGGCCTCCATCGACAAGCTGCGCATGACCCTGCCCGTCGGCCGCGGTCAACTGGAGGCCATCCTGGGGCAATGTGTGCTCAGGGCTGGCTTGGAAGACGCCTACGTGGAGATGGTGCTGACCCGAGGCGTCTCGCCCACATTCTCGCGCGACCCGCGCGACGCGGTCCCGACGTTTCTGGCGTTCGCCATCCCTTTCGGCTGGATCGCCGACGCCGGACGGATCAGCGAGGGCCCCGGTTTCAACCTGTTCGCGGTGACCGACGGCGCCGTCCTGACGCCGGAAACCGGCGTTCTCGAGGGGATTACCCGGATGACTGTCCTCGAACTCTGCGGGGAACTGGGCATTGCGGCCGAAACCGGGGCGCTCTCGGTCAAGGCCCTGAAAGCGGCCGACGAGGTGTTCATCACGTCGACCGCCGGCGGTGTCATGGCCGTCGGGCGGATCGACGGCAATGCAATCGGTCCGGCCGGTCCGGGTCCCTTGACACAGCGGATTAACGAGCTCTACTGGGCCAAGCACTCGGACCCGGACTGGAGCCGGGATGTGGGGGAAGTTGCCGGCGCTAACCAGTCGTTAGCGGCCCCCGGCTAACATGGGTGCGGTCCTGGGAAACCCGTGGGAGAGCCCCAATGCCGACGGAACTGCGCAGCCTCGTTTTCGGCGAGGCGGAACTGAAAGAAGCGGCAATCGAACACTGCAACGCCGCCTGCATCCCCGTGCCCGATTCGCCGGTCGAGGCCTTGAGCATCGGCACCGACCCGACGGAGGCGTTGAGTTTGCGCTTCCGCGAGCCGGGCGAGGCGCCCTGCGAGGTCAAGCTGACCTCCTACGACCTCTTGGAGGCCCTGATCGAATACTGCCGGGCCACCCATATCCCGATCCCGCAAGCGGGCGTGCGCTCGCTCACCACGGATCCGGCCGGCATCCGCCTGACCATCCGAACGAGGCTCAGCGCGCCGCCTGAACACCCGTCTTGGCGCGTGTGGCGCGTTTCCTTACATAAGCGACGGCGCGGTAGCCGAGCAGCACTGCACAGATTCCCGCATAGACGATGGGTTCCGTCTGGATGCCCTTGCGCATCATGAAGAAATGCTGGCAGGCCGCGGCGGCGGCCACATAGACGCCCTTGTGCAGGCGGTTCCAGTTGCGCCCGCCCAAACGCTTGACCATGCCCTTCGTCGACGTGGCGGCCAGCGGCACCAGCAGCAGGAAGGAGCCCATGCCGACCGTGATGTAGGTGCGCTTGACGATGTCCTTCCAGATCTCGCCCCAGTGGAAGAACTGGTCGAGGCCTATGTAGCTGGACAGGTGCAGGCAGACATAGAAGAAGGCGAAAAGGCCGAGCAACCTTCGAAATCGCATCAGGTCATTGAGGCTGGTGATCCCGCGGAGCGGCGTCACGGCAAGGGCGATCAACAGGAACCGCAAGGCCCAGTCGCCCAGGTACCGGTTGACGTATTCGATGGGGTTGGCGCCGAGGCCGTCCGAAACCGCCAGCCAAGCCAGCCACGGCAGTGGCGCCAGGCAGAGCACCCAGACGATGGGCTTGGCGACCCAGCGGATGGCGGTATCGCGCGTCATCGGAGCTTGATGACCCGTCCCGATGGGCAGGTCAAGCCGGGTTCGAACCGGGGCTGCCGGCGCTTAATAGTTCTTGGCCAGGTCCATGCCCTGGTAGAGCGACGCCACCTCTTCCCCGTAGCCGTTGAACATGAGGGTCGGGCGTTTGAGGAAATCACCGATGCGCCGTTCGCGGGCCTGGCTCCAGCGCGGGTGGTCGACCTCCGGGTTGACGTTGCAGTAGAAACCGTATTCCCGCGGCGCCGACATGTTCCACGAGGTCTGCGGTTGGCTGTCGGTGAAGGAAATACGGACGATCGACTTGATCGACTTGAAACCGTATTTCCACGGGATGACCAGGCGGATCGGGGCCCCGTTCTGGTTGGGCATGACCTCGCCGTAGACGCCGACGGCCAAGAGCGTCAGCGGGTTCATGGCCTCGTCCAGGCGCAAGCCCTCGCGATACGGCCAATCCAAGACACCGCTGGTCTGGCCCGGCATGCGGACCGGATCGTAGAGGGTCTCGAAGGAGACGTACTTGGCGTCGCCGGTCGGTCCCAGGCGCTTGATGACGTCGGCCAGCGGGATGCCGACCCAGGGGATGACCATGGACCAGGCCTCGACGCAGCGGAAGCGGTAGACCCGGTCCTCGAGCTTGTGCGGATTGACGATATCCTCGTAGGAATACTCGCCGGGCTTCTCCACGTGCCCGTCGACCTTGATGGTCCAGGGTTTGGTCTTCATTTTGTGGGCATACTTGGCGGGCTGGCCCTTGCCGGTGCCGAATTCGTAGAAATTGTTGTAGGTGGTGACCGTCTTGTAGGGTGTCAGGTCCTCGCCCAGGGCCTCGGCCGTCCATTTGCTGTCGATGATACCGTCGAGCTTGGTGCCGGCGGGCAGCCCGTCGTCGCCGCGGGTGACCAGTGCAAAGGCCGGCGGCGCGATGGAGCCGGCGGCAAATCCGACACCGGATATGGCCGCCGTCTTCAGGAACTTACGCCGCGCCTTGAACAGCGAATGCGGCGTGATTTCCGACGGCCGCACATGGGACGCCAATTTGTGATTGATCAACATGCCTCTCGACCTCGCGCCATGAGCGGGAATTTCGCCAAACATAGGCGATCGGCCCCGGCTTTCCTACCGTTGCCGGGTCAAACAACCATCACATTCCTGCGAGAAAACCCCGTGGAAAAGGTCTTGTGGCGGACCGGCGCCTTCCCAAACGGCGGGACCGGCTGTAAGAACGCCATCAACGCGTTCTCGCTCCCGTCCGCCGGTGAGCCCGGTTAAACACAACAAGGAGAAACCGGCGATGTCGAGCCAGCTGTTCAGCCCCTTGCAACTGCGCCAGACGACGCTGGCCAACCGCATCGTCGTCTCACCCATGTGCCAGTATTCGGCGCGCGACGGGGTACCGGGCGACTGGCACCTGATGCACCTCGGCAGTTTCGCCGTATCCGGGGCGGGCCTGGTCTTCACGGAAGCGACCGCCGTCGAAGCGATCGGACGGATCACGCCGGGCTGTACCGGCCTTTACAACGACGAACAGCAGGCCGCCTGGACCCGCATCGTCGGTTTCATGAAGGAACACGGCACCGCCAAGGTCGGCCTGCAGCTGGCCCATGCCGGGCGCAAGGCCTCGACCGCCGCGCCCTGGAAGGGCGGCAAGCCGCTCGAAACAGCCGATGGTGCCTGGGACGCGATCGGCGCATCGCCCGTCCCCTTCGCCGACGGCTGGCCGCCGCCGGCGGAGATGGATGCCGGCGACATGGACCGGGTCAAATCCGCCTTCGTCGAGGCGGCCGGGCGCGCCTTGAAGATCGGTTTCGACCTCATCGAGCTGCACGCGGCGCATGGCTACCTGATGAGCAGTTTCCTGTCACCGCTCTCCAACCGGCGCAGCGACGACTATGGCGGAACGCTCGAGAACCGCATGCGCTTTCCGCTCGAGGTCTTCGAGGCGGTGCGTGACGCCTGGCCCGAGGACAGGCCGCTCGGCATGCGTATCTCCGCCACCGACTGTATCGACGGTGGCTGGACCATTGACGATTCCGTTGCGTTAGCGAAACAACTTAAGCGTCGCGGCTGCGATTTCGTCGACTGCTCGAGCGGCGGCAATACGGCTGACCGCCCCGCCGTCGGCCCGGGCGAGCCGGGGTATCAGGTGCCCTTGGCGGCCCAGGTCAAGAACGAGGCCGGAGTCGCCACCATCGCGGTCGGCATGATCCGCGACCCGGACCTGGCCGAAAGCATCGTCGCCGAAGGCAAAACCGACATGGTGGCCCTGGCCCGCGGCATGCTCTACGACCCGCGCTGGGCCTGGCATGCGGCGGAAACCTTGGGGGCGGAGGCCGACTACCCGCCGCAATACGCACGCAGCCGGCCCGAAACCTGGCCGAGAGCCTTTCCCCCGCGGGCTGCCGACGCCGCCGAATAATCCCTTTCCCGGACGATTGTTTCCACCGCTGGGCGCGGTTATAAGGTTCCCACGATGCGCACGCTCTATCATCTGTGGTTGAACCCCTTTTGCCGGAAAGTGCGTCTCGTACTTCAGGAAAAGCGCCTCGAGTTTACCCTCAAGGCGGAAAGCGTCTGGGAGCGCCGCGACGAGTTCCTGGCCCTCAATCCGACCGGCGAGGTGCCGGTGCTGATCGAGACCGATGGCACCGCCATCTCCGGCAGCGACGCCATCACCGAGTTCCTCGACGAGGTCCACCCGGAACCCAGCCTGATCGGCCGCAACCCCATGCAAAGGGCCGAAGCGCGGCGCCTGGTCTATTGGTTCGACCGCAAGTTCGACACGGAAGTGACCCGTAACCTGGTCGGCGAAAAGATGATGAAGCGGTTCTTGGGGCTCGGCGAGCCCGATTCCAAGGTCGTGCGCGCCGGCCACGCCAACATCTACACGCACCTGGACTACATCGGCTACCTGGTCGACCGCCGCAACTGGCTCGCCGGCGACGACCTGACCATCGCCGATCTCGCCGCCGCGGCCCATCTTTCCGCCGTCGATTACCTGGGCGACGTGCCTTGGGACGAACACGCGGGCGCCAAGACCTGGTACGCGCGCATCAAGTCTCGCCCCGGCTTCCGGCCGCTTCTGGATGACCACATCCCCGGCGCGCCGCCACCGAAGCACTACCGGGATTTGGATTTCTAGGTTTTTTCCGTTTCGGGTTGGGAACAACCCTTGGAATCGGCGGGGTTTTCACGAGGCCGCAGCACGTGATGATGGTCTGCGGCATAGAGGCGGCTATCGTCGAATGCGTGTTCGCCGAGGACACGGCCGACCAGGATCAGGGCCGTCCGCGTGATGCCGGCCGCTTTCACCTTGTCGCGGATATCGGCCAGGGTTCCGCGGAGGATCAGTTCGTCAGGCCAGCTGACCCGGTAGGCGACGACGATCGGGCAATCGGCGCCGTAGTGCGGCTCCAGATCGCGCACCACCTTGGCCAGGTTGTTAACCGACAGGTGGACGGCCAAGGTCGCTCCCGAGCGGCCCAGTTCTGACAGTTCCTCGCCCGGCGGCATGTCTGAACTGCGCACCGCCGTGCGCGTCAGGACGATGGTCTGACTGACACCGGGCAGGGTCAGTTCGGACTTGAGGCTGGCCGCGGCGGCGGCGTAGGCCGGCACGCCCGGCACCACCTCATAGGGGATCGACAACGCATCGAGGCGGCGCATCTGTTCAGCGATGGCGCCGTAGAGCGACGGATCACCGGAATGGACGCGAGCGATATCGTTGCCCAAACCATTTGCTTTTTCGATTTCCGCTATGATTTCATCAAGGTGCATCGGCGCCGTGTCGAGGACCCGGGCGCCTTCCGGCGCTTCGGCGATCACCGCTTCCGGGACCAGGGAGCCGGCATAGAGGACCACCGGCACGCGGCGGATGATATCGAGACCGCGCATGGTGATCAGGTCGGGCGCACCGGGCCCGGCACCGATGAAGTAGACGGTCATGCCGCCCCCTCTTTCCCGGCCGCCATCTTCGCCCCATAGCCGCGCGGCGTGTAGGCCCAGAGGTTATCTCCGCGTTCGATCCGCCGCGTCTCGCTGCTGCCGACCAGAACCAGGGTCAACATGTCGGCGTGGTCCGGCGTCAGGTCGCCGAGCTCGATGACGTCGACCCGCTCGTCGTCGCGGCCCAGATTGCGGGCGAGGATCACCGGTGTTCCGGCCGGGCGTTCGCGGAGCAGGATGTCGCGGGCCGCCGCCAAGTGTTTCCGCCGGCGTTTGGAGACCGGGTTGTAGAAGGCGATGACGAAATCCCCCTTCGACGCCGCCACGACGCGGTTCTCGATGGCCTCCCAAGGGGTCAGCAGGTCGGACAGCGAGATGGTGCAGAAATCATGGCCGATGGGAGCGCCGATGCGCGCGGCGGCAGCCTGGACGGCGGAGACGCCCGGTTCCACGGACAGTGCCACCCGGTTCCAGTCGGCACGATTTTCGCGGTCGAGGAGCTCGAAGACCAGGGTGGCGAGCGCATAGATGCCGGCGTCGCCGGACGAGACCAGAACCACGGATTTACCCACCGCCGCCAGGTCGAGGGCAGCGCGGGCGCGGGCCTCTTCTTGGGCCAGGTCCGATTGGTGGCGCCGCTTGCCGTCGATGAGGCCGCCGAGGAGATCAAGGTAGAGGCCGTAGCCGACGACATCGGTGGCCCGCGCGATCGCCGCCGTCACCGCCGGCGTCCGCCACGCCGCCTGGCCGGGACCGATGCCGACGACGGTCAGCTCACCGCGCGCCGTCCCAACGGCCAATGGATCGATATCTGTAGCGGCACGGGCGACGGCACAGGTGGCACGGGCCGACTTTCGTTTTTCGACGACCAGTTCCCCGGCCTCCCCGACAGCGGCCAATGCCGCCCCTTCGGCGACGCCATGGCAACCGACTTCGCGGAAAACGACATCGGAAGGGTTGGCCAACCGCGGTGTTTCCTGTTCGAGGTGGTCGGCGGAAAAGAACCGCGCCGGCACGTCGAGATGGGACGCCAGGGCATGCATCGCCCCCTCGTCGGCCTTGACGTCGATGGAGACGACGCAGGCGACGGCGTGCGCTGTCAATCCGACATCGGCCAGGGTTTGTTCAGCGAGCCTGATCACCTCCTCGGTCTCGGTCCCGCGTTCGCATCCGATGCCGAGGGCCAGAACCGGCGGGTGGAGGACGACGGTCTTTGCCGCCGGTTCGGCTTGAACCTTGTCCGTGACGAGCAGGACCCTGTCGGCGTCGGACGAGAGGGGCAGGTCGGAATCGGTGATCCACGACGCCTCGCCCGTTTCCACCTCGAGCCGGATATCCTCCCCGGCCAGGGCCGCCGCCATCATGTCTTTGACGATCGCCGGGTTGGCGAGGGTCCAACCGGGCGGCGGATCGTCGAGGGCGAGACCGAAGGCGCGGTCACCGGCGGTGGTGACGGCGGGCGTGCCACCGCTCCCTTCGGCCAGGCGTTCGGCCAATCGGTTGGCACCGCGGTGGCCGCCGAGCAGCGGCACCGCAAACCGCCCGTCCTCGCTGAGAGCGACGACCGGCGGTTCGGCGCGTTTGTCGGCGAGGAGCGGACCCAGGGCGCGAATGAGAATGCCGGACGCGCAGATACCGACGATGGGACGTCCGCCGGAAAACAAGGCCCGCAGGTGTTCGGTCGTTTCCGCGAAGGTCAGATCGGCGCCGTCGGCGCGTCCTTCGAGACCGTGAACGGCGAAATCGGGGCAAACCGGCGACAGGGAACGGGCGCGCGCGAGCCCGCCTTGCGTCAGCGCAATGAAGACGCCGCCGTCGGTTTCACCCGTCACGACACCGCTCCCTCGGCGGTGCGCACCAGGATCATCGAAAAATAGGGTGCCGGCGTTTCGTCCTTGTCGGAAAGCGCCATGACTTTTTGGTCAGCCATGCTGGCGTGCTCGACGTAATCGGCCGCCGCCTCCAGGCCGAGACGGGCCAGCACACCGCGGACCTTCGGCAGGTGGCGGCCGACCTTGACCAGGGCGGCGGCGTCGGCGGCGCGAAGCCGTGCCTCCAATTCCTCTTCAGGCAACGGCGCCGGGATCACCGAAAGCACCTGATTGCGCGAGACCAGTGGTCGTACGGCGGCGGCGGCACAGGCGCCCAGGGACGAGACTCCCGGCACCACTTGCGCGTCGGAGCGCTCACTCAGGCGCTCGAAAAGGTACATGAAGGAGCCGTAAAGGAAGGGATCGCCTTCGCACAGCACGGCGACGTCACGGCCCTGATCGAGGTGGCCGGCGATCTCTTCGGCATAACGATCGTAGACGTCATAGGCGGGGAAGGTATCGGGGATCAGTGGTGTCCGAACGATGATCTCGATGCGCCCGTCGGGGATATGCGGGGCAGCGATGGAGCGGGCCAAACTGTCGCCCACCTCCGGGGCCGGATAGGCGATGACCGGTGATTCCTGAAGGATTCGCACTGCCTTCAGGGTCAGCAGTTCCGGATCACCGGGCCCGACGCCGAGGCCATAAAGCGTGCCGCTCACGGTTTGACGGCCCTCAGTTGCAAAACTTCCATCGACGGCCTGAGCCCGGTCATGGAACCGACGGCGTCCGACTTGGCCACCGCGATGCGCACCAGTTGGCCGCCGTGCGACTGGTGGAAATCCATGAGTACGCTCTGGGCCTCGACGGTGACGGCGTTGGCAACCAGCCGGCCGCCGGTTTTCAGCCGTTTCCAGGCGGCATCGATGATCCAGCCCCTGGCGATGCCGCCGCCGACAAAGACGGCGTCGGGTGCGCCTTTGACCTGGTCAAGGGCGCCCAGCACCGTACCTTCGACGACCGCGAGCGTCGGCACACCGAGGTTGGCGGCGTTGCGTCCGATGGCCCGGCATTTCTCGGCGTCCTTCTCAAACGCGGTGGCCTCGGCCAGGGATTCGGCCCGCATCCACTCGATGGCGACGGAGCCGGAGCCCGCACCGACATCCCAGAGCACCTCACCCGGCTTTGGCGCCAGAGCGGCAACGGTCGCGGCGCGAACCTCGCGTTTGGTGATCTTGCCGTCGTGCTCATAAGCCTCTTCCGGCAACCCGGGGACGCGCGGCCAAATCTGGGCATCAGGCCCGGCGACGACCTCGACGGCGATGGTGTTGAGGTCGGCGGTCCGTTCGACCGACCAGCTTCGCGCCGGCGCCTCGATGCGGTCTTCCTGATCTCCGCCTAGGTGTTCGAGGACGGTCACTGTACTGTCACCGAACCCTTTGTTGGTGAGGTGGCGGGCCAGTTTGGCCGGCGTCGTCCCGTCCCAGGACAGGATCAGAAGCCGGGCGCCGGGGAAAAGGTAGTAGTTGACCCGTTCCAACGGTCGCCCGTGCACGGTCAGTTGTTCGGACTTGGCCAGCGACCAGCCCATACGGGCGGCGGCCATGCTGAAGGCACCAGGAACCGGCATGACGTCGAGGGCATCGGCACCGAAACGCCGGGACAATGTGCTGCCGACGCCGTAGGACATGGGATCGCCGGAGGCCAGGACCACAACGTTCTTGTCCCTACGTTCGTCGATCTTGTCGTAGGCCGCCTCCATGCCGCCCCGCCAACCGATACGCTCTGCGCTCCCTTCCGGGACCTTGGCCAAATGGCGCTCGCCACCGACCAGGACATCGGCCGTCTCGACGGCTTTGCGGGCCCGGTCGTTGAGGCTGGCCATTCCCTCCTCACCGATGCCGACGACGGCGATCCAGGCGCTCATGACGGGTCTCCGGCCAGTGCGTTGACGGCGGCGGCCGCCATGGCGCTACCGCCGCGGCTGCCCAGCAGGGTCACGTAAGGTACGTCCACGGCGCCCGAGGAAAGTGCCTCTTTCGATTCGGCAGCGCCGATAAAACCGACCGGGAACCCAAGGACCAGGGCCGGTTTTGGTGCCCCTTCGATGATCCGCTCCAGGAGACGGAAAAGTGCCGTCGGCGCGTTGCCGATGGCGACCACGGCGCCTTGCAGGCGCGCGTCCCAGAGATCGACGGCGGCGGCCGAACGGGTGTTCGCCGTTTGCCGCGCGCGTTCCGGAACGGCGTTGTCGTTGAGGCTGCAGATGACCGTATTGTTCGCGGGCAGGCGGTCGCGGATGATACCGGCGGCGACCATTTCGGCATCGACGAACACCGGTGCACCCTCTTCGAGCGCCACGCGGCCGGCCTCGGCGGCGCCGTTGCTCCAACGGAGATCGTCGACGATGTCGGTCATGCCGCAGGCATGGATCAACCGTTGAACGACGCCTGCGACGTCAGTCGGCAGACGGTCCAAGTTCGCTTCGGCGCGCACTGTCGCGAAGGACCGGCGGTAGATCTCAGCCGGGTCACGAACATAGTCGAAGGATGGAAAAGGACCGCTCAAGCCGGCCTCACTTCTCCGCGGCTTTCTTGTGATCGTGTCCATGGCCGTCGGCATGATCGTGATCATGATGGTGGTGGTGATGATCGTGATGCACCCCGTGGTCCTCGGCACCGTGACCATCCGTCCCGATGCCGATCACGTGGTGATGGTGGCCGACCTGGGCGGCCCCATGATCGTGCTCGTAGCCGATGATCTGCTCGCGATACTTGCAGAGCTGGCAGTTCATGTTGTTCGACCCGTTGAGCGTCTCGTCGATGCGGTCGACGAAGCAGTCGATCAAGTTGCCGTGGTCGTTGAGGTACGGCGCCTTGACGATCTCCACTTCCAGGTGGGCTTCGGCGCAGTCGTCGGCCCAACTGTAAATACGCCTGACGAGAATCCCGGTGAACAGGAAATAGGGAAACACGATGATGCGTTCGAAGCCGAGCCGGACGGCGTGCTCGAGCCCTTCATTGACCAGCGGATAGGCGACGCCGGAATAGCTGACCTCGGCCCAGCCGAATCCCATTCCCTCCCACAGCATGCGCGCCACCTTGGAGACGTTGGAGTTGGCGTCCGAATCATTGGTGCCACGCCCGACGACCATGAGGAGCGTGCGATCGCGCGGTACGTCGGCTTCGGCCGCCTTTTCCGCTTCCTCGATGCGCTCCTTGGCGGCGGCCAGGAGCTTGGCGTCGATGGCCAATTCGCGGCCGAACAGCATCTCGATTTCCGGGTTTTCGGCACCGAAGTTGTTGACCTCGGACGGCAGGTCGTTTTTCACGTGGCCGGCGGCGAACAACATGCCGGGAATGCAGACGATCGTCTTCGCACCCCGCGCCTTCAGTTTGTTGAGGCCGTCGCGGATAACCGGTGTGGCGAACTCGAGAAAGCCGCTCTCGACATCGACGCCGGGCAGGCGATCCCTCAAATGGTGGGCGAGTTGATTGAATTCTTCGACGGCCCCGTCATCGCGGCTGCCGTGGCCGCAGATCATCACGGCGTGGTTTGCTGTCATGCGCCTGGTCCTTGCCTTCGAGCGTCGATCGCCGATGTGTCCCCCGACATCCGGCGCCGGCGGCGCCTGGTCATTGCCTCCGGAACGCCGGTCGGAGACGGACTATAGGGCGCGACGTCGGCGCGGGAAAGGCACAAACCGACCTGCTGTTTGGAGGTCCCGACATACGGCCAAGGTGAACCGCAACAATCGGGTTGACTTGTCGGGCCTTCGGCGAATTCTGACACGGCAAATCGTAAGGAATTTGTTTCATGGATCGAGACGGCGAGATTGTCCGGGAAATCGAACCTTCGGCGGAACGGAACCGCTGGAGCCTGATCGCGCTTTTCACCAGCGCCGCCACCTTCGGATTAGCCTTCGGCGGGTTCGCGCCCTTGGTGGCGCTAGCCCTCGAACGCCAGGGGGTCGATTCGTTGGTGATCGGCGCCAACTCGGCGATGTCGCCGATCGGCACCGTCGCCACCTCGTTCCTGGTGCCGGTCCTGATTCGGCGCCTCGGCGCCTTCAACGCCTTCATGGCCGGCTGCGGCCTGACACTCGTCGCCATGATGCTGTTTCCGGTGTTGACTTCGGTGCCGGCCTGGTTCGCGCTTCGGCTGCTGGCCGGCATCGGCATCGCCGCCCCCTGGGTCGTCGCCGAGACCTGGATCAACGTCGCCGCCCGTCAACAGTGGTCGCGTCATGGCCATCTACGCGACCGTCATGGCGGCCGGGTTCGCCTCCGGCCCACTGATCCTGACCATGACGGGCACGGCGGGCGCAGCACCTTTCTATTGGTTCGCCGGGATCTTCTTCGTTTCGGTGCTGCCCATGTTCGCCATCCGGGCCCTCACACCAGACATGGACTTCCCAGGACACGCCCGGCCGTCGCGCATGCTGCTCACGGCGCCGACCATCTTCGCCGCTGCCTTCCTTTCCGGCGTCCTCGACATATCCGTGTTCAGTTTCCTGCCGCTCTACGGCCTGGCCCGAGGACTCGGAGAGACGCAGGCATTGACCATGCTGACCCTGTTCCTGGCCGGCAATCTGGTGCTGCAGCTACCGATCGGTTATGTGGCCGACAAAGTGCGAAAGCGCGCCGTATTGCTGTTCTGTGCCGCGGCTTGCGTCGCCGCCCCGGCCTTGTTGCCGCAGGTGATCGGCAGTCCGATTGCCATGGCTGCGGCGCTGTTCGTCTGGGGCGGTTGCAGTTGGGGGCTCTATTCGGTGGCGCTGGCCATGTTGGGTGAGCGCTTCGGAACCGGCGGTCTGGCTGTCGCCAACTCCGCTTTCATAATGGCCTTTGAGGCCGGAAATATCGTCGGCCCGCCGATTGGTGGTTTCGCCTTCAAGTTCATGGACGGTGGCGGGTTCCTTATTTTCATGGCCGGCGCCGCGGGTGTCTATTTCGCCATCGTCGCCGGCAGAGGGCTGGTGAGGACCATCCGTCGAAACGGCCGTTAACGGCCAACCCTATTCGGCCGCCTCTTCCGTGCGCTTCGGCGGCAGCACGGTGGCCCGGCGTTCGAATACCTCCGCCTCCTCGTCGCGGCCGAGCGCGCGCAGGAGTGCGGCGTAGTTCTGCTGGCCGGTAACAAGGCTCGGGTGGCCGGGATCGAAGTGTTTTTCCTTGATCTCCATGGCCCGCTTGAGGAGCGGTTCGGCGGATTCGAGATCGCCCTGTTTCTTGTAGAGCAGCGCCAGGTTGTTGAGGTCGGTGGCGACGCCCGGGTGGTCGATGCCCAGCGTCTGCTCGTCGATCATCAGAGAGCGGCGGTAGAGGGGCTCGGCGCCATCGTAGTTGCCGCGCGAGTAATGGATGAGGGCCAGGTTGTTCAGCGCGGTGGCCACGTCCGGATGGTTCTTGCCGAGGCGCCGCTCAAGGATGGAAAGCGCCCGCTCGAAGGCGGCGATGGCTGTTTCCGGCTCGCCGGACTGGTAGGACGCGGTGCCGTACTTGTTGAGAAGTTCGGCATGCAGGTCCTCCTGGAAGGGCGGCAGGGCCTCGACGGCGAGGCGGAAGTGTTCGGCCGCCTCCTTCGGTTCCATGCGCACCATCTGCAAATCACCGGCGATGGAGCGCGCCACGGCGCCGGCCATCAGGTGCTTCAGGGATTGCGTCCGTTTGTCGACGCCGTCCGTGTTCTCGCGTTCGCCGATGGTCTCCAACAGCGCCAGCATGTGCTGGAAGTCGCCGGCGTCCAGAGCATCCCTCACCCGCTCGACGGCATCGGCCATGTCGGTGTTGCCGGGCATCAGGTCGCGCAGGTTCTGGCGCATGTCCTTGAACTGGCCGGCGAAGGCGCGCATCTGCGAGTCCATCTCCTTGGCGGCGACGCCCTTCTCTTCGAGGAACGCCTGGTACTTCTTGAAGGCCGGGTTCTCCGGCGGCGGCAGGGCGGCGCGGACGGTCGGAGTGTCGTCACGCGGCGCCTCCGGCGGTGCCGGGGCTGACGCGCCGCGCGAAACCCGCATGCCGATGATGACGCCGAGCATGACGGCGACCACCAGGACCGCCAGAACGACGACGAGGGCGATCAGGAACCAGCCGGGCAGGACGTCGAGCAGTCGCTGGAAGGCATCGGCGACCTGGGCCAGGGTATCCACAGCATCAGGCGCACTTTCGCCGCCAGAAGGTTGTTCCATCGCTGGTTCGGCCGGTTCGGCGGGTGCCTCGGTCATCGGCTCCGACTCCGCAGGCGCCGGTTCAGGCATGGTCTCGGAAGCCTCTTCCTGGGCGCTTTCAATCTCTTCGCCGTCCGCCGGCATGTTCTCTTGCACGATCTCCGGCATCTCCTCGGAATCCGCCGGCAAATCTGCCGGCAAATCCGGGCCGTCCTCCGGGAGGGTCACCTCTTCGGAGTCGTCAGGCAGCTCTGGCGCAGAGTCCGGTGCGGTGTCGGCGTCCTTGTCCATGGCCTATCAGTAGCGAAATTCCCCTCGAAAATACAGAACCTTAGAGGAGGACTCGTTGCTTTTTCTTTAAGAAATCGCCGAGCGCCTCGGCCTCGTCATTGACCGCAGGGGCCCCGGCGCGCAGGGTGGCGCCATGTTCACCTTCGGCATGCGGGCCGAGGCCCAGCACTTCGACCTGCTGATTCTGTTGCTGCTGGCCATCGTCTTCGACGCCTATCTCGGCGACATGAACCTGCTGTTCCGGCGCATCAAACACCCGGTGGTGCTGATCGGCGATCTGGTCGGTTGGCTCGACCGGCACCTCAACCGCGAGAAGCGCAGCCAGATGGACCGCGCCGTCCGCGGCGCCGTCGTGGTCCTGTTCGTGGTCCTCATCACCGGGCTCATCGGCGCCGGCGTCTCCTGGCTCAGCCTCAACCACACCTTCGGCTGGCCGCTGGAACTCCTGCTGCTGACCATCCTTCTGGCCGGGCGCGGGCTCTACGATCACGTCAAGGCGGTGGTCAAGGCCTTCGAATTCGGCCTGGAGCCGGCCCGCGAAGCCGTGTCGCACATCGTGGGACGCGACCCCTCGGTATTGGACGAACACGGCGTCTGCCGCGCCGCCATCGAGAGCCTAGCCGAGAACCTGAACGACGGCGTCGTCGCACCGGTGTTCTGGTACATCCTCTTCGGCTTCCCCGGGCTCCTCGTCTACAAGGCCGTCAACACCATGGATTCCATGATCGGCCACCGCACCGAGAAGTACCGGGCTTTCGGCATGACGGCGGCGAGGCTGGATGACGTGCTGAACCTGATCCCGGCCAGGCTGACCGGGTTGTTCCTGGTCCTCGCCGCCATCTTCGTGCCGACGGCCAACCCGTGGAACGCGCTCAGGGCGCTGCTCAGGGACTCCGGGAAACACCGCTCGCCCAACGCCGGCTGGTGCGAAGCGGCCATGGCCGGCGCGCTGAACATCGCACTGGCCGGACCGCGGCGCTATTCGAACCGGGTCATCGACGACGCCTGGATGGGCGACGGTACCGCCAAGGTGCGGGTCAAGGACATCGACCGGGCGCTCTACATGTACATCGTCGCGTCCCTGGTCAACGCGGCGTGGCTGGGGGCGATCGCGATTATTCGGTTTGATATTCTTTGAACATAATCGGGAAACTATTCAGGCACGTAAACCGGGACATCCCGGTGGTCGTAAAGCCACTGATCTGCTTGTCCCCTCACCTTTTCCCGATGATCAGCAGGTATTTCGTTCAAGAATTCTTCGAATTTCTCGCGTCTTTCACTTTTTCCTTTTGTCCACTTTACCATCTCATCGCGAAATTCTTTGGAGATGATCGTCAGTTCACCTTTCGATGTGCGCCTTGAAATCTCTGTAAACATTTCATCAACAACTATCGAGCCGATTAAAAGCCATTTTGCGGCCTGGCTGGGATCTTTGGAAACGCCTTGCCCATAGTAGAAGATGTCCGCCAGGCCGATGATGGCAAGCGCGTGTTTCTGTTTGGCCGCAGATGGACACCTCGAAAAACTCTAACCTTTGGCGGCGTGACGCCGGAGTTGGCATCGGGCGGCCTGCCTTGTCGGCCTTTCGGGCCGGTTTTCCGGTTTTTGATGTCGGTTTCGGGTGTTTCGGAGCGGGTTTTCCTCTATCCGGGCGCACTTCGGGCGTTGAGCCAGACGAGGCGCTTCATATTGTAGGCCAGGTTGACCATGCCGATCTTGGTC
>Ga0209144_1000117_pt1 | contig 15871 bp, 13 predicted proteins | sample WorMettrBAHAMAS1_FD_187392 | JGI IMG/M metagenome (GOLD analysis project Ga0209144, IMG submission 187392) | Marine gutless worms symbiont microbial communities from Max Planck institute for Marine Microbiology, Germany - Inanidrilus... | ecosystem: Host-associated > Annelida > Digestive system...
TCTTTTGCAAGCTCAAGGAATTCAAGCGCATCGCCATGCGAAGCGACAAAACCGACGCAAGCTTCGAGGCCATGATCTACGCCGGCACCGCCATCATCAACTCAAGATGAACCTCAACAGACCCTAGCCCGGTTGGCCGAAAGGGGTCGAGGCCCGCCGAGCACCGAGCTGCAGACCGTCGCCCGGGCATCGGAACGGCGTTGCACGGGGTGCCGTTAATCCTGATTCAAGCCCAGTTCCCGCTGCCGCTTCTTCGACAGCCCCGAGGCGACAAGGCAGTGGGAGGCCCTGAGGTAGTCCTTGAGCTCGTCGTCGGCGAGCCCCGGTTCGTCGTAGCGCTGGATCCACTTCATGCCGCGGGACGCCAGATAAGGGGCGGGGCGCAGGCCCGGCTGGTCCTTGAGCATCTCGTAGGCGACCTCACCGGCCTTGAAGGTAAAGCGCGGCGCGTCGTCGTCCCAGCCGCCGATGGCAAACACCTTGCCGCCGACCTTCCACACGTGCGAACCGCCCCATTGCTGAACGTAGCTGGTCGCGGGCAGGGAGGCGCAGAAGGCGTTGAACTCGTCGTAGGTCATTGCGGAGGTGCGCGCATTGCCGGTGGAGGGAGTGCGCCGACGGCGGGCCTACTCCGCCGCCTGGGCGCCGGTGCGTTCGGCGATGACCCGCGAGAGCTGGGCCGTGGTCGCGCGGAGCTGGGCGTCGGTCTTCTGGTGCGGGATCGGTTCGTCGGCGCTGGCGGCGTAGTCGCTGGGCAGGATGTCGTGGATGTCGAAGCCTTCCCCAACGCCCTCGATGTCGAAATCGCTGTCGGCGATGTACTGGTACTTGAGCACGGCGTTGGTCCAGGCAAAGAACCAGAACTGGAAGTAGCCGAAGGCGCCCTTGATGCGCCGGCGCGCCAGCATCAGGCCGAAGCCGCGGAAGGCGTAGTAGAGGTTGCGGGGCCGGAGCCCGAACCGCGCCAGCCGCTGGGTCATCTGCCAGAGCGCCGCGCGGTTGCCGAGGATCATCTTGATGAACAGGCCGAGATTGCCGAACCCCTTGGACGGCAGCGGCACGAAGCTGCCCTCGTCTAGCAAATCGAAGAACGCCTTCAGCCGGCGGTACTGGTAGGCGCCGTCGGTGTAGCCGTCGACGAACCGCTTGTAGCCGTCGATCACCATCTGGCGGGGCATCAGGTACTTGATGTTGGTCTGGTACTTGTAGCCGCCGAGGCCGAAGCGTACGTCGCGGAGCCGGCCGGCCAGCTTCAACCGCCGATAGAGAGGCGTCCCCGGCAGCGCGGTCAGCAGGGACGGATCGCCCGACAGCAGCGCCGCATCGACGAGGCCATCGAGGGTGCGTTGGAAGCTCTCGTCATCGTCGGAATCGAAGCCGAAGATCAGTCCGGCGACGACGATGAAGCCGTAGGACTGGATAGTGCGCACCACCTCGACCATGTCAGGCGCGGTGTTCTGGACCTTGGCAGTTTCCAACAGCGAATTACCGGAGAAGCTCTCGATGCCGATGAACAGCATGTCGAAGCCAGCGCGCCGCATCTTCTCCATCAGCGCCGGGAACTTGTAGAGGTTGATGGTCAGCTAGGTGTAGAGGGCCGGGCGGAAGCCGCTGCGCTCCTCCCAGGAGAGGATCTGGTCGACCACCTCTTCGGCCCAGCGGGGATCGCCGATGAAGTTGTCGCAGGCGAACAGCACCTGGCCGACGCCGAGGCGGCAGAGCGCGTCCAGCTCGTCGACGATCAGCTCGGGCCGCTTGTTGTGGGGCCGGTTGTTGTCCGGGAGGATGCGGATGTCGCAGAACTCGCAGAGGAACGGGCAGCCGCGGGAGACCTCGAGGACGGCGCCGTAGTAGCGCCCGACCGTCGCCTCGACCATGGGCTTGTAGAACGGCCGCGCGTCGGCGATGGGGAACCGGCGTTCGGAGTGGACCACGGACGGTGGCCGTTCGCCGGCGTGGAGGCGGTCGAGGAGCTCGACGATCATCTCCTCGCCGTCGCCGATGCAGATGGCGTCGTAGCCGGAGAGCGCATCCAGGGTCCCCGCCTGATCGAACGACCAGGCAATGGGTCCGCCGACCAGGAACAGAGCGTCCGGATAGCGCGCCTTCAGCGCCGCCCGCGGCCGCTCCATCGCCCCGCAGTCCTGGTTGATGCCCGAGAACAGGAACACATCGGCTTCCCCGACGTCGTCGAGGCGCTCGAACCGCAGGTCGTAGAGGGCGAGGCGAAAGCGCCCGCCATCGGGCACGTGGGCGCCGAGCGTGTAGGCCCACACCGGCATGAACTTGGCGCCGTAGTTCTGGGTGTCGGCGTAATTGGGATCGGGCGCGTGGATGAACGTGCAGCGGACGACACGCCCGCCCGGCGTCACCCCGCCTGCTGTTCCCACGGATGCATCCATGCCTTCGCCGTCAAAAATTCGACCGATATGGTACTTAGGTGCCTGCGATCGCCGCCGCAATCAAGGGATATTGTGTTGGGACGGCTTCACCCCTTCCTGGGCAACCGCCGCATCAGCGGCTCCAGCCACGCATTCGGAATCGCCATGACCAGCCGGATCAGCGCGTAGAGCGGCCAGGGGAAGACGATGCGGCCGCGGTTGCGGGCGATGCCGTGGGCGATGATCCCGGCGGCCTTGTCGGCGGTCATCAGTAGCGGCATGGGGAACTCGTTCTTCTCGGTCATCCGGGTCGTCACGTAACCGGGACAGACCACCGAGACGCCGACGCCGTCCTCGGCCAACCAGCCGCGCAGCCCTTCGCCCCAGGCGCGGACGGCGAACTTTGAGGCGCAATAGGCCGGCGCGCCGGGGACGGCGATGAAGCCGGCCAGCGACGAGACGATGGCGATCTGGCCCCGCCGCCGGGCGCGCATCCTCGGAATTACCGGCAGCACCGTGTTCAGCACGCCGTCCACGTTGACGGCGAAGATGGCGCGGACTTGCTCCTCGTCCTCGCCGGCGCCACCGGTGCCGCCGCCGATGCCGGCGTTGGCGACCACCAGGTCGAGGGGGTCGGCGTCGTCCGATTCGGCGATCCACTTCGCTATCCCCGCCCAGTCGGTGACGTCGACGGCGGCCGGTGCGACCGTGGCACCGGCCCGCCGGCAGGCCTCGGCGACCAGACCGAGGCGCGCGGTGTCCCGTCCCGACAGGGTGAGCGTGACGCCGGGCGCCGCCCACAGCCGGGCCAGCGCCTCGCCGATGCCGCTGGAGGCGCCGGTGATCAGGATCGAGCGGTACGAGTGGCCGCGCTCGGACATGGTGGTGACGTTTCCCTTGCTGGCCCGCTGCTGGCCCCTTGTTGGCGCCGACACGCGGGAATATAAGGGATCGTGCCACAAGACATCAGGGGGTTGCGTGCCCATCGCGTCGATGACCGGGTTCGCCCGTGCGCAGGGTCAGGCGGAGAGCTGCACCTGGACTTGGGAGGCCCGGAGCGTCAACGCACGGGGCCTCGACGTGCGCTGCCGGCTTCCGTCCGGGTTCGAGGCCCTCGACGTGCCGGTCCGCGAACGGGTCGGCAAGCGGTTCCGGCGCGGCAACGTCACCGTGGCGCTGACCATGGATTTCCGCCGCAGCCAGTCCGGCGTGCGGGTCAACACCGCCGCCCTCGACGAAATCCTTTCCCTCGTACCGTCGATGCGCCAGCGCATGCCCGATGCGCCACCGCCGACAGTGGAGGGCATCCTGGGCTTGCGCGGGGTCATCGAAGCCGCCGAAGACGACCTGGATGAAGACGCCCGCGAGGCGCTTTTCGCCGGTATCATGGATGGCCTCGACCGTACGTTGGAAGCGTTGGCTTCGATGCGCACCGACGAGGGCGGACGGCTGCTTGCCGCGCTCACCGAACGCCTGGACCGAATCGCCGCGCTGTGCGCCGAGGCCGAAGGCTTGGCCGCGGCGCAGCCGGAAGCGTTACGGGCGCGGCTGGTCGAACAGCTTGCGGCGCTGGCCGACGCGACCCCGCCGGTCGCGGAAGACAGGCTCGCCCAGGAGGTGGCGTTGCTCGCCGCCAAGGCGGACCTGCGCGAGGAGCTGGACCGGCTGAAGGCCCACGTCGGCGCGGCGCGCGCGCTTTTAGGTGAGGACGCTGCGGTCGGGCGCAAGCTCGACTTCCTCTGCCAGGAGTTCAACCGCGAGGCCAATACGCTATGCTCCAAGTCGGCGGACGTGGCGCTGACCCGCGTCGGCCTCGATCTCAAGGCGACCATCGAACAACTGCGGGAACAGGTTCAAAACATTGAATAAGCCCTCGAAGCCTCCGCGTCTGGAAATCCGCCGCCGGGGACTGATGCTGGTGCTGTCGTCGCCGTCCGGGGCGGGCAAGTCGACGATATCGCGCAGGCTCCTGGAGCGGCACCGGCGGCTGATCATCTCGACCTCGGCGACCACCCGGCCGGCGCGCCCCGGCGAAGTGCCCGGCAAGGACTACATCTTCGTCGAGCCGGACGAGTTCGACCAGATGGTCGCCGACGGCCAGTTCCTCGAGCACGCCCACGTGTTCGGCAACCTCTACGGCACGCCGCGCGAGCCGGTGCTGGAGGCGTTGGACAACGAACTCGACGTGCTGTTCGACGTCGACTGGCAGGGCACCCAGCAGCTGAAGCAGAACGCGCGGGCCGACGTGGTCACCGTGTTCGTGCTACCGCCGTCCTTCGCCGAACTGGAGCGGCGGCTGCAGGGCCGCGGCCAGGATTCGGAAGGCGTCATCCGCCTGCGCATGGCCCGTGCCGCCGACGAGATGAGCCACTGGCCCGAGTACGATTACATCATCGTCAACCAGGACCTGGACGAATCGGTCAACCGGGTCTCGGCGATCCTCGTCGCCGAACGGCTCCGGCGCGAACGGCTGATCGGGTTGCCGAAGTTCGTCGCCAAGATCAGCCAGCCCTGACCGTGATCGTGAGGTAGATGCCGCCGACGATGAGGGCGATGCCGGCGGCGTGGAACAGCCGAAGCTGTTCGCCCAACAGCACGATCGCCATCAGCGTCGCGAACACCGGCATCAGGTGGAGGAACAGCCCACCCTTCGTCGCGCCAACCACGCCCACCGCCCGGTTGAAGCAGATATAGGCGATGACCGAGGCGAACAGGCTGACGTAGCCGATGCTGACGAGATTGGCTGCGTTGATGTCGATGCCGCCGATTGTGGCGATCTCCCAGGCGTAGGCCGGGGCGAGGGGGATGAGGCCCATCATCGAGATGGCGAGAATCATGGCCAGCGGCGGCAACTCCTTCGGCAGCCGGCGGAGGAGCACGGTGTAGACCGACCACACCGGCACCGAGACCAGCATCCAAAGATCGCCCGGCGCAAACGCCAGCCCGGCGACGACGGCCAAGTCGCCGCGGACGATGATCACCGCGACCCCGACCAGCGACAGTGCGATGCCGATGGCCTGGCGGGCGGTGACCCGGTCCCTATCAAGGAAATAGGCGAAGCCGGGGATGACCACCGGCACGGTTGCCAGGATCAACGCGGCATTGATCGCCGTCGTCGTCTGCAGCGCGGTGTAGACGCAGACGTGGAACAGGACAACGCCCATCACCGCCAGCACGGCCAAAAGCCGCCAATGGCGGACGATCAACGACCGCGAACGCCACAACCCAGCGCCGGCGAACGGCGCCAATACGGCGCCGGCCACGGCCCAGCGCCAGAAGGTCAGCGTGATCGGAGGGATGTCGCCATGCACGGCGCGGCCGAGGATGAAATTGCCCGCCCAGCACAGCATGGTGATGACCAGCAGGAGAGTAGGGCGACAGCAGGAACCGCATCAGCCGGCGGATTCTCCGGACTTGGCGGCGTAGGCATCGGCGAGGACGCAGAACGCCTCGACGGTCAGGTCTTCGGCGCGTTGTGTCGGGTCGATCCCCAAGGCCGCCAGGTCGAGGCCAAGGGGCTTCAGGGTCGTCCGCAGCATCTTGCGGCGCTGGCCGAATGCCGCGGCGGTGACTGCTTCCAGCGCCGAGAACGATGCGTCGTCCAGCGGATCGGGGTGCGGCGTGAAGCTGACCACCGTGGACGTGATCTTCGGCGGCGGCACGAATGCGCCGGCATCGACGTTGAATTCCCGTTGAACCCGGCATTGGCGCTGGGCGACCACCGAGAGCCGTCCAAAGGTCTGGCTCCCGGGTTCGGCGGTCAGCCGATCCGCGACCTCCTTTTGGAACATCAGTGTCAGCCCGGCGAAGGCACTGATCCCGCGCAGCCAGCCGATGAGCAGCGGCGTGGCGACGTTGTAGGGCAGGTTGGCGACGATGCGGCGGGGTGGCGGAACCACCGCCGAAAAGTCGATCTCGAGCGCGTCGGCCTCGATGATCTGCAGACGGTCCGGATACACCGCCGTTAGCTCGGCCAGCGCGGCGACACAGCGCGGATCCCGTTCGACGGCGGCGATCCGGGCGGCGCCGGCCTCCAGCAGCGCCCGGGTGAGGCCGCCAGGCCCGGGACCGACTTCGAGGACCGAGCCCTCGGCGACGTTTTCGGCAGCTTGGGCGATGCGGGCCGTCAGGTTTCCGTCGAGCAGAAAGTGCTGGCCGAGGGACCGCCGCGCATCGAGGCCGTGCCGGGCGATCACCTCGCGAAGGGGCGGCAGGGCGTCCGGGGTCATACGTGCGTGTTGCCTATGTTCGGGTGGCGGCGCGGTGGGCGGCGATCTCCGCGGCCATGTGCAGCGCCGCGACGAGGCTCGCCTCCCGGGCGCGTCCTGTGCCGGCGATGTCGAAGGCCGTACCGTGGTCCGGCGAGGTGCGGACGAACGGCAACCCGAGCGTCACGTTGACACCGCCGTCGAAATCCAACGTCTTGAGCGGGATCAGCGCCTGGTCGTGGTACATGCAGATGGCCGCATCGTAGCCGGTCCGGGCGGTGGGGGCGAACAGGGTATCGGGTGGTGCGGGGCCGAAGGTGTCGATCCCCCGGTCGCGGAGCACCGCAACCGCAGGAGCCACGATGTCTGCGTCTTCGTGTCCCATTGCGCCGCCCTCGCCGGCATGGGGGTTCAGCCCGGCCACGGCGAGTCGAGGCCGCGCGATGCCGAAGTCGTTTTTGAGGGCATTGGCAGTGACCGTCGCGGCATCGACAATTCGGTCGGTGTCGAGGACACGAATGGCCTCGGCGAGGCTGACGTGGATGGTCACCGGCACCACCCGCAACTCGGCACACGCCAGCATCATCACCGGCGTCGCGTTACTACCGGCCAGGGCGCCAAGGAACTCGGTGTGGCCCGGAAACGCAAATCCGCAGCCGTACAGCGCCTCCTTGCTGATCGGGTTGGTCACCACGGCGGCGGCGGCGGCGGAGTGGGCCAGGCGAGCCGCGATTTCTATGGATGCGACGACAGCAGGAGCGTTCGCCGGATTCGGCCGGCCGGCGACCGACTTGGCCGGCAGGGGGTGGTGAAGGACCGGAAGTGCTTCCGAGAAGAGATCTGGCGCTTCCGCGGGCGTTGTCACGGAACGGACAGGCACGTCGATCCGAAGTTCGTGCGCGATCTGCTCTAACCGATCGGCATCGTCGACAACGAAGAACGGGGGAAGATCACCGCGCCGCAGCCAAGCCTTGAGCGCAATTTCGCCGCCGATGCCGGCGGGTTCTCCCATGGTCAAAGCGAGCGGCGCTCCGTCGGGCGCCGCGGACGAGCTCATCCGCGCACGTCCACGAACGCGGTTCGCCGCAGGTCCCGCAAGTACCGACGCGACGCGGCGGCAAGTCTTTCGGCTCGCAGTTGCTGCTCGACCCGCTTGCGCCCTTCCTCCGAGGTGTCGCGTTCTTCCCGATCGCAAACCATGAGCACCGCGATGCCATTGCCCGACCGAACGGGTGGGCTAGCCTCTCCGGCGTTCAAAGGACGAATGACACGCCGCAGATCTGGAGGCAGTGCATTGACGTCGACGCTTCCGAGGCCTCCCGACAGCGGCGATCCAGCCTCGCGGCCGACGGCTTCAAGATCCTCGCAGCTCGTTGCCGCGTCGCTTATCGTCCGTGCCAGCTGCTGTTGGCTGGCGATCTCTTCCGGTGACGGATTGGGGGTTAGGGGAAGGTACAGTTGACTGAGCGTAACCGTGATCTGGCGGTCGTCCAGGCCCTGATTGACGCGCCGATCAAGAGTCAGCAGGAGGTGGTAGCCAGCCGCCGATCGGAGCGGTTCGGAAACCTGGCCTGGCTGCAGTCGGCCAAGGGCACCATAGATTTCCGCACCCAGTTGTCCCTCGCGAATCCAGCCGAGGTCACCACCGACCGCGGCGGCCGCCCCTTGCGAAAAGTTTCGGGCAAGAACATTGAAGCTGGCACCCGACCGGATCTGGCCCAGGAGCCGCCCCGCAACCTGCCGCGTTTCGGCATCCCGGTCGGGCCGGTCAACGGGGAGGAAGATCTCGGCGACGCGGTACTCGGGCTTGCCGACGTTTTCCTGAATCCGGGCCATGGCTTCGTCGATCTCGTCGTCTCCGATCTCGAGTCGGCCACGCAATCGGCGTCGGACCGCACGCACCCAGGCCAATTCCGATGCAACCTGATCCATGAGCGCCTGTGGGTTGACTCCCTGATCGCGAAGGAAGCGGGACAGCGTTTCCCGCTCAATGCCGAGTTGACGCTCGATCCGGTTGAGGCCGTCCTCGATATCACTCCGCGTTACCGTGATATTGAGCCGGCGGGCCTCCTGGAGTTTGAGCCGGTCGTCGATCAGGGCCCGCAACACCTGAGGCGCCAGCCGACGCTTGGCGTCCCTGCGATCGGGGATGCCTGATGTCGCAAGGACCAGCGCCATGCGTTCGTCTAGGTCGCGAAGAGAGATGATTTCGTCATTCACAACCGCGGCAATACGCTGCGAACTCTGCGCGAGTGCATCCACGTTCGGGACGAACGCCGCGAGCGCCGCCGCCAGAATCGGAACGACCAACACCCTACTCATTGCCGCCGCTGACATCTCCCCGCCCGTTCCAGGCCCGCTGCATCATACGATCGGTCGTACGCCAGGGGCAAACCGTGCCTCCAACCGCTCCATCAGTTGCTGCGCTCGATCCCGGTGCCGACTTCCCCAAGCGTCTTCAAGGTCACGCGGAACAGGATCGCATCGGTCGGTTCGACATCCCGATCGACAAAGAACGTTCGCCTCAGGTCGACGGAAAACACCACGCATTCGTCCTCGTAGGTAAGATCGAGGCCCAGCGATCGCATGCCGCCACCATCGGCAAGATCGCGGACACCCGAAGCCTTGGCGCTCCAATGACGGCTGAGCTGTGAGCGAATCGACATCGAAATCTCTTCGCGGCCGGCGAATTCGCTTCCCTGCTGACGATCGAAGAAGACGTAGTTCGAGGACAAACGTAGCGCCGCAACACCGAGCGCCGTGTTCAGCTCGTGCCGGCGCGGCGCTAGGTCGGTGCTGTCAAAGCGCGCGCGATAGGAGACATCGATGGCTTCCCCCGGCGACACGTTCAGGGCGGCAACGACATCCGAGAAATGGTCCTCGAGTCCCGAACCCACGGCAAAGGTATCGTCTGTTTTGATACGGTAGCTTTGGCCGACGAACAGGGTGCTGCTGCCTCCGCCGCTCCCGTAGATCCCCCATCGCAGGCCATAGTTGACCCGTGGTCCGCCTTCAACGCGATCGAGGCCGGTGAACCGGTTAAACCCGAACAGGTTGGTTTCGTCGAACTCGAGGTCTTGACTGTCCTCGTTGGGGATCTCGGGGGGATTGCCGCCGTAGGGGCTTGCAACGATTTCGGCGATCGGTTCGACCACCTGGTGAATCCATCCGCTTCCCTTGGCCAAAGGCCAACGCCATTCGAGTCCCGCATGCGGCATGACCCGTCCGCTGACCCCGGTAAACGTGCCAGGCTCGCCGGGAACGCGCTGATTGCTGATATGATAGACATCGCCCTGCACCGCCGCGGACAACGCGAAGATATCGCCGATCCCGCCGCGCAACGGCAGGCGCCAGCCTCCGGCTACGGAAAGCCGCCGGCTGTCGACGCCGTCCTGGCGCGTGAGCGCTAAAAGGTTGACGTCCAGCGACGTGCGTCCGCCGAAGCGGTCGGCCTCGCCGACGTGATTGAAATCGATCATCGGCAGGGCCACTGGGATCGCATCCTGGTCGTCCGTTTCCTGAAGGCCCTGGAACGCATAGGCGTTTGCGACCACATAATTGCGTCTGTGGAAGCCCTCCGTGTAGACGCGTGATGTCAGAGTCTGATCGGAACTGATCTGGTAGCGGCGCAAGTAGGTGTCGTCGAGGGCGCCGTTGGCGTCGACCCCCATACGCCACGTTTCGTCGATGTCGTGACGGAACGAGGCGAAAAGATGCCCGCGCACATCATTGCTGGAGTCCTCGGTGATGCTGCCGTCTGCTTCCAGGTATCCGCCTTGGAGCGCGTGCCGGTACTCGACATCCAGAACCGGACCTTCCTTTGACGTGGCAATAGGGGTGATCGTCGTGTCGATGTTCGGCGCCAGGACCCAGAAGAATGGGGCGCGGAAGATGAAGCCGAGATCCGAAGAGTTGCCGATGCTCGGAGCGAGCAAACCCGTCTTGCGCTTAACCGTTGGGTCGGGATGGGTGAAGAAGGGCGTGTAGGCGACGGGGACCCCGGCCACCTCGAGCCAGGCATCGGTGTATTCGATCCGCCGTGACTGCTGGTCGTGCAGGACTTTGATCGCCTTGATCTGCCAAAGCGGCGGACGCGTGGGGTCGTCGGGACACAGGTTGCACGGCGAATAGACGGCGTTGCGCATATCGGTTTCGACGCCCGCCGTGCGCCGCGCCCCGGCGGCGGCAAACCGGGCGCCGTCGGCGAGAATGGCTCTCAGGTCTTCGATGATGCCGGCGCGCAAATCACCGGTCAGCTCCACGTGCTCGGCGAACAGCACCTCTCCGGTCGGCTCGGACAACGAGATGTTGCCGGTGGCCGTCAGCAGGTCCTGACGCTGGTTGTAGGTGATGGTGTCGGCGATCAGGATACGGCCGCCTCGGATCACCTCGACGTTGCCGGAGGCACGGGTGATGCCGAGCTCGCGGTCATACGTGAGCTGGTCGGCCGAGAACACAATCGGTTCATCATCGGCAACCTGCGCATCGGCGGCACCAAACCATCCGGCCACGGCGAGGACCGTGCACGCGACGAGTACCGCGCCCCTGATTCCCCCCGGCACCGGACCTAGCCGTCTTCGAGATGCAGCAGCATGGCGAGCCCCAGGAGAGTCGCGACTCCCGACGGTGTCCATGCCGCCAAAGTCGCCGGAATTGCATCCGACAGACCCATCGCGAAGACAACGTCGGAAAAGAAATGCAGCACGAAACCGCTCAGCACACCGCCAGCGACGATCAACGTCACCCCGCCACGGCGTGCCTGGCGCAACGTGAACGTCGCGGCGATGAGCACCATCGCGCACATCAGCAGGGGAGCGGCGAGCATCGCATGGAAATGCAGCCGGTGACGGACCGCCGAGAACCCGGCCGCTTCGAGTGTGGTGATGAACGCCGGAAGGCTCCAGAACGACATGGTTTCCGGCGGTGCGAAGCTGTCTTGAATGCGGGTCAGCGTCAGGTCCGTTGGGACGCGCAGCTCGTCCTCTTGTCGGGCCGGCTGCTCCGGTTCAAAGATCCGCGCGTTCCTCATGCGCCAATAGCCCTCCTCCAAGCGCGCGGACTCGGCGTCGACCCGGCCGGCAAATCGTTCGCCGGTACCGTAGTTGAATACGATAACGCCGTGGAGTTCCACCTCGTCACCCTGCTGCAGGACGCGCCTGGCGTGGATCACGGATTGTCCGGTCTCACCGGTCTGGCGCAACCACAGGCCTGTACCGGAGAGCGCAAGCGAGTTCGAGCGGCCTTTGACGAGCGTTTCCTCAATCCGCTCATAACGCGACAATAATCCCGAGGCGAAGGGGCTCAGGACCATCACCTTGGCCAAACCGAGAAGGAATGCAATGACCAGAACAGGCAGCAAAAATCGCCACGCTGAAACGCCAGCGGCACGGGTTACCGTGAGTTCGTGACTGCGGGTCAACCGCCAGAACACCGCCATGCCGCCAAAGAGGATGGCAAACGGAAACGTCTCCTGGCCAAGATAAGGCAGCTTCAACAGCGAAAGCTGAAGCACTTCACCGAACGATACCTCCGGCCGTGCCGCGACGCGCCGCAGCAGCTCGACAACGTCGAACAACATGATCAACAACAAAAAGGTCGACATGACGACGACAAAACTCACCAGGAACTGGCGGCTGATATACAGCGACATCGTCGATGAAATCCGCATGCCGATCAGTGCTCCGTCAGCTTCCCGACCGTGACCCCGGCCATACCCGCGCGAGCACGTTTGTGCCTTGGTTTCGCGAGCGCAAACAGGCTGAGAACGATGGGCAAACCCGCGACCATATACAGGGTGGGGATCAGTTTGAGATCGCGTGCAGCCAGGTTTTCAAGCGCCATTGTTGTCAAAAGAAGCACCACAACGATGCCGACGGCGAGCAGGATGGCACGAGGTTGTCCGCTCCTGGAGAATCGCCCCGACATGAGACAAACGACGGCAATCAGGGTGAATCCAACGGACGACAGCGGAACCGTCAGGCGACGATGCGCCTCGATCATAAACTTCCCATAATCAGACGGCGCGACGTACCGGTCATCGCGAACGTTGAACAACTCCGCCACTGTCCGCTCGCGCGGTTCGCGGTGGCGGACAATGTCGTTGGCGCGAACTTGGTCCAGGGCGAGTGCCGCGCGGTCGAAATAAATGATCTCAAGTTGGTTGGTGCTCTTGCCGACCGTTTGGCGGCTGCCGTTGAACATCACAACCGTGGCGCCTTCGTCACCTTGAACCAGCACCCCCCGCTCTGCCATCCATGTTTCCGGTTCCTTTCCGTCCCGACGGACGTGGGCAAAGATCCTGAGGAGCTGTCCGTCCTTCGATCGCTCCCGGACATACACGGTGACACCGCTCGTCACCGTATTGAAGGCGCCCTCTTGCAGGAGCACGTGGGAGTAGTTGTAACGCAGATCCCACTGCATTTCGCGGAACATCCGGTAGGAAGACGGCAAAAGCGAGAAGTTGAGGGCATACCCGATCACGGTGACGATCACGGCGAGCGCGATCGCCGGTTTCGCGAGCTGGAGGGGGCTGACGCCGACGGCGCGCATCACCACGATTCCCCGGTCAGTGGTCAGCTTGCTGTAGGTGAAGACGACGACGGTAAACAGCGCGATCGGCAGGATCATCACTAAGTAGTTGGGCAGCAGCAGCATGATCAAATACATGAACGTGCCCGCCGACAGCCCCCTGTTGACGATCAGCTCGACGAAACGAAGCGATTGCGCGAGCCAGAGAACGCCAGTCAGTGCGGTCGTGACGAATATGGTTCCGATCAGGAGTTGCCTGAACACGTAGCGGCTAAAGCCGTCCAAGATCCCAATTCTCCCGCGCGGTCGTCTGGCCAAGGTGTGTGAAGACCGCACGCGAATCAAGGATTAACGCGGACGCCTTAACGTCGCGCCCGACTACGTTTCGGAACAGCTCGCCGCCGCCTTCAGTTGTCGGGATGCGGCCAAGTATGGACGATCCGCCACCGCTGTTCCGCCGCCGCGAGCAGATACGAGCGGTTGGCGTCGAGCGCCAAGCCTACGGCAGCAAGCACCTCCGGGGTCGTCGAGAAAACGATCAGGTTGTCAGGGGACTTCTTTCGCAGCATCGCCGTGAGAGTGCTCGTGCGTGTGTCGTGGTAAACGCTCACGTAGCCCAGCAGGGCATCGGCACGGCCAACTTCGTACCGCACGATGAGCGCCGATTCATCGCTGCCGGCTGGATCGAACACGAAAAACCGGGCCGCCGGGCTCAAAAGGCGTGCCGATTCGGAACCGACCATCCGGTAGTGGCGATACCCGGCATCCCGGTCAAAGCGCATCTTCCCGGCGAACGCCAAAGGGGCAATCACCATCAGCACGATGGCGAGCCGCCCGAGAAGGGACGGTGGGATGCGGATGCCTCCAAAATGCCGCCATGCCACGGCAATGCCGTATGCGGCGAACGCCACACCCAGCAGTCCAAGGTGCATATTGTACCGCCACAGCGACGCGGCCCGAAGGGCATCGGCGCGACCGAACGCGGCAACGTACATAAGCAACAGAAAGGCATTGTAGGCCAGGAACATGGCGCCGGTGATCGCGGCAATCCGATCGACGGGGCCGCGCATGCGAAAGACCGCCCGAACGCCGAGCGCAACGGCAACCAGCATCAGGGCTAAGTAGCCGCCCTTCTTTGCCAGCACCGCGCCCATCTTTGCGATGATTTCGGGAATCAGCCCGATAAACCATTCCGAAAGCGGCCGAAGCGACAATTCGGAACCGGGGAATTCCGTGGCGACGTGATAGCGCCAGATGCCGTAGAGGACGAGAGGCGGCATAATCATCCATGGCGTTGCAGACAGCAGTTTGGGCCACCGTCGGCGGACCCGCCTGTCGACGATGCCGGTCGATACGACCGCAAGCACCAACAGCACCAACAGCACGAATGTCGCCTGCTTGAGGTTCACGAGCAGCATCATCACGAGGCCGAACTGCGCCGCCAGATTGCGGGTGCCTTCGTCTTCGTCGGCGATCGAGCAGAGCAACCGCCAGCCGAGCACGCCACCGATACCGACCGCCGCTGCCGTGGCGACATCGGCATAGGACGTGAGCACGACCTTCTGAACGAACGTCGGGTTCAACAACGTTACGGCCAGCCCGCCCACAGCGCATAGGGCCCACCCCGAGGGCGACGCGTCATCCCGGCCGAGGCCAAACCGGACAAGCCGTATGACGACGAGGCCAAACGTCAGCAGGATCAAGACGTTCGTTAGGGCGCCGGCGATTTCGACAAACCGGCCGGACAGGCGGCTCGCGAAGTAGGTAGCCAGGGGCCAACCGTAGGGATAGGCGGGGAAGGAGGCACCCGTCACCGGATCTCTCCCGTCGGGAAAGCCGTCTGTGACATACAGATACCGGGCGCTGGGCAGCCAGTGCGAAAACTCGTCCCACTGGCTCGCCATCATCGCCGAGACCAGCAAAAGCATGGGCGCGCCGAGGACCACCATGCGCGGCGCGCCTCCGCAAAGATTCGACCGTCGCGCCGCCGAAGTGCGAGGGCAGCCACGGGTGCCCCGGCGGCCAACACCCACGTCGGCCAGCGAAACGGGATATCGGAGACAACACCGAGGGCAGAAACGACCAGTGCGGCAATCGCCCAGCCAACGAATGGATCGGCTTCAGACATGCGCCGCGGGCCACTGGCAAGGCCGCCGACCATTGCGAACGCAATCCAGACGGCCAGTACCGATACGAGCGCAACAGCCTGATCGGCGCCGCCATAGAAGTTGAGCAGGTAGTCGGCCATCTGCCCTTGTTGCCCGACCGTTACACTGGGTCTCGACACGAGGTGGCGACACAGCGCCCCAGACGTGCGGCGAAAGTGTCGCGATGTGTCATGCGATGCAAGCGCCGGCACAAGACCGCCGGCACGTAGCGGATTTTCGGCATCTGACCGCGGCCATCAACGCTCCACAGGCAGCCGCGTGCCGCAGCCGAAGACTCTTCGCTTGTCGGGTGCAGCCGACTAGGGTCTGTTGAGGTTCATCTTGAGTTGATGATGGCGGTGCCGGCGTAGATCATGGCCTCGAAGCTTGCGTCGGTTTTGTCGCTTCGCATGGCGATGCGCTTGAATTCCTTGAGCTTGCAAAAGAAGTTCTCGATCAGATGTCGCCATTTGTAGATCTCGCCGTCGATGTCCAGTGGCTGGGAGCGCTGCGGGCGTTGGGAGATGACGATCTGCGCCCCGCGCTCGTTCATGTCTTCGATGATCCAGTTCGAATCGAACGCCGTGTCGGCGATCAATCCACCGAA
>Ga0209144_1000118_pt1 | contig 15653 bp, 15 predicted proteins | sample WorMettrBAHAMAS1_FD_187392 | JGI IMG/M metagenome (GOLD analysis project Ga0209144, IMG submission 187392) | Marine gutless worms symbiont microbial communities from Max Planck institute for Marine Microbiology, Germany - Inanidrilus... | ecosystem: Host-associated > Annelida > Digestive system...
AAGTCGTAGAAGAACTTGCCCTGGTCGTCCGACAACCGCCCCATCATCGTTCCGCCCTCCACCGAATCACTCGGGAAACGGAATCACGATCTCAGAAACCGATCAACAGGGGTTTATCAACAGTATCGGTGGATTGCCGTGAACCCGTTGGTCGGATCGAAGACGTTCCAGTAGCCGCTGGAGAGTTTTGACAGGAACGAGAGGGCGAAGTTCCCTACGATGCGTGTGCCGGGCATATCTCGGACCGCCTGGATACGATGGAACCGATTGCCTTTCGCATAGTCCGCGCGGCCTTCGGCGATTGGCGCCGAAATAACGGGGATTAGCTTGGGGTCCATCTGCCCATCGCCATCGATCTTGACGATAATCTCAGCATCCGTTGTCAGAGCCGCCCGATACCCGGCAATCGTCGCGCCGCCGACGCCTGAGTTGAGCGCGTTGCGGACGACGCGGACGCGAGGGTCGGCATGGCAGTCCGTCAACTCAGGCACGAGCGTCAGAAACTTAGACGCGGGACCGATTACTGGCAAGTTTCAAGGGGATGGCACATGAACCGGTGCTCGCGTTTTGAATAAAATACGTCTAACATGGCCGCCAAACCGGGGCAGGTGATCTCGGATAAGAGGGAAGACATTGTCAAACTCTGAAACCGGCAGTTTGTCGAATATCGAGCTATTGTCGGGACTCGACGCCGACGAGTTGCGCGCTGTGGAGCAGCAATGCAGCTGGCGCAACTATGCGTCGCAAGAGCAGATCATCGACCGACAGAGCGAAGCGACGGATATTTTCTTCGTTGTTGAGGGTACGGTTCGGGTCGTCAACTATTCCTTGTCGGGGCGCGAAATCACTTTCGACGATATCCATGCCGGCGGCCATTTCGGCGAATTGGCGACAATCGACAGTCAGCCGCGGTCGGCCAGTGTCATGGCATTGGGCTCTTGTCTCGTTGCGTCCCTTTCGCAGGACCGCTTTCTGTCGTTGTTGCAGGAACACGTGAAAGTTGCCATGCAGCTCATGGAGGATCTCGCCGCCATGGTCCGCGCATCGACGGACCGCATCATGGACCTGAGTACCCTTGCCGCCAACAACCGTGTTCACGCCGATCTGCTCCGTCAGGCACGCAACAATATGGCCGACGAAAACCATGCGGTCATTTCACCTATACCCGTGCATGGGGATATTGCCAGCCGTGTCAGCACGACGCGCGAAACCGTGGCCAGGGTCATGAACGATTTAGCGCGGCGAGGGATCGTCGAACGGCTAAAGGACAAGCTAGTCATCCATGATGTCGAGCAGTTAAGTGACATGGTCGAAGAGGTTCGGGGGGAGTAGATCAGGATTGCCAGCTGTTCGCGCAGCGATTTCATTGGCCGCGGTCGACACCTGTCGTAAATTTACGGGTTATCTCAACAAAAACAACGACTGACGCCGGCTTGCAGCCCCCAGCGATGCCTTTGGGAGACAAGTATTTTTCGGGATCGTGCCGTTTGACTTGTGTTCGTGAATGTTACATCATCGCCGAAAGCGATTCCGAGGGGGAAAGCCCGAAAACGGCGAGAATGAGCTGATCCGAGTTTGCTCGCAACCGGACCGTATGAGCTTTACAAGGACGATAAATGGGTAAAACCATCCTGATTGTCGAAGACAATGACTTGAACATGAAGTTGTTCAACGACCTTCTTCAGGCACACGGGTACGACACCATTCAGACTATGGATGGTCGCGAGGTCATGAACCTGGCCCGCGAACACAAACCGGATCTGATCTTAATGGATATTCAGCTGCCCGAGATCTCGGGGCTGGAAGTCACCAAAATGATCAAGGCGGACGACGATTTGAAATCGATCCCGGTCGTTGCGGTTACGGCATTTGCCATGAAAGGTGACGAGGAGAAAATCCGCGAGGGCGGCTGCGAGGGGTATTTGGCGAAGCCCATTTCCGTGCCGACGTTCCTGGATACGGTTGCGAAGTTCCTGAGTTGACGAAGCGGTAGTCCCAAAACCACAACGGCCGGGGAAAACCCCGGCCGTTGTGGTTTTGAGTTCAGGAAACTCCTATTTGATTTTCGCTTCCTTGAACACGACGTGTTTGCGAACCACTGGATCGTATTTACGGAACTCCAGCTTCTCGGTCGATGTCCGAGTGTTCTTCTTCGTCACATAGTAGTAGCCGGTGTCGGCGGTGCTCACGAGTTTAATGAGCGCTGTTGTCGGCTTGGCCATCGTTTGATTCCCGTTCGATCAGATCGTCGTTTGCGTCAGGCGGCGCACAATACTACGCAATGGGCCCGTGTCAAGCGGGCAAGCCGACGCTCGAAGCGCCGGTCATTGCTGTCGGGCTTCCGAATAAGCGGCAGATATGGCGAGTGCCTCATCGTAAGTTGCCGGTGTACCGATGATACGCTTGGCCACATTCAATTCGAGGTCGGTATTTCGCCGTTGCGACGGGCAGGAGCGCCTCAACTCATTGCGCCGATCACGCGCCTGAACCCCGGGTGTCCGCCACGATTGAAACCGCGATCGCGCCTGCAGGCTGCGAGACAAGGCGCCATCCACGATATCATCGATCTCGCTCCGTTCGTTGCTCGTGCAGACGACAGGAAGAACGCCGAGACCGTGCAAAGCGTATCCTGACGGCGTCATTAATCGGGACCACGTCAAGGTGATCTCTCCGTCGTTGGGCAGGCGGATGACGGTTTGAACCGTACCTTTTCCGTAGGAGGATGTGCCGATGACCACGGCCCGTTCGCGATCTTGCAGGGCCGCAGCTACGATCTCAGCGGCCGAGGCCGACTTCCCGTCGATAATGACGAGAACCGGAAGCCCGTTGGCCAAGTCACTGCCGCCGGCCTCGTAGTCATGAAGGCTGTCCGGGTGGCGACCCTTGGTCGACACGATGTGGCCCTGGGTGAGAAGGAGATCGGCGACCTTGACTGACTGCTTCAGCAACCCGCCCGGATTGCCGCGAAGGTCAAGCACGATACCTTTAACCGGGCTCTCGGTATCGTCCTTCGCTTTTTTGAGCTTCTCCGCCAAAGATCGCGCAGTGTCTTGGTTGAATCCGGTCAGTTTGTAAGTGGCGATGCCGTTCGCCCGTGTCTCGATGACCGTTTCCGGCACGATATGGGCGCGGGTAATGGTGAAAGCCAGTTTGCGCCCGACCTTGCCGCGACGAACCGTCAATTTGACGTCCGTATGGGTCGGTCCACGCAGTTTCTTGGTGATTGCGGTGACCGCCATACCGGACAGGGAAACACCGTCAACGTGGGTTATGACGTCACCCTTTACCAAGCCGGCGGTCGCCGCCGGTGTGTCTGCCATGACGTTGGTGACCGTCGCCGTCCGGTTCAGAACACGGAACCGGATGCCGATCCCACCGAAACCGTCTCGCTTGGCACGGTTCCGCCGCGCTTCCTCGGCACCGGCATATCTCGAAAAAACGTCCAAGTTGGACAGTGCACCGTCGAAAACGGCCTCGTAGATCTTTTCCGAATCGGCCCGGCGCAGGTCCGCTGATACGCGTTGTGCCGCGACAACCACATCGGCGGTCGCGTTGGCCCACCCTTCGATATCATCGGCACCCGGCGCCTCGAACGCGACCACATCCGCGTCGCCGTTGGTAAGTTGGATGGTGGGACCGTTTTTGGTGATGCCGAGGTTGGGGTCGATGGAGCCAAGGCCACGCATGCCTTCCATCGCCACCTTTTCCGCGGATACTGCGTCGATATACTTTTCGGTAACGCCCCCGAACCCGGCATTCAGCACTTCGATGATCTCGGTCTTGTCACTGGCATCGACGGCCGGCGGCGGCGGAACATAGGGTGATCCGCACGCACCAAGAGCGAACAGGAGTACGAATGCAGGGAATACCCGTAGACGGATAGCGGTCTTCATCACGGGACCGATTTTCCGCTATTTATCGACCGGCGTCATCCTTTGATTGAAATCCGCTTGGTTTGGGCCGTATCAGGCCGTGAAATCCGCTATTTTCGTTTCCGACCACGGACCGGCTTGCGGCCTCTTCGGCCCAGGTAGCCGCGCCCACCTGGTTTTCGATTCGTCGAACCGTGAGCCGAACTGAGCCCCCCATGACCGCAAAAATCAGGCCGCCGGTGATCGGGCTGGCTTCCTGAAGGCGGACGGTTACGGCTTCTCCCAGGTGGTATTCCTGACCCGAGTAGCGCCCAACCAGGCAATGGCGCGATTCGTCCAAACGGTGATAATCCTCTGGCAAGCTGCTGACCGGGACAAGGCCGTCGGCGCCGGATTCATCGAGTGTCACGAATAACCCGAAGCGGGTGACACCGCTGATCCGTCCTTCGAAGACCGCTCCCACTTTCGTCGCCAGGTGGCGGGCCATGTAACGGTCGACGGCATCGCGTTCGGCCGCAGCGGCGCGGCGCTCTGTCATCGAAATGTGTTCGCCGACGGCTTCAAAGTCGACGTCTCCATCGCCGAGGCCGCCGCCACCCAACCGCGCGCCTTCGATCAGCGCCCGATGCACCAAGAGGTCCGCGTAGCGGCGAATCGGAGAGGTGAAGTGACTGTATTTGGCGAGCGCCAGGCCGAAATGTCCGATGTTCTCTGGTGCGTACTCGGCCTGTGATTGGGTGCGCAGGACGATCTGGTTAACGACGTGGGCCTGTGGCGTGGCGGCGACCTTGTGGAGAATCGTATTGAACCGTTCCGGTTTGACGACCTGGCCCTTGGCGAAGCGGATGCCGAGCGATTCGAGGAAATCGGATAGGGCCTGGATTTTCTCTAGGGAGGGTTGGTCGTGAATACGGTACATGCAAGGCTGGCGCAGTTTCTCGAGAGTTTCAGCGGCAGCGATATTGGCCGTGATCATGAACTCTTCGATCAGCTTGTGGCTGTCCAAGCGTTCCCGTTCGCCGATCGACGCGACCTCTCCATCATCCCCGAGGACGATGCGTTTTTCCGGCACCTCGAGATCGAGAGCGTGCCGCGCGCGACGGGCCTTTTCGAGGCACTCGTAGGCGCCGTAAAGCGGGTCGATCACCGTGTCGAGTACTGGATTGTCGGCCGGTTCACCGTCACGCGCGGCCTGCACGTCCTCGTATGTCAATCGCGCCGCCGAGCGCATCAGCCCGCGGAGGAAGTGGTGGCGGATCAGGCGGCCGTCCGCGTTGATCCATAGGTGGGCGGCCAGACAGGGCCGGTCCTCGCCGGGAACCAGCGAACACCATCCATTGGAAAGCGCTTCGGGCAGCATCGGCTCGACACGGTCCGGGAAATAGACCGAGTTTCCGCGTCTTTTCGCTTCCCGGTCGAGAGCATCGCCGGGGCGCACGTACCAGGCGACGTCAGCGATGGCGACCAGTAGGTGCCAACCACCGGTGTTGGCCGGATCGTCATCCGGTTCGGCCCAAACCGCATCATCGAAGTCCCGGGCGTCGGCGCCATCGATGGTGACCAAGGGAATAGATCTGAGGTCTTCGCGTTTGCCGAGCTCGGCGGGACCGGTAGCGGCGGCCAGGTCGATCGCCTCGGGAGGGAACTCCGTCGGAATATCGTGGTCGTGAATGGCGATAAGACTGATCGATCCCTCTTCGTCCATGGCATCGAGCCGTTCGACGACGCGGGCCTGACGCAATCCCAGGCGATGGCCCGGCATCACTTCGGCGCGCACGAGATCACCGGCCTCGGCGCCCCCCGTCTCTCCCGTACGGACGATAAGGTCGCCCTTCTGTCTTCGGCTCGTCGGCCGAATGCGGGGCTCGCCGTCGACGACATCGAAGATACCGATGACCCTGACCGGCGTCGACGACAGGCGGCGGATGGTACGCGCTTCGTAGGTGCCGTCGCCGAGGCGGGTCAACCGCGCCAGCAGCCGATCGCCGCGGCCCGGGGCGGCATCTCGCCCGGCGGCGACGTAGATTGCCGGCGGCTCGTTGTCGCTTTCCCAGTTCAGCGGTCGCGCCATGGGGTCGCCGTCCGCGTCGAGCCCGGTGACTTCGATGACGGCGACATTGGGCAGGTGCTCCGGCGGCGCGTACCGCCGTCCGCGCCGTTTGCCGAGCAGGCCGTCCGCTTCGAGCTGCTTGAGCACGGTTTTGAGTTCCCGTTTCTGGGCGGCGTCGAGACGGAAGGCACGGGCGATCTCTCGTTTGCCGACATTGCCTGGCGTGTCGCGAACGAAATCGAGTATCTGTTCACGGCTCGGGAAGGGGGCGGGTTTTCTGGAAGATCCGGCCACCGGGTTATCTCAATATCAAACCGCCGGACCAATATCAGCCGTCGGCTGCGTCCGCGGAGGTCTTTTTCTTGGACGGTTTCTTGGGGCTTTTTTTTGCCTTCTTGGCGGCGATCAGTTCGACCGCCAGTTCGAGTGTCACGGAGTCCTTTTCCGTGCCCTTGGGCAGGGTGGCCATGGTACGCCCGTGCTGTACGTAGTATCCCCAGCGGCCCTTGCGTAGTGTGATCGGCTTCTTGTCTTTCGGGTGGTTGCCGAGGGTCTCCGGAGGGTCCTTCTTCGGCGCATTAGCCATCAAGTGGGCGGCCCGGTTAAGACCGATGGTCAGGACATCGTCCTCGCCCTTCAACGACACATACGTGCCGCCCCGTTTGATGTACGGGCCGAACCGACCAATGGCGGCCGTGATCATGTCGCCGGTTTCCGGATCGGGACCGACGTCGCGGGGCAGGGATAGCAGCCCCAAAGCTTTTTCCAGATCGATCGACGTCACGGGCATGGTCTTGGGGATGGAGGAGCGCTTCGGTTTGACCTTCTTTTTGCCGCTCCCTTCTTCCTCGCCCATTTGCACGTAGGGCCTGTAGGGGCCTTTGCGGAGCGTCACCATCTTGCCGCTGTCCGGGTCCATACCCAGTTCGATCGGTCCGCTGGCTACCACCTCTTCGGCGTCGTCACCGTTGGATACGGCCAGTGGTTTGGTGAAGCGGCAATCCGGATAATTCGAACACCCGATAAAGGCACCGAATTTCCCGAGTTTGAGGTTCAAACGACCATCGTCGCAGGACGGGCATTTGCGTGGGTCCTTGCCGTCCTCGCCGCGCCGGAAGAAGTGTGGTCCCAACAGTTCGTCAAGTTTGTCGAGAACCTCCGATACCCTAAGATCGCGGGTCCCGTCGACGGCTTCGTCGAAGGCTGACCAGAATTCCCGGAGCACGGTCTTCCAATCGATGCGCCCACCGGAAATGTCGTCCAGCTTCTCTTCGAGGTCGGCGGTGAAGTCATAGGCGACGTAGCGCGAGAAGAAGCTCTCGAGGAAGGCCGTGACCACGCGGCCCCGATCTTCCGGGTAGAACCGGCGCTTGTCCAGGCGAACGTAGTTGCGATCCTGGAGTACCGACAGGATGCTGGCGTAGGTCGACGGACGGCCGATCCCCAATTCTTCGAGCGCCTTGACCAGACTGGCCTCGCTGTAACGCGGGGGCGGCTGGGTGAAATGTTGTTCAGGTGTCACCGTTTCGAGACCGAGCCTTTCGCCCTCGGTGACCTTGGGCAAGATACGGTCGTCACCGTCTCCCTTGTCCTCTTTATCACCGTCATCCGTACCTTCCCGATAGAGTTTAATGAAACCGTCGAAGGCGGTGATCGAACCCGTGGCGCGAAGGGTCACCTGGGCATCGTCGGACACGATGTCGACTGCCACCTGGTCGAGAACCGCCGATTCCATCTGGCTGGCCAACGTGTGTTTCCAGATCAGCGTGTAGAGCTTAAGCTGTTCGGCGTCGAGATAGGATTTGACGTCGTCGGGCCGCCGGAACAGGTCGGTCGGGCGGATCGCCTCGTGCGCCTCCTGGGCGTTCTTTGCCTTCGACTTATAGACCCGGGGCGAGGATGGCAGGTAGTCGCCGCCGAAATCCTGCTCGATAAAGGCGCGGGCCGAGGTGATCGCCTCATTGGCCATCTGCACGCCATCCGTCCGCATGTAAGTGATGAGTCCGACCGTCTCGCCGCCGATGTTGATGCCTTCGTAGAGCCGTTGCGCGACCTGCATGGTCTGGCGCGCGCTCATCCGCAGTTTACGGGACGCCTCCTGCTGAAGGGTCGACGTGGTGAAGGGCGGGGCTGGGTGGCGGCGCGTTTTTTTGCGCTCGATCGACTTAACGGCAAATTCTCGGGCCTCGATCTTGGCGACAGCATCCTGGGCTGCCGCCTCGTTGCCGATGGCCATCTTGTCGAGCTTTTCACCGCCGAGGTGGGTGAGGGCGGTCTCCAGCGGGGCGCCGGCGGTCGTCTTCATCAGCGCCTTGATCGACCAGTATTCCCGGGGATTGAAATTCTCGATGGCCGTCTCGCGCTCGCAGACGAGCCGCAACGCCACCGACTGGACGCGCCCGGCCGACCGGCTGCCCGGCAGTTTGCGCCAAAGAACCGGCGACAGGGTGAACCCGACCAGATAATCCAAGGCGCGGCGCGCCAAATAGGCTTCGACCAACTCGTTGTCGAGGTCGCGGGGGTGCTCGAAGGCCTCGAGGATGGCGTCTTTGGTGATCTCGTTGAAGACGACGCGTTTGACATCGACGTCGCCAAGCGCTTTACGCTGGTTGAGTGTCTCGCGCACGTGCCAGGAGATGGCCTCGCCCTCCCGGTCCGGGTCGGTGGCGAGGAACAGGTTGGAGGCACCCTTTACCGCTTCGGCGATTTCGCGAAGGTGTTTTTGCGATTTAGTGTCGATCTCCCAGTCCATGGCGAAGTCGTCGCCAGGGCGCACGGATCCGTCCTTGGCCGGAAGGTCACGGATATGCCCGTAGCTGGCCAGGACTTTGAAATCCCGTCCCAGATACTTGTTGATGGTTTTCGCCTTGGCAGGCGATTCGACGACGACGACATTGGTCATGATTGATGTTCGGCGTTTCTCAACCCATTGTTCGGCCCGCTGCCCATGTACCAAAATGGCCCTGCTGGGTGGCGTCAACAGTTGGCGCGGGTTGGGAGATGTGGCAACTGATTTCCGTTTCGTCAACCATGGAACATTGTTTGCCAATTTTTTTTCGATGAACTATATTTGAATGATGTCATCGACCGACGTCGGGACCGGTCCCAGTATCGATTGCAGTTCGCGGTCGAGTCCTTCGGACTCGACGAAATTTGGTAGGGCCTTGGCGGCGGCGTCGGTGGCCGATGTCGAAACGGCAGGCGGAGCGATTGGGCGCGCCCGGTTCGAGGGCGGTGGCATTGTCGGCGTAATGGATTTGAGGCTGAGCGTGGATGGGGGTTCTCGCAATACGTCTTCGGCGGACTCGGTCAGCACCGCGCCCTGGCGGATGAGTTCGTTGGTGCCGCGGCTGCGCGGATCGAGGGCCGAACCGGGAACGGCAAAGACTTCGCGGCCCTGATCGAGGGCCAGCCTCGCCGTGATCAGTGAGCCGGACCGTGGCGCCGCTTCAACGACGACGCCGGCGGCCAGGCCCGAGATGATGCGATTGCGACGAGGAAAGTGGCGCGACATCGGTTGGGTGCCCGGCGGCATTTCCGAGACCAGGAGACCGTTCGCTGCAATCGTCTCATAAAGCTCACGGTTCTGCCGCGGATAAACCACGTCGATTCCCCCGCCGAGGACGGCGACGGTGCCGGTCTTAATGGCACCGCGGTGGGCGGCGGTATCGATACCGCGCGCCAAGCCGGAAACGACGACGAGGTGGTGTGCGCCTAGGTCACGGGACAGAGTCTCGGCGACAAGGCATCCGTTGGCGGATGCGTTGCGAGCGCCGACGATTGCAATGCCGGTCTTTGCCAGGAGTTCAAGGCAGCCGACGGCGCCGAAGAAGGGCGGTGGGTCCGGGATATGGGCGAGCGCACGCGGATATCGGGCGTCGCCGATGCCAATCAAGGTCGCGCCGACAGCCTCCCATCGGGCCCATTCGTCCTCGGCCTTTTGCGCTGTGCATAGGGAAAAGCGGCGGTGGCCGGTCTTCCGGGCCAAGTTGGGAATAGCCTCGAGAGCGCTCTCTGCCGAACCGAAACGCTGCAGAAGGCGGTGGAACAGCATGGGGCCGATGCCTTTCGACCGCGCCAGCTGAAGTCGGGCGATAGACTCGTTATGCGATAGTATATATATATCGATCACTCATAAAGTGTATTATTGGGCGTAAGGAACCAGCCTGTCAAGCGCTCGGTAGGGTGCGTTCGGTCAAGATGGTGGCGTTTCGGATTCCGGCGGCCGGTTCTTTTGGCCGATCTTGCTTTCCTCGCCTTTTATCAGCCGCGCGATGTTCTCGTGATGTCGGACGAAGGCCAGAACGGTGAGTCCGCCGGCGATGACGGCCATGGCCGGGAGTTTCATCCACCAGGCGATGAGCGGTGCTGCCGCCAGCGCTGCCAGGGCGGCTAGGGACGAATAGCGGAACGTACCAGCGATCAGTAGCCAGGTGGCGCAGGCCGCGACGCCGACCGGCCAGGCACCGACCAGCAGAACGCCCAACGTCGTCGCCACACCTTTGCCGCCTTTGAACTTGAGCCAGACAGGGAAGTTGTGACCGACCACGGCGAAGAAGCCGGCAACCAGTCCGGCCTCCGGGCCCCAGACGGCACCGACCGCCCAGACAGCGGCCGCGCCCTTGCCGGAATCGCCGATCAACGTGAGCAGCGCCAGGACTTTGTTGCCGGTGCGCAGGACGTTGGTGGCGCCTATGTTGCCGGAACCGATCTGACGGATGTCGCCCATACCGGCGGCGCGCGTTAGGACAAGGCCGAACGGGATCGACCCAATCAGATAACCGATGAACGCAGCCGCCGCGTGCAGCGGGCCGAGGCCTGAAAAAAAGCCCTCGATAGCAGTCATCGCGGTCGCTCAAAGACGACCCGGCCGTCGATGATCGTCGTCATGGTGCGTCCCTGGACGGGCCGATTGTCGAAGGGCGAGTTCTTGGATTTCGAGTTGAGTTCGGCGTCGGTCACTTGCCAGGCCATGTCGGGATCGAAGATGACCAGGTCGGCCGGAGCCCCGGCTTCCAGTTTTCCGGCGGGAAGGCCAAGCAAGCCGGCGGGTTTGTGGGTGACAAGGGCGAGTGCCGCCGGGATGTCCAGGTGCCCGTTGTGGACCAGTTCCAGCGTCACCGGCAAGAGCGTATCGAGTCCGGTGCCACCGAAGGCGGCTTCGGCGAAGGGGCGGCGTTTCAACTCCTCATCCTGAGGGCGGTGGTCGGAAGCGATGGCATCGATTGTGCCGTCTTTCAAACCCACGACTACGGCTTGGCGGTCGCTTTCGGCGCGCAACGGCGGCGACAATTTGGCGAAGGTCCGGTAGTCGCCGACAGCGAATTCGTTCAACGCGAAGTAGGGCGGCGCCGTGTCGCAGGTGATCGGCAAGCCGCGATCTTTGGCCCGCCGGACCGCTTCAATGGCCGCTGCCGTCGACAGGTGCATGATGTGCAAGTTGCCGCCGGTTAGCTCGACGAGACGGATGTCGCGCTCGACCATGATGACTTCGGCCTCGGGCGGAATCCCGGTAAGGCCCAAGCGTGTCGCCGTTTCACCGGCGGTCATGGCTCCGCCGGCGGCAAGCGACGGATCCTCCGGGTGCTGGGCGATCAGGAGGCCGAAAGTCTTGGCGTAGCTCAAGGCGCGGCGCATCAATTGCGAATCGGCGATCGGCCGGAAGCCGTCGGTGAAGGCGACGGCGCCGCTTTCGGCGAGCATGCCGAACTCGGAAATCTCCTCGCCCTTCAGGCCCTTGGTCACGGCGGCATAGGGATAGACTTTAGCGAGGCCCAGCTTGCGCGCGCGGCGCGCCACGAATTCGACGACCGACATGTCGTCGATCGCCGGATCGGTATTGGGCAGGCAGACGACGGTGGTGACCCCGCCGGCAACGGCGGCGCGCCCGGCGCTGGCCAAGGTCTCCTTGTGCTCGAACCCGGGTTCGCCCAGATGCGCGCGCATGTCGACGAGGCCGGGTGCCAGGCAGCGACCGTGGCAGTCGACCAACGCCGCATCCTCCGGCACACCGTCATCGAACAGCCCGGCGGCACATTCGGCGATCGTCTCGCCATCGGTCAGCAGCCCACCCTTGGCATCCAAGCCGGTCGCCGGGTCGATCAGGCGGGCATTGACGTAGGCGGTACGCCGCGGGTGATCGGACTGGGTCACGCTCACAGGTTCCTCAACTCCGCCGGTTCCTGGCCCAGGTCGAGGTTGTCCATCAGCACCTCGAGGCAGGCCATGCGCACGGCGACCCCCATCTCGACCTGTTCTCTAATGACACTGCGGCCGAAATCATCGGCCACCTCGGCGTCGATCTCGACTCCTCGGTTCATGGGGCCGGGATGCATGATCAACGCGTCTTCCTTGGCATTTCCGAGCGTGTCGTAATCGAGCCCGAAGAAGGAGAAATACTCCCGGATCGACGGGAAGAAGTTGCCATGCATGCGCTCGCGCTGCAGGCGCAGCATCATCACGATGTCGACGTCCTTGAGGCCCTGTTCCATGTCGTAGAACACTTCGACTCCGAGGCGTTCCGCTTCCGACGGGATCAAGGTATGGGGGGCGATCAGACGGACCCGCGCGCCCATGATGTTAAGCAGATGGATATTGGAGCGCGCCACCCGGGAATGCAGGATATCGCCGCAGATGGCGACTGTGAGACCGGAGAGGTCGCCGCGCCTGCGGCGGATCGTCAAGGCGTCGAGCAGGGATTGTGTCGGGTGTTCATGACTGCCGTCACCGGCGTTGATGACGGCGCAGTTGACCTTTTCTGCCAGCAACTGCACGGCACCGGAGGCCGGATGGCGCACGACGAGTACGTCCGGGTGCATGGCGTTCAGGGTCATCGCCGTGTCGATCAGCGTTTCGCCCTTCTTGATGGAGCTCGTCGACACGGACATGTTGATGACGTCGCCGCCAAGGCGCTTGCCGGCCAGTTCAAAGGACGTGCGGGTCCGGGTCGAGTCCTCGAAAAAGAGATTGATGATGGTGCGTCCGCGCAGAAGGCTCTTCTTCTTGTCGGCCTGGCGGTTCTGTTCGACGTATTCTTCCGACTTGTCGAGGAGGTAGGAAACCTCTGGTGGGGAAAGACCTTCGATGCCGAGAAGATGGCGGTGTGTATAAGGTCTTTCGTCCGTCGGAATGTCATTCATGAGAGGCGACTATAGAAACGTCGTCTGCCCGGCGCAAGCGAACGATCGGGGACACGGACCGGTCCCCGATCGTGTCGTGATTCCAATAGCTTCTGTGCTTTTACCAAGACAGCGACTTGATCTTCGGATCGAAAAGGAGTCCGAAAACCAGGTCCGGATTCCCCATCTCAACGCCGTCAATGAAATCGTCTTCGGTCAGCCCTGCTGCTTTTGCACAGGCCTGACAGGCGATCACCCGCCCGCCGTCTTTGACGAAGGCCTGGAGCATGTCGTGCACGGACTGGGTCATCAGCCCGTGCGAATGCGAAGCGCGGTTTCTGTCGGCGAGATAGATGCCCCGCACATTGAGCCAGATGGCGACCGGTTTGTGGCCGGCCTTCAACGCCTTCTTGTGGGCGAACATCACCGCTTTCGTCGCGGCCCAGGTGTCGTCTGTCGTCAAGTTGACGAACAGGCCCGGTTTGCCGTGGCTATCGGCCAATACCGCGATCGGCGCGCCGACGATGGTGACCGCCAATGCCAGAACCAAACTCGCGAGAGCTACTCTTTGCTTTTTCATTATCGGATCCTTTCGTTACTGCAGGCAAAGCTCCGCTGGGCCAAATGATCGCCCAAAAAAACCGCGGCTCAGCCGATATAGATCTCCCTCAACTTACGGACGTCGCGGATCGACACAGTCGAGCGTTTTGTTATGACGCCGAATTCCGCCAACTTGGCGAAGTCCCGGGACAGTTTTTCGGGAACCACGCCGATCATCGAGGCCAGGACCATTTTCGAGACCGGTAGATGAACGACCGCCGCGCCTTTGGTAACGCTGGTCAAACTGGATAGGAACCCGGCCAGACGCTGGAGCGAGGTGCGGCCCTTGAGGTCGGCCAAGTGACGTCCGACTTCGTCGTGGATGCCGGCCAGCTCGGCGATCAGGTCTTCGGCCAAGTGTGGCGAATTCATCAGGCTTTCGCCGATACGCTCGAGGGGAAAGGCGAGAAGGCGCGAGGGTCGTACGGTTTCGCAACTGACCGTGTATATCCTCTGCCCGGGAACGGCTGGGAATACCAGGTGTGGCCCGCCCTGAAGAACCCGGAGCGTGCTCTCGCGACCACGCGATGAGGCGGTGAACACCTTTATCTGGCCGCGCAGCAACAAGAACAGTGAACGCGCCGGGTGGCCGGCGACAAACACGGTTTGGCGCTTGCCGAGTTCAAACACGCGGGCTTCGGCGAAAAGCCTATCCAAATCGGCTCCGCCGGCCCGACGAAAGGGGGAAACGGACCGCACCCATTCGATGTCCGAGGAGTGCGGTATCAACGGTTCGGGAACGGCACTCATAGCGCCTCACAGTAGGTCTGCAACCCAATGGGATCGCCGATAAGAACGGTGTTGCCGCGAACGGCGACGCCCAGGCCCCGCAAACGCTTCAGACAGCGTGACGGGGCTGGTGCGGTGATGCCGAGATGCCTGGCCAGCAACGACTTGGAGACGGGTAACCGTACCGGTTCGGTCCCGGGCGCATGCGCGGCCAGTGACAGGAGGTAAGTGGCAAGCCGACGGGTCGCCGGACTCAAGGTCATCTCCGCGGCGGCGGCGGCGATTCGGTTGACGGTGTCCGTCGCTTCTCGCAATGCGGCGACAGTTGATCGGGATTCGACGCCAGACGATCGTGGTATGTCTCCATCGCCATGCTGCGGTAGACCGTCGGCATGGCGGCCCGGGCGCTGAAACGATGGCGACGGACAGCGGTACCGGTCGGTTCGCCGATCAGCGATCCGCCGTTTCGGAAATCGACGGAAACCTGCTCGGTGCCATCCAAGGGTGAGAGGATTTCGACCAAGCCGGAGCGAACAAAATAGACCCGGTCCGCAGGGTCCTCACGGTGAAAGAGAAACCGCCCCGGCTTGATCTTCTCGTCCGGTCGGTCGGACCAGATTTGAGGCGGTTCGACCAGCCCGTCGAGAACGGGAAACAAGGGGGCATGGAGCACGGTTGCGCGGGTATTTGCGCGATCGGCAGAATGGTCCATCGTTTTTTCCTTCCTCGGCGCCCCTATTCCTTGTTCGAAGGAATTCGGAGCGCGCTTGACATTGTTTCGGTCCGGTCGCTCCGAAATGAACAGAGGACCGGTGATAACGGATCAGCGAGTGTTTCGCCTAAGTGGGGAAGGAGTTGGGGGGTGCCCGGGCCCGTTCGACGCCGTCCGATCGACCCAGCATCGGTTTCGTCGCCGACGCCAGGGAACGGGAATAGAAAGGTGCCGGAATGTGGAGGGTAGGCGAGGTGACCGAATCGGCTGCGCTAGACGAGACTAGACAAAAGGCGCAGGTCTCGGGCAGCTCGGGAGCATCAGGGTTGTCCGGGCCGGAATCGGGGAGGACGCTAAGACCCTGTGCCGTACAGATAACGCGGAATGGGTCGACGACCTGCAACGGTAGAAGTTCGGCGGCAAAGGCTTGGGTGAGCGGCGCCAGCACGGAGATGGCATGAATGGGGAGTGAACGGTCGAAGCGCCCGATGCTATTAGGGTGTTGGGAGAGGCGGATAGGTTCCAGGTTGGATGTACAAGGTAGGGCTTTTGACCCTGAAACGGAGATTAAC
>Ga0209144_1000119_pt1 | contig 15644 bp, 18 predicted proteins | sample WorMettrBAHAMAS1_FD_187392 | JGI IMG/M metagenome (GOLD analysis project Ga0209144, IMG submission 187392) | Marine gutless worms symbiont microbial communities from Max Planck institute for Marine Microbiology, Germany - Inanidrilus... | ecosystem: Host-associated > Annelida > Digestive system...
ATCAATAACCAGGGTGACGGTTTTATGGCTGACATCGATTCCGGCAACGTTCATGAGTGGTTCCCCGTCAGTCAACAAGTTGGTAGGATCACGACCTGGTTCCCCGACCCTGAACCCTCGCCGACCGACCTTGTGTCTGCAGGCTCACGAGCATGGCTCACAGCCTCGGATACTCTCCGGTACGGGCGAAGAGGGCAGGGAGCCAATCTACGTGCAGGCTCAGGGCCTCAGGATGTGACGGCTTCCCCAGTACTCGCCATCAGAAACAGAACATACAAGGATGTGGTGAGGTCAGGGATGACCGAACCGCATCTTTAGACGGTGAGTGTGCCCAACATCCCTGCTGAATACCAACACCACCTGGGATGGTGGGTTTGCTAGGATCCCTTGAGGGAGCCGAATCTTGACAAATGAGTCAAGTTTATGCATTGCACAAAGGGAACCACGAATGAACACGAAGAGACACGAATGATTATTCCCTTTCTACCTCATCCTTGGTTCTCCCTTAATTGCAGGACGAGGTATACTAAATCGTCGGCTGCGCCAGGGATGTACTGAATAGGATGTACTGAATACCCTTGGGCCTGGTTTGTTGGAGAAACCCGATGAAAACGTACGGGTTGTAGAATTCGGATTGCAGAACATTCCGGTTAGCCAGCAGTACCGGTTTTCTGTTTTATACAAAACTGTGAAGGTGGGCGACTACCTTCCTGACCTGATTGCTGTTGAGAAGGTCATCGTTGAAACCAAGACGCTTAAAAAAATTCGGAATTTCCTAGTTTAAGGTCTTTACATTTTCACGGGATTTGGCCTTACGGGGCTCAGGTACCCGGATTCGCGGTCTCTAAGGCAATAAATACCTTTATATCCAATTAGTTAAAATCGGGGATCACAAACCCGAAATAAATCAAGACCCTAAACTAGGAAATTCCGAAAAAATTACTGACCTGGAACGGGGACAGGTTATCAATTACTTGAAACTCTCCAGGCTCCCGGTTGGCGGGATACTTAATTTCAAACAGGCAAAACTCGAGAACGAAGTGTTCTATGAGTAAAGAATATTCGTGTCCATTCGCGGTTCTTGTCAACCGCGACTCACGTCTCATCGGTCTGAGGAAAAGCCTCGCTAGAATCGGGTTGGCCGATTACCCTTTTCACATCGCATGTCCACCCATACTGGCCGTCTCCTGCTGAGAGCGCAAGACCCGTTTCTGCTCCCGGAACGGGAGTTCCTAACGGACAGGCTGTCCGAGGCCGGCCTGCTGGGGCCCCCGCTGGCAGGTCGCAACGATGCATTTGCTGTGGGCGAGCGCTTTCTGCAATTGGTAACCTTCGCGGGCTGCTCGGTTCGGGTCGAGCTGTCACCCGCGGGTGACGCTCCCTTCTGCCACATCCGGTTCACCGGGCTGTTCCGGCGGCCGGCATTCCTGAGCGGTCGCAATACCCGCCCGCCGCGGTGCTGCAGCTGCCGCAGCCCACTGCGGAACTGGAAGGAAGTTGCGCCCGCGTGGGATAAGGCCGCACCGGCACCGGTCTCCTGCCCAAGCTGCGGCGAGACGAGCCCACCCTGGGACTACGACTGGAAAGAGAAGGCAGGATTCGGACGCCTGTTCATCCAAATCGAGGAGATCTTTCCCGGCGAGGCCACGCCTACACCGGAATTGATGGCACTGCTCGCAGACGCCAGCGGCTGCGAATGGCGGCATTTCTACCTTCAGGACGGCTGACGAACCTCAGGCAGCAAGCCGGACTCCCTCGGGGAGCGCAACCTTCATACTCACGGGTAAATGGTCGGAAAGCGAATAATTGAGGACCCGCGCGCCCATGATGCGCAGATTCCTGGAAACCAGGATGTGATCCGGATTGCGCCGCGGGCACCAGCTCGGAAAGGTCTTGAACTCGCAGTCAAGCCCGCGTAGATCCGTATCCGCCACCAGGTCCCTGAGCGCACGGGAGCCGCAATCGCAATTGAAATCTCCCATCATAGACAAATAGGGGTAGTGGGCGACCAGTCCCCGAAGGTAGTCGAGCTGGCGTCGGCGCGCCCTCTGCCCGAGGGCCAGGTGCAGGATACAGATGGCCAGGACGGACTCGTCGGTAGTCTCGAACTCCACCACCACGACACCCCGCCCAGGCAGGCCGGGAAGCCTGTACTCGGTTATTGTGAACGGACGCAGCCGGCTCAGAACTCCATTGCTGTGCCGTGCGAACCTTCCCAGGTTACGGTTGACCTGCCTGTACCAATAGGGAAACCGGGCGTGGTGGGCCAGATACTCGGTTTGATCGACAAAACCGCTGCGCAGACTGCCCGCGTCCACTTCCTGCAAACCGACGAAATCGAACCCGTGCAGGGCAGACGCGATGCGGCTCAGATTATGCAAGTGCTCGCGGTGCGGCAGTATGTGCCGCCAGCTTTTGGTCACGTACTCGCGGTACTGACGGGTGTAAATGCCCGCCTCGATATTGTAGCTGAGCAGACGCAGCTGTTGCATGATGACTTAGTGGTCCGAAACCGGCACGGATAGGGTCCGCACGGGACCGACATGTCATCAGAGTAGCGCGAAAGCGGGCAGTTCCCAACTGCCCGCCGCCGGTCAGGGGCTGTTGGTATTTATCTGGGCGCGGGCGGTTGCTGAGGTTTCGGTGTGCTCACGAGGCACGGCAAGGAGGAATCGCAAACCTCTTGTGACGAGCTTACACCCGACTGGTCCCCAATCGGACCAAGACGATGAATACCAACCTCTCCTGAATCAGGGAAGCAAGAGAGGGCGTTATTCGGCAGCAACCGCCTCCGTGAGGCCCTGTACGAATTGGGACACGGCAGCGATCTCCTCGTCGCTCATACGCCCGGCCACATCCTGCATCATCCCGTTCGGGTCATTGGCGCGCACCCCGTCCCGAAACCCTTCGAGGGTCGAGGCGACATATTGGGCGTGCTGTCCGGCGATGCGTGGGAACTTGGCCGCTCCCAGCCCACTGCCGGCCGAACCATGGCAGCCGGAGCAGGCGGCAACGCCGGTGGCCGGATTGCCGCCGCGATAAATGCGCTCGCCCAACTCCGCCACTGCGGGATCGGTGACCCCCGGCGTTTGCTGCTGTGTGGAGTAATAGACAGCGATGTTCCGAAAGTCCTGCTCACTGAGGGGGATCACCTGGGGACTCATCTGGGCATTTTCCCGCGCACCGTCCTTGAAATCCATCAGCTGCTTGTAAATGTACTCGGCGTGCTGACCGGCGAGCTTGGGCCAGCTCGGAACCAGTGCATTTCCGTTCGGGCCGTGACAGGCCATGCAAACCCCCACCTTGGCTTTGCCCGCCACGGCGTCGCCTTCTGCGGCACCGCCCGCTGCTTGGGTACCGCCGGAAATGAACGCCGCTGCAACCGCAATCGAAATCAGCCGAGTCTTCATGGTGTGTATCGCCCGTCGTTCGTGAACTCTCGCGGCAAGGCTCCGATCGCCCGCTACGAAACCTACGAAGGTATATCAGAATATCCGCATATTGGTCAAATCCGAAGTCTACAGCCCGAAACGCTGGCCGATCTTGTCCGCAAAGATATCCCGGATTTCCTGCAACCGGCTGGCCGAGGTGATGGCCAATTGCAACCTTTCATGCCTTTCCCGCGCCGTCTCCGGGTAGTCGTGGGTGAACCCGTTGCGGATGCGCCGCAGCTCCGACCATTCATCGGCCGGAGGGCAGCCAGTCAAGCTGCTCCAAACGATCGAGGCGGTCGAGGGTGGACATGGCAGAGACCTCTTCCCCCAAGGCGCGCAGTATCGCGGGGACCAGTCGCGCCCCCATGTCGTCCTGCATGCGGGTATACCGATAAGCGAACTGGTCCAACAGACGCCGGTCCTCCTTACTCGGATGCTCAAGGAGCTGGGCATCCAACTCGCGCCGGGAAAGTCATACAAAGCGTCCTTCAGTGCTTCGTCATGCTCCTGACACAGGGCCAGGATCTGCTCGAGGGCAAGTATCTCCCAGGTAGCTTTCATAACTTCACCCCGGTTTCATACGCCGACCGGACGATGGGGCGGCGATCACCTATGGTCTCGATGAGCACGTCGATCCTGCGTTCCCCGAGCGACTTTTCCAGCTTGCCCAGGAAGCAGACCTTGCGCCTGAGATCTGGGGCCCGCGCAGCCTGCGCAGGCCGCACCAACAGGTCGATATCGCCTCCGCGCCGCCGGTCGTCCACCCGCGAGCCGAAGAGCCAAACCTGGGAGCCTTCACCAAAGACCTCCTCGGCGGCCCGTCGGATAGCAACGATCTGGTCCTGGTTCAGACGCATCCTTCCGAGTAACTTAAAAGGGGAATTCAACAACCGCAGACGCAGTATACCGGCAGAGCTGATCCTGATGTGGAAAGATGATTTCGGTGCCAATCTTATATCTCAGTAGCGATTATTATTTGTCAGGTCCCGAATAATTGCGTCGGGTCGAAAAGCAACCGGCGTATCGCCGGTTCGGAAAGTCCAACCGATACAGCAATGGTCTCGATGGCCATCCCATTGTCATACAGAGACTTGACGAGGATTCTCCTTTCTTCCTCACGTCCCTTCGCAAGCCCCTCCTCCAGTCCTTCCTGTCGGGCATCCTCGATCGTTCCCCACTCGGAGCGGGCATAATCCATATGCTTGTCGAACTGGCGTCACTCTCGTTTATTCAGCTTCAGATAATCGAGCTTTTCCTTCAACGCCCCGATACCGGGGGCGGTGAATTCGTCCAACACCTCGTTGTTCTTGAAGGCATAAACCCACTGATCCAGGTCGTCCTGCACCACGTCCGTAAAGCGTTTTAAGGGAATCAGATAGTACTCGGGAAAGATATTCGTCTCACCGATGCGAACCTGTTCGCCGACCAGGGATTTCTTCAAGGTCACGGGATTGTGGGTATGCAAGCCCGTGAACTTGGTCTTGCCGTGATAGATGTAGTCGTCTCCGTCCTGGCTGATGTCGAAATGGAGGAGGCTGATGGAGTAGACTTTCCTGAGATTGGCGTAGGGCTCGCCCAGCTTCAGGGTCTCGACGATGGTCTTGGCCATACCGTAGGCCAGGCGCCTCAGATAGGCCATCTCCGAGAGGTATTGCACCTCGACGATGATCCGCTCGCCGTCTCCGGTCTTGGCCAGGAGATCCACACGGTTGTATTTTTCACGGTCGTCACCTCGGTTGCTCTCGCTCTCCAGCAGATCGAGGATGACCATCGGCCGTCCGAACAGGGCGGTTAAAAACCCCTCCAGGACATCGAAGTTGGCCTTGTCGCGTAGGATGGTTTTGATGGCCCAATCGAAGGTGACGATCATGCGGCCAGTTTTCTTCACGTGTTGTCCTCTTCTTCTTTTCCCGACAAGCACATTTACCGATAGGGAGGGGATCGAATTCAGGATTTCCGGGAAGATGCGGATGCACCACCGCGCATGGCATCGATAAATTCGTCTATGTGCTTATATTGGTCGGAAGTCTCCTTCGTCTCCGGCGCTACCGGATCGGTCGCAACCCTCCTTCCTTGGTGCTCTGACGATTTCTCGGATGATGTGGATACGGGGATCTCGGGTTCTCCTGATGCCCGTTGCCGGGATGAGCGGTGCCCTTCCGAACGGCCATCCACGGACTGCCCCTCGAAATGGTAGGTGTCCGCATAGCGATCGGCTTGTCGCTGCCGTTGCATCTCCAAGTGTGGCGAGAGTACCTCGAATCGAATACCTGTTCGTGGATGGGTGGTCACAACGGGGGACGGCGCGGGGATTTCGATCTGCCCCGGAACCTCCGGAGCTTCTCCAGGAAAAGGCCTTTGCTTCCGGTAGTCTGCCAGCTCGTGCCGCAGATAGTCGAGGAACCCTTGGCGAACATGGAAAATACCCGGTGCCGTTTTGTCCGGTGCTGCGTAGCCCTTGCCGGAAAAGGCGACCATTGCCTGCTTTACATCCAATTGCGTTTCGGGGTCCGGGATTTCCGCGAGGTCGATCTTGGCGCCGTACTGAATGCCACCGGCCTCGACGGACTCTGCATTTGCATGCCGTAAAATCGACTTGATACGGCGAATTGCCGGTTTGTCCGTGGGATAGGGAGTCAGGTCCGTATCCAGGGCCTGGGTAAAGAGCTCGTCCACGTTGTCCCGCCCCGAACCCTCGATGAACCCCAGAACCTTCGGGCGCACGCTTTTGGCGCCGATCAAGCCGCTGAATAAGACCAACAGATCGATGGTCATCGCAATGGCCAACGAGAACAGTGCCAGCTTCTCGCCGGAGACTAGGGCATTGGACGTCTTGGTGAAGGGCGAAGCCTTTTCGTTCTCTTCGCGCTCCAAACGGTCGATCTCGCGGCGCAGATCGCGAATCCTGCTGCTCTGCAATCCCGAAAGGCTCATGCAATTGCGGGCATACACGAGGGAATCATCGAAGCTCAGACCGGTCACCGTACGCGCATTCTCGCCCCCGACAACACACTCGCGTTGAAATGCTGCCAAGGCATCGGCCGCGTCACTGATCGGATTGATCAGTGCGGACATCGCACCGCGGTCACAGGAAAGACCGTCCACGATAGGTCCGAGCGCGGAGATTTTCCTCATCTCCTCGAGCAGCTCCGTACACAAATTCGCCACCTTGTTGAAGGGTTGGGGATCGAATTCCTTACTGAACTCGTTCAGGTAGTTACGTAAGGTCTCCACACTCTCGGCCGGATTGAAGGTCTCCTGCTGTCCGGAATGCTCGAGCTCCTCGCGGGCGAGCCGCGCTTCCTCCGCGGTGGCCGTTACCCGAGTGTCGATGGATGCCTGCAGGACCGTATCCGCGTCGATCCGATCCTGAAGAGTACGGTGCTGCGTATCGAGACTTTCCAGCTCCCTCTGTTTCAGCTGGAGTTGATGTCCAATACCATCGCGTTTCGCAATCAGTATGTGGTGTTCATTGCGCAATTTTCCCCAAACCGGACCCCTTCCCCTAGGTCGACCACTTGCCGGATCGCCGCCGCCTGACTCCGCATCCATTTCGGCCTTCTTTGCAATAACCTTGTCGTTTGCCTCCGAAAGGAGCTGCCGCAACCGAGCGACCTCGCCTTGGAGAGGCGATCTTTCCTGTTCCAGGCGCTCCAGCTCCCGTTTCGCTTCGGCAATGTTTCGGTCGAGCGTGTCCTTTTTCGACGCCGTCTCCCGAGCGACCTGCTCGGCCTCGGCGACCCGCTTACGACGCTCCCTGAAACGCTCGCTGAAGATGGTGCTCAACCGCTCCTCTGCACCCACAGCGGCTTCCGCAACCCGCAGTACGTTTCCCCGCCAGACCTTGTATGCCGATGTCTCGATCAGCTCCTCGACCAGCTCCTTGCGCTGCTCTTTGGCCCTGAACTCGAGGTCCGCGATGGTCTCCTCGACCGCATTGTGCATTCGGGTCATTCGCGTCCGTTCCTGCAACCCCTGGTCGAATATGAAGTTGAACAGGCTGGAGAACGAAAAGAAGACAGACGTCACAAAGCAGACGACGAAGACCACCACATCCAACCAGGCAGTCCGTTCCTTCTCGGCAAACATGAACCCCAACCGCCAGGAAGTAACGAACAGCAGGGCCTGGATCGCGAAGGTAATGAAGGCGGAGAAGACCCATATCGGCATGAAATCCAGCATGCCGTCGAAGGTCGTGTAAAAGGAGGCGACGGACAACAGGATGCTGCCCAGGAACAGCATCATCAGGTAGGGGGCCGCCAACGCCTGGGTCAAGTACTTACCCCAAGTGTCCCCGATCGTCCGAGCTGTCTTGTCCTGCGGTCGAACTGTCATGCCGGTCGCTTACCCTCGGCGGAATGACGAATGATAAATCCAAGTTCTGCGGGCACGGGGAAGTCGAAGAAAGCGTGATCACAAGAGGCCCGGACATACATCAGAGTGTCTTTGACGATGGGATGCTCTACGCCGTCCACCCGCAAACACCCCCGACCTGCAACCACGAAATAGAGCTCATCTTCGTCGTGGGGCGTTTGCATATCCTTGGAACCGGCGGGCAGATGATAAATCGCACAGCTCATCGATGGGGTCTGCAGGAACTCGTGAAAATCGACCACGCTGCGATCGATTGCCCCCAAGAGTTCGGACAGTTGGAAGACCTGCCAGTTTTGTTCAGCCATTACCCTATTCTAGATTTTAGCCCTCTCTTCCGGAAGAATACGCTTGGTCTGAACGATTGCGTTCATTGATAAAACGAACCGAAGAGTCTTCAATTATGATTATCGAGACTAAAGTATACAGCTGTCGCAAATGTCAGAGCGAAGATCTTGTTGAAAACGGCACAAAATGTGTTAGAATATATGAGGTTTGTTTAATCTTCGAAAACCGATATAATACCGAATTATTGCCGATTGTTGGCTAGATATCACTTCAAAAATCACCACTATCTCTGTGGATCACAAGTTTGTGCATGGCACAAAAAATTCACGCCTCGTCGGTCTGAAGCAACGCCTCGTTAGTCGGTAGGCTGGGTTAGGCGCGTACTGCAATATTGGTTGTGCCAACAAGAGCAAACGTTCCGTAACCCAACCTGTTTAGCCGTCTGTGCTTGGCAGCGGTTCAAAAGATGTGCTTGATCTGATGATGAAGGCAGCACTGATCAGCGAATTCGGCGGGGCAGAGGTCCTGCGCATCGAGGAAGCGAAGCGGCCGGTGCCCGGTAAGGGCCAGGTGCTGGTGGCAGTGGCGGCTACCTCGGTCAATCGCCCGGACATCGTCCAACGCGAGGGCAAGTATCCCCCACCCAAGGGGGAGTCAGAGATCCTAGGCTTGGAGGTGGCCGGGACGGTCCGAGAACTGGGAGCGGGGGTGGACTGCTGGTCCGTCGGCGACCGGGTAATGGGCTTGGTAGGCGGTGGGGGCTACGCGGAATATGCCGTCGCCTATGCGGACCACCTGATGCGGATCCCGGAGTCCATGGGCTTCGAGGAGGCGGCCTGTGCCTCTGAGGCCTACATCACCGCCTATCTCAATGTCTTCATACTCGGTGGCCTCGAAGATGGTGACGGCGTTCTGCTACACGGCGGGGGCGGCGGCGTCAACACTGCCGCCATTCAGCTGTGCAGTGCCCTGAGGCCCGATGCGAAGGTCATAGTCACGGCCTCTCCGGGCAAGCTCGAACGGGTCGAGGCCCTGGGAGCGGACCTGGTCATCGACTACCGATCCCGGGATTTCGCCGCGGAGGTCCAGCGCTTTACGGACGGGTGGGGAGTACAGGTAGTTCTCGACCACATCGGCGCCGCTTATTTGGTGTCCAACATGAAGTCGCTCGCCGTCGGCGGACGCCTGGTAATCATCGGCGTAACCAGCGGTATCAAAGCGGAATTGAACTTGGCTCTAATGATGGTCAAGCGCCAGCAGATCATCGGCTCCGTGCTCAGATCGCGACCGGTGCCCGAAAAGGCGGCAATCATTGCCGAGTTTTCAAACCGCGTGCTGCCCCTGCTGGCGGAGCGGAAGATCGTGCCGCTGATTCACAGGGTCTATGGACTAGACGATGTGGCTCAGGCCCATCGTGAGCTGGAGGCGAGCGCCCATTTCGGAAAGATCGTTCTATCGTTGGTGTAGGGAGGAAAGTGGCACAGAGCGATGTGTTGGGCAGGCCGCCCATCCAAAGATGCAGTTCGCTGCCTGCCCCGGGTGTGCCATGCCCTGGCCCATCCCTGGAATGGCAAGCAAGCCGGCACCGGCCAGCGGTCCTGGGGCAAGACAGGCAGGCGCTCACTGCATCCTACGGGCTGAGGTGAGGTGCCCCATCCGATAGTGGTGATTTTTGAAGTGATATCTAGCCAACAATCAGTAATAATTCGGTAGGGTCTGAATAACTTTAGCATCTTGAGAGTATGCCAAGGTTATGTTATGCAAGGAAAAAACAGGTATTTCAGGCGTTCACAGCTTTCGGAAGCTAAATTCAGAGCACTTATACGCTATTTCGCGCACGATTTGCCGGCCTGGAAAATTGCCGAGCTGAGTGGTGTAAGCCGCCCGACGATTAATCAGCTATTCATGAAGTTACGAATCAGAATCGCCCAGGTTTGTAACGCTTCATCCCCTCTATCCGGTGAGGGTGAAGTCGATGAATCTTATTTTGGCGCACGCCGTGTTCGCGGAAAAAAGGGGCGCGGAGCAGGCGGTAAACCGATCGTCTTCGGAATCCTGGAACGCCACGGGAAAATGTCGGAAATCGTCCCTGACGCCTCCAGGAAGCAGCTACAGAGCGCGATCCAGGGTCAGGCAGCCCTGGAAGCATCATCCACTCGGACGGCTGGAGAGGCTACAATGGGCTGGTGGACATGGGCTACAAAAAGCATTTCCGGGTGCATCATGGTGAGCATGAGTTTGCCCGCGGTAATTGCCATATCAATGGCATTGAGTCATTCTGGTCATATGCCAAACGGAGGCTTGCAAAGTTCAATGCTGTTCATTCTGTTCCCCGACAAACGTTTCTTTTACACATCAAGGAATGTGAATTCAGATTTCATCACCGAGAGGAAGATCTCTCTGATAGAATACTTACTCTACTGAAAGAAAATCCACTCTAAAGTTATCTAGACCCTAAACAAACCTCATGCATTTTAACACATTTAGAAAAAGACAACGTCTTGCGTAGGAAGCGTGCCAACTGTTGCCGTAAGGTATTATTCCAACGCTCAATATGAGCCCTTTCCCCCGTTTCTTTACCCACAGGGCGCTGTTGCCCGCTCGGAATGACGGCTCGATACGCACTCCAAATAAGCAGATGGTACGCGATCCCAGAGTATCCGACAGATGTTTTCGGTGCGATCACCGCAGGCAGAGGCGACGATTTCTCGGGTCTCTCTGTTCATGGCAATCCAGACCCACACTTTGTCTTTGCTACGAAAGACAAAGGACCGCAACTCATCCACATCCAGCACAGGAATCTTTTTGCACTCAACAGGTTGTAGCGTCTCTTCAAGGGGTGGGAGGTCATTCGCCTGTTCTTTTAACCAGGCGCTCAATGTTCGGCGCGAGACCCCAAACGTCCGTTCAATCCCGCGCATACTGGATCTTTCTTCTTTTCTTCCGTCGCGCGTTCTGTGCGCTCAAGTACGCCATAGGCACCACAGGCTTTACAGTGATATTGCGAGCTACCGGACGCATTTGTGCCATTTTTAACGAGCTCTTCGCTCTGACATTTGCGACAGCTGTATACTTTAGTCTCGATAATCATAATTGAAAACTCTTCGGTTCGTTTTATCAATGAACGCAATCGTTCAGACCAAGCGTATTCTTCCGGAAGAGAGGGCTAAAATCTGGAATCAGGTAACGAGAAAAACGGTGGCAATCGGAATGATTAATGGATCCATCTACTCTATCACTTCAAAAATTACCACTACCATCGATTCAAGTCGATGACATCCTAAAATCGGCAGCTTTGTTTTATCTTACAAGTGGTTACAAGATGGAAGAACCAGTTTCCCCGGACGCTAGTGAGGGCAACCATTTCTCCTCGACGACATCGATCTTCCGCAGCTGGTGGGCAGCAGCCCGTACGAAAGCTCCTTCGTCACGATCCGTATTGCCCGTGTAGTACCTAGCGATCCAATAAAGGAACAGGCAACTGAGCTGCTCGACTCTATCACGGCCTTCGAGACCGTCGAGGATTTCCAGCATGTCGCACCAACTGTTGGCTACATATGAGCCGATATGTCCCTGGTCACTAATGGGAGTGCGCTCCAGGATGATATGGTCGCGGCCCCCCCCCCCGGCTTCCGCCCGCCTTCTGGAGCATAGGCTTCTCGATGCGGGAGAAGCTGCGATCCGTGGAGGGCCAGTCGACCTCGCGGTGAACCTTCGCCTTGTGGTCGAAGACCTTCATCTCTCCCGGTCATCGAGCTGACTATCCGGACGGGTGGTGACCCCGTCCCTGTGATCGATGATCGATGCGCTCATTCCATTCCCTCCGCCGGGCACTGGTTGACTTCGCTGCAGCGATTTGCATCCGCTATACACTTCGGATTGAGGAAGATGTCACCTTTTCCTTTTTGGAGCCTCTCGCAGGTCTCCCGGAATCCCTCCCACATGGGGTCACCGGCGCGGTCCCTGCACTGCATGCACTCGAGGTTCTGCTCTGCCTGCGCACAGTACTCCGTCTCTTTATCCACATCGAGAGGCCGCTTCCTGGTCTGACTGCAGCCGGTGAATAGCAAAGGCAGTATCGGCAGCGTGGGAAGCAGTGGAATTAATTATTGTTTCATACAATTTTACCCTCATGAAGAAAAGCAGTCTCTTTTCGCAGGTACAACCTCTTGAAAAATGATGCGAAATGGAAACCCTATTTTCACTTCGCGGCTTGAAAAACCGCTGGGAAGACAATTTTCCAAGGTCCCCATAAGTCACAAGGATAACAGAGTAGTTGTTCAAGGACACCTTATCTCGACTCACATCCAGGCCCGCTCGATGACGGCACCGCCGAGACATTCCCCGTCCCGATAGAATACCGCGGCCTGGCCTGAAGTGACGGCGTGCTGGGGGCGCGCGAAACGTACCCGGCAGCGGTCGTCCCGCAGCTCGGTGAGCGTACAGTCCTGCAGGGCCTGGCGATGACGGACCCGCAGGCGGCAGGCAAACGGCACCGGCGGCGGCTCGGCGGCGATCCAATGGGGAGGGCCGCCATCCAGACCCCTGCTCATGAGCAGCGGATGGTCGTGGCCCTGGACCAAGATCAAGGCGTTGCGGGCGGGGTCTTTGCGGGCCACGAACCAGGGCGCCTCCGCCCTGCCCGCGACGCCACCGATACCCAGCCCACGGCGCTGGCCGATCGTGTAATAGGCCAAGCCCTGGTGCTCGCCGATCACCTGGCCTTCCGGGGTCTCGATCGGTCCTGGAGTGCGGGGCAGATAGCGGGCGAGGAAGTCGCGGAAACGGCGCTCGCCGATGAAGCAAATGCCCGTGCTGTCCTTTTTCCCGGCCGTTGGTAGACTGGCCCGGCGGGCGAGCGCCCGGACCTCGGCCTTGTCGAGATTACCGAGGGGGTACAGGCAGCGGCGGAGCTGATCCTGTCCGAGCAGATACAGAAAATAGGTTTGGTCCTTATTCGCGTCAGCCGCGAGCCGCAGGTGCCAGCCCGTATGGTCGCGGGCCACGCGGGCATAGTGGCCGGTGGCGATGCGCTCGGCGCCCAGATCCATCGCATGATCTAGGAAGGCGCGGAACTTGATCTCCCGATTGCACAGGATATCCGGGTTCGGCGTGCGGGCGGCACGGTATTCCGCGAGGAAAGAGGCGAACACCCGGTCCCAGTACTCGGTCGAGAAATTGACCCGATGCAGGCGAATGCCGAGCAGCGCGGCGACTTTATCGGCATCCTCCAGGTCTGCGGCGGCGGCGCAATGATCGGCGGTGTCGTCCTCTTCCCAGTTCTTCATGAACAGACCCTCGACCCGATACCCCTGTTCCAGCAGCAGCAGGGCGGCGACCGAGGAATCCACGCCACCCGACAACCCGACTATGACGGTGCCCCGTAAAGCCGGGGCTTGAATATCTTGGGGCATGAGATTTGGCCTGGTTCACGTTCGCTCTGATTCTGTCGAGCCGCTGCGGCCGAGGACGCGGTTCACGGATTTCCGCACCCCTTCGTTCATATTGATCGCCTGTAGCCTTATCTGTGGATGGTGGTTCGCAAAGACCCGAAAAATCTCGTCCGCAAACGACCGACCGACCATTTCTACGCCTGCAAAATCGAGTATGACATTTCGGAAGTGTTCGACTCGATGCATAATCCGTTTGGCCTGGGACCGGGAAATCAGCTGATCGCCCTCGTAGAGCGCCAGACGGATGGGTACGACGGTCCTGGAGAAGTCGTAGGTTTCCTGATCGGTGAATTTTCCGAACCCCGATGCCAAGGATCGGTTCGAATCCGGGACCAGCATCATGGAAATCAGGGTTCCGGCGACGTCTGATTCGGCATGGTTCATTATATCGGTCGGGGAGTCGTACCGATGATTGAACATCAGGTCCCCGGAAACAATGAAAAAAGCGTCGAATGCCCTCGAGGTAAAGAAGATCCCTTCGCCGGTATGGTGGTCCGGGTCCGTGGTCAGCTTACCCTTGCTGAGCTCGAGAATCGCTTCATGTGAATCTTCGAGTCCCATCAGGCGGGTGATGTGGTCGAAGATACCTTCTCCGTCGTCATGGACCCTGAGCAACACTCGGTCCGACCTGCGTTCCGCGGTAATCCGAACCTCACTCCCTCCCGAATAGTCGATCGCATTGTTGAGCATTTCGGTAAACAGATTTAATCACCGAGAGGAAGATCTCTCTGATAGAATACTTACTCTACTGAAAGAAAACCCACTCTGAAGTTATCTAGACCCTTATAAACTTCATATGACTGCCGGTTATAACCTTTTGCCGTGGCTTTCCACGCAAGAACGTAGCGCAGGCGTCTCGCCTGCATCTGCGGGCGAAATGCCTGCGTCTTTCTCCACCCCGTAAAAACCAGTTAGGATAGTGACTCGATCCCCCGACTCTGAACCCTCGCTTACCGACCTTGTGTATGCAGGCTCGCGAGCGCAGCTCATGGCCTCGAATACTCTCGGGTCCGGGTAGAGGGGGGAACCAACCTACATACAGGCCCGTGGCCTCAGGAGGGTGTCGCAAAAGCCCATCCGTGGGGCGTAGCGCAGATGTCCCCGCCTGCGCTACTTCTACGACACCCTTCTCAGGGGGGGGGACGGCTTTCCAGGTAGGCTCCGTCAAACTCCTTATATACCCTATCCTCGATGTTCCCATAGAGTACAGAACATAAAAGGCTATGCCCACCACGACTCATCCGGATTCGATGAGGCCATCGAATGAAAAAGCTGAGGAAACCCGATATGACAACCCCTTTCGTCGCTGTCCTGATGGGATCCGATTCTGACCTGCCCATCATGCAGGCCACTCTGGACGTACTCTCCAAGCTGGAGATTCCGCACGAGGTCAAGATCACCTCCGCCCATCGCACACCGGCCATGACCCACGCCTACGTGAAGAATGCGGAAGGGCGTGGCTGCGCCCTCTTCATCGCGGCGGCCGGCCTGGCCGCCCACCTGGCCGGGACCGTCGCCGGACTTACTCTCAGGCCGGTGATCGGGGTCCCCCTGAATGCCGGGCCCCTGAACGGGATGGACTCGTTACTGTCCACGGTGCAGATGCCGGGGGGTATCCCTGTGGCCACCGTCGCCATCGGCAAGGCCGGGGCCAAAAACGCCGGCTATCTGGCGGCCCAGATCCTGGCCCTGACCGATCCCGACCTGGACGAGCGGATACGCCTGGAACGGGAGGAGAATGCCCGGGCGGTGCAGGACAGGGATACGGAGCTGCAACACAAGCTGACGGGTTGAACGGAAGGACCGTTGCAGCCGGTTCTCGTCGGTCCGAGGCGAAGCCTCGCCGGGTCGTGTCGACAAAAGTATTTAGGAAGACTCAGTTAGCGTCCGGTTAAATTTGTAATCATTTTCGTGCGGCTCTTGGGTAGTTCCAGCGTACAGTACCCGGCATTTACTACACGCCGGGGTACTGCATGGCCGAGAAGACTGTCTTCGCCCAATCATCTGCCGCTACGAGTTCAACAAGTGCGTCGAGCGTTACCGGGGGCACCACCGGATGCGTCAGTTTTCGTGTTGGGATCAAATGCTTAGCCATGGC
>Ga0209144_1000121_pt1 | contig 15516 bp, 19 predicted proteins | sample WorMettrBAHAMAS1_FD_187392 | JGI IMG/M metagenome (GOLD analysis project Ga0209144, IMG submission 187392) | Marine gutless worms symbiont microbial communities from Max Planck institute for Marine Microbiology, Germany - Inanidrilus... | ecosystem: Host-associated > Annelida > Digestive system...
TAAGTTGTAGCGGTAACAGAACTCAGAAACTGACCAAACATGCCGCGCCTCAGAAGTGCCCAGAAGCCCTCGATGGTATTGGTATGAATGTCGCCGTCCACATACCTGTCCTGATGCTTGATGACGGCATGGGGTAACACCTTGGACATGCTGAGATAGCCCTTGTATTCGTCGGTGATCAGGCTGGCTCGGGATGTATCGACGCGCTCCCGCACGAAGGCCCTCATGTGCCGTCCCTTCATCTTATCTTTGGCAGTCGCCTTGGCTGTTACCTTCCCACCGCGCTCGACCGCACCAATCACTGGAGCCTTGTCGGTCTCCCCGCCCCGCTTGCTCGGCCTGTCGCCGTCCTGACGGTTACCCTTTCGGGGTTTACCGCCGATATATGCTTCGTCCATTTCCACGATGCCCGTCAGAAGGCCGCGTTGCTCGGCCTGCGTCATCGCCCTGTGGATCTGCATGGCTACCCGCCAAGCGGTATTCTTGTTCACGTCCAGATCGCGCGAAAGCTGAAGTGCAGATAGTCCCTTCTTGGCGTTCAGCATAAGCATGATCGCCAGAAACCACTTTTGAAGCGGAAGGTGGGTGTGATAAAAGATAGTTTCTACCGTGACGCTGAATGAAGTCCTGCAATTGTAACAACGGTGGCGATGTTGATTGCGAGCGGTATTGGTGGAGCCGCAATAAGGACAAGTGGGTTTGCCACCCCAGCGGGCTTGTTCAAGATGAGCAATGCAATCTTCTTGCGTTGGGAATTGCTCAAAAATCTGTACGATGTTCATAGAATTCCGTCCGCGCGGGCCGTTCCAATCTAGTCACAGGATCAATATGGCCTTTGAGAGGCCAAATGACAAGACCTTAAACTAGGAAATTCCGGATGCGCAAGGTGCCGACGATCCTGCGCGAGCTGTGCGGGGTATCCATCACTCAGCAACCAAGCAGAGGTTGGGGAGGAATCCCAGCAGTTGCGCACCAGAATGAAAGACACCAAGCGGGGGTTTACCGACGACACCGGCTGGCGCATCAATGGCGAGTCGGCTTCCATGATGGGCTCCGACACCGATGAGGCAACGGTCTACAAATCCGTTTTACGTCATCGCAACCAGGAGGTCCGCGAGCTCATCCCATCGGATCAGGGCGGCGTGATGCATACCGACCGCGCGCTGACGAAAGATGCCATCGCGCTGTGGCAGCGCTATCATGCCGGGGGAGTAGACGACTACACCCGCGAAGCACAGAACATCACGCAGGCCATTGATCGACATCTCAAGCCACGGTCCTTGGACGACCCCGACAACCAACGCCTGCTCGACCAAATTGGCTGGCATCACGCCGGGGGCAGTCTGCTGCCCTTCCTCGATCAACCCGAGGGTGCCGAGCCGACCAACAATCGGGCCGAACGCGCCCTGCGCCCCGGCGTGACCGCGCGAAAGGTTTCCCACTGCTCGAAGAGCGCCGACGGCGCCAGAACGCTTATGCAGCCAAGACCATCATCGAGACCGCACGCAAACGCGGAAAGTCTCTGGTCAGCGGGCTCATGGACTTGTTCCGTTCTGATAATCAGGCATCTGATCCGATTCCGGTAGTGGTGATTTTTGAAGTGATAGGGTAAATGGATTCATCGGTAATCATTCCGATTGCCACCGTTTTTCTCGTTACCTGATTCCAGATTTTAGCCCTCTCTTCCGGAAGAATACGCTTGGTCTGAACGATTGCGTTCATTGATAAAACGAACCGAAGAGTTTTCAATTATGATTATCGAGACTAAAGTATACAGCTGTCGCAAATGTCAGAGCGAAGATCTCGTTAAAAATGGCACAAATGCGTCCGGTAGCTCGCAATATCACTGTAAAGCCTGTGGTGCCTATGGCGTACTTGAGCGCACAGAACGCGCGACGGAAGAAAAGAAGAAAGATCCAGTATGCGCGGGATTGAACGGACGTTTGGGGTCTCGCGCCGAACATTGAGCGCCTGGTTAAAAGAACAGGCGAATGACTTCCCACCCCTTGAAGAGACGCTACAACCTGTTGAGTGCAAAAAGATTCCTGTGCTGGAGATGGATGAGTTGCGGTCCTTTGTCTTTCGTAGCAAAGACAAAGTGTGGGTCTGGATTGCCATGAACAGAGAGACCCGAGAAATCGTCGCCTCTGCCTGCGGTGATCGCAGCGAAAACACCTGTCGGATACTCTGGGATCGCGTACCGTCTGCTTATAAAGAAACCATCGTTTTCAGTGATTATTGGAGCGCGTATCGAGCCGTCATTCCGAGCGAGCAACAGCGCCCTGTAGGTAAAGAAACGGGGGAAACGGCTCATATTGAGCGTTGGAATAATACCTTACGGCAACAGTTGGCACGCTTCGTACGTACGTAAGACGTTGTCTTTTTCCAAATATGTTAAAATGCATGAGATTCGTTTAAAATTCTTCATACACCGCCATAATACCGAGTTATTGCCGATTGTTGGCTAGATATCACTTCAAAAATCACCACTACTAAAAAGATAATGTAACTTTTTTCGACCGATTCGCGTTTGCCTTTGCGGACAAAATAATTCCCATTTTCTCAGGCCTTTCGGTACTGCTGTCCTAATGGCCGTCTGTACCTTGTAGGCCTCCGGCCCAGGGACCTGGAGCCGGTCGATCTGGAGATCACGGCCGGCGAGCTGGTCTTCCTGTCCGGTCCCTCCAGTTCGGGAAAGAGCTTGCTCCTGCGTGCCATCGCCGACCTGGACCCACATGCGGGCGAGGTCCGGATCGACGCTGTCCCCCGCTCGGCCCTGTCTGCCCCCGAATGGCGCCGCCGGGTCGGGCTGCTCCCGGCCGAATCCCACTGGTGGCAAGATAAGGTCGGTGATCACTTTCGCGATCTCAACTCCGAGGCCGGAGAAGACGACGCTGAGGTTATCGGGTATCCTGAATCGGCTCGATTTCGGAGCCGACGTGCTGGGCTGGTCCGTCTCCCGGCTTTCTACAGGCGAGAGACAGCGCTTGGCCCTGGCCCGCCTGCTCGCCAACCGACCCGAGGTCCTGTTGCTGGACGAGGCCACCGCCAACCTGGACCCGGCGAACCGGGACCGGGTAGAGGTCATCGTCCGGGACTATCGGCGGGATCGGGCCGCGGCGGTGCTCTGGGTCAGCCACGACCCGGAGCAGCGTCGGCACCTCGCCGGGTGGAGTCTCGTCATCCGCGACGCCCGGCTGGAGCCGGAGCCGTGGACCTGATCCGGCTCGGCCCCTGGGACCTCGGCCTGGCCGCGGGTCTGGTCCTGCTGCTGGCCCTCATGTCCTGGCATCTGCGCTTGGGGGTGGGACAGCGGGTGCTCATCGCCGCCGCCCGGAGTACGGTGCAGCTTTGTCCTCTTGGGACTGGTGCTCAAGGTCCTGTTCGAGCTCCGGAGCCTGCCTTGGATCGGTGCCCTAGCCCTGTTCATGCTGACCGTAGCCGGTTGGGAGGTGATGGCACGCCAGCAACGGCGCTACCACGGTCCCTGGGGGATGGGAATCGGCACCCTGTCCATGTTCCTCTCCTCCTTCAGTGTCACCCTGCTGGCCCTGCTGCTCGTCATTCGAGTCGAGCCCTGGTATCAGCCCCAGTATCTGATCCCCCTGCTCGGCATGCTGCTCGGCAACACCATGAGCGGCATCGCTATCGCCCTGGACAACCTCACCCGTCACGCCTGGGAGGGTCGTGGACGGATCGAGGGCCGACTGCTGCTCGGCGCGGACTGGGACACCGCCATCGCCAATATCCGCCGCGACGCATTGCGTTCCGGCCCCATCCCCATCATCAACGCCATGGGCACCGCTGGCATTGTCAGCCTGCCGGGGATGATGACCGGTCAGATCCTGGCCGGCAGTCCACCCATGGAGGCGGCCAAATACCAGCTACTCATCATGTTCTTGATCGCCGCCGGTACCGGACTGGGGAGCGTCGCGGCGGTCCGGATCGGCTCCCGACGGCTGTTTGACGAACGTCAACACCTGCGGCTGGATCAGCTGCGATGAATGGTCGCCGCCAAGCGTGGAATAGGCTTCGTCATCGACACCGGCTTCCACTTGCGGCGATGCCGCTACCCCGGTGTTGGATCTGTCGTACCAGTTAAAAGGCTCCTTCATAGTATTCTTTATCGGTGCTAAAATTGGACCATTAAACGAGCCTACCGGAGATCGAAACCATGACGATGAAATTTTCCGAAGACATTGTTCCGCTCACGGACTTGAAGGTCCATCCGGGCCGAATTGTCAAACACGTAGTAGAGGCCCACCGGCCGGTACTCCTGACGAGTCGGGGACGCGGGGTCGCAGTGGTGCAGTCCGTTTCCGACTACGAGCAGGCCGAGGAGGAACGTTCCTTTATGCAGGCTGTCGTGGCGGGGCTGGCCGATCTCGAAGCCGGCCGGGAGGTCTCTCTGGCCGACGCGAAGGCGCGGTTTGGATTCAAGTAACCGAATAATGCCTGCCACCACCATTCGTTTTGCGGAATCCGCGGTCGCGGACTTGGAAGAAATCGGGCGTTGGTATCTCGAACAAGGTGTACCTGACACGGGAGATCGGCTCATTGCTGAGATCTTCGAGCGAATAGAAGTGCTCCACGATCACCCGGGCATAGGCCGGATCGTCCTGGAGTTCAGGCAGACATTCCTGAGAGAACTGATCCACCCCCCGTTTCGGATCGTATATCGGCGGGAAGGGAAAAAAATACAGATCATCCGCATTTGGCGCAGTGAGAAGATGCTTCATCTTGCGCCTGAAGAGATTGAGAATGAATTTTAGAGATCTCCGGACATCGAATGTTGGCTGAGAAAATCAAACCACCTGAAGATTATTCGGATCGATTGACCGATGCGACGCGACGGCCTGCGCATTGGGCAGAAGCCTGCACCCATTCAGTTTGTAACCATCTGGAATCATTGATTTTGAGAAAATTTTCATTCGGTTTCCCTGACAGCCCGTCCTACACTGCCGATGACCGGCAGGTAAGGGTTTAGGATGGTAACATTTGAGTCTTCGATGTCGGTGAAAACAGCCATCCCATGCAGCAATATCTCGATCTACTCCGCGACGTTGTCGACAATGGCACCGACAAGTCGGACCGGACCGGGGTCGGCACGCGCTCGGTGTTCGGGCGTCAGGTTCGATTCGATCTCTCCCGCGGGTTTCCTCTGGTCACGACCAAGAAGATCCACCTGCGCAGTGTCATCTATGAACTCTTGTGGTTCCTCGCCGGATCTACGGACAACCGGTGGCTGCGGGAAAGAGGGGTGCGTATCTGGGACGAATGGGCGGGCACGGACGGGGCGCTCGGTCCCATCTACGGCCACCAGTGGCGGAGCTGGGCCGGTCCCGACGGTGCCGCCGTCGATCAGATTTCGGAGGTGGTTGCCGGCATCCGGACCAACCCCGACTCGCGCCGCCTGTTGGTATCCGCCTGGAACCCGGCCGATCTCCCGCTGGATAGCCTGTCGCCCCAAGAGAACGTCGCCCGCGGTCGCATGGCCCTAGCTCCCTGTCACTGCCTGTTCCAGTTCTATGTGCAGGACGGGCAGCTCTCCTGTCAGCTCTACCAACGCAGTGCCGATCTGTTTCTGGGCGTGCCCTTCAATATCGCCGGCTACTCCCTGCTCACCCACATGATTGCCCACCAGTGCGGCCTGGAGGTCGGGGAGTTCGTACACAGCTTCGGCGATCTGCACCTCTACCGCAATCATCTCACCCAGGACATCGTGTACGAGCAGCTGCGACGTGAGCCGCATCCCCTGCCTCACCTGTCGCTCCGGCGGCTCCCGGAGTCCCTGTTCGATTATGAGTTGGAGGATTTCCGATTCGAGGGCTACGATCCCCATCCGGCGATCCGCGCGCCCATTGCCGTATGAGCCCTGAACCACCCTACCGGAGGCCCTGCCCGTGATCCAAGCCCTGCTCGACTATGGACTCTTTCTCGCCGAGACCATGACCCTGGTGCTGCTGGTCGGTGCCCTCCTGTTCATTCTGCTACACGCCCGCAGCAGGTTCCACGCGGATGGGGACCGGATCGATGTGACCGACCTCAACGACAAGTACCGCAGCATGGCGCAGGTCTTGCGGCGGGCCTCGTTGCCCAAAAAGGCGGTCGTCAAGGCGCTGAAGGAGGAGCGCAAGGCGCGCAAGCGGCGTGGCCGGATGAGGGATGGGGAACGCCGACGGATCTTTGTGATCGATTTTCACGGCGACATCAAGGCCACCGAAGTCGCCTCTCTCCGCGAGCTCATCACCTGTGTACTGATGGAAGCGGGGGCGGGAGACGAGCTCTTGGTGCGGCTCGAAAACGCCGGCGGGGTCCTAGCAGAGCACGGACTGGCCGCCTCCCAGTTGACCCGCGTGCGCCGGAGCAAGGTCCGCCTGACGGTCGCGGTGGACAAGGTCGCGGCCAGCGGCGGCTATCTGATGGCCTGTGTAGCCGATCACATCATTGCTGCGCCCTTCGCCGCGGTGGGCTCGATCGGCGTGGTCGTGCAGCTTCCCAACTTCCACCGCCTGTTGGAACGCCGCGGCGTGGATTTCGAGCTGCACACGGCCGGCGAATATAAACGGACCCTGACCCTGTTCGGCGAGAATTCGGACGCGGATCGGGAGAAGGTGCGCGAGCAGCTCGAAGATACCCATAAGTTATTCAAGGATTTCATCCAGGAGTATCGGCCGGGCGTCGATCTGGGCGCGGTGGCCACCGGCGAATACTGGCACGGCATCCAAGCCCTGGAACTCGGATTGGTGAACGAGGTCAAGACGAGTGACGATTATCTGCTGGAAGCGAACACCGATGCGGATCTCTATCTGGTCGCCTATGCGGTCCACAAACGGCCGCTGGAACGGCTGCTTGCTGCCGTACAGGGTGCCGTGTCGGGGGTGTTATCCGGACGCCGATTATGAACCAGACAGTTACCCGGAATGCCTTTCTCAAGGAGCTGCAGGACAACCTGCCCGCGGCGGAACTCATCGAGCAACAGGTCAGGGCGGCATTGGTCGAGGATCTGGGGGGCGGTGACCGTACCGCCGCCTTGTTGCCGGCAAACCGGAAATCCCAGGTCGAGCTCATTACCAGGCAGAATGCGGTCGTCTGCGGTCGGGCCTGGTTCGACGAGGTCTTTCGCCAACTTGACTCTGGAGTTCGCATCGAGTGGCGGGCAACGGACGGCGAGTGCGCAAAACAGGACCAAATCCTGTGTACTCTGACCGGGTCCACCCGAGCCCTGCTGAGCGGCGAACGTACCGCCATGAATTATCTGCAGACCCTTTCGGGAACGGCCAGTCGGGCGCGCCTGTATGCGGACGCCATTGCCGGCCTCCCAGTGCGTCTGCTCGATACCCGCAAGACGCTTCCGGGGTTGCGCTTGCAGCAGAAGTATGCAGTACGGTGCGGCGGCTGCCACAACCACCGCATGGGACTGTTCGATGCCATCCTGATCAAGGAAAACCACATCCTAGCGGCGGGCTCCATCACCGCCGCCTTAAAAGCGGCGTTCGCTGTGGCCGATGGTCTGCAGGTGGAGATGGAGGTGGAGAGCCTGGACGAGCTGGAGGAAGCCTTGGCCGCGGGTGCCACCCATTTGTTGCTGGACAACTTCGAGCTCGATCGGTTGCGGTGGGCGGTGGCCCTGGCCCGCGGAAAGGCGCGCCTGGAGGCCTCCGGCGGCGTCACCCTCGACAGCGTTCGGGACATCGCCGGAACCGGTGTGGACGACATTTCCGTTGGCGATCTTACCAAGGATGTCACGTCCGTCGACCTTTCCATGCGCTTCGTGGATTTAAGGTGAAATATCGTCTCGCCAACGACAACGCCGGCCAGAGCATCCTGCGCTTTGTTACCCATGGGGGGTGCCTCATGGTCAATGGCAGAATCGTGGATACGCAGCGCATACTGCAGCATGAAAAGAATGCTAGGGAAATCCTGAAGGGATTGCTGAAACTTCTAGCCCATGGCTTACGGGGCAAAGTTCTGAGGACAAGATGACAAAGAGGACCACGCCATTCTAGGTCGAGGGCATGAACGCCGAGAAACGCGAAAACCGGATAGCTAGGCTGTTCGCACTCATCGAACCCAAGTCCGGCCGTGTCGCCACCGAGGGCGTCCGAATCCAGCGAACATTCGTACCCGACCCACCACCGCAGCCATTCGAGACAGAAACTAAAAAATTAGGGGTGCGCCGCTTGCCATGGGGTGTCGCGGGGTGGGCGGCAGTTGCCGAGACTGAACAGGAGGCGGAGACCCTCGCCCCGGATATGTTCGACCTCTGGTCCGACTCTCTATTCGTCATGGCGTTCGAGACGGGACCACCCGACGATGCCACGCTGGCGCAATGGATCATGAGGGTACTGGATACCGAAACAATCCCAGCGCTCGTTGACAAAGCACAAACGCCGCCGTAGCCGTCCGGGGGGATGATGCTGTCGAGGGCTGCCTGGCCCCGGATCGCAGCCTGTCGCTGCTTTTTAGAGGCATCTGGGACAATCTCGGTGTAGACCTTTCCTTGCCGTTCAAGGATCCCGAAGACAATCGTTTTACCGCCTGCTCCACGACCCCTCTTCCCACGGACACGGCGCGCACCAAAACAGGATTCATCGACCTCAACCTCGCCAGAGAAGGGCGATGAAGCGTCACAAACCTGGGCGACTCTAATTCGTAACTTCAAGAGTAGTTTATTAATCGTAGGGCGGCTTACATCACTCAACTCAGCGATTTTCGAGGCCGGAAAATCAAGCGCAAAAGAGCGTATAATTACTCTAAATTTGGCTTCGGAAAGGCATGAACGCCTAAATACCTGTTTTTTCCTTGCATAACATAACCTTAGCATGCAGGTGCAGATGCTAAAGTTATCTAGACCTTAGTTTAAAACTCTTCATACACCGCTATAATACCGAATTATTGCCGATTGTTGGCTAGATATCACTTCAAAAATCACCACTACCCCAGGAAGATGTAGTCGTATTCCTCGCCCAAGGGCATGAGCAACCGGGACAGCTGCTTGGTGGGCTGCTTGGCATCCTCCAACGCCAGATCCAGGTTGCGAAAGGAGAAGTCCGCGGGCAGCAGGCCCAGGTTCTCGAAATCGGTCCCCTTCACCATCGCATCGAGCGCGTGCTTGCCCCTGATTAAAGCCTTGCCACCCCCTTCGACTTTGGGCCTGATCCGGAAGTAGTAGGTGGCGGCAACCTGGGGATCCAGGTCCCACACCAGGGTGCGCTGGCCCTCTTCCGCGGCCAGATAGGCGAGGTTGATGGCAGTAGCGGTCTTTCCCACCCCACCCTTGATGTTATAGACGCCGATGACCGTTAAGGGCGCTGGCCTCATTGGTGTGCGGGGGCGAACAAACCGCGGATAAGCGCCTGATTGGCTTTCGAATCGAAGTCGGCAAAGCGGTTCGAGAACTCGACCCGGGCCTGCCGCTGGCGGTTGAATAGGTCACCGACCAGGGCCCCCATGGCAAGCAGGGTATCGGTCTCGGCATCCTCCGTAGCGTGCATCCGGCGGGCGGTCTCCCGCAGGTGATCGGCCTGCACCGACAGGTCCTGGAACTGGCCCAGGTTGTCGAGCAGCACCTTGAGCGCCTTGACCAGCATGCCCACCTGCTGCTTCGGGTAGAGACTACCAAAGAACTCCAACAGATAGCGGAGCTTTTTGCAATGCTTGCGCAACTCGTGCAGCTCGGGGGCAGGAGAGTCAGGGCCGATCACCCGACCCCCCTTGCGCACTCGCCGATACATGCTCCGGATGCGCGCATCCGCCACCTCCTTGATCGGACGCATGGCGTTCCGGACTGCGGAACGCTCCGGGACCGGAGCTTCGAGGAAGTTTCGCCAGGACGTCAGCAGGTCCTTGAATTGCTTCGATTCGAGCGCATCTACCAGCGATTTATGGGTCTTGTCGTAATGCTCCTGCAGGAACTCCCGCAAGGGCTCGAGACCAGGCTGCAACGGGGCGGGTAAGCTCGCCTGGTAATCGTCGAAATCCAGCAGATAGACATCCAGGTCCCGCATGGGACCTGTGATCTGCTGGACCCAGGCAAAGCGCGTCTTATAGTCCTCCACCAAGTTCGGCGCGAACACATCCTTGATCTGGGTGAGGGCCGAGCGGGTGCGTCTGGTGGCCACCCGCAGGTCGTGCAGGAACTCCGAATCCAGGTTTGCCCTGGTGCCCTCGAGATTGGCCTCTAAGGTAGCGAGCAGCCCGCGCAGAATCTCCTTGGCAGTAGCATCCGCCCGCTGATCCGGATCCAGGTGGTAATCGAGCTTCGAGGAGTAATCACCCGGCCGGCGGCCCACGGCGGCCAGGGCCTCCGACAAGACCCCGGTGCGGGCCGGCTCCAGGTCCTGGTCGAGCATGCGGGCCGTCTTTCGCAGATCCGCCGCATAGCCCCTGACCGGAACCAAGCAAATGCGCTCCGCCAATGCACTCTCAGGATCTCGGTCCGAGGTCCTGAATCGGTTGTCCTCCAGCACCAGCCGGACCACGGTTTTGTCGTCCTCGTTGAGTAGGCGCAGAGGCTGCACCCGACTGAGGACCTCCAACAAAGGTAACAAGCGGCGGACCCCGAGCACCGGCTCAAGCCGGTCGCGCACCGGACCCGCGGGCAGGTCCCAGGCAAAACCCGGCTCCGCGTCGACGTCTTGCATAAGGGGTGGGGTGTTGGCACGCAGATCCCACCACAGCAACCAGCGGCGCCTAGCCTCCAGGCGTTCTTCCACCGCAGCATGGGAGAGATACAGACACCAGTCAAAGCTATCCAGAAATCGCCTAGTTACCTCGTACGTCGGGTCTTCGATAAAGCGCATCCGGTTTCGGATCAGATCCTTGATGTCCTCCGAGCCGATACCGTCCGGGATGAGATATTCGTGCGCGATCCGGATCATATTGTGCTGGACCTTCCTCCCGAAGGCAGGGGGCGATGCTGTCCCTTGGATGCTCTCGAACCTTCGCAATCAGCGATAAGGCGGAGAAACATGGAGATTCTATTACGAATAAATGAATATTACAAGACATTTCATCACCCTTCCAGTGAGAAATGCTTAGCTGCCTCGACCTGCAGTCTAGTACCCCGTTTCACCTTATTTTTCACTCTCAGAGCCCTCCCAAACGCGCCCCGGTAAGGCACCGCGCTGGGCAATTCGAGTGAGAGCATTCCCGGCGCGCGGTGCCTTACCGGGGCGCGTTTGGGAGGGCTCTGAGAGTGAAAAATAAGGTGAAACGGGGTACTAGACCGTTGGTGCAACCACATGGCCTTGAAATAGTCCACCGGTCGTGGTGGCGGCGACCCGAAGACCGCTTCGACGTGGGTGATACCGCGGATCTGCTCCAGCACCCGGGGCGGGGCGTCGATTAGGGCAACCGCAGCGGCGTGGCTCCAGATCGCAAGGTCCGGTACCCCGCCGGCGGCGTAGTCGAAGCCGCCCGTGCCGAACCGGGCTACCAGCCGGTCGCGCTTACGGGTTCCGGATAGATTCGCCTCCGCGTCGCTCGCCAGCGATCTCATTGAAGAGCCCGAGTTGACAAACTATCTGCTCAGCGTACTTGTAGTGGGAAGCGGTAACCAGGATCACCTCTCGCCCATTCAACTTCTCGGCCCGAAGATAAGCTTCACGGAAGAGTCAGCCGCAAATCAACGCCAATGGACGCAAATAAAGGCAATGGGGTGAAAAACCGTCGACGATGGGGAACCGATTGCGACTGATCTGCACTGATTGGCGGTAAGAAGCGGAAGCACCGCGGTTCGGATTGAGTATGGAAAAACCGATCCGGCTGCCTTGATCTGTCCGCTTCGGTACTTGGGTACCGCTGTACTTGGGGCTGTTGACATTTATTCTAACGATGAATGTCGACAGCCTCGCATTCGACTGTGCGGTCGAAACCTGTCGCATGGTATAATTTTTTTAGTTCTTTATGGATTCCAGAACTGATAGGATGTTTTGTGCAAATTCGCCTTCTCAGCAAGCCAAAGGGGCATTGTAAGACTGCCTGTTCTGTCATCAGTCAGAGTGCTACGGACCACCGTCTCCTTCGATCAGTCTGGAATCCATAAAGAGCCTTTTTCTTTATCCCCCACCAAGCACTCATGAAGCCGTTTCGAGTCGGTCTCTCACCCCGCTTCCCCACGCCCATGCCGGAATTCGCCAAAGAGGTCCTGCCCGTCAATCTGGAAGACGAGATGCGCAAGTCTTACCTCGATTACGCCATGAGCGTGATCGTCGGCAGGGCGCTGCCGGACGTGCGCGACGGCCTCAAGCCGGTCCACCGCCGGGTGCTCTACGCCATGAGCGAGCTGGGCAACGACTGGAACAAGCCCTACAAAAAATCCGCGCGCGTAGTGGGCGATGTCATCGGTAAGTACCATCCCCACGGCGATACGGCGGTCTATGACACCATCGTGCGCATGGCCCAACCCTTCTCCATGCGGTATCTGCTGGTAGACGGGCAGGGCAACTTCGGCTCGGTGGACGGGGATGCCCCGGCGGCCATGCGTTACACCGAGGTGCGCATGGCGCGCATCGCGCACACCCTACTCGACGACATGGATAAGGAGACAGTCGACTTTATCCCCAACTACGACGGTTCCGAGCAGGAACCGGTAGTCCTAGCGGCCCGCTTTCCGAATCTGCTGATCAACGGATCGACCGGGATCGCGGTAGGCATGGCGACCAACATCCCGCCGCACAACCTGACCGAGATCGTCAACGCCTGCCTGGCCATCATCGACGACCCGGAGATCGGCGTCGATGCGCTCATGGACCATGTCCCCGGTCCGGATTTCCCTACCGCCGGCATCATCAACGGAATCCGGGGCATCCGCTCCGCCTATCGCACCGGTCGCGGGCGCATCTATCTGCGCGCCCGCTCCCACACGGAGACCGAGAAGCGCAGCGGCCGCGAGGCCATCATCATCACCGAGCTTCCGTACCAAGTGAACAAGGCGCGCATGCTCGAGCGCATGGGAGAGCTGGTGAAGGAAAAAAAGCTGGAAGGGATCGCCGAGCTGCGCGACGAATCCGACAAAGACGGCATGCGCGTGGTCATCGAGCTCAAGCGCGACCACTACCCGGACGTGGTGCTCAACAATCTCTACCAGCACAGCCAGCTGCAGACGGTCTTCGGCATCAATATGGTAGCTCTGGTGGACGGCCAGCCGCGGCTGCTCAATCTGAAGCAGATGCTGGAGTACTTCCTGCGCCATCGCCGGGAGGTGGTGGTCAGGCGGACCCTGTTCGAGCTGCGCAAGGCCCGGGCGCGCGCCCATGTACTGGAAGGGCTGGCAGTGGCGCTGGCCAACATCAACGAAGTCATCGCGCTCATCCGGGCCTCCGGCAGTCCGACGGAGGCCAAGGCGGGGCTGCTGGCACGGGTGTGGCGGCCGGGGGCCGTGTCCGCCATGCTGGAGCGGGCCGGTGCCGACCGAACCCGGCCGGACGACCTAGCCCAGGGGCTAGGTCTGAGTGCGGAAGGCTATCGCCTGAGCGAGGTCCAGACCCAGGCCATCCTGGACCTGCGGCTGCATCGCCTGACGGGTCTGGAACAAGACAAGATCATCGACGAGTTCGAGGAAACTCTGAGTAAGATCGCCGATCTACTCGATATTCTGTCCAGCCCCGACCATCTGATGCAGGTCATCCGCGAGGAGCTCGAGGCCATTCGCGACCAGTACGGAGACAAGCGCCAGACCGAGATCCTGACCGATCACATCGACCTTACCCTCGAAGACCTGATCGCCCCGGAGGATGTAGTGGTCACCCTGTCCCATGGGGGCTACGCCAAGGCGCAACCGGTGAGCCAATACCAGGCCCAGCGCCGGGGGGGCAAGGGCCGATCCGCCACGGCCACCAAGGACGAGGATTTCATCGACAAGCTCTTCGTCGCCAATTCCCACGACACCGTGCTGTGCTTTTCCAGTCTCGGAAAGGTGTATTGGCTGAAGGTCTACGAGCTGCCCCAGGCTGGGCGCGCCGCGCGCGGGCGGCCCATGGTCAATCTGCTGCCGGCGCTGGAACAGGGCGAGCGCATCAGCGCCGTGTTGCCCATCCACGAGTACGAGGGAGGCCACTTCGTGTTCATGGCCACCAGCACCGGCATCGTAAAGAAGACGCCGCTGCGGGATTTTTCACGCCCCTTATCACGCGGCATCATCGCCATCGATCTGCGGCAGGACGAGTACCTGGTCGGCGTGGCGGTCACCGACGGCGCGCAGGACATCATGTTGTTCACATCGGCGGGCAAGGCGGTGCGGTTCAAGGAAGAGGCCATCAGAACCACGAGCCGTACCGCCCGCGGCGTGCGCGGGGTATCTCTGGAGCCCGGACAGCGCGTAATCTCCATGCTGGTGGCGGTGCCGGGAAGCGTGCTGACCGTCACCGAGAACGGTTACGGCAAGCGGACCGCGATCGAGGACTTCCCGACCAAGGGGCGGGGTAACAAAGGCGTGGTCTCCATCAACACATCCGAGCGCAACGGGGACCAGATCGGTGCCGTTCCGGTGCTCCCGGAGGACGAGATCATGCTGATTACCGAGGGCGGCACCCTGGTCCGCACGCCGGTGGGTGAAATCCCGGTGCTGGGCCGCAATACCCAAGGCGTGAAGCTGATCAGCCTTATCGGAAACGAACGACTCGCCGGGGTGGAACGCATCCTAGCCCTGAATGGTGACGGCGAGAGTACGGAAGGCGGCGATGATTCCGGGGAGGAAGCTTGAATGAATTCCAGCGAGGCTGGCTTAACCCCCTTTTTTTGCCGCAAATGAACGCAAATAGACGCAAATATAATCTTCCAGCGTAATAAGGCTACTCTCTATATGCAGACCGTATCCCAATCCGAACTTACTCCACAATTACAGAGGGTCTGGATAACTTTAGCATCTTGAGAGTATGCCAAGGTTATATTATGCAAGGAAAAAACAGGTATTTCAGGCGTTCACACCTTTAGGAAGCTAAATTCAGAGCACTTATACGCTATTTCGCGCACAATTTGCGGGCCTGGAAAATCGCCGAGCTGAGTGGTGTAAGCCGCCCGACGATTAATCAGCTATTCATGAGGTTACGAATCAGAATCGCCCAGGTTTGTAACGCTTCATCCCCTCTATCCAGTGAGGTTGAAGTCGATAAATCTTATTTTTGGGACCTATATACCCAGCTAGCCTCTACAGATCTGGCGTGCGAAAGACGCAGGCCCTACAGGTCAGTGGGCGGTTTGAGGAACAGGATAAACTGTCCCTGCCTCTTGCCGTAGTGCCGGGCCACTTTCTCCCGCAACTCGCGGATACTGTCGGAATCTTTGGTCATTCCGATGACCTCATAGCAGCGCGACACAAGTTGCCGGACTCCCTAGTTCTCGGTAAGTTGCCGGTGCCAGCGGACGCCGGGCGACGGTTTGTTCTCTGTCGAAACGACCTCATCAAACGGGGCGTCGATAGGCTCAATCACGCCTTTCCGCTTAGGCATTAATCAGTCTCTCGTAAGTCAGGCGCTTACCTGTCATCTGGTCAATCATCATGTCGATGAAGGG
>Ga0209144_1000122_pt1 | contig 15508 bp, 19 predicted proteins | sample WorMettrBAHAMAS1_FD_187392 | JGI IMG/M metagenome (GOLD analysis project Ga0209144, IMG submission 187392) | Marine gutless worms symbiont microbial communities from Max Planck institute for Marine Microbiology, Germany - Inanidrilus... | ecosystem: Host-associated > Annelida > Digestive system...
GGCACAACGAAAACCCCAAGCCCTACAGATGGACGAAATCAGCCGACGAAATCCTCGCCGCCGTAAAACGCTTCTGCCAGAAAACAGAGAAAACTTTATGCGTCGAACTTTAGATTCGGATGACTAGCTCCCGGTTCCGAACGTCGCATCCCGTTTCTCTGTTGATCCTCTTGGGGATAACGAGTAACAGTTCGCTAATCCGCGAACAAGCGGATTGACGGGGAGAGCAAGAAATGGATCGATCATGTCTACCGACAGCATGACCTTCGGCAAGGCGATTTCAAAGGCCCGAAAGGCATTGGGTCTCAGCCAGAAGGAGCTCGCTGCGCGAGTCATGAAGGACGAGGGAGGTGGCTCAATATCCCCTCAGTACCTCAACGACATCGAGCACGATCGGCGGAGTCCCACATCCGATCACTTGATCAAGCAATTTGCCGCCCTGCTCGAAGAGGACGAAGGCTATCTGTTCGTGCTCGCGGGAAAGATCCCGGATGATATCCGTAAAGAGGCCAGGGATCGCGACAAGATCGTCGAGAGCTTTGCCAACTTTCGGAGGACCATCACAAAGTGAAGGCTGCTGCATGGTAAGGATGGTCCCCGATAGAACGGGCCGCTTTGCGGAGCGGCCTCACTACACGGTCGACGAGCTCGATCGGGAATGCGAGCGACTAGTGTCTGGGTTCCTGAGAAAGAAGCACGGGGACATCCAGTTTCCCATCTCGACCGACGATCTTCATGTTCTGATCGAGCAGCACGATGCCTCGGTGGATGCCTATGCGGATCTTTCGGCCTTCGGCGATGACGTCGAGGGCGTCACTGAGTTCTTCCCCGACAAGGGGCCGATGGTTTCTATCTCGGAGAAGCTCGCCAACGACGAGCGAAGGGAGAACCGGCTGCGGACGACCCTGACCCACGAGTTCGGCCACGTTCATTTCCATCGCTACCTCTGGGCTGAAAAGTTCATTTCAGGGCGTCTCTTCGAGCGAAAAAGCACAGAAAACAAGGCGATCTGTAAGAGAGACACGATCCTCAACGCCAGCCAATACGACTGGATGGAGTGGCAGGCTGGGTTCGTCAGTGGCGCCATTCTGATGCCCGCGAGCCATGTGCGCCGCCTCGTGACCGAGTATTGCGAGCCGCGCGGCCTGCACGGAGCGATTTACGTTGGATCCGACCATGGTTGCGCCTTGATCGGAGCAATCATGGAGCAGTTTGCGGTTTCGGAGGATGCAGCTCGGATTCGGCTGCTGAAGCTCAACTTGGTATCGGAGTCCGACAGGCAGCCATCCCTGTTCGGCTAGCGAAACTCGCTAATTCGCTGATGTGCGTATTTTTTCGATTGACTCCGCGTGCGCTGTTGATACGCTAATCCGCAGAGTGCCAGCGTAGGGCTGGTGCGTTAACTACCGAGACCAGATCAATGTCAGGCAATAAGCGCGGGTCCGGCACCCACCACGTGGTGCCCAATTCTGATGGAGGCTGGGACGTCCGCCGCGGCGGTGCTGACCGGTCGAGCGGGCATTTCGACACCAAGCGGGAGGCGATCGACCGCGGGCGCGAACTCAGCCGTAACGCCGGCACCGAGTTCAAGATCCACAATCGTGACGGTCGGATCGCGCAGTCCGATTCGCACGGCAACGACCCGCGCAACATCAAGGGCTAAGGAGAACTGAATATGGCCTCAGTGACGAGTTTCATCCGCAACATGCCTGCCTCGTCGCTGCAGGCCTATTTCGACCACACCGGAATCGAGCTGCCGTCGCCGGTGGATTGGGATGCCGCAGAGCCGGATGTGGTCCGGGGCGTGCTCGGCGCCGTCGATGAAATGAGTGACGAAGCCCGCGCCCGGGTCGTCAACGATTCGGACCGCGTCAGCGGCCTGGCCGACGACGCCGGCCAGACCGCGCTCTACAGCGTGGTCGATGATCGTTCGGTTCTCGATGATCTCGCCAACGGTCATGCCCGCGCGCTCTGGATGTTCCTCAACGAGCCGGTCCGGTTCCGCCATGCCGAGGAGGTCCGTTACACCGACGAACGGCGCCGCGGTCGCAGTTGGGACGGGTTCATCGGCACCCCGAACCTCGATCTGCGCCGCGACGAGGTCGCTCTCGAGGCCTTCAAGGCGGCGCTGCGCCAGCAGTTCTCCGCCAATAATGTCCACGTCGACATTTTCGAACGGTGTCGCCCGACCTTCGACGGTGAGGATTGCGAGCTGGTGCAGATCGCGGTCTACCGTGAGGGGCTGCTGGACGATTTCCTGGCGTTTGACGAGGGCGGTACCCTGGTTCGCCGCGCCCGGCGTCCGGTGTTCGAGGCAGCGATGACCTACGAACCGGCGACTGGGGTCATCGAGGTCGTAGCCAATGATCGCGAAAGCCGCGAGGAAATGGTGCGGTTCATGGCCCGCGACCTTCTGGGCATCGAGTTCGAGAGCGAAAAGGTGCCGTTCCGGACCTACGACCTTGCGGTTCTGCTGCAGCCCCATGATTTCCCCACCGACCCGGAGGACGGGATCGAGTCCGTCGAGGTCAAGCAGCTGCGACTCATGCCCATCGACAACGTCGGGGAACGGGTGACGCTCGAATGCCTTCGCAAGGCTGACCGCTCCATCTGGAGCATGGCGGCCGAGCGGTTCGGTGCCGGTGATCCTCTCGCTGGCGGATGGGTCGCGACGCAGTCGAAGCTCACCATTAAGTTCCATCCCAAGGGCGAGGCCAAGCGGGGGCGGACCCTGCCGCTGACGATCACGATGCCCCATGGCTGCAATCTCAAGGACCAGACCGAGGAAGAGCAGTTGATCGGCGAGAAGTACCTGCGTCGCTGGGGCATCTTGCGGGGTGACTGACAGCGCGCCCCCTCTCGATCGCCAGGCGGTCGATTTCTTGTTGTCGGTGGTCGAGACGCCGAACGCAGCCGTCTCCGCTGCGGTTCTCGACGAATCGTTCGAAGCAGTGGCTCCGGCGCTGAAGGCCACCGGCCTGCTTCAGCAGAAGGACCATCAGCGAGCGGCCATTTCGCTCGCGGACCATGAAGACGAGCCCGTCAATCTGACCTGGTCTCCCGAGCACCGCGGCTATGGCTATTTCAGCCCAACGGCCGGCTGGGTGGCTGTGCCGAGTGACCGCCTGGCGCTGTTTGGCGTCGACTTCGACAAGCTGTTCGATCGTCTGTTGGACAAGTTGGATCTGCAGCCGCGGGCCCACCGTGCCATCCTCGTGTCCGATCTCTTTTGGGAGGTCGGGGAGGTACGACTGCCAGGCCGCGGCAAACGCGTGCCGGTTTGGATCGGCCGACGACTTGGCGATCCGGCCGTCTGGAAGCGTTTCGGCGACGCCGTTCGGGAACGACCGGCTCCCGGGCTGCGGATCGTTCTCAGTCTGACGCCGGCGGACCGTCTTCCAGCGGATGTCTTCCAAGGGCATTCGCTTATTGCCGTCCGAGATGTCGCCGACCAAATTGGTCTCGCGGCCGATCCTGAGCTTCTGGCCGCGAGGATCGCATCGGGATCGCGAGCAGACGACGCTCCGATGAAAGTGGCGGCGGACGGCGCCGCGGTCACTGTTCACGGCAAACGCTATTCGTTCACTGGTTCAAAGCAGCGGGCCGTCATTCGCCAGCTGTTCGATGCGTGGCAATCCGGCCAGCCCGAGCGGTTGACCGCGGAGGTGCTGGAGGCCGCCGGGTATAGTGACAGCGTCAATACCCTCGCCAAGGCGTTCTCCAAGCGTACCGATTGGCGTGACTTCATCGAGGAGCGACACGGCCGCTGCCGGTTTTCGCTCTGAGGACACCTCTCTTTCAATCGGGAGGGTGGTCGCTAAGCTATTGATTTTTCGCCCTTCTCCTAGCCGAACAAGAAGGCTTGAAAAACTCCATAATTGGAGTTATATTTCCTCCATAAATGGAGGATGCTATGCCCCTCACGCAAACCTATCCAGCTAGCCGCTACGAGGTCGCGCCCCTGATCGATCTGTCCGATCGGACTGAGCGCGAGCGGCTCAGTTCGGACGCTGTACGCGCCTTCTTCAATATCATGGCGCACTGGAAAATTCGTGACGACGATGCTCGCCAGCTTCTCGGGGGAATGTCGAACGGCGCCTATTACGCTCTGAAGAAGGGGGGTGACCGGGCACTCGACGAGGACAAGCTTCGCCGGATCTCCTATCTCGTCGGCATCTTCAAGGCGCTGAACATTCTCTACAGCGAGAAGTTGGCGGACCGCTGGATGCAACTGCCAAACAAGAACAGGATCTTCGGCGGGATAACGCCGCATGAGTATCTCATGCAGGGCGGGTTGCCGGCATTCGCGACGGTACGCAAACTTTTGGATGCAAGGCGGGGCGGTCATTGAGCAGCCCCGCCGTTATCCGCATCCGGCAGCTCGATACGCATCGGCTGATTCCCTCGAAGTACAGTGAGGGCGGGGAAAGCGTACTCGTCCGGATCGCCGACGATGACGACCACCTTCGGGGCATCTTCGATCTGGACCACGCGACCAATGACCGCCTGCTCGCCGAAAACGATCGACTGCCGGGTATCGGCGTTGATGAGCTGGTGTTTGGCGTTCCCTATTACCGCATCATCAACGCGGCCTTTTCGCATGCCCACCCGCTCGGCAGCCGATTCAACGGTCCAGATCGCGGCGCCTGGTATGCCGGGTTTGAGCTCGAAACATCGCAAGCTGAGGTTGCCTGGCACAAATCGGTCGAGCTCGCTGAAATCGACTGGATGGAGGAAAGCGTCACCTACGACGACTATCTCGCGGATTTCGGCGGGGAGTACCACGACATTCGGGGAGATGCGACCCACGAGAAGTGCCTTGATCCGGACAGTTACGTCGAATCCCAGATGCTCGCGGAGACCCTTCTCGGAGAGCGGGCGTCCGGGATCATCTATCCCAGCGTGCGCCACAACGATGGCGTCTGCCTCGCATGCTTCCGCCCCGCGCTCGTCGGCAATGTTCGCAAGAGCGCGCGCTATCGTTTCACCTGGACGGGATCCCTCGAGCCAGAGATTGAGTTAGAAGAAGCCTACATCTGATGGGCCCGTAGCGCTTCGGTGACCAGCGCCACTGCGTGAATGCCGTCCCTCTGGGGCGGCTTTTTTCGTTTCTCGGGCCCAAAAGTCCGATTCCTACCCTCTCTCCTTCCTCGCTCCTCCCCGGTTCCTACCCGCCCGATTGCCATCCTCTCCGCAGGTTTTCGACCAAGACCGAAGGAGATGCAGATGACGGTCAGACATTTGAACCAGATCGAGCTCGCCGCTCGCTGGAACATCAGCCACCGCACGCTCGAGCGCTGGCGCTGGTCGGGGGAAGGTCCCCGTTACATCAAGATCGGCGGCCGCGTCGTCTATCGGCTCGAGGACGTTGAAGAGTTCGAGGCGACCCAGCTTCGCGAGAGCACCGCCGACCAGCCCACGCCGAAGATGGCGTGAGGAGGCGGCGATGATCTCCAACACTCTCACCCTCAGGGATCTTCACCGCATGCCGATCGGCGAAATCGCCGCGCTGCCCGCCGATCAGTTGGCGCTGTTGCAGGTGGAGGCTGAAGAGGCCCTGCATGCCGCCAAGGCGACCAGGGACTGGCTCGATGGCGCCATTGCCCAGCGCTACGCCGATCGGGCCCAGTCCCTGCGCCGGGACGCCGGCAAAGACACCGGCACCATCCGCTTCGATGACGGGCCGGTGACGGTGGTCGCCGATCTGCCCAAGAAAGTCGATTGGGACCAGACCCAGCTGGCCGCCCTGGCCGAGCGCATCCGCGCCGACGGTGACGATCCCACCGAGTACGTCGACATCGGCTTCAGGGTTCCCGAACGCAAGTTCACGGCTTGGCCCGGTCACATTCGCTCGGCCTTCGAGAGTGCCCGCACCGTGCGGGTCGGCAAACCCTCCTTCCGACTCACCCTGAACAACGAGGTGTCCAAATGACCGCCAAGACCAAGCTGGATCGCTTGCGCGAAGACAATTGCTTCCTCGCCGACATTCCCGACAGCATCCGCATCCCTGCGCTCGGTGATCGCCAGGAGGAGGTGATCAAACCCATCGAGGCGGCGTCGATCGACGACATCGCGTTTGCTCAGTTGGCGTTGCAAGCGAAGTCCTCCGCCCTTTACGCCGAGATCGACGCCTTGCGCCGCATCTACGACATGGCGCGCAAGAATGGCGCGGTCGGGGCCGACAACGCCCTGGACGCCATCGCCAAGAAACAGGGGGGCAAGTGATGAGCCTCCCGATCATCTCGGCGGATCAGCGCCTCGCCGAACGACGCGGCATCAAGGGCTGCATCTTCGGCAAGTCCGGCATCGGCAAGACATCGTTGCTCTGGACCCTGGAAGCATCGATCACTCTGTTCTTCGACCTCGAGGCCGGTGATCTCGCCATCGAGGGGTGGCCGGGCGACACCATCCGTCCGCGCACCTGGCAGGAATGTCGCGACTTTGCGGTCTTCATCGGCGGGCCGAACCCGGCGCTGCGCGAGGACCAGGTTTACAGCCAGGCGCACTTCGATGCTGTCTGCGAGCGGTTTGGCGATCCCGCCGCCCTCGACAAGTACCGGACCGTCTTCATCGACTCGATCACCGTCGCCGGACGCCTTTGTTTCCAGTGGTGCAAGGGCCAACCGCAGGCGATCTCGGAGCGCACCGGCAAGCCCGACATGCGCGGCGCCTACGGTCTGCACGGCCAGGAGATGATCGCCTGGCTCACCCATCTGCAGCACACCCGCGGCAAGAACGTCTGGTTCGTCGGCATCCTCGACGAGAAGTTGGACGACTTCAATCGCCGGGTCTTCGTCCCGCAGATCGAGGGTTCGAAGACCGGTAACGAGCTTCCCGGCATCGTCGATGAAGTCATCGCCATGGCCGAGATCGGCCAGGGTGACGGCGATCCCTTCCGGGCCTTCGTCTGCCAGACACTGAATCCCTTCGGCTATCCCGCCAAGGATCGCAGCGGGCGCCTCGACCAGATCGAGGAACCCCATCTCGGCCGTCTGATGGAGAAAATCGGCGGTCCCGTAAAACCGGCGAGCGAGAGGTTGGAGTTTGGCCGCCCCGCCTCCCAGCCCGCCGATACCCCCGTCACGCAAGAAGATGAAGGAGCGTCCTGACCATGACCGGTTCCTGGAACGATTTCAACGACGCCGACTCCCAGACGTCCTACGACCTGATCCCCAAGGGCACCATCGTGCCGGTCAGGATGACCCTCAAGCCGGGCGGCTACGATGACCCGGCCCAGGGCTGGACCGGCGGCTATGCCACCCGCAACGAGACCACGGGTTCTGTCTATCTGAATGCCGAGTTCGTGCTCCTCGAAGGCGCCTACGCTCGCCGCAAGATCTGGAGCCTGATCGGTCTCCTGAGCCTCAAGGGCCCGGAGTGGGGCAACATGGGCCGCTCCTTCGTGCGGGGCATCCTGAACTCTGCTCGCGGACTGTCGGACAAGGACAACTCGCCCCAGGCCCAGACGGCGCGGCGCATCAACGGGTTCGCCGATCTCGATGGCATCGAGTTTCTGGCCAAGATCGACGTCGGTAAGGACCAGAACGGCGACGCCAAGAACGAGATCCGCTTCGCCGTCACGCCCAATCACAAGGACTGGGAGACCTATAGCCAGTCCGGCGGCACCTGGAAGCCGGGCGGTGTCCCGGCTGCCGCCGCGGCGCCTGTCACCGGTGCCACGACATCCGCGCCCGAGGCGCAGCCGACGGGTGCTCCGAACCGCCCCGCCTGGGCGCAGTAGGAGGGCGTATCCATGTTGCTTCGCCCCCGCCAGAAAACCTTCGTCGAGCGCAGCGTGCGCGCGCTCGACGAACACGGCAACACTCTGGGTGTCGCGCCGACCGGCGCCGGCAAGACGATCATGCTTTCGGGCGTCGTCGGTCGGATGCTGGCGGAAAACGATGCGAAGGCCTGCGTGTTGGCGCATCGCGACGAGTTGACGGCTCAGAACGTCCTCAAATTCGCCAAGGTCAACCCCGCCATCAGCACCTCCATCGTCGATTCCCGCACGAAGTCTTGGCGGGGAAGGACGGCCTTCGCCATGGTGCCGACCCTGGCCCGCAAGGCGAATCTCGACGCCATGCCGGCACTCGATCTGTTGGTCGTCGACGAGGCCCATCACGTGGCCGCCGACAGCTATCGGCGGATTATCGACCGAGCCCAGGACCGTAATCCGGATGTTCGGGTATTAGGTGTCACCGCCACGCCCAACCGAGGCGACAAAAAGGGGCTGCGTCCGGTTTTCTCCAATGTGGCCGACCAGATCTCCATCGGCGAGCTGATTGCCTCAGGCCATCTCGTGCCGCCGCGCACCTTCGTCATCGACGTCGGCACCCAGGAAGCCCTCAAGAGTGTCCGCAAGACCGTTGACGACTTTGACATGAAGGCGGTCGACGCCATCATGAATCGGGCGCCCATCACCGAGGCGGTGATCCGTCACTGGCGGGAGAAGGCCGGTGATCGCCAGACCGTGATCTTCTGCTCCACCGTCGATCACGCCCGCAACGTCACCGAGGCCTTCGTCGCCGATGGGATCCCAGCCGACATGGTCTGGGGAGACATGGGCGAGGCCGATCGCCGGTCCGTCCTGCGGTCCTTTGAAAAGGGCGACACCCAGGTCATCGTCAACGTGGCCGTGCTGACCGAGGGCTGGGATCACCAGCCGACCAGCTGCGTCGTGTTGCTCCGGCCGTCCTCCTACAAGTCGACCATGATTCAGATGGTCGGGCGCGGCCTGCGCACCGTCGATCCGAACGAGTTCCCCAGCGTGGTCAAGACCGACTGCATCGTGCTCGATTTCGGCACCTCGACCCTTTTGCACGGCTGCCTTGAACAGGACGTCAATCTGGACGGCAAGGCCGGCGACGGCGAGGCCCCGACCAAGGACTGTCCGGACTGCAGCGCGCAGGTGCCGCTGGCGGTGCGCGAGTGTCCACTTTGCGGCTATCTCTGGGAGTCAGTCGGAGCCGGCGAGAGTGAGGCCATGCCGCTTGCCGACTTCGTCATGTCGGAGATCGACCTCCTGAAGCGCTCCAGCTTCCGCTGGTGCGATCTTTTCGGCGATGACGCGGCGCTGGTCGCCAACGGCTTCAACGCCTGGGGCGGAATTTTCTTCCTGCACGGGCGCTGGCACTCCGTCGGCGGGGCGAAGGGACAGCGCTCGCGGCTGTTAGCAGTGGGCGAGCGCACTGTCTGCCTGGCGGCGGCGGATGACTGGCTCAACGAGAACGAGACCGACGAGAGCGCCCACAAGACCAGGAGCTGGTTGAACCAGCCGGCGACGGAGAAGCAGCTCCGTTACCTGCCTGCGAGCTACCGGCAAGATTTCGGTCTCACGCGGTATCAGGCCTCGGCCTTGTTGACCTTCACGTTCAACAAGCAGGCGATCCAGCAACTGGTGCGGACCTCGGTTTCGAGCGACCGGAGGGCGGCATGATCCATGGCCTCGCTATCCGACACTGCTGCCGCGCGGCTGCGTCTGTGGCATCCGCGTGGTGCGCTCTGTGCCGTCTGTCGGCGTCCGGCCCGTGGCTTTGGCTGGTCCGACCCGGTGCGCTCGAAGCGGCTCCGGCAATCGGTCTGGTTTTGCTCGATGGCCTGCCAGGCCTTCTGGTCCGGCTTGGCGAAGCGGGGTTTGGGCATGGTTGACCTGACCGAACAGGAACGGGCGGCGATCCGGTCAGCCATGAAGCCGGTCGCCGAGGTCATGGAGGAGATCGGCTGGGAAAGCCGGCTGATCGATCTCACTGAGACCCAGGTGCTGACCCTGATCGAGGTCGCCGTTGACGGCTTTCAAACCGCCATGCTGGCGACCGCCAAGGGCGATGAGACGGAGATCCCCTTTTGATGCTGGACTTCAATCACTCGGCCGGTTTCGCCGAGACGATCAACACGCTGATCGACCAAGCCCTGATGGACGAGAATGCCACGCGGCCGCCCCGGAACTATCTCGGCGGCTCGCGCCTCGGCGTCGCCTGCGAACGGGCCCTGCAATACGAGTATGCCGGGGCGCCCAAGGACGATGGCGGCGATTTCGACGGCCAGACTCTGCGCATTTTCGCCACTGGCCATGTCTTCGAGGATCTGGCCATCGGCTGGCTGCGTCGGGCCGGGTTCGATCTCTATACCACCAAAGGCAACCGGCCGAACGGCGAGCAGTTTGGGTTCTCGGTCGCCGGCGGTCGTATCCGCGGCCATGTGGACGGTATCATCAATGCCGGTCCCGTGTTGCCCGGCTTCCCGGCGCTGTGGGAATGCAAATCGCTGAACGCCAAATCCTGGAAGGACACCGCTAAGCGCGGCGTCACGATCTCCAAGCCTGTCTATGCGGCGCAGATCGCCACATATCAGGCCTACATGGAAGCGACGGTGCCGGGCATCTCGAAGAACCCGGCCCTGTTCACCGCCATCAACAAGGACACGGCGGAACTTCATCACGAATTGGTGCCCTTCGACGGTGCCTTAGCTCAGGCCGCGAGCGACAAGGCGGTGCGCATCATCCAGGCGACCGAGGCGGGAGAACTGCTACCCCGTATCGCCCAATCCGCCGACTTCCATGAATGCCGTTTCTGTTCCTGGTCCGACTGCTGTTGGAGGAGCGGAGCATGAGCGGTGACGTGGTGAACCTGGATCGTTGGCGTGATTTCAACGATGCCGAGCCGCAGCGCCTCGATGGCACCCGGCCGTGGGATGACGCCGAGAGCACCGAGGAGATCAAAACCCGCATGCTCGTGAACATTCGCGGCGTGCTCTCCTATCTGCTGCCGGGTGGCGTGTTTCAGGGCGCCAAGTTCCTGGTCGGCGACGTCCACGGCAATCGCGGTGACAGCCTGACGGTAGAGCTCGCCGGTCCCAAGGCTGGCATGTGGCACGACTTCGCCACCAAGGAGGGCGGCGACATCATCGGGCTGTGGGCGGCTGTCACCGGACGGGACACTCGAGCCGACTTTCCTGCCATCATGGATGACATCCGCGAATGGCTGGATGGCCGAAGCCGCACCCTCCACGACGACCGGGCTGCCCAGTCCAAGAATCCGCCCAGCGACGAGCTGGGACCGGTCACCGCCAAGTGGGACTATCTGGACGAGGACGGCCGGCTCATCGCCTGTGTGTACCGCTACGATCCGCCTGGCGGAAAGCAGTTCCGGCCCTGGGACGTGCTGAATCGCAAGATGAAGGCGCCCGACCCGCGGCCGCTTTACAACCGGCCAGGCATCAAGTCGGTGTCTGAAGTGATTCTGGTCGAGGGCGAGAAGGCCGCGCAGGCTCTTATCGATCAGGAGATCTGCGCTACTACGGCCATGAACGGCGCCTCGGCGCCGGTCGAGAAAACCGACTGGTCGCCGCTCAAGGGCAAGCGCGTGGTGATCTGGCCGGACAAGGACGAGGCCGGGTGGCGGTACGCCATGACCGCAGCTCAGGCGGTGCTGGGTGTCGGAGCTGTGTCCGTATCAGTGCTACTTCCCCCCGACAGCAAGCCGGAAAAATGGGACGCGGCCGATGCCGTGGCTGAAGACTTAGACGTCACCGATTTCATCGCGACTTGCGAACGCCAGCCTGTTCGGCCCGAAAAGGCGACGCTGGATCTGTCCGATTGGAATGCCGGTCGTTATGCCGGCGATGCGCCCGAACAGCACTTTCTGGTCGAGGGCTCTTTGCCTCTAGGTGTCGTTTCGATCCTCGCCGCTATGGGCGACACCGGTAAGGGCATGATGACCTTGGATCTTGCCCTGTCGGTGGCCACCGGCAAGGCCCGTTCAGTCTCGGTCAGCCCAGAACCCATGGCCTTCGGCGGCCCGGTGCGGGAGTTCGGCACGGCCGTCATCTTCACCGCCGAGGACGACCAGGGCGAGGTCCATCGTCGCCTGCAGCGGCTCGATCCCGAGGAATTGCGGCTAGAGCGGCCTGAGCGGCTAATCGTCGTACCTCTGCCCAACGCGGGTGGACCTATCCCGCTGGTGGTGTCCGGCAAGGACGGTCCCGAGATCACGCCCCAATTCCGCATGGTGCGCGATCAGATCCTGCGCCTTCGCGATCTCAGGCTGGTGGTGTTCGATCCGCTGGCGTCCTTCATCCATGCCGACGTCACCTCCGATCCGGCGGCGGGCAGCTTCGCCACCGGCTTGCTTGCGAGCCTGGCGACGGCGACCGGCGCGGCGGTGATCGTCGCCCACCACATGCGCAAGCCTCAGGGTAACCGGCCCATCGCCTCGGTCGAGCAGGCCCGCGACGCCGTGCGCGGCACCAGCGCCATCGTCGACGGAGTGCGCCTGGTCTACGCCCTGTGGCCCGCGCCCGAGGAACACCAGGGTTTCGTCTTCAAGGCGCTCGAAGAGCCCTTCGCCCGCAATGCCGTATTCCAGGGCGCGGTGGTCAAGGCCAACGGGCCGGCGGACCGGACCATTCGCACTTTCCTCCGTGCGCCCACTGGCCTTCTTGTCGACGTGACACCGCGTCTGCGTGAAAGTCGTCTTCCTGAACAGGATCTGATCGACACCCTGGTGGCCGCCATCGCTCGGGCGGCCGAGAACGGTCATCCCTTCACCCATACAGGTGGCTCCGGGGTCTACCAGCAACGACACCGACTGCCGTCTGCGTTCCACGAGATGGGCCGCAAGCGCCTCCAGGACATGGCCCAGGACCTGCTCAACAGACGTCCTCCGGCGTTGGTCAAGGGCATGGCTTCGGGATCCAAGGAGGACAAGTGGCTGGACATCCCGACGGGGCCTTTTGCCCGCGGCGTGGGGCAGTTCGTGCATGGCGCCGACGAGGCGGAGGATTGATGCTCATGGCCGCTCCGTTTCCAGCGTTTCCGGCCTTTGCTTTCCAAATCTGGAGGGGGTGGCCGGTGTTGCCAATTGCCACGTTGCCATTTGGCAATTGCCAGGAATCGGCCCCCTGGAAATCGCATCAACCGATTGAATTCAAACGGAAATCACGATTTGGCGCCGTTGCCATTGCCAAGCGTTGCCAACAGCCGAAAACATCAACGATTTCAATGATTTCCACGTTTCCACCTCCTCTAAAGGGGAGGAGTGTGCCTGGCAACACACACTCCTCCCACCGGCGATCGGCGGGGCCATTGCCAAGGCTCCGTTTCCAAACCGCGCCGCTGACCACAACCGATGTGCTGGAGACCCGCGATGACTGAACCTGGACCAATCGAACCAATCACGAATTCAGAAGGAAATCGTCTCGCGGTTCTCGCCCTTGATCTTGGAGCCAGATCCGGATGGGCATTTCGAGGGCGCGACGGGCAGATTACCAGCGGCACGGTCGAGTTCAGAAATGACCGCTGGCAGGGCGGCGGCATGCGCTTCCTGCGCTTCAAGCGTTGGCTCACCGAGATCAAGCAGGCCGCTGGTGATTTGGAAGCGGTCTTTGTCGAGGAGGTCCGACGGCATGCCGGTGTCGATGCCGCACATGCCTATGGTGGCTTTCTCGCCCACGTCACGGCCTGGTGCGAACACCACGCCATCCCTTACGAGGCCGTACCGGTGGGCACCGTCAAGCGTCACATCACCGGCAAGGGAAACGCGGGCAAGGAGGCCGTGATTGCCGCGGTTCGAGAGCTCGGGTTCGACCCCGTCGACGACAACGAGGCCGATGCGCTGGCCGTCCTCGATTGGGCGCTGGCCAACCGGATCGGGAGTGGAGGTGAATGAACGGGGAAATGATGCTGAAGCAGGCGGCAGCCGTCGTCGCCAATCGTCGCGAAAGCTACGGCGATCCTGCCGCGTCCATGGCGTCCATCGCCAAGCGTTGGTCGATCACCCTCGGTCAACCGATCACACCAGCGCAGGTGGCTCTTTGCCTGATCGATCTGAAGCTCGCCCGCCTGACCTTCGATCCTAACCATCTCGACAGCATGGTCGACATCGCCGGCTACGCCGCTGTGCGTCGGGAGGTGCAGTCATGATCAGCGACGAATGGACACCCAGCATCGTCGAGGAACGTATGGCCGAGGCTGCGTCTGTGCTCAAGCGTTTGCCGGAGCCCCGAGTGCAGGGCTACTTCAACCTATGGCCGGAGATCATCCACAGCTTTGGTGACAAGGTGGGGCAGGAACCGAAGCCGATGCGGATTCTTCCGTCCCCACAGGCCATCAGCCGGATGGAAGAGACGCTCACCTGGACCGTCGGCCTCGAGCCTATCGATGGTAAGATCGTCTGGATGCGGGCCTTCGGCGAGCGATGGAAAACCATATGCTGGACGGTCGGTCTTGAACGCTCCGCGGCGCATCAGCACTGGCTTTACGGGCTGTGCTTGATCTCGCTCCGCCTCAACCGGCGTCGGTTCAACCGAAACCTGTCGAAGCGGAAAGTGATCGCGCTGGCTCAAGCGGCGCAGCGATGAGTGGCGGCGGGTAAGGTGTGCGGCGGACACTTTTCGCTGAGACGAAAACGGCCGAAATCGATAGGTTTAGGCCTATCCTCGGGAGAGGTGCGCGCGTCGCGGTTCTTATCCCACGCCGCCGAAAGATCACGGGTCCTTCCCGGCAACAAACGTATGCGGGCGGGCGTGGCGCGATAGATCGCTAGCGACAGGTCGGATTTTTTGGGAGGCCACCCGGAGTCCAGCCTCGCGCGCCTGGTCCCCGAAACCCCGACGAACTAACGACTTCCGCACCGGCGCCATTGGTTGCCGCTGGACCCCGCACGGAGTCCACCGCGGTATCCGGATCAAGCAGCGCCGGCATCCACCCGATCATCGATCTTCGGACACCCATGACCCTCAGCTTCGCTCCCGAAGCGATCGAGACCTGGCCGCTCGACCGCTTGCGCCCCTATGCGCGCAACGCCAAGACACACGATCCCGATCAGGTGGCGAAGATCGCTGCCAGCATGGCGGAGTTCGGCTGGACCGTGCCGGTGCTGGTGTCGAGCGATGGTGAGGTGATTGCCGGCCACGGTCGCATCCTGGCGGCGACACAACTCGGACTATCAGATGCGCCGGTGATCGTGCTCGATCACCTGAGCGAAGCGCAGCGACGGGCTTACCGCATCGCTGACAACAAACTAACCGAGCTCGGGGAGTGGAACGACGCGTTCCTCTCGGAAGAGCTGAAGGTCCTTGCTGAGGATGAGTTCGATCTCTCGCTGATTGGCTTCGGTGAGGCGGAGCTGAGTGCGCTGCTCGATGGAATCGAAGACGACGACTCTGCCGCCCGAGAGGGCGAGGACGAGATCCCTGAAGCCCCTGAGGATCCCGTCACCCGACCGGGTGATCTCTGGATTCTCGGAAACCATCGGCTGCTCTGCGGCGATGCCACGGCCGCAACCGATGTCGAGCGGCTGCTTGGGACTGTAAAGCCGCTGCTGATGGTGACGGATCCGCCCTTGTCTTATGACTTCTGTCGGCTCCCGAGGCAACAGGGAGCCCCTGCCCGCCACGCCATTTGGCGAGCAGTGGCGGGGGTTGGATCGAGAGAAGCCGGGCCGCCTCTGGCGCCGTGCCGTAGTGGGATCGCCCCCGTCTTCATCTTCTGTCCTGAACGGATACCCGGGTT